>Ga0114959_10003249_pt1 | contig 12848 bp, 13 predicted proteins | sample C_130625_EF_Meta_FD_87317 | JGI IMG/M metagenome (GOLD analysis project Ga0114959, IMG submission 87317) | Freshwater microbial communities from Lake Croche, Canada to study carbon cycling - C_130625_EF_MetaG | ecosystem: Environmental > Aquatic > Freshwater > Lake | place: Lake Croche, Canada...
TGCTTACAATAAACATTGGCTGTAAAATGAAAGATATTTCTACTAAGTCCGCCACATTGCAAATCTGTAAACCGTTATGCCTAATATAAAGACAAATTGTCAAAAATTATATCCGGCAAAATATTTGTCTATTTTATTCAAGAAAAAGAATGAAATGAAGAACAAAACATTAACAGCAATTTCCGCTGGAACATCTTATTTAATGTTAAAGTTGACTGAATCAAGTTTGGATCCTTACACAAGATTTACAGCCGGTCTAGCTGTTGGGTCTGCAATAGTTTTAAAACGCGCGGACGAAAATACTGCAGCACTATTTTTAGGAATAGGTATACTTATTGGTAGTGCATTGCAATTGATAGACGTTGCAAAGGGAGGCCGGCTGATTAGAAACCAATGTAATTTTCCAGTATACATAATCGGTGAAAACGGCGGCATATCTGCTCTGGAGTATGGACAATTGCCATCAGGTAACATAGATGGTTTCACATTTAAGGGATTGAGTGGTGTTTTTAAATTGTCTCATGGTATTTATGTAAAAATAAACTCAAACAATTCTATTCAGTATACTCTTGGACTTGGTCGATTTATTAATCAAAGTATAAGAAGTGGTGGATTTAAAACAAAACAATGGGTTGATCAAAAATCTGATCTTCGATGGAAAGAACTTTATGATAAATCAATTTAAATACTGGGCATTATCGAGTAGACTGCTTCGCAAGCGGGTTGCTTGCAAGAGCGCATAGGAAGCGGTTTATAATATAAATCATTCGTTATAAACCATTTTTAAATCTCAATGCAATATGCATTCTAATGCAATGAATTTATTAATACTTTCGTACCGAAAACAAAACAGATGATAACTCCCGAAATAGTATTAGAAGCCTTAAAAAACGTTGATGATCCTGATTTAAAGAAAGACATTGTAACGCTAGGCATGGTAAAAGATGTGGTGGTGGATGGCAAAAACGTAAACTTTACGGTAGTGCTTACTACACCTGCTTGTCCTATGAAAGACATGATACACAAGGCTTGCGTAAATGCCATACTTTTTTTTGTAGACAAAGAAGCAGTTGTAAATGTGAACATGACAGCCAACATTACAACCCAACGTGGTAGCAATAAAGCCATCTTGCCAAATGTAAAAAACATCATTGCCATTGCATCGGGCAAAGGCGGCGTAGGAAAATCTACAGTATCCTCAAATTTGGCGGTAGCATTGGCAAGGCAGGGTGCTAAGGTTGGTTTGGTTGATGCTGATATTTATGGACCATCGCAACACATTATGTTTGACGTGCAGCACGAAAAACCAATGATGAAAGATGTGGATGGAAAAGGTTACATGTTGCCTGTTGAAAGTTACAACATAAAACTTATGAGCATCGGCTTTTTTGCCGAAGCAAACCAAGCTGTTGTGTGGCGCGGACCAATGGCATCAAAAGCCTTGAACCAGCTATTTACTGATGTTTGGTGGGATGAGTTAGATTATTTATTAATTGATTTACCTCCCGGTACTGGTGATATTCATTTGTCATTGGTTCAATCTGTTCCGCTAACTGGTGCGGTGATTGTAAGTACACCACAAACGGTAGCATTGGCCGATGCGCAAAAGGCTGTTGCTATGTTTCAATTGCCTAGCATCAATGTACCAGTGTTAGGTATGGTTGAAAATATGGCCTATTTTACACCAGAAGAATTGCCTAACAACAAATATTATATTTTTGGAAAGGAAGGAGCACAAAATTTAGCAGAGCGTTTGAACATTCCTGTACTAGGTGAAATTCCGATTGTACAAGCCATCCGCGAAAGCGGTGATGCTGGACGACCTGCTGTAATGTTAGAAGGGAGCATACAATCAACAGCATTTATAAAGTTAGCACAAAACGTTGCGCAACAGGTAGCCATTGCCAATGCAAATAAACAAGTTGCAGTTGCTTAATTTTAGTACATTTGATTCAAGATTTTAAAGATGATGAATACAATAATCGACCCTACAATAATCAACAAAATACAAGATGCATTAAAGCAAATACGCCCGTTTTTAGAGGCTGATGGCGGTGATGTAGAATTGGTTGATGTAACAAAAGATTATGTAGCACGTGTAAAATTATTGGGTGCTTGTAGTAGTTGCAGCATGAGCACCATGACCATGAAAGCAGGAATTGAAGATGCCATCAAGCGTGCTTCATCCGAAATAAAATCGGTGGTGGCGGTGTAGGTTGTTTATTTTTGATAGATAACAAAAAACTTTAACAATGGCCGAACACAACGATACTGGTGCAAAAGGAGAGGAGTTAGCAAGTAATTTTCTAATTGAAAAAGGCTTTACAATTTTGGCAAAGAATTGGCGTTTTAGAAATGCTGAAATTGATATTGTAGCGCAAAAAAATAATTTCATTTCCATAGTAGAGGTAAAAACACGCAGTAGCAATGCATTTGGTGAGCCATCAACTTTTGTAAATAAACAAAAACAAAAGCTGTTGATACAAGCTTCAGAATGGTTTTGTGAGCAAAGAAATATTGATGACGTAGAAATTAATTTCGACATTATTTCAATCATCTTAAAAAAAGACAATACACACAGCATAGAACATATTGAAAATGCCTTTTATGCAACTATATAATTGCTTATTTGTAATCATTGCGCAACCATTTCGAAGTTTTATTATTTACTACATTCACCAAATTTTATATCAATGACACCACGTAAAGCATCCGAAACACTTGCCATTTCAACCGAAGTTGTATTACCTAATGATACCAATCATGTTGGGAATTTGTTTGGTGGAAGACTGATGCAATGGATGGATTTAATAGCCTCTATTTCGGCACATCGCCATTGTAGAAGGGTTGTTGTAACGGCTTCGGTAAATAATATATCATTTAACAAACCAATAAAGTTTGCAAGCATCATTACGCTTGAAGCAAAGGTTTCAAGAGCATTCACATCATCAATGGAAATATTTATAGATGTGTGGGTTGAAGACCCAACCAATGGTGATAAAATGAAGTGCAATGAAGCTATCTATACCTTTGTTGCTGTTGACCAAAATGGCTCGCCACTGCCTGTGCCCGAATTAATACCTGAAACGCAATTAGAAAAAGAACGCTACGATGGGGCATTGCGCCGCCGACAACTTAGTTTGATATTAGCTGGTAAACTAAAACCATCGGAAGCAACTGAATTGAAAAAGCTATTTGAATAATAGCATTTGATAATTTGAGTATTTACTATGTAATGAGCTAAGAAATGTTACCAATAAATATTCCTACAAATCATCTTCGCCCATTTCGATACTTTCTTCTTGTTCTTTATCTTCTTTGTATTTACTGCAGTCCAACTCAATTTTGGTATTGAATCCTTCTGGCTTTTCAAATTCTTTTTGCGATAAATTAAGTGTAGGGTCTTCCATACAACGTTTCATAAATTTGCCCCAAACAGGCAATGCTACAATACCTCCTGCACCCAGACTAATACTGCGGAAATGCGCACTTCTATCCTCACAACCTACCCAACAACCAGCAACCAAATCAGGCGTTATTCCCATAAACCAACCATCGCTATTGTTTTGTGTGGTTCCGGTTTTGCCAGCAATAGGACACCGCAAATTATATTTAGCACCACGCAAATAAGCACCAGTACCGTAATCAATAACACCTTTCATTAGGTTTAAAGTCAGATACGCTGTTTCGGGGCTAATAGCCTCAACCCTGCGTGGTTGAAACTCCTCTAATACAATTCCATTTTTATCTTCAATACGTGTGATGTAGGTTGGTTCAATCCAAACGCCTTCATTTGCGAAAGCAGAATATGCTCCAACCATTTCAAAAACAGAAACATCAGGTGTGCCTAAACACAATGATGGTACCACATCAATATTACTTGTAATACCTAGTTTACGAGCCAAATCAACAACTGCTTGTGGCCCATATTGTTTCATTATATAAGCCGAAACAGTATTGATTGAAAGTGCCAAACCGCGCTTTAATGTTACCATTCCACCATACTTACCATCGCTATTTCGTGGACTCCAGGTGCCACCTTCGGGCAATTCAAAAGTTATGGGAATGTTTGGTACTTGGTAGCAAGGACTCATCTCTTCTTGCATAGCCAAGGTATAAACTATTGGTTTAAAAGTAGAACCCACTTGGCGTTTACCAGTTTTTACATGGTCGTATTGAAAGTGCTTGTGGTTGATACCTCCCACCCAAGCTGTAACGTATCCTGTATGAGGATCCATGGCCATAAAGCCTGTTTGCATAAAAAACTTGTAGTAGCGCATGCTATCCCAGGGAGTCATGATGGTATCAAAATCTCCACTCCACCTAAAACAAGTCATCTCTACTTTTTTATGGAACGATTTTTCAATTTCTTCATCGTCTTTGCCTTCTTCTTTCATCACACGATAACGCTCACTACGCTTCATGCTTACCTTCATTAAATCATTAGTTTCCTTGTCGGACAAATTAAAGAATGGCGCATTTTTTTTACCATTCCAATGGTCGTTGAATTTTTTTTGCAACTCTTGTCCAAACCATTCATCAACGGCTTGTTCGGCATATTTTTGTTGTGTGTAATTGATTGTTGTGTAAATCTTTAGTCCATCTTTATACAAATTGTAATTGCTACCATCTGGCTTCTTATGGTTTTTGCACCATTTTTTCATGTAATCACGCAAATATTCTCTAAAGTAAGATGCAGTGCCATCATTATTGGTTTCAGGGCTAAATCGCACTTTTAAAGGTAATTTTTGTAGTGAATCGGCTTGGCGTTCAGTAATGTATTTATATTTTTCCATTTGTGCCAGCACGGTATTGCGGCGCTCCAATGCTCTTTTAGGATGACGTATTGGACTAAATAAAGATGGATTCTTTGCCATGCCTACCAACATGGCAGCTTCTTCATATTTTAAACTATCAGGTGTGGTACTAAAGTAAACTGCCGATGCACTGCGGATTCCAACGGCGTTGTTTATAAAATCAAACTTGTTTAAATACATAGCTATGATTTCGTCTTTTGTATAATTTTTCTCGAGCTTTACAGCGATAACCCATTCTTTAAACTTTCGGAATATCAAACTAAACCGGTTTAAGTTTTCGCGTGGAAAAAGCATTTTTGCAAGTTGTTGGGTTATTGTGCTGCCACCACCAGTACTTTCGGAGCGGCCCATAACGGCTCCTGCCATAGAACGGAAAAGAGCACGAAAATCAACTCCTGAATGTTTGTAAAAACGAGCATCTTCGGTAGCAACCAAAGCATCTACTACTTTTTTGCTCAGTTCGTTGAACTGTGCATCTGTTCTGTTTTCGATATAATATTTTCCAAGTATTTTTCTATCTGATGAAATAACCTCGGAAGCAAGGTTGCTTTTAGGATTTTCTAATTCTTCTAAAGAAGGCAAATCGCTTAATGTAATTACTGCAATGATAATACTTGCCAAGGCAACCAATGGTCCTAATATTAATAGCCATAGCCTTATCAAATATTTCTTTTCTTCTTTTTTAGACATAATAGTATTGTTGAAACAAACCTACAAGAAAATTTTATACTGAATATTTTCCTACAAGAAAAAATATCTTTCGAAGATTGTTCATAAAACAAATTATAGAAACAACAATTTGAAAAAGTATTGCCACACTACAAAAACTAAATCAGGAAAGAGATTTATTGTTTTCTAGCCAACAATTGACTCTTTTTATGTTTGTGTTTAAATGAAATTATTTTTTTTAGGTTGCTATGAAACTCATTGGTAACTTGAGCATGAAAGAATGGATATAATAGCCTATCGCGCATTACAAAATGACTTTTATAAAAGCTGGTATGTACAATTTTTGTTTTTCCATTTTTATAATCAATGAACTGAAGCTTTTGTTTTCCTTTGGTTTTATTACCGCCTTTTACATAGCTAAATTCAATGGTTTTGTTTGATGAATCAACATTCAGAATTTCAAAAGCAACGGCCATTTTATAAAGTCCTTTCAGAAAGCGTAATTTCAAATATATTATTTGTCCTTTTTCAAGTTTTTCAAATGAGTCGTTACTATATAAAATTTTGTTTTCGTTACGATTTTTACAAAGCATTAGTCCGAAAGAAAACTTTTGAGAATTGTAAATTTTTGATGGATTATCGCTGCTGTAATTTTGCCAAACATTTTCAATACCATCACCTAAAAAATAGGTTCGGGTTTGTTTGTAAAAGTGTTGCATGTTTGTATTTACCATGCATGAGGCTTCAATATCATTGATACAAAGTATATTTTCTTTTTGCTGAAGTGCTAACAACTTTCTAATTTCTTGTTGTGGTATTTTTTGTAAGTCAATGTCTTTTAAGCAGACTTGAGAAACAGCAATTTTAGCGTAAAAAATCAATAGAAAAATCCACGAACATTTGGGCATAAATAAATATAATATCGTCTAAATTAGGGATGTAAAACAAACTTGTAAATCAAGAAAAGTATCAAATAGCAAAAGCGTTTTTAAAGATTGTAATTATGCATTCATGATATCTTCAAGTTTTTTTGCCATTGATGTGAATAGGTTATTTAAAGGCTTTTCAATCATTATTTTCATCATCGAATTTACATCACCATTAAAAATTAATTGAGTATTGCATTCTGATTCTGAAACTGTTTCAATCATAACTTCTAAAGTAAATTTTACAGGTGTTTTTTCAGTGTTTCGAAACACAACGCTGCTTGTTGGATTGCGTGTTTCTATTTGTAAACCAAGCTTAGCAAGTCCTTTCACTTCAAACACACACATTTCTGTGTCACCTTTAAAGTTCTCAACCTGTTCAGGTAATATTTTACCAAGGTTTTGTGTGTTACTAATAAATTGGTACACCTCATTGGTGCTTTTTTTTATGTGTGCCTTGGTTGTTTCAATTAGGAGCATATTGTATTAATTTACAGTAAATTTTTTGTTGAATATAGTTATTTAAATTTGATTAAAACTTCTGTACAGCCTTTCTCAGTTTGAAGGTGTGAATTTTTTTCTTGTTCAATTTAGGATTTAACACTTCCGTGCACTCTAGTGCAATATTCATGTGCTCTTTATAGTATATTTTTAAAAAATCAAGTGCCTTTAGTTGTTCGTCGTTGATAAGCATTTGGCTGTTTTCTTCAATCAAAAATGCATGAAAATTATTTTTGAATTGTGGGTTTGCATTTAATACAACTGGATGGTTAGATGTGATTGATATAGGGTAAAGTTTGTATTTTGAAAGAGAAAGAAAATTGTCGAACGGATCAATACTTTCTAGATGTAAAGTAGAGGTGTAAACAAAATAATTTATTGTACTGTCAAGACCATCCAGTTTTTTTTCGCTAGAATATAATTTATTTTTTTGGAGCCATGGTCCAGATTTATAATATACTATTTGGTAAATCGAAAACAAAAAAAGAAAGGATGAGATAACAACGGAAGGAGTATAATTTTTACGAAAAAAAACATCATACATCAAAAGTCCAACAACAATAAACAACATCAAAAAATTTAATCCATAAAATAAATTGTGCTCGGCATAGATGCCCTTAGTCATTTTTATTAGTAGAAAAAAAGAGAGCAATGAAACGCATCCCATAATTATTTTCTTTTGATTTTTCGTATTGAAGATTGTTACATCTTGACCTTTACTAAGGTAGTTAAGAATAAAAAATACAAGATAAAAACAACATATAAATAGTGAGAATAAAACCCTAAAAGGCATTGGTTTAAAAAACCAATTGAACGCTTGTGATAGTAAAATGAAATATATTAAATAGGCAAAACAAAAATCGAAATGGTCAATAAATTGTTTTCGCTTGTGAGCTACAACTAATGCAGTCAAGAAAATTACTGTGATTATTAAAATAAAAAATTTGTTAAAGATTTCTTTTAATGATTCGTAAGGAGACAATAGTGGACTCTTTACTGAGCGTTGTATTTTACTCACCTCTTCATTCGAAATATTGTCAGGATTAAAATAACCATTTGGTATCCAAAAAATATTCTGAAAAAGTATTAAATCGTTTTCCGAAATACTATGCTTTTTCATAAAAGCATTTTTTTCCGAAGCATTACTTCTGTACAAAGCGAAATAGTCATAAAATAATATTGCCATTTTTTTGCTGCTACTTAAAAACTCAGTTTTGTATGTATGTTTATAAGTATAGGTGTTATAGTAAAAGAGTGATGTACTAATTATAAAAATAGCACCAATAGAAAGTACAATTTTAAGTACCAATTTATTTCCATAAGATTTTGTGATTAGGTAAATTAAGGGTGTTATAAATGCCAGAATTACAAGCGTTTGTTTAAATCTGATGAGTGCGGCAACAAGACAAAGAAATATACCAAAAAAAAGAATGGTTTTTGTATTTTTTATGTTGCCAAACAATACACCTAACAAACCAGCAATAAATACTAACGAACACGTTATAGTGAACTGTAACTTTGTAAATACTACAACAATTATAAAAACGTTAGCCATTAAAAACATGAGTTTCAATCCAAATTTTTCGTTGAATTTTAATACCAAATACACAATGAAAATTTCGGAAATTACTAACAGCATAAAATTGTTTACTGTATAGAAATTTATTTGCGGAAATGCCGTTGAAAAAAAAGATAAGTATTGGCCGTAAATAACATTAGAAAATGAAACAAGCGGGCTTGGTTTGCTAAAGTATCCCAATCCTTTGCTTGTTAGCATCATAGAAATATCGTCATTGGTATCGTAACCAATTGGAAGGTAGCCAGAAACTATTAAGATAAAAAAAAAGCTAACATATATAAATGAGGTAAGCAAAGGCTTTTCGCTAACCGTTTTATATAAGCTCGAAAGTATGTTGTCTAAAAAAAACGTTATTGTTTTCATAAATCAAATTATGCTCTTGTGCAATTTTTTGTTGAAAATACTAATCTTGTGAACTGTTCACAATAATTAAAGAAGCGTTTTGTTATTTGTTACAAAAGCCGATGATAGTTTCACAAATATTTCTCACATCTTCATCACTCAGTTCAAAGAAGAAGGGTAGTCGCAAAAGTTTATCTGAAAAACTATCACAGTTTGTTAAAGCATTACCTATGTAAATATCTTTATACATTGGGCTTTTGTGAAGGCTGATGTAATGAAATACCGCCAAAATATTGCTGTCTTTTAAATGCTCTATCAGTGCAGAGCGTTCTTCTAAGCTTTTGCATACTATATAAAACATATGTGTATTGTTACTTGCGTATTCCGGTAAAAAAGGTAATTGCAATTTCCCTTCATTTTGCAATGGTTTTAGCAATGTAAAGTACTGTTCCCAAATGCTTTTGCGCCTTGCTTGTATCTTATCCATATTTTCTATTTGGGCAAATAAAAATGCTGCTATAATGTCGCTTGGCAAAAATGACGAACCAATATCTACCCAGCTATACTTGTCAACTTCACCTCTAAAAAATGCACTTCGGTTGGTGCCTTTTTCACGAATAATTTCAGCACGTTTGGCAAATTTTTCATCGTTTATGACCAACATCCCACCTTCGCCAGAAATGATGTTTTTTGTTTCGTGAAAACTAAATGCTGCCATGTGCCCAATGCCTCCTAATGGTTTACCATTATAAAAACTATCAATGGCTTGTGCTGCATCTTCAATTACATACAAATTATGCTTTGTTGCAATGCGCATAATGCCATCCATATCACAAGCTACACCAGCATAATGTACAGGTACAATGGCCTTTGTTCTCGGTGTTATGAGTGCTTCAATTTTTGAGACATCAATGTTTGGTTCTTTTTTGTTGCTATCCGCAAAAACTATTTTTGCACCGCGCAGTACAAAAGCATTTGCTGTACTAACAAATGTGTAAGAAGGCACAATAACTTCATCGCCAGGTTTTAAATCAATGAGTATTGCAGCCATTTCTAAAGCATCGGTGCAAGATGTAGTAAGCAATACTTTTCTAAAACCATATTTGTTTTGGAAAAATTCGTGGCACTTTTTGGTGTATAAACCATCGCCTGAAATTTTACCAGAAGCTACAGCTGCTTCAATATATTTTGTTTCATTACCCGTTAAGTATGGTTTGTTGAAAGGAATTTTCTTCATTTATTTAAATTTAATATTGAACAACAATTTGCTGATTACAATGATTGAGGTTCCTATTATTTTGGATAAAGATATTTTTTCTTTTAAAAGTAAAATGCTTGCAATCATTACAAGCGCATAGTTTAAACTTGAAAAGGCAAACGCAACGCCTAAATCTAATTCTTTGAGCGCTAAAAAATAAAACAGGAGAGCAATAAATGTGATGAAAATGTAATTTATCCAAACAACTCCGGGAACAAACAAGCACAAATAACCAAAGGCTAGAAAAAATAAAAATACCGAAACAGATAAAAAAGTATGGCCATTGCCTGAAATACTCATGCCGTGCTTTGGTCAAATTTGCCCTATAATAAGTATGATAATAGACGGTAAAACAATTTTTAAATAGTGTAAAAAGTTCTTTTTACGTTGTCTACATTTTGAACAAAAAAACTAGAAATTTATTTTTTGTTTAACAACATAAGCTTGTTTGTTTTCAATGATTGGAAATATACGTGACAGATATTCACCAACAATACTTATACCTAGCAAATTAAGACTTCCCAGAAGCATAATGGCAGATATAATAGAAGTCCAACCTAACATGCCTACACCAAAGAAAAATTTACGAATAAGCAGATATGAAATATATATTAGAGACAAACCAAAAGTGTACAGTGCTATTTTTCTTAACAAGCTAATCATGATGGAAGAGTTGTCAATAATAATATGCGTAAACAACTTCAAGCGTTTCGAAAATGTGTAATTGCTTTTTCCCTCCATTCGTTTTTCGTGTTCAAACGAAACGTTTACAATGTTGCCTGTAATGTGCAAAATTGATGCGATAATAAAAGGCTTTACGTTTTTTATTTTCAGCATTTCCTCTACAATTTCTTTCTTCATCATCCTGAATGAACTGAGTGAAATATGCTTTGGTTTGCCTAATACTATTTCATCAAAATACGCTTTCATGGATGTTGTAATCTTATCCATAAAATGCGATTGCCTCCCAGCAATTTTACCAATTACAACATCATGTTCTAGGTGCTCTAAAAACCTTTCAATAAATTTTGGATGGTGCTGCATGTCATCATCCATTGTAAATATATAATCGCCTGATGCGTTGCTAAGCCCACAGAAGGTAGCGGCTTGTTGTCCAAAGTTTTTAGTAAATGTAATTGCTTTTACCCAAGTGTATTTTTTACAAATCTCAGTTAAAGTGCTCCATGTTTCGGGCTTGGGGCTGTAATCGTTTATAAATATCAGTTCAAAAAAATCGAACTTTCGTTGTTGTATTATTATATTAAATTCTTCTGAAAGTTTTACCAAACTCTCAGCCGAATTATAAACAGGTATGACTACAGATATTCTCACGAAAGTTTTTTTCTAATTAAAATAAAGCTGATGTTGTTTAAATACCTGTCCGATTTTATGTGGTTGCGGATGATAGGTACATTAGTTACTTGTGTGGTGTTATCAATGTTAAATTTCTCGTCGGTAATTTTATTAAATATAAAACTTTGTAAACTCAAATGTATGTCAGAACCTCTGTATTCAGGGTTTACAACTGTAAGTATTCCCTTGTAAACGGGCAGGTCTTTATACATTCCTTTTTTTTCGTAAATAAAAAAACCAATCACATCATCCAATTCATTTACGGCAACTGATATAATTGCATTTTCAGATTTAAATGTGTTTTTTATCCATTCCCTAAAATATTTTTCTGCCAAATCAGGAGCAAAAAACAGTTTGTTTTTGTATTTGCTAACAAACAATTTGTCGTGTACCATAAAGTTGATTGATAAGTCAGAAATAGCTTTGTAATCAGCTTCTACCTTTTCTCTAATCCTTATTTTGCTGTTCTGTAATTCAAATATTTGACCTTGGATATTACTTTTTTCAAACGGTGTTAGAAATGATATTTTAGAATCAACGAATCTAAATCCCAAATCTTCTAATAATGGCATTACAAATGAAATGCGCGTATCAACAATGGCTTCAAGCAATTCAAAATACTTATCGGCTTTGGTCAATAATTCAGACAACTCCAGTTTATACTTTTCATGGCCTTCGTAAAAGTTATTGATATCAATACTGGCATCCACATTAAGGGTTGCAAAGTTGAACCCAAAAAAGTTTGATTCCCACTCTTTTATTGCCGTAGAAAATGTTTGTATTGCGTTTTCCATTATTGCTTCATCTTCGCAGGAATACCAATATATGTAGCTCCTTCAATACAATCCTTATTCACAAAGCTCATCGAACCAATAACTACATTATCAGCAATATGAATACCGTGTTGCAAAACAGCGTTTGTACCAATAAAACAGTTTTTGCCAATTTTTGCGCCTCCTACTTGGTGCTTGCCAGTATCTAAATTGTTTGTCATTACACGCGGACAAATATAGGTGCCATCACCTACTTCTACGCCTCTTGCTAAAATGGTATCATAGCGTAAAATTACATTGTTACCCACCGTTACATTTCCTGATGAAGATATTTTAGAATCAACATAGCAATCGTTTCCAATAATTGTTTTGGCACTAAGCTCCACATAATTTATCAAAACAGTATTATCGCCAATGGTTACTCCAGTTTTTAAATGACAATAATTACCAATAGTAACATTATTGCCAATGGTTACTCCTTCTTCAATTATACAGAAATGGCCTATTTTGAAATCTTTACCTATGATTGCCTTATCCGAAATAATATTGTTTGTCATAATTAATGATGTAACGGAATTAATGGCAATAATAATTTATTTGTTCGATTTGTGGAATTTAATTCTTTTTGAA
>Ga0114959_10003252_pt1 | contig 12846 bp, 27 predicted proteins | sample C_130625_EF_Meta_FD_87317 | JGI IMG/M metagenome (GOLD analysis project Ga0114959, IMG submission 87317) | Freshwater microbial communities from Lake Croche, Canada to study carbon cycling - C_130625_EF_MetaG | ecosystem: Environmental > Aquatic > Freshwater > Lake | place: Lake Croche, Canada...
GAACTCAGACTCAACCGATTATGAGTCGGTTGCTTTACCATTAAGCTATCAGCCTATCAACTGGTGCGGCAAGAAGGAATCGAACCCTCATTCGTAGGGTAGAAGCCTACTGTATTGTCCATTATACGATCGCCGCTAACCATGGTGCGAGTGGCGGGACTCGAACCCGCAGAACCCAGATTTTAAGTCTGGTACGTATACCAATTCCATCACACTCGCAATTTTGGCGGAGAGTGTGGGAATCGAACCCACTCACCGTATCACTACGATGACAGATTAGCAATCTGCTGCATTACCACCCTGCCCACTCTCCAAACTTTACATCGTTGGTCCATTACCATTCTTGAAACCTACTTCACCACCTTCTTCTTTGATGCGTTTGATCACATCTTCAAATAAGATAGGACGAAAGTCTGTTTGTTCAACACAAACGCAATGATAGCGTGGATCAATCACTTTCGTGACGTACTCACCAGAAGCACTTCCAGCTTTCATTACTCTGTTAGCATGTAAGTGTCCATGAATGTTCACACCAAACCTACCTAACGATTCTGTATGGATCGGTATGTGGCTTAAGATCATGCCATTCATCACATGGTACGCACGTAACTCACGAAAGTGTTCACGGTATTCATCATCTTTAAAGATGTCATGGTTACCACGAATTAACACTTTGTCGCCATTTAACCTGCGCATGATTGCTAATGCTTTGCGGTTGATCACTACGTCACCTAAGTGATAAACTTTATCAGTTGGCTTCACAGTTTCGTTCCACATCTTTACCATGGCTTCATCCATTTCTTCTGGATCAACCCATGGGCGTAATTTTGTCACACCATCATCACGAGTGAACTTGCATACACCAGCGTGACCAAAGTGCGTATCGCTTACTAAGAATACACTTGGCATATACTTCTCCTTATCATAAAATTGGCGGAAAGCAGAGGAGTCGAACCCCATCCCATTTCTGAGAACCTGGTTTTCAAGGCCAGTCGCAGGACCATCCCCGCTGCATTACTTTCCATAACTTGGTGCGTCCTGAGAGAATCGAACTCCCACTCCGACGTTCGTAGCGTCGTGTAATATCCATTTTACTAAAGACGCAAAATTGGTACCTCGTGACAGTTTCGAACTGCCGACCTTCGCTGTGTAAAAGCACTGCTCTACCACTGAGCTAACGAGGCATAACTGGTTCCTTCAAGAGGTAACGATCCTCTGTCTATCGGTTATCAGCCGATTGCTCTACCTTTGAGCTATGAAGGAATAACTGGTACCAAGAGTTGGACTCGAACCAACCACACCTAGTGCTTCAAACTAGTGCTCTACCTGATGAGCTACCTTGGCATATATCTGGGGTATCGTATGAGAATTGAACTCATGATGACGGAATCACAACCCGTAGTTTTACCACTAAACTAACGACACCATAGAAAAACACACTCAACCTTCTACCCTTGATTCGCTACTGCTACTAGGGGCATGTTTTAATGTGTTTATCTATGGTCGGAGCACAGGGACTCGAACCCTGAATTGGCAGATTAAAAGTCTGCTGTGATAACCATTTCACTATACTCCGTATTGGTCCACTCGCTGAGATTCGAACTCAGACCTCGATGATTAAGAGTCATGTACGCTACCATTAACGCCACGAGTGGGTTGCCGTAATTAAAAGATTTTACGTGCCAACCCAAGACCAATACGGGATCTTGAGCGACACTAGTGTTTACCAGATTTTCGCTTCATTACTTTCTCCTTTTGTTAAACTTACCATATAGGAACACACTAGTCTCAAAAAGCGTAACAGCAGTTTTCACCGACAGGCTTATGAGATAATGTGTTCTTATATGGCAGGGGATACAAGAATCGAACTTGTACTAACAGAGTCAAAGTCTGTTGTGCTACCACTACACCAATCCCCAACAAGAATCCCGAATTGTAAAAGAACAATATGTTTGGCACGATGGCCATAAACAAAAAACCCTCTGGACTTTCATCTCAGAGGGTTTTGGTAAGTAAACTGTTATTTACTTCACTTGCCAAAACCCTCACTATCATACTCAATCGCTGGTGTACCATTAAACTGTGTGCGTGAGTTAACCCATCCACTTAAGAGTGGTAGATGTTTTCTCAACGAGGAACAATTTATCGATTTCATAGTAGAAATTATACTACACCTTTGAATTAAAGTCAAGTTTATTTTTGAGTAACCCTCAACATTTGAGGGTCATGTTTTATTTAGGATCAATTATATCGCACTTCTGAATAAAAGTCAAACTTTATTGACATTTATTTTACACTTCTTGAGAAAGTCCACACCAGCATCATCACGATAGTGGTCCCGATATAGAACACTGCCAATGCCACTTTGCCATATAAGTTTTGCACAGTCCAAACATGGAGCATGGGTAATAAACATAGTAGCACCCAGACCAGATTCGTTAGACTTAGCCAACTTGGCAATTGCATTTGTTTCAGCATGAAGCACCTCTGGTTTCGATTTCAATGTTACCGTATCATCACTATGTTGTATCACATCTTCACACACATTCGTCCATCCACTAGGCATACCATTGTACCCAATGGAAATGATACGATCATCCTTTACGACAATGGCACCAACATGCAATCGCTTTGCACTAGACAGCTGAGCAAATCGTTCAGCTGTGTCCATGTAAGCATCAATCCACTTTTGTTGCATGCTGCTCCAATAGTCGTTTGAATTCATCCATCATGGTCAACTGCTTGTTGTGCAAGTACATGTACAACTTTGTATCGGTTGGCCAATATTTTATTGCATCAACCAATGCTGGGTCAGCATCTTTTTCCAAGAGAACTACAAATTGATCAAGGGTCATAGCAAAATCCAAAGGCATACCGCAAACATAACTGCCCACTCCATTAGAGTGTAGTTACGTTGAATGCGATTGAAGAAGTTTTCTATCTTCAAACGAGTTTCGATTTTCATCGCACGTACACCTTTATGTTGTCCATCTGTCTTGCAAGATTGTTGTCGATCTCAAAATTAACATCAACTACATGCTGACGCTTCGGGTACACAATCAATGTTGGTTGATTGTAGTTGGTCTTGTACCTAACAAAATTGCTATGGTACTTACCTTCTCCAGCCTGCATGTACTCATACATCTTCATGTCCAGTTCTTGCTGGTATAGAACGTATTCGTTACCATTCACAACACTTGCAAGAACTAGCTTAGGATTTCTAGGCATATTCTCAAAGTTAACTCCAATCGTATGACAGTCTGAACCATCAAAGCAAACCATCATCTCATTACTCATGGGTGGCTCACTGGGCTGACCAAGAACAAACGCACCTGCAGCAGCAACTGGACTTGATCGTAGCAAAACAATAGTAGAACCTCCTTGGATGCTCTGCTGAGTATTGCTTGACGTCATACCTTTCTGGTTTACAACCTTTGTAAATTCTCGCATATCGGAGACCCACTTTGGTTGAAACGAAAGAACCACACGACCAGATGCAGCAGTTGAATATCGTCCAACACTAAACTTAGGATTGACCACTGACGCACTGATTGCATTACCTACATTGTCTAGCCGATTGACCACTCGCTCACGTTCACCAAACTCTTGAAAGTCTGCGCTGAAGTCAGTGTTGTTCCGAACCATACGATTGTCTTTTGGAACAACATCTGCAGCAATCTCAACCTCATGGCTGAACGAATCATTGCGTTGTGAAACAATACGATACGATTTTATCACACCACCATTGTACTGGTCGATCTCCTCTATCGCTCTTCCATCTCTTACTCGATTCTCTCCAATGATAAAGGTACTTGCACCTTTCTCCAGTGCTAGTACTTTAGCATTTTCCAATGCTGCGTTGTAGTTGGCACCATAGCCAGTAACAGTAACCTGTTCAGCGTATGCAAACGATGAAGCAAGTAAGAGTGCAAGTAGAGTCTTCTTCATGTTACATTCCATTCATCATCAAACGAACATTGGTAGCAGCATTGATACTTTTCTTGGAAACAGTAACTTGCACTGACACCATGTTTGACTCACGATCAACTTCACGTTTAGAGATATACGCACCCTTTATGATACCCTGTGCATTGTCAGTAAGTTTCTCAGTGACCGATTGCGAAATGCGACTTGCACGTTTGCGTTCTTCTTCACTGAATTGTCCACCATCAACTTCAGAGTCACTACCGAAAAGATCGTTAGTCTTTGTCTCTTTGTTTTTCTTCATGGACTCATTGTTCTTTGTGTTGACAAAATCTTGCAAAGCAGACTTGCTGATGTTCTCAGATGCCTTACCAGACTTGACATCGTTGTTCAAGAATTCAACCAGATTGCGTTTGGCACGCATGGTTGCTAGCATGAATGCTTCGTCACGTCCCTGAGCATGGTTGAAGTTGATTGGTGCAGTGCCAACTGTTTTGATAACGAGCCACTCGCCTTCTTCAGAAAATTGCAGTTGCACTGCACCAGCTGTCTCAAGAAACTCGGCTTCAGCTTTCTTGATTTCTGGTTTCTGTTCTAGTTTGTTCTCGACTTTGACTACTGGCTCAGGTGCTTTGTTTCCGAAAGAGGAACACCCAGTTGCAAAGACTGCAACAACTGCCAAAGATATAAGACTACGTTTCATTTCACTTCTCCTATGATAAAAATAATGATCAATTTTTGTCGACTTGACGAACTATCTCTTGCGTTTGCTTTACGCCATGGTCAAGTAAACGTGCAATACCAGTGAACCCAATGGTTGTTGCAGTAATACCAACGATAACACCTATGATAAAATTACCCATGTCAAAACTCCATAATAAAAATTAAATTCAACGGTAGTAGCAGAAGTTTCCTGTAACTACTTGACCATTGATCATTTCACTCTTCAATTCGCAAACCTGTCCAGGTGCTTGGATCACTGGTGCCTGAGTAGGTAAGCTATAAACAACTTGTGGTTGTTGATAAACGTAAACTGGTCGTTGCTCATACACTGGGTAATACTGCGTCTGTGGACGAGTAGCCAAGTATGTCAAACCTGCACCAGCAATGAAAGGAACCCATGGGTTGTATCCACCGCCATGATGCCCATGACCATCAGCCATCGCTGGGGTCACAATGGTACCAGCGATCAATAAACTTGCAAGAACCTTCTTCATTTGGAACTCCTTTTCAATCATCATAAGATAATTATACGCCATAACTGAATTAAAGTAAAGCGATTTCTTGTAATCCCTTTAGATCCGTAGGGGATTACTTTAAATTGAAGCGATTTATGATCCTTCTCCACCATGGCTGGGCGACTCGTAACTTCATTACTGGTCGGCTCCAGCCACGGATTTTTTTGTTGTTTCCTTCTTTGCAAGGGGAGCAACAAACCCTACTCCTTCAGCTACCTTTCGGGTGATCTTAGGATATAGCTTGTGTAGATTCTGATCCTTTACTGCAATCAACATCTTAGCTTCGGTTGGGTGAACACCTTCAAGCATGGAGACAAAAAGACTTTCTCTCTTGATTGGCTTTAGATCTGCTCGACAGAACACATAGAGACGACGCAACTCATTGTATAAATTTGTTGGGGTCATACCCAATGGTTCAGCTGCTGCTTTGAATGGTGGTGCATCTTCAGGAAGAATCATCTTCTTTGCTGGGTCAAATGCGTACTCAAAAATCAGTCTGATGGCAGCATCGTCTTTATACTTCGCAATGGTGCTTGGATCTGCATTGATTTCTTCCATCACTTGTGGTATATATTTTCTCATTAAAAATCCTCTAGTTCGTCAAGTAGTAATCGGCAACGATTTTCGATCAGGTAATTCATGATAGTCATCTTGTCGCCAGTTGGCTTTGTATTTATGTAACTTTGAACAATCTCTCCACGAACATCATCTGGGATATGATCAAAGTCAACCAACACAGTATTACGCTGCCAGTTGCGACGCTCATCATCATTCTTACAAGCAAGGAAACCATTATCAATGAATTCCTGCAGTCGCTTGGCAGTTACAACTCGCTGTCTTTCTCCAATGACAAACACATCATCCTTGGACATGATGTTTGGAATGCCATCACCAGAGTCACCCTTGACAATATGCTCGATCTTGTACTCAATGATTTCTCGTTGAGTTGCTGTAACATACTTCTTCTGCATGGGTGACCACTGCTTCACATTTGGATACAACTGCAGCTGTTTGAAGTCTTTGTCGGAAGATAGGATAAGGATCTTTTGTGATTCCTCGACCAAACCTTCTTGAACAAGTTCGTTCTCTTGTGCATACTTTGTCAGTGCTGCAATGATGTCATCTGCTTCACAGCGTTCAATGTGCAACACCTTGTATGGAAAATGCTTGGCTAGGTCATCACGCATTTCAGACAACGTGTCAAAGATAAGTCCCCAGTCAAGATTTGATGCTTCACGTGCTTTCTTACGACCAGCTTTATAGTGTTGAAAGAAGTCACGACGCCAGTACTTACGCCCATCGCAACAGATTACAATGTCTCCATAGTCTTTGCCGTACTTTTTCTTGAAGGACTTTATGGTAGATAGAGTGACATGTCGAATCAAGTTCTTCACCTCGGACTCAGTACCTTTTAGTTCTCGTTGGAAAGACAAGATGGCTGACAATGCAACCTGTGAGTAGTCTACTAGAATCATATTGTTCCACCAAAGTAAGGGATTAAAGTTTCCAGTGATGGAATAAGTTTAAACAAAGAGTTATTCAAGTCTTCAGGATGTAAGTATTGTCCTTCTTCAAGATGCAAACGAACCTCTTCCTTGAGATATTTCAAGTGATCTTGCATGATAGCCAAGGCAATACCATCTGCAACTTCATAAGGTATAGTTAAACCACGCATCAAAATGCTCCCAGTAAAATTGTTTCTTCATTGATACGACCATTCGGAGCAGCAGGTTTCGTAGTCAAAGTCTTCATCTTGGCAGTCAGTGCACGTTTACCCAGCGATAATCCCTTGAAGAAGTCTTCTGGTTTACGTAGCGTAAATGCTTTCGACTCTTTGATGTCAAACCCGATAATCGTAGTTCCCTTCACAGCAAGAGTAGTTCCTTCTGCACGGTATACGCCCACACGACGATACTTCGTATTGTAGAACCATACTTCGCTGGAACCGATGATGTTCGCAGGATTGACAGACTTTAGATTCAACTCAGCAAATTCACGCAGGTACTTCATACGAGCCACTTGTTTGGCAGCAGGGACTTCCTTGCGTTTACGTGGAGCACGATTTGCTTTGGCAGTCTGAACCATCTGATTACAGTCAGCGATGATGCCATCAACGAATTCCGCAAACCTCTTTAGTTCACGCTTGGTAAAGTTGGAGTAACCTTCAACAAGTTGTTCGTCATCACCAGCAAGTGCAGCATGCAGTTCGTTGGATGTTTTAACAAACAGATCACCAACACGTTTAGCGATTGGACCAGCGACTTGATTGGCCATCAGATAGTTCTTGGCAGAGAAGTCACCTTTACAACCAGCAAGCATAAAGTCATCGATTGCACCTTCGATTTCTCCAGCAACGTCATGCGCTTTGTCTTCCATGCGTTGTTGAATGGAGATTACGTTTGCGGGCAGCGCAGCTTTTGCAGCAGCAGCATCTTTCTTGTCTTGAACATCTTGAGATTTTTGACGCTTCTGGATCTGAGCCAACAGCTTCTCAGTCTTTTCGGTCAGGTGACGCATCTCGTTCTCTAGTAGAACCGAACCACCTTCAATCATACGAGCAAGAATGCCAGCATGGCGAAAGTGTTGTTCGTCAACCTTAAGCAACTCAACTGCTGCTTTCTTGTCGATCTTTGCGTAGTGGGTAATGAACCACTTCTTCTTTTCTTTGTCATCATGGTTGGTGTTGTAGTAGTTCAACGCCATGATAAGATCACGTTGGTAGTGTGAGGGATCGAGTATTACCTCAACTCCTTTAGTCATGCGCTCAGTGCGAGCAATCAGCTGTTTACGTTTTGCAGTATTTGTCATAGGTCAAGACCTCCAAGTTATAACATAATTATACCGCATATATGAATTAAAGGCAAGCGATATTTTGTAATCCCCTACTGGGATGAGGGGATTACTTACCACTTACTTTTTGACAGTGACATTTCCTTTGAGGAACATACCCAGAACTACCACTGCAACCCAAGTCTCAAATGAGTACGGGATTGCCAACACAGGAAACAAAGTATTCACTGCCCAGATGGTCGCCAGTGGACCAAGAATCAGCAATCCAATAACAATTGCAGCAACAGTTAAAATTCCAAAACCTTTAAGCAAATCAATCATAGTGTAAACTCCACTTTAGTTACTGAATCCCAACGAAACGATCTCCACTCGGAGACTTCTGTATCAAAGACCCGAACAGCGGATCCAGAAGACGAGGTACTTGTCCCTTCGGTTTTAGGTACTTTGTCTGCTGGGATTTTACCTTCTGCGAGGGTACAACGCATTGCTCTTTCACTGCCATCCTTTTTGATAAAAGTAACGCACAGATCTTGGATTTTGTCATCGTGGAGTACTCCGAGTGTCCAGGTTTTAAATTCTTCAAACTCTTTGTCATTCTTGAATACTGTCTGCATTTTCGAATCTCACTTTCATATCATTAATAATTGGTTCAAAAAAATCTTTAAACTCACGTGGAGAAAAGAATGATGTATGTCCACTATCAACAATCACTTTACCATTTTCATCAGTAAGGTTATTCTTGATTGTAAACTCAATAGTCTCGTAAGACGTTCCCTTGTTTTGTTCTTTGATTGTGATAGTCTTTAGTAGACCTGCTTTGTAGAACTCATAGTGCATGTTCATAGGTTTCCTTCTTGTGTTTGGGTTGACGAGTATACTTAACCTTTGAGTCCACCACACGCATTTTATACTTGGGTGTTCTCAAATCCCTTGCTACGAGATTTCTAGGTTTAGGTAAATTATACTTGATTTTCATTTGCAACTCAAATTTAAGTAGAGTGTTTATTTAGCCATTATGTTTGCAAGTGCATCTTTTGCGTCAGTCAAGTCTCCAAGATCTTCTTCTTGAGACTCAAGGATAACCATACGCTGCAGCAGATCTGCTTCTTGTTGTAGTTCTTCATCAAGGGAATTGTACCACTCAAAGTAATCTTCTTCGGTATCTAGATCCCACATGATGTTCAGCATGCGTTTCTGACGCTTGGTAAGACCAGTAATTGTAATCATGCATATTCCTTAAAAATTTTAGACCATGTCTTCAACTTATTGATTTTCTCATACTTAGCAGTCATGACTGCAGACTCACTGATAATTTCATTACTAATCAAAAGATCAATCATGCACATGAGATCTCCGATTTCTTCCTCTAGATGTTCACGATTGGTTTGACCCTTGTATTCGTCATCTATACCAAACCGAAATACCTTGCTGATTGCTTGGATAACCTCGGCACATTCTTCCTGCAAAATCAACAGGACTTCACTGTCGATCGCATTCTTTTTTTTCATTGCTGCAAATTTATTCATATCAACCCCAATCTTTCTTATCACCAAAACTTTCATTCCACGCATAACCTGCCGAGTAAGCAGTAATTTCTGCAGCTGTCATTTCAGCCAGTTCTACACGAGGACTTATTGAAGTGTCACCTGTGTAGTAGTGTGGAGTATATCCACGATGATAGTAAGAATCACACGTGCCACGATCCCATGGACCGCCATGACGCTTATCGTATCCAACTGTTTCAACTATTTCCATTATTCTTCTCCGTAGTAGCCGTAATCTTCGTCAGTACCGAAACCAGCAGAAGCCATAGCGGAGTCATGATCACCATCCATGGACTCATCTACGTCTGGATCTGGATAAGTTTCCAGCACATCGTAGACCATGGTAAGTTGAACATCCAGCAATCTTGCGATGCTTGGAGGGGAAATGCCCTCATCCAACAGATTGCGAATTTCCATATCGAGATCAGCCATTTTACTCATCTTATTCTCCAGTGTAAAATTCATACATCTTAACGCTAGGATCCAGTTGGATCAACTGTTTAGCAACAGTGGTCAACTCACGATACTTCGCCTGAACCTGAGCACGTGAAAGTTCACCATCACATGTCAAGTTCTCGGGGCTAAGGTCAGCATCAAGTTTGTCTGCCAGACGCTGACGATCAGCATGGGTAGACAGACTGTACTGAGCACCTTTGAATATAGCATTCCACTTGTTTGTCTTTTCGACAAATGCGTTCAACTGTTTCATTTTTCACCTTTCATAGCAACAACACCAGACAAACCGATCAACAGACCGACAGCAGCCAGAGCCGAGCAAGCCAGCAGGGAATTCTCAGGGAAGTCCAAGCCACCTACGGCACCATACACCAGAAAAAAACCTATAAACATACGGATAGAACCACGCATTTTTAACTCCTTTTCATTCATCATACAATAATTATACCGCTAACCTGAATTAAAGGCAAGCGATTTCTTGCATTCCCTCCAAAAGTTGAGGGGATTGCCTAAGTTGTTGATTTTAAAGGGATTTTTTGGCGAATCGTATCCCTACGTAGGTGCCGCAGAAAGCACCCAGACATGCAGGGATCAGTAGCCAGTGATCAGTCGTGTAGTTGATCACTGCTACGCTTGCAATAAAAAACACCACTACAGCCCAAATGCTGGAAAGTAGTGGTTTGCTGTCGTTGACTGCTTTTAGGTAGTAGGTGTAAAAGACATCGGTAAAGAACAGCGCAAAGAAAGTTGCGAACCACTCAGTCATTTTTCTCTACCTTCTTTTCGATCGCTGGTGGGAAATGCGGTTCAATGACGTAGTGGTTTGCAGTCCACCAGCCAAACGCACTGATAAAGCCATAACAAAAAATCTCAAGTATCATTTAACTCTCCGTAAGTTCATTAACAAAATTCAGTAGTAAGGTATGGTGTCTTCCACCATTCCAGTGTTTATTTATGTATTCCCATGGTTTTTCATACCAGTAGAGTGGTGCTTCTGGATGACATCCTATGATGCCAACACGATCTTTAATGATTGCCATGGGATCGCCATTTGCATAACGTGCAACTGTCTTGAAAGTGCTTTCATCGCCGACCAGCGCACAGCCATCATAGAAATACATTTTCTCTGCTTGACCATTCCATGTGACTGAAGCCACTGTTCCGTAGCTGCGTTTTATGTCAGCATTTGGTCGCTTGATATATTGCTCTGCACGAACATCACCGATAAGATCGAAATACCACTGGTCAGCCCAGTAAGCACCCATGCAGATACCAAGGTAGTATCCGCCATCTTCAATAAACTTTGCTACTCGGTTTCCAGTTCTTCGAGTAAAAAATTTATACATTTTATCGCTATCACCAATCCCCCCAGGAAAAGCAATAACATCAAGACCATTGAAAAAATTAACATCTTCTATGTCCTTTTCGCTAAATGTCCTCACATTATAGTTGGGTGATAATGCATGCACCATCGCATCAACGCAATCCTTGGAGCACTCAGGATGGCGCAAAAATATAGCAATTGTTTTCATTTCACTTCCAATATTTTGAATAATCTACTCTATTCCAATAACTCTCGTTGTTTCTATTCCAGAAGTTCTTTATGAGATACCAAGCCATGCCAAAGTATCCCATTATTTCAAACCTACGACTGTCTTGCCCAAAGTAGTGGTTTACAAGTTTAAATTTCTTGACATCGTATTGTTTAGATAAGAAGAAGTCTTCACTGGTACCATACTTTTCAGAGAACCCACCATACTCGTCAAATTTATCTTTTCGTGTCAGCATGAAAGCACCAACTGCGAAAGGCACTTTGTATTTCATTATGTTGTTTACAAAATTAAACAGCATGAATGCAATCTGTGCTCTTTTATCTCTATCGTAACATTTTACATACAACCCAACAAGATCTAGATTGTTTTCTTCTAGTTCTTTAACAGCATCTCGTATAACAATATCCTCAAAGAAACGCACATCTGAATCAATGAAAAGAATATACGGAGTAGTGACTAACTTAGCACCACTGTTCTTCGCGAACGATACTGGTCCACCATCAATAACTTCTACATTTAAGTTACCCTTCATCAATTGAATAACTTTACGGGTATTATCTGTAGAACAATCTGCAATGATGATTCTAGTACTGCCTATCATTTGATTGCGTAAGTGTGTCAAAAGATATGGAATATAGTTCTCCTCATTTTTGCAAGGAACTACTATTGTAATTTTATCCTGTAACATCATCAGTTTCCTTAGTCCATGTCACTATTTCCCAGCGACCATCATAGTGCTCAACCAGAGCAGTGCAACTTTCAACCCAGTCACCATCATTCATGTATACAATACCATCAATATCTTTTATTTCAGCATGGTGAATGTGGCCACAGATGACTCCATCAAAACCACGTTTTTTACAATAGGTGGCCAGATTTTTTTCAAAGTGGAATATAAAGTCAACTGCTTTCTTCACTCTTCCTTTAAGGTACTTGCTAAGACTAAAGTACCCAAAACCCATACGATGACGTACCCAATTGAATTTGCTATTAAGCGATAAAATAACATCATATGCTTTGTCTCCTAAAAATGATAGCCATGGTGCTAATCTAGTAATGCCATCAAATAGATCTCCATGTACTACAAGATAGTGCTTACCGTCAGCACCAATATGTTCTATCTGATTATGAATCTCAACCAATCCAAAACTAAACCCATAGGGTATCATCGGACGCAGGAATTCGTCATGATTTCCAGCCACGTATACAACCCTAGTGCCACGTTTAGCGTGACCAAGAACCCTACGAACGACGTTGGTATGGCTTTGTTTCCATCGCCATTTGTTTTGTTGAATACGCCACGCATCAATAATATCTCCTACAAGATACAGAGTTTCACAA
>Ga0114959_10003254_pt1 | contig 12844 bp, 10 predicted proteins | sample C_130625_EF_Meta_FD_87317 | JGI IMG/M metagenome (GOLD analysis project Ga0114959, IMG submission 87317) | Freshwater microbial communities from Lake Croche, Canada to study carbon cycling - C_130625_EF_MetaG | ecosystem: Environmental > Aquatic > Freshwater > Lake | place: Lake Croche, Canada...
CAGATCAATCATTTCTGACATCCATGGAAATGGATTCTCTTCATTTGGGAACATCGCGTCAAGTCCTATTTGCAAACATCTGCGATTACAGATGTATCTTAGGTAGCCTTTGAACATCGGAGCGTTCAATCCGAGGACTCCGCGAGGCATCGTATCTTCGGCATAACGGTACTCTAATTCAACCGCTTTTTCGAAGATAGATTTAATCTCGTCTTTGAACGCGGAAGTCCATAACTGCGGGTTCTCCAGCTTGATTTGATTAATTAAATCGATGCCAAAATTGCAGTGCATTGACTCATCGCGAAGGATGTATTGATACTGCTCAGCAGCACCCGTCATTTTGTTTTGGCGACCCATTGCAAGTATTTGCGTAAAACCAACATAAAAGAACAAACCTTCCATTACGCAAGCAAAAACGATCAGCGAACGAAGTAATTTTTGATCGTTTTCTAATGTGCCAGTCTTAAAATTTGGGTCAGTTAATACATCAATGTAAGGAATTAAGAACTGGTCTTTAGCGCGAATCGACTCAATTTCGTTATACGCATTGAAGATTTCGCTCTGATCTAATCCTAAAGATTCCACAATATATTGATATGCATGGGTATGAATTGCCTCTTCAAAAGCCTGGCGCAATAGGTATTGGCGGCATTCTGGAGCAGTAATATGGCGATAAGTACCCAAAACAATATTGTTTGCAGCTAAAGAATCGGCGGTAGTAAAGAAACCTAGATTGCGCTTAATAATGCGACGCTCGTCTTCTGTCAGGCCATTAGGATCTTTCCAAAGCGCGATATCGCGGTTCATGTTGATCTCTTGTGGCATCCAATGGTTTGCACAACCAGCCAAGTACTTCTCCCAAGCCCACTTGTATTTAAATGGGACCAACTGGTTTACGTCAGTCTTGGCATTAATAACACGCTTATCAGCGGCGTTTACACGCATGGCTGCACCACCCGACGAATTGGCAGCCTCAACTGGCGCAGGTGCGGCAGTTGGTGACATTGCCACTTGATCTAGCTGTGGGCGCTGCGGCTCGACTGCAACCGGCTGTGGTGCAAGGCTCACTTTTGCTAGCGCTGGAGCAACTTCTTCTTCCCAATTCAACATAACTTTCTCCTCAATTCTTCTATTTTTAACCAATCAGCAAATTGCTTATTGGCACGCTTCACATTCTTCAAAGCCAGCATCGCCTGGACGCATTGTGCAAGCCGGGCCGTCAGTTTCAACGGTACCGCCAGCGCCTGCTGCTGCGGCTGCATCTGTACCGTTTACTCCACCACCGCTTGATACGGAGTTCAATTGACCACTAGCAACGGTTGATTTCTCAACGTGAGTTGCAGCCATGGTACGGAGGTAATAGGTAGTTTTTAAACCGCGCAACCATGCCAACTTATAGGTGTCATCCAATTTCTTACCGGATGCGCCACCCATATAGATGTTCAATGACTGAGCTTGATCAATCCACTTCTGACGACGGGAAGCAGCCTCAACCAACCAACTTGGCTCTACTTCAAAGGCGGTTGCATATAAATCACGCAAATCCTGTGGAATCCGATCGATCTTAGACAAAGTGCCGTCAAAGTACTTCAAATCAGCGATCATCACTTCATCCCAGAGACCGCGATCTTTCAAATCACGCACCAAGTACTCATTGACGACTGTGAACTCGCCTGAAAGGTTGGACTTCACAAACAAATTCTGAAAAGTAGGCTCGATACAAGCTGAAACACCAATGATGTTAGAGATCGTGGCTGTTGGTGCAATCGCTACACAATTAGAGTTACGCATGCCGTGTTGCTTAATGCGGGCACGCAAACCACTCCAATCCATCGTTGAAGAGTTATCAACCTCAACATAACCGCCGCGTTGCTCTGCTAACAGGGCTACAGAATCCTGCGGGAGAATGCCGCGATCCCATAAGGAGCCTTTATAGGTACTGTAAACACCCCGCTCCTCGGCCAATTCGCATGAAGCTTGGTAGGCGTAGTAGCAAACTGCTTCCATAGAGGAGTCAGCAAACTTCACAGCCTCATCGCTAGCGTAAGGAATTCGCTGCATGTGCAAGCAATCCTGAAAGCCCATGATGCCCATACCAACGGGACGATGCTTCAAGTTGGAGTTACGTGCTTTAGCAACTGCATAGTAATTAATATCGATGACGTTATCGAGCATGCGCATAGCAGTACGAACAGTCTTCTGGAGCTTCTCATGATCCAAAATCATCTTGCCGTTAGCATCGGTTGTCATGTGCGCTGTCAAGTTCACAGAACCTAAGTTACATACGGCAATCTCAGTCTCGTTTGTGTTCAGAGTAATCTCTGTGCACAAGTTGGAGGAGTGAACTACACCAATATGCTGCTGCGGGCTACGAATGTTGCAAGGATCTTTGAAAGTAATCCATGGGTGGCCCGTTTCAAACAACATGCCAAGCATCTTGCGCCATAGTTGTTGCGCAGGGATTCTACGGAACGGCTTTAATTCACCACGATCAGCCTTTTGTTCATAGGCAACATAAGCCTCTTCAAAGGCTTTGCCGAACTTATCATGCAAGTCAGGGGTATTGGATGGTGAGAACAAAGTCCAATCACCGTTTTCCATGACGCGCTTCATGAACAAGTCAGGGATCCAGTTGGAGGTGTTCATATCATGGGTACGACGACGATCATCACCCGTGTTCTTGCGTAGCTCCAAGAACTCCTCAATATCTAAGTGCCATGTTTCTAGGTAAGCACAAACTGCACCCTTACGCTTACCACCTTGGTTTACAGCAACAGCGGTGTCATTGACTACCTTCAAGAACGGCACCACACCTTGTGATTTACCGTTAGTACCTTTGATATGACTACCCAAAGCACGCACATTAGTCCAGTCATTGCCTAAACCACCAGCAAACTTAGACAGCAAAGCATTTTCTTTCAAAGCCTCGTAAATACCATCAAGATCATCATCCACTGTTGTCAGGTAGCAGCTAGAAAGCTGTGGCCGGGTTGTTGCTGAATTAAATAGAGTTGGTGTGCTGGACATGAAATCAAATGTAGAGAGAATTTCATAGAACTCGATTGCACGACGTTCACGATCCATTTCATTCAAGGATAGGCCCATTGCAACGCGCATGAAGAAAGCCTGTGGCATTTCAATACGGCGATCTTCAATGTGCAAGAAATAGCGGTCATACAAAGTTTGTAAACCAAGGTAGTTGAACTGGAGGTCACGGCTTGCATTCAAGGCTGCGGCCAGTCTTGGCAAATCAAACTCACGCATGCGTGGATCTAACAACTCTGCAGAAATACCTTCATCGATGTACTTGGCAAAGTAGGTTCCATACTCCGCTTGAGTATCGCCCTGCAAGACTTCTTTACCGAAAATCTCTTTACGAATAACGTGCATCAAAATACGAGCTGTTACCTGACTATAGGCAGGATCTTTCTCAATAAGAGTCCGCGAAGCCAAAATAGCTGAGTCATAAACTTGCGCCATTGGTACGCCATCGTACAAATTCTTGATAGTTTCAGTAATGATTGGTGAGGCATCAATGTGATTACCCAAACCTTCACAAGCAGCCTCAATCACAGTGCGTAAGGCAGCCATGTCGAGCCACTTCTCTTCACCGTTATCAGTTACCTTAATGCCAAACTCGCCAGCTTGATTTGCTACTTGTACATCTTGTGAAGATTCTTGTTGGGCAGCACGCTCTTGGTTGCGCTTTTCACGATAGAGAACATAAGCACGAGCAACATTGTGCTCACCGCTACGCATCAAAGCTAATTCAACTTGATCTTGAATATCTTCAATATGAAAAGTTCCACCATTTGGGCGGCTTCGCAATAAAGCACGCACTACTGCATGAGTAAGTTGCTCCACTTGCTCGCGGACACGGGCAGATGCCGCACCCTGACCACCATTGACTGCTAAAAATGCTTTGGTCACAGCAATTGCAATTTTGGATGGCTCAAATGCAACAACAGAACCATTACGACGAATGATTTTGTAATCAGACAGCTGGGTTGCTTGGCCACCACCGACACCACCCGCTACAAAGCCGGCGGAAGGAGCTTGATTAATTGCTCCTGCAGGACTCATTCCTGGATTATTGGCTCCAGTTGGCTGGCCTGCTGTCTGTGGATTAGCGTATGTCATGTTTCTCCTGCTTATATATAGTTATTTGGACAAAATATCGTTAAAAAACAATGGGGTATTGTTGCATTCAAACACTACATCTAGTGCTTTGAAGCGCATTGGGTACTAAGTATAGGGAAATATTTAGTATTTGGTAAGTTTTTTCTGACGAAAACTTATAAGTAAATTCAGCAAGTTTTGGAGTAATTCGAGATCTTTTTTGGTGCGGTAGTTCTAGCCCTTTTTAGTTAAAGGCTAAAAAAGTGAGCGTATGCTCACATACAAAGATTTGGTCTAGCGAGAAACCAATCCGTACGGTATTTTTTCCTGCGAAATGCCTGTCTCTTTTTGGAACTTTTTCCAATCAAAATACTCCCCGGGATCTGTTTTTCGCTCTGGAGCGACATCGCTGTGCCCTGCAAATTGCAAATTTGGATAAGTCCATTGCAATTTCTGAACAAGCTTAGCCAATGATGAGTACTGGATATCTTCAAAGGGTGTATCACCATCACCCTCTAGCTCAACACCAATAGAAAAATCGTTACATCTCTCTCTGCCCATAAAAGAGGATGCGCCCGCATGCCAAGCTCGATCTTTGGTAGAAACAAACTGTATCAACTCTCCTGTACGAGTAATTAAAAAATGACTAGAAACTTTTTGGCCTTCAATCTCTGCAAAATACGGATGTGCATTTGGATCTAATTTATTTTGAAAAAAATTGACGATGTGCTGACTAGAGCTACTACTTTTAAATTCACTAGGTGGCAAACTAATGTGATGAATTACAAGCAAATCCAGATTTACCCCTGCAGGCCTTGCGTCTTTATTTGGTGACATATACCAAGCTGCAGCACCAATCCAACCCTGCTGGTCTAAGGTATTGAGATGTTCTTTTGAACAGTAAAACCGACCATCATGACTCAATGTCTCAGCTTGTGGCAGATGGACTTTGCAATATTGGCATTGCACCATTACCTCAGGCTCTGTGAGCGTCTGAGGCTTATTAGCATTTGAGTTTCTCGACTTTTCTTGATCAAATTTGGCTTGCTTTTTTCCCTTAAGCCAAAAATAAAAAAGGCCTGCCCCAGCAAATAGTAAAAACCACTTAATCAAGAATTATGCTTTCTGAAGAATGACTTCCAAAACAAAACGGCTGCCAGCATAAGCGAGTAATAAAACAACGTAAGCACTCAATACCCAACGAATTGCTGCCCACCCACGTAAGCCAACTGACCAACGGGCTATGATTAAACCGGCAAACAAAATCCATGAGATAAGCGCAAAAATAGTTTTGTGATCAAACACAAGAGGTTTACCAAATAAAGCTTGTGAAAATAACAAACCGGAAAAAACGGTCAGAGTTAATAGGGCAAAACCAACATATAGCAAATTGAATAGCAGACCTTCCATCGTCATCAGTGGTGGTAAATCCTCTAACCAATGCGCAAGACGGCTGTTAGAAGAAATAGCTAATTGACGATGTAGAGCGCGATCATAAACACTCATCAACATCGCTTGCATAGCTGCTAGGCTCAGTAGACCTACTGAAATCGTTGCCACTATGAAATGCGCCTTAAACCAAGGATCTGAAACAGCCACCGGTGAAATCAAAACCCCTGGGAAGAAAATCGGAAGTAAAGAGCAAAGTAATGCAAATAATATTGACATCCAAAGTAAGCTGGCGATTGGCAAAAACCAAGACTGGAACCAATAAAATGCCAAGCCTACCCAAGCGATTAAAGACAAATCCTGAGCAAATCCGAAGACAAATCCTTGAGGAGTAAAGACCGAATCATGCAATTCAACACCATGAAGAATCAAAATCACAAAAATACACGCTTGCATCAGCCCAGCAAAGAGGGCAGAATCCTTTCCCACTCTGGCTCTTAGACTCAAAAAGAGCAGTAAGAGCAAATAAAGGGTTGGGGGAAGCCAGCCGAAACTTGAGTAACCTAAAATATCCATATAGAAAGTCTAATCCATAAATGCTAGAGAATCTCACCGATCGCTTATCACGTGTTGTGAAAACAATGCGGGGTCAAGCCCGACTAACTGAAGCCAACACAGCTGAAATGCTGCGGGAGATCCGCCTAGCCTTGTTGGAGGCTGACGTAGCGCTACCAGTAGTGAGATCTCTGCTCGAGCAAATTAAATTCAAAGCCCTTGGCGAAGAAGTGGTTGGAAGCCTTAGTCCAGGACAAGCCTTAGTTGGCGTTGTCCAGCGTGAGCTAGCCCAGGTCATGATGGGTGATGGCAATAGTGGTGAGCTCAACTTAGCAACTCAGCCTCCAGCAGTTATTTTGATGGCCGGCTTACAGGGTGCGGGTAAAACCACCTCTGTGGGCAAATTAGCCAAATGGCTTCAAGAGAAGAAAAAGAAAAAAGTTCTGACAGTTTCTTGTGACGTTTATCGTCCTGCTGCAATAGAGCAGCTTGAAACTGTTACTAAACAAGTTGGTGCTGAATTTTTTCCAAGCACTGTTCATCAAAAACCAAATGACATTGCTATCGCAGCATTGGATTGGGCGCGCCGTCATTACTTCGATGTGGTGTTGGTTGATACTGCAGGTCGCTTAGGTATTGATGAAGCCCTCATGCAAGAAATTAAAACTTTGCATGCAAGCTTAAATCCTATCGAAACGCTCTTCGTAGTTGACGCTATGCTTGGTCAAGATGCTGTCAATACTGCCAAAGCCTTCCATGAGGCCCTTCCCTTGACTGGTGTCATTCTGACTAAGCTAGATGGCGACTCCCGCGGTGGCGCTGCTCTTTCAGTCCGCCAAGTAACTGGGGTGCCACTGAAATTCATCGGCGTAGCAGAAAAAATGGATGGCTTAGAAGCTTTTGACGCGGAGCGCATGGCCAACCGTATTTTGGGCATGGGCGATATTCTTGCTTTAGTTGAACAGGCTCAGCAACACGTTGATGTGGCCAAAGCAGAAAAGTTAGCTACAAAGATTTCTAAGGGCGGATTTGATCTTGGAGATTTCCGTGATCAACTCATGCAAATGCAAAAAATGGGTGGTATGGCAAGCTTAATGGATAAATTGCCTAACCAAGTTGCTCAAGCAGCCTCTAAAACAAATCTCAGCAACGCAGATAAACAGACCACACGTATGCGCGGCATTATTGATAGTATGACTCCACGTGAACGCAGTAAGCCCGAACTACTCAAAGCCAGTCGCAAACGACGGATTGCCGCAGGTGCTGGCGTAGAAGTGCAAGAAGTAAATCGTCTGCTTGCACAGTTTGAGCAAATGCAAACCATGATGAAGCAATTTAAAGGTGGAAAGATGGCACGCACCATGGCAAGCATGGCTGCCAAAGGCGCCGCGAAAGGTATTGGCGGGCTTTTTAGGAAATAATTAAGAAACGAGTTTCTTTGCTGCCTGAACTGCAGCAATCACTTTTGCTTTGATATCTGTTAGCGGAATATTTTGGGATTCCGCATCGGTACGGCCCTTAAATTCCACTTGAGAATCTGCTAAGCCACGATCCCCAATCACCACTCGGAATGGCGCCCCAATCAGCTCCCAATCAGCAAACATGGCGCCTGGACGCTCATTGCGATCATCCAAAATCACGTCAACACCAGCAGCAACTAATTCATCATGCAATTGATCACTAACAGTCTTTACCGCTTCAGACTTGTCGTAACCCATTGGGCAAATGACCACTTCAAATGGCGCCATTGAGATTGGCCAAATGATGCCGCGCTCATCGTGACCTTGTTCAATAGCAGCGCCCAACAAACGCGTCACTCCAATGCCATAGCAACCCATCATCATGGGCTGAGCCTTACCCTGTTGATCTAAATAGGTACATCCCATTGCCTCTGAATAACGAGTTCCTAATTGAAATACGTGACCCACTTCAATGCCACGACAAATATCTACAACACCTTTACCGTCCGGAGAGGGATCACCAGCCACTGCATTCCGAATATCTAACACTATTGGCTCAGGTAAATCACGACCCCAATTCACGCCTGTCAAATGGTGACCCACATCATTGGCGCCACAAACAAAATCAGACATATTGGCTACAGTGCGATCAGCCACCACGGTAACGTCAGGGCTTACACCAACCGGGCCCAAATAACCGGCAGGTGCATTGCATGCTAATTTAATTTCAGCCTCAGTGGCAAAGCGTGAGTCAACCATACCCGGGACTTTGCTAGCCTTCACCTCATTGAGTTCATGATCGCCGCGTACTAACAACATAAAGAGTTTGGCAGGCTCTTTTTCTTGATCAACCGCAAGTAGTAATGACTTCACTGTCTTCTCAAGAGGAATAGCTAAGAGCTTTGCAACATCAGAACAATTGGTTTTATCTGGTGTTGGCACCTTAGTCATGGCAGCACTAGCTGCAGCTCTTGAAGCAATGAGAGCCAAGGATTCAGCCGCCTCAAGATTGGCTGCGTAATCTGAGCTTGGGCAATACACAATCGCATCTTCACCGGTATCGGCAATCACATGAAACTCTTGACTGCCAGATCCGCCAATGGCGCCATTATCGGCTGTGACCGCACGAAACTTCAATCCCATCCGCTTAAAGATACGTGTGTAAGCATCAAACATAATTTGATAGGACTTTTTTAAACCTTCAGCATCACGATCAAATGAATAAGCATCTTTCATACTAAATTCTCGACCACGCATGATACCAAAACGGGGGCGACGCTCATCGCGAAACTTTGTTTGTATCTGGTAGAAATTGACTGGTAATTGTTTATAGCTCTTTATCTCATTGCGAGCTAAATCAGTGATCACTTCTTCAGACGTTGGCTGAATTAAAAAATCCCGATCATGGCGATCTTTAATACGGAGTAGTTCAGGGCCCATCTTTTCCCAACGACCCGTCTCTTGCCATAATTCAGCTGGCTGGATCATCGGCATTAGTAATTCAATAGCGCCAGCATGATTCATTTCTTCGCGGATGATGTTTTCCACTTTACGAATGACCTTCAAACCGAGCGGCAAATAGTTATAAATGCCCGCACTCAGCTTGCGAATTAAACCTGCCCGCACCATCAGTTTGTGCGAAACCACCTCTGCATCAGAGGGGGCTTCTTTAAGCGTGGCGAGAAATGATTGTGATGCTTTCATGTATGGATATAATCAAAGCATTGATTTTAAAGGATTTGAGGCACGATCATGCTTGACCGTGAAGGGTATCGCCCCAATGTCGGCATTGTCCTCCTTAATGGCCATAACGAGGTTTTCTGGGGAAAACGCGTTGGGCAGCATTCGTGGCAGTTCCCGCAGGGCGGGATTCAGCATGGTGAGAGCCCTGAGCAGGCCATGTACCGCGAATTGCATGAGGAAGTTGGCTTGCTGCCAGAACATGTCCAAATTATTGGGCGAACTAGGGATTGGCTTCGTTATGACGTCCCTGAGGAATACTTACGCCGCCAACACGCTACGAGGGTCCACCGGACAGCCTACCGTGGTCAAAAACAGATCTGGTTTCTCTTGCGACTAGTGGGTCTAGATAGTGACATTCAATTAAGGGCTTCCGAACACCCAGAATTTGATGCCTGGCGGTGGGTGCCCTTTTGGATTCAATTGGATATGGTGATTGATTTCAAACGTGAAGTTTATGAATTAGCCCTTTCAGAGTTGGCACGCTATCTTTCGAAGGGCTTGCGTATGCAACAAATGGCTTGGGGCACTCCACTTGACCTTATTCAGTCTCTATATGCTGGCAGTGACGATGAACCAAAACCATCCACCAAATCGGATAAATAAAAATGAATGTCTTCCTTCGCAAAGTCAGCGACCTTCTCATTAGCCTTACTGCTGCCGCCTTACTCATGGCCTGTGCAGGAGACCCCATGGTAAGCGGCCTTGATCCTTTCGCGCCAATGGTATTTAAGGAGGGCAAAACTACGCTGCCTTTAAATCCACCTAACAAATCAACTACCCTACCGTTTTATGTTTCAGAGACAACCATCTTTAAATTTGCGATTGATACCAACTCGATTGCGATTGGGTCTGATGGTATTACTCGCTACATTGTTGTTATTACCAATCCAAGTGGTGGTGAGCAGATTCAATACGAAGGTATTCGTTGCGACTCCTATCAATGGCGCCTATATGGAAACTTTGATAACAATAAGTGGAGGGAAAATCCTCTTGGGGCTTGGGTTGCTATTAAAAGTAAAGTACCCAATCGGTATCAAGCGTCATTAGCATCGGGCGCCATCTGCAACTTCAATAATCAAGAAAAGAGTTTGAGCGCTGTCTTAAAGTCACTCGATCCCAATAGCTTTATTGGTGGAGAAAAGCCGACAAACTCTTCTGGACAACTACTTAACTCGCCTTAAGTGGAGTCAAGCGGCTTCCAATTTTTTCACCCTGCAGGACTAAACGCGTCAATACATCTACCTCTTTACCAGAGGCGATAATTGTTATCGCCCCAGTGGCTGCAGCAACCTTAGCGGCAAGAACTTTAGTCAACATGCCGCCCTTGCTCAGCTCACTAGCAGCGCCACCCGCCATTTTTTCTAAAGCAGGATCGCCAGCTGTCGCTTCGCTAAGCAAAGTTGCCTCTGGATTTTGACGGGGATCCGCAGTAAATAAGCCGCCTTGATCAGTCAGAATTATTAGTAAATCTGCATGAACCAAGTTTGTTACTAAAGCTGCTAGATTATCGTTATCACCAAACTTAATCTCATCAGTAACAACGGTGTCATTCTCATTGATGATTGGAATAACCCCTAAGGGCAAAAGCGTCTCCAAGGTTGCTTTAGCATTGGCGTTACGTTCTGTATTTGCCAAATCAGCATTAGTTAAAAGAATCTGGGCGCTATGTAAATTAAAACGTGCGAAACAACTCTCATACACCTGAACCAGCCCCATCTGTCCTACTGCAGCAGCAGCTTGCAGTTGATGAATCTCTTTTGGGCGTTTTGCCCAACCTAAGCGCTGCATTCCTTCAGCGATAGCACCAGAGCTCACCATCAATACTTCATGGCCAGCATTGAGTAAAGCAGCCATCTGCTCTGCCCACTTAGCAATCGCAGCATGGTCTAGGCCTTCACCATTATTGGTGACAAGACTAGAGCCCACTTTGATAACGATACGTTGATTTTGTTTTGCGTTCATAACAAATATAAGATTTACACGAATTCTTTAATCTGGTTTTTTATCTTCTAACTGGTCTTGATAGCGAGGATCTAGAGCGCGCTCATCTTCCTCATCACGACCACGACGAACAGAATCTAAATAATCTTGTAATGCATAACAAAGCTTATCGCAACCCAATCCTGTTAAAGCAGATATCTCAAATACAGGGCCGTGCCACTTAAACTTTTTCACAAAATCGGTAACAACTTTTTTGCGCTCAGCCTCAGGAATCATATCAACCTTATTAAGCACTAGCCAACGTGGTTTCTCAACTAATGCTTCGTCATACTTTCTTAGTTCATTCACAATCGCAACTGCATCAGCTACAGGATCAATGTTCTCATCAAAAGGAGCAATATCGACTAAGTGCAATAAAACACCTGTACGCTGTAAATGGCGTAAAAAGCGATGGCCCAAGCCAGCCCCTTCAGCAGCCCCTTCAATCAAACCTGGAATATCCGCAATCACAAAGCTGCGCTCGCTCCCTACACGAACTACACCCAAATTAGGATGCAAAGTCGTAAATGGGTAATCGGCTATCTTTGGACGTGCGTTAGAAACTGCCGTAATCAAAGTTGACTTACCAGCATTTGGCATACCGAGTAAACCAACATCAGCCAATACTTTTAGTTCCAACTTTAATTTACGTCGTTCGCCCGGCTTGCCATTGGTTTTTTGACGAGGTGCTCTATTGGTACTACTCTTAAAGTGAATATTGCCCCAACCACCTACGCCACCTTGTGCAAGACAGAGACGCTCACCATGAGTAGTTAAGTCAGCAATCGGCTCACCAGTTTCGTAATCAGCAATGATTGTGCCAACAGGCATACGTAATTCAATATCATCGCCTGCGCGCCCATAACAATCAGCACCGCGACCTGGCTCACCATTTTTTGCGGTGTGGGTTTTAGCGTAACGATAATCAATCAAGGTATTAATATTGCGATCGGCTATGGCCCATACGCTTCCTCCCTTACCGCCATCGCCGCCATCAGGACCACCAAATTCAATGAACTTTTCACGGCGCATAGAGGCACTCCCGGCGCCACCCTGGCCGGCTATGACTTCAATACGTGCTTCGTCTATAAATTTCATGAATAAAAAAGGCCTCGCTTAGCGAGGCCTGTTCCTAAGAGTTAAATTCGGAATCAATCTGAATCAAACGAGTCTCAGTCAGGCGCCTTATGAACGAGGCAAAACTGAAACTTGGGCCTTCTTTAAAGCACCCTTAACGCCGAACTCTACTTGCCCGTCAATTAAGGCGAACAAGGTGTGATCCTTACCAATACCAACGTTTACACCCGGATGAACCTTGGTGCCACGTTGGCGAATAATGATGCTGCCAGCATTAATATGCTCGCCACCAAATACCTTAACGCCTAAGCGTTTCGATTCTGAGTCACGGCCGTTTCTTGTCGAGCCGCCGCCTTTTTTCTGTGCCATATCTTTCTCCTACCCTGAATTAGGCTTTAATCGTATTGATCAGAATCTCAGTGAAATTCTGACGATGGCCTTGGTGCTTTTGATAATGCTTGCGACGGCGCATCTTAAAGATTGTCACTTTATCGTGACGTCCTTGGGAGACGACAGTGGCC
>Ga0114959_10003255_pt1 | contig 12843 bp, 9 predicted proteins | sample C_130625_EF_Meta_FD_87317 | JGI IMG/M metagenome (GOLD analysis project Ga0114959, IMG submission 87317) | Freshwater microbial communities from Lake Croche, Canada to study carbon cycling - C_130625_EF_MetaG | ecosystem: Environmental > Aquatic > Freshwater > Lake | place: Lake Croche, Canada...
AAAACATATTTTACAAACTCGTGGGCAAATGGCTCGATGATTGTTCCGAAGAAGTACAATCGGTACGCACCTCTTCACTGAAAGTCGATGGGAGCGCTATTTGCCGATATATTTGTTTCTCATGCCATAATCGTGGATAATGCTCTACTTTTTTGTGTTGATCTTGTTCTTCATAATACTGCGGCACCATTTTTAGAACCGCCGCCCCCATGAACAAAATATACTTGTTCGGTCGTAAAAAACAGTGATACATTTGGATATGCGGCTTTAGATCTTTCGGTAAACATCGACTAAGTAATGCGGGTCCCGTGGGAGATAACATGTTCGGTCCATAAAATCGCGTGCGCACATGAACGATTATCTGCTGAATGCAGCGGGAAAGAACGGGACTTTTCGGGGGAACGGCGATGAGTGCATTGTATATATTCATGAAATTTTCATCGTAGACATAGTGGGGTCGATCTAGCAATTCATGAAACGTAAATCCAGAAATACACGTATATTTGATATCCAAATAGATACCCCCTTCAATAAAAAGAATACAATAACGCCAAAGGTCCGCCCGATAAGCCCCAGGAACAAGGCTATCAAAAGCATACAGTACGATCGGAGGAAATTTTGAAGCAATGAATTGACGGCACATGTCATCGTCGAAAAGAGTGTATTCGAAATCAGGGTGGGTCTCTCGAACAGAAGCTGCCGCAGCGGCCATACAAGGAGGCAGATCCAATGTATGCCATGTCTGAAATATTTTCTTGGGAATACATGGAGACGAAACGATCTTCTTCGTTCGTTTTGACTCGACATACGCTTTTGTCTTTGCACGTATTTGGTTCACAACCACCTTTCGAGCACTCTGGGCGGTTGTATTTCCTTGTCTTACTGCCAACATTTCGGTCTCTTGTTTCGGTGACAAAAAAAAGATGGGAAAAAATTTGATGTTCAATGGAATAATAGTCCCGAAAAAAATGAATCTAAAAATTCAATTCTCTGGTTTTGATTCGCGAGGACGAGGACACCGTTTGGCGGGTCATCCCAATATGATAATTGGGAGTCCGTCTTTGCGAGCTCGTGATTATTCCTCCTGGGTTATTTGTCGATCCTTGGCTTCCGTTGGAATGAGTCAAATGCTTGTCGAATCCATGATTGACGGTGACTTTGTGACGATGGCACCATTCTACGGCTTTCGAGATCATATGCTTTTTCCACGAGTCCAATTTATTGCTCCCTATGGCATTCATGAGCTGCGACTGCGATTCAAGTTGAAGTTGCGCCAACAAAACGAGAAATTGATTGATTTTATTTACGAAGAGGCAGGGGAGAGGATTGCGTAAAAAGGAAACGGGAGAGTGTCCCAGGCGAATATGAAGATTTTGTTGACCGCTGCGAAGTAGTTGGCGAAAGGGGTCATGAATATTGGAGCGGTTGGTCCAACCAGGATTCAAACTCGCAATCTCTGTCACCGCGGCAGGTACAGGTTTGGTCGGTGCAGAAGCGGCAATATCCAGAAAACTTTTTCGTTTTGCTTCTACGGTATTTCCCCACGCGTTTGGAGCGTCGGTCGACCCGCTCACATTCCATACATTCCCGCCCACTTTTGATCGCCCCCCTCCTGCCCCATGGGTTTTGGAAAGAGGGACCGTTTGTTTATTGTAAACAAAATTCAACGCGACAAGAAAAAAGGCGTCTTCCATGGGTGGCGCGGATTGAGGTTTGACGCAATGAATCGTCTCGTACAACGAAGTCAACGTGTAAATGAATTCCATCGTATTGCGAGAGCCCGCATGCCCCAGTTTAAAAATGCAAAATCCACCGCTTTTCTGGTATTTTGTTGCCGTCGACAACACTTGCAGAAACGGCAAGACTTGGAATGAGGACAAGAACGAGGGCAAAGACACGTCAAAATAAAGAAAATCGATGTTCTGTTCGTGAGATTGTGCGTCATGCGGAGAATGAAACAGGGTCGACGGGCATTGAGCAACATCGGGCGACGAAACAAAAGATTCGTTGACTTGTTTCAGCCGAGCGAAAAAGTAATCTTTGCAGCAGCGAATGGTTTCTTTGCATGTTTCTCCCAAGAGTACCATTTTGATGGGGGTCTTGGAATAAGCCTGAAAGCATTGAAATAAATCGATGATTTCTAGCATGCAAAAGTAGTGATGAGAAGGGTGGTAAGCGTTGTTGCAGAGTTTGGGGATGCAGACAGAAGGGATGGCAGCAGCCATAGCGGAAATGGCTGACATGTTTGGAGGAGGGGACGAGCCGCTTGATGGAGTTGAAAAAGAGGCGAGGCTGCAACTAGGCCATCGGGCGTGCGAGTCGGGCAGGGGAGTATAAAGAAACAAAAGGGGATGGAGAAGCATTTCCATTTCTTTGTCAATGTCGGGAAAATCACTGCATGGTGACGCCACAGCAAAGGGGGACAAGGAAAGAATAGATTCTTCGTTTTCTAAATATTGGCTGCTGTTTACCGCCCTCAATTCAAAATATGGGACACTCAATTTGCGACAAAACGAAATGTAGTACGTCATTTCTTTTTTTTCGACGTGGTAGATACACGAGAAAAGGAAGAAAAGATGGGTGGTAGGGGGAAGAGGGAGGGAGAGATAAGGATTTCTTTTTTTCAACTCCACAAAAGATATTTTTACATTCTTTTTATTTGTAATTTTCTTTGTCTAATCTATCGTCCTTGATTCTTTTGTTTCTATCCCTTTTGAAATTTTTTTTTTGATTTCATCTATTTTTAGTTTTGAATTTTTGGAAAAAGAGAATCAACAAAAAATAAAAAAAAAATAAAAAAAATTTTCAAAGATCCAAAAACCAAAATATGAAAATGAAAATGAAATGATTTGAAAATTTTTTTTTACAAAATTCAAAAATCCCTTTTCCTTCTCTCTCTTCTCTTGTCCCATCACTTTACACCCCCATCCTCTTTTGAAAAATAAAAAAGCGATTTAGTTTTGAAATGATTTGCCAAGGCCCATCTGTCCAACGACCACCGTTTTCTCTCTCTGATGCGATAGACAACATGTCCGCAAAACTGCACGAAATGGGAAGCCCCTTTTGCTCCAACTCTTCGTCGCTCAAGTGCTGAAATCCTTGATCTTGCATGACGCGAATAAAATACTCAAACGACACCAAATATTCATCGATAGACTGATTGATGGAATCTTGATACACTTGAATTTTGCGTCCGAGACTCTTTTCGTCAGGTGGAAGAAAATCTTGTTTGTCCTTCTCCTCGTCGTCCTTGTCCTCTTCGTCTTGGTCTTCGTCGTCGGATCCATCTCCATCGACCATTGCCTCCGCAAGTAGCGCTTTTTTCCCACCCGCTCGAAAAGATCGCCCAAAGAGACGTCGTAGACGCCAGACCAAGCGTCCTTCTTCATCTTGTAGCTCTACCTCTTTCCTTCCCTTTAGCATTTCCATTACCTTGTTCCCGTCATAGCATGTCCCAAAAAAGTACCCGTTGGGTTTTGTATGCGCCGCCACATTTTCCACGAATCCCATGAGCGTGGGCTTGTCCGAAAAGAAATAATGCACGGCGAATTGGCAAGACACCAGATCGAATCCGTCCTCCACATGAGCCCGTTTCAAATGACGATGACGAAAGTCTTTCCCAAGAACCGCCGTATTGAATTCTTGCATCGGACCACCTAAAACAGCCTTGACGATTTCGGCATCTTCCTTGGAAAAACAACCCATCCCATCCTTCAGAGGTTTGGATGCGTCCGCATGAACAAACAGACACGAAGTCGATGATTGATTATTGGCATGGGCATGGGCATGGGCATGGGCATGGGCATGCTTGCGAACCAGTTTGTTCTCGCGATAATTGAACTCAAAACAAGTTCCTAGATAGCGCGCATAGGCACCGTCTTGGCGATTCACGATATTGTCCAGCGAAATATCCAGACCGAGCACAAACGAACATTTTGACTCCAACCATTTGTACAGATCGCCTCCTTTTCCACAAGCCAACTCCAAAAGAGTGAGAGGTGTAAAATGTCGCCGACCTCGCCCACCATGTCCATCTGCCGAAGACAAGACCTGAAAGAGCCGTCTTTTCACCGCATTGTGGAACGTCCGCATATCCTGCGATGGTGAAGAAGGTGACAGAACCAGATCCGATACGGCTTTTTCACGACGATAATAGCAATCGATCCATTTCTCTTCCTCGGCGGCCCATTCACGCTGATCCACCCCTTTGCCCGTCTTCATCATCTCCTCGGTAATCGGAAAATGAATGCTTTTCCAATTATCATTGGCCGTCGTAAAATTATTCCCGAACCTTTTGTCTTTCGCCAATCCACTCATTTTGTCTTCGCGCACACGAACGGGAATCCATCGGCGGGCGCACACGTCATATCGGAATTCCACCACATCATTGTCGTGAAACTGTTGGCGAGTGGTCTCCGTCAACATCACCATTTTGTTCCCAGTAGTCGAGGCTATCTCGATATGGACAAGATTCGCATCTGGGTCGTAAGGGTGGGTCGGGACAAAAGGTCGAACACGGTAATGGGAAGTATCGACAACTGCGGCTCTACGAGTGTGGAAGGGAGCTTGACGCTGAATCGGGCGACCGCCTCCCGATCCAATGCCGCGCCAAAGTGCTGGAATGTGCCCATCGTCTCCTTCGGCGTCCCCTAAATCAAACGATCCCGCCCCAAACAAAACATAGGACCGAGGATCGAGTCGTTCTTGCGCCTTTGTGTATCCGCAACATAAAACAATGGTTTTTTTGGATACTCCTGTCGTCGGATCGATAAACACTTCATCTTCACCATTCGTTTTGTTTTTGACCGAGCGCACGAGGAAATCCACCGTGTTTTCAGCCGCGGGTTTCCATTTGAACGAATAGTCCCATCGGCGGCGGGGCTTGAGAATCCCACGAGGAGCTTCTTCCCCACTACCCGCCTCTGCCTCCACTCCCGCTCCACCCTCATCTTCGTCTTCACCTCCTTCGGCCGCTACTATCGCTTTCTTATCCTTACTCCCACCACTACCACCACCACCACCACCACCACCTCCTTCCATCTCGCCATGAGATTGGCGGTATTCTTGCGAACGACGATCGCGAAACAAGACTTGCGGCGGACGACTCTCTCCTACCCCCAAATGGCACGGCGTGAAAATAAGTCCGTCCGTACGATACATGAAATCTGTCTCCAAAACTTGACGGCTACACTCAAAAATGGTCTTTGCCAATAAAGGCGAACCGCAAATCAGGAATGTTTTGCAAACGAACATCATCGGAACCTTCATTGCGGGAAGTTGAGGAGGAGGCACAGTAGAAGCCGCCGACATGCCTTCTTTCGGCATTGGACTTCCTTCGGCCATAGGCTGCATCTCTTTCATCAACACTTGCAAAACTTCAAGGCGAAATATGGTTTTGAAGAGCGAGAGAGTTGGGTTGGCCGCGGATGGCGTAATTTGGTCCATGGCCGTAAGTTGCTCGGGGCGAGTTTCCGCCAAGGCCTCCGTACGTGCAAAGGCAAACGGTTTTAGACAAATGGGTTTCTTTTCTTCTCTTGCGTTCCCCAAATAGTAAATGTCAAATGCCGCAAACAAATTGATGAAAACATCGTTTTTGTCATGAAGAATCAATTCGCCGTCCAAGAGCGTATGCACATATTTTTTTTCGCGAACGACGCATCCCGTAAACACCACCTTCATTGTCTGCTTGATGAGGTACAACCGATGATTGCGCGCGACAAACAGCAAATGGCGTTCCCCGTCCGCTTTTTCGGTGACACAATAATTTTTGCGGATAGAAATGACCGTGCTCGATCTTTTTGCATCCGTAGGTTTCTTTTGAGCCGCCCCATCCTTCTTCGCGTCCACATCATCGTCCTTCTCTTCCTCCTTCTCCTCATCCGCCTCCCCCTCTCCCAAAAGATGATGCCGCTGAAGAGAGCAAGAAGACGGACCCATAAACTCTTCCCCTCCTGTCAGCTCTTTGTATTCCTCCAAAACAATCCATTGCTCAGAAAGAGGTATCGGATATTGCGTTTCTTGAAGACCCATCAGCACGTACTTTATCGCTTTGCGCATCATATTGGCCAACGTAGACCAGTCACGTACCGTGGAATTTTCGTGTCCAATCAGTTCGTTGGCGACTTCAATCTCAATTTCGTAGGCGCTCTCCGTTTCAGGAGAAAACAATTCCGCACTAGACACGTCGGCGCCCTTGGACATGCGGACGATACTGAGGTCGATCCGAAGAGGCAAATCGGCCCGCGTAAAGGTAACACGATTTAGAAAGCGATAAAATCGGCTCGTCGATTCGTGATACAAGTCCAGCATCTCTTCTTTGTCGACAGGCATCTCGACATTGTACGCGACTTTGAAATTGAAATCGTCAAAGAGAACAGGACGGAGTTGAGGGACAATGTCGCCTTCTCTGCCTTGCGTCTTTTTCTTGCTTTCCCCGCTCGCTTCTTTACTCGCCCTATTTGCCTCTTTCTGCGGCGCCGAAGGCCGATACAAAACTTTGCGGTAACACTTGACATAATCTTTTTGCTTTTGGAAGAGAGCATCTACATTTTCGCCGTCCTTACAAAATTCCTTTACCACTTCGTGAGAATGGATTTCCAAGCGTTGACTGGAAGGGACCTTTTGGTCCGTGGGAAAGTTTTGACGGGACGGATTGACGCGTAACATGGTCGATCCTTCCTCGTGATTGGCGCGGAACCCCAACCCTTTCAGCGTACGAATTACATTTTGGTAGTCTACTCGGCTGATCGGGGTGCGAGATCCAAAGCGGCACTCTAGTTCGTCGTTATTGCGTTTCTCGGTCTGCTTTTTCATATCCCAAGGCTCGTTCTTCCAAAACAGTTGGACAATCTCATCGAACAATTCTTTGGGTTGCGGTGCTTTTTCTTTTTCGTTCATTTCGAAAGTCGTGGCGAATGGGGGGGGGGTGGTGTGGGCTGAAGAAAGAGGCTAACCAACGAAACTAAAATCAAAACTTATAAATAATGAAATTATCTTATCATCGTATCTTTTTCTTTTAATCTCTTTTCAAATCACATCTTGAATCTATTCCAGAGTTCGTCACATCACATCTAATTTTAGTTTGTCATGAATCTTTTGCGTCTCTCCATCATCGGGCTTCTTCTATGCGTTTTTGCAGACGGGAGAAAATACATAAGGTCGTCATTGATTCGCCAAAAGTTTGGGAAACCAGGATTTCACAATGATCTCACCGACCATCTCCAGCTTCAGCAAACTTCCCGACGGCAAGCGGGGGGAATGGATATGCGCTTCGAAGGAAACGAACTGGCAGAAGCCCACGAGATTCTGAAAATTCGCAGCGACCGCAGACGACAGTATATTGCCGCTTGCCTAAAAATGCTGGAATCCCCCAACATATCGATGTCCCAAAAACTTAAATGGAGCAATCGCATTCTTAAGGACTCCTCCGATTTGCCACCCTTGGAGGCCGCTTGATTTTTTTCGTATCATTTCTGTAAAATAATAGAACTTTGAGCAAGAATTTTTGTTTGTGTGTTGCGAGTTTGTTTTCTTCCATCCAAGATGGATCCGTTGGTGGGTGATTCCACTCCCAAATTCGGATTTATTGTCGTTCGGCATGTCACCGACAACGCAACCAATACGTATTGGCAGGAATGTTATTTGTGTATTCGGCGGGTATACGGAGATGGCCCCCTCATTGTAATTATAGATGACCACAGCAAAAAGGAATATCTTAGTATGGACGTCAGCTTCCCCCTTCAAAACATTCATTTCATAGAGAGTGAATTGGAGCCTGGAAGAGGAGAATTGTTGCCCTATTACTACTATGCCCGTTACCCGTGGTTTCCCACAGCCATCATCATTCATGATTCCGTCTTCATCCAGAAACGTATTTCCCCCGTATTAAATGCAAGGAACACATATCGATTTTTATGGAATTTCGACTTGGACACCCACCACCAAAAGGAAGAGCGGATCATGATAGAAGCTCTACAAAACAACGTTTCCCTCCTCCAGTTTCATTCGCGACGGCATTTATGGCCGTACGGATGTTTTGGTGTGATGAGCATAGTCAGCCACCCTTTTTTGCAGATGATTGATCAATATCATGAATTGTCACGCCTTATTCCGTTGGTTCAAACGCGTCACGATCGCTGCACGTTGGAACGAGTCATTGCCTGTATATTTCAATTTCATCATTCCTATAAAAACAATTCCATGTTTGGAAACATTAATCGGTTTTGTCGATGGGGAGTCACCATGGAAGAATACAAAAAAAAACTATCTCTTCGCAAACGATTGCCTTTTGTAAAGGTTTGGACAGGGCGGTAAAATTCAAAGTTTTTCACAGAGTAAATCAAACAATTGTTGTTTTGTCATTTTGGGTGACGGCATTGCTATTTCTAAACGTTGACAAATATCCCGCAATTCGTCAACCTTGTAAGCAGAGATCGCGCGCAGAGGTTTATCCAAGTTTTGCCATGGGAAATATTTGGTTTGGTATTTTGTCCATTGTGGATCATCTAAGTTTGATTCTAGTGAATATCGCAGTGGTAAGTCCTCTACATGAACGACATTGATTCCCGCCAATCTTCCATCGACCGTTTTGCTAGATTTATTTGGCTTGGATCCTTTTTCGATCCCCTCTTCGTCCTCCTCCTCGTCCTCTTCATCGCATTCGTCGTCTGTATCCATTACATCCGTCGCCCCTCCTCCCATGCCAGACCCAATGCCTCCGTCGCCCGTCCCTCCCCCTCCTCCGACCGTAAATGCATCGGATGTCAGCTGGAAGCATTTGTTTTGATGGACGATCATCACGCACATACGTTCCAAAATGCAAAGAGCGAGGAATGTTTTTAGTCCGATTCGAGATTCGTTTGCCAATTCGTTTTCGATATTGTCTTTAATAAGCAAGATTTTAAACGTTTTAAGCAACATTTTCTCTTTGCGGGCTCTTAAAATGTATTCGTGTTTCAGTCGTTTTTCTTCGACAGCAATGTTGGCCATGCTAATGGTTCCGTAGTTCGCGAATCCAAACCGCATAATATAAAAGCACCAAAACAGGGAATCTTGTTGGGGTGGAGAAAATCGGCGGTTCGGGGCAGCACGCAGCAGAGTAAGTGCTTTGCGAGTGTTTTGGCGCGCTTTTACAAGAAACTGGTCCATTTCGATCTCTCGTGATGGCGTTAGCATAAAAGGTTCCCAGAGAACAAGATCCGTCATTTCAAGCGGTGGGTGAGAAAGGATGGCTAGTGGGGGAAAAAAACAAAATTAAGATATAAAGCTTTGCAAATTTTGTCTTTAAATGGAAACGACCGCGGATGATGATTCTGATGCGGCAGCAGCGGCAAGACAAGATGATGATAATGATGATGAAGAAGAGGTCGAAAAATAAGTATTTTTCAATTCGCCTTTTTGTTTTTCTACAACGTCCAGTGCCGATTCTTGCTTGTCCAAATATTGCAAATACAGAACGACGCGATCAATGGTTTCTTTTGTAACTTCGCTTAAATTAATGTGAATGCCGTTTTTGTTTTCGTTAATGACATCTTTTTCATGAGAAGCAAAAATACTTAAAATCTGAACTTGATTAAATTTATTGAGGCGTTCGATTTTTTCACGAAGTAAATTCAAATCTGTTTGATCCATCTGCCCACTAGTAATCGGAAAAAGAAACAAAAGAAAAACTATTATGATGGGGGACGGGAGGGGGGACAGGGAGAGGGACTGGGAGAGAGACAAGGGAATAAGAAAACAGAATATTATAAAATGCTCTGTATTTTTGGATTCGCTTTTAAATCATTATTTAATTGATTGAATTTGACACTAAAAAAACAAAATAATGTTCCTCGTTCTTGTTTTCTTCACTGCACTTGCCATTGCGTATGGTCTTCACCCCAACATGGGCTTCCCGCGCCCGCAACAGCAGCAGCAGCAGCCGCATCATGAGAATCCCCTGGAGCATCGAGAAATCCATATGGTATCTGACGATTCCTGCATGATTCCTACGTTCACAAAAGAGACGATCGATTTTATCGACGAATGCCTCGCCTCTTGCCAGTCTGATCCGAATATTTCAGAAGAGTCCTACGAAAAGTATTTTCGAGAATGGATGGCTAATATGCAAGAATGTGACGATCTTGCTGAACCCGACTGGGAAGAATATTATAATGCTTGTCAATATAATTATGCGCGTTTAATGGAGCGTTTCAACGCCATCACAGAGAAACTGGACAGCATTTTGGAAGAATATTTTCCAGCCCCTTCCATCACTCCTGGCGAGACAGATTAAATAAACGTTTTGTTTTGTTTTGTTTTGTTTTGTTTTTTGTTGGTATATTTCGTTTGAATTGTGGGAAACTCGTCGTTTGTTCGGAAACTTTTGCAAATATTAAACTAATCAAAGACAAAACGAAAAAGGAACATAAAGGTCGAAAATCATAATTTTAACGAAGAAATACCAAACCAATATTTTTGTAGAGCCAACAAAGGAACTTAAAGCCGCCGCCGTCCAAACATAAAATACCAAAATGGCTGACTATCATGAAGAGAATGAAATCGCGAAAACCGATGGGGCGGTTGGTCACGGTCCCAATGAGTCCTCTGTCAGCATTATGCCAGTAGCTAGATTCTTGCCTCAATTTCTCAAACAGAGAGCCATTTTCAAGTCAACCAAGAGCGACGGACGTGAAAATACGCACACACGCATCAAATACGAACCCAAACCCGACGAGCAACCCATTCAGGGAGGAAATTACCATATTCCTGACAGCGACCTTCCTCTGATGTGGAAACTGTACCACAAGCACGTATTTGTCGACAAAAAACCCGAATATCTCACGGAGAAGCAATTGGCAGAGGGAGGTCCGATTTTGATCGACTTGGACTTTCACTACGACATTTCCGTGACAGATCGTCAACATACTTCCGTCAATACATGGCACTTTATCCAAAACGTTTTGTTGGATACGCTGGGCACCATATTTGAGTTCCAAGGTGGAAGTCCATTTCGCGTCTACATTTTCGAGAGGGACCGCGTAAATCCAAAACCCGAGTTGAAAACAACCAAAGATGGCATTCACATTATTTTGGGGATGCAAGCTTCTCGCCGTGTTCAATTGTATCTGCGTGACCGCTGCATACCTCGGATGGGCGAATCGTTTGGGGATTTGCCATTAAAAATCGGTTGGGACAAAGTGTATGACGAGACCATCGCCCGCGGCTCGACAAATTGGCAGATTTTCGGCTCACGCAAGCCTATGCACGAATCGTATAAGTTGACTGCCATGGGTACAGCAGTTTGGGGAGGAGAGGGATGTATTGAAGGGCTGCAGTTGGAAGTGGCCACGGATGCAGAAGTCGAATGTATGGACATGGCCGTGTTATTGCCGCTGGTGTCTGCACGTTGTCGCACGAATCCGATATACCCCTTAAAGTCTGAGATGGAGACTTTGGTGGGATCTGTGCTGGATGCGACCGCGATGGTAAAAATCAAGACAGAAAAGAAAGAAGGTGGTGGCGCAGTGAAGAAAGGTGGAGCTGGTGTCGGCGGATTCGGCGGATTCGGTGGATTCGGAACGGAAAGCAGTGGCTGGATGGGTGCAGCCGCTACAAACCGTTCGCTTTCCCTCATTCCCCCCTTATCCAATCCTACTTCCCCCTCTTCATCTGTCACGACAACGTCGTCTTCGAACCAGCCGATTGCTTCAGGAATGATGATGGTGGCGGGTGGAGCCGCTGCTCAAATACAAACCGAACTTACCGAGGAAGAAATTGAAGAATTGCATGCCCAAGTGGTCGACCGTCCGTCCTTGGAGTCGACCATAGAGTACATCTTCTCCAAAATCCCCACCAGTTTGGACCCGACAAAAATCCGTATGACCCATCTTTATGCCCAGCTTTTGCCCGAGGATTTCTACGAACCTGGGTCTCATCTAAATAGTCGCAAAGTTGCGTTTGGGTTAAAGAAGGTCAGCGACAAATACCTGTTTTTGTCATGGGTCATGCTTCGCAGCAAAGCGGAAGATTTCGATTTTGCGACCGTTCCTCAGCTGTGGCATTCCTGGAAGCATTATTTTAATATTCGAGCGGGCACAGATGGATCCGACACATTCCGTGGAATCACACACAAGTCGATCATGTACTGGGCCCGAGAACGCAACTACGAAAATTTCATGGCCATCAAGGCGCAAAATATCGATATGCTGATCGTGCAGTCGCTGGAGGACAACTGTGAATATGATTTCGCTCACGTCGCTTTCCATCAATACAATGCTTCGTTTTTGTGTACGAGCCTCAAACCTGCCGTGTGGTACCGTTTCGACCAGCACCGTTGGGTAAAGGACCAGGGCAATCGACTGCGTCTGCAAATGTCCCAAGAACTGTATCCCAAATACGAAGCGGTCGTGCAGGGGAAACGCAATGTTGCCACCGCTATCCAAGATGTCGAAGAGCGGAAAGCCGAGCTGAAAAACGTGAGCCAGTACGATATGCGCGCCAAACAATTGAAGCGTACCACCGCCAAAAATAACATTCTGAGCGAGTGCACGGAATTGTTTTATGACGCGGAATTTGCAGGAAAACGGGACGAGGCCAAAGAATTGGTGTGCTTTACAAACGGTGTGTTGGACTTGCACGAAAAGAAATTTCGTCCTGGTCGCGCCGAAGACTACATTACGATGTGCACAAACGTGCCCTATTTTCCGCTTGCTTATTATCAGCAAAACCAGCCCGAATTGATAGTCGCGGTTCGCACATTTATGGAACAGATATTTCCCAACCCCAACGTGAATCGCTACATGTGGGAGCATTTGGCGTCCTGTCTCTATGGCAAAAATGTGCAGCAGACGTTCAATATTTATT
>Ga0114959_10003256_pt1 | contig 12840 bp, 5 predicted proteins | sample C_130625_EF_Meta_FD_87317 | JGI IMG/M metagenome (GOLD analysis project Ga0114959, IMG submission 87317) | Freshwater microbial communities from Lake Croche, Canada to study carbon cycling - C_130625_EF_MetaG | ecosystem: Environmental > Aquatic > Freshwater > Lake | place: Lake Croche, Canada...
GTGATCCAAGATAAGTGCGAAAGTATATATAAAAAATTGCTGTAGGTATACAAGAACCCACTACTAGATTTACTAGAACTACTAGGCTTGGTAGTGCAATCTTCTGTGTACGTATTAATAAGGCAACAGCAATTATTAACCCTGATGCTAAGATAAACTCAGGCTTAAGCACAACGGTTAATCCAAACAGAAATCCTACACTAAGACTTAACGTTAAACTCTGCTTTTCGATCCACGCTGGTAAAATATAGATGAGTATTAAACATACCAAATAGCCATGTGTTACTTGCTGAGAATACGGAGTAACAAAATTATAATTAGCAGTAACTGTAAGTGAGGAAAAGCTAAATATACCGATAAAAACAAAAGAAGCCATAATCGCTGGCAGATGTCCCCAGGCTTTATTAAATAGATTATAAATCAAAAAAAATATACCGCAATATACACAGATGTTTGCAAATGCCAGTACCATCATTCCTGGCCCAAAAAGCTTAAATAAGCCTGCATCGATAAATCGAGACAGAGGGCCATACAAATCATCTACATCCTTAAAAAGCTTTCCACCTATAGAAAGCTGCCAAGGAATATAAAGTTCACGGCCATAATCTATCTGTGGATCTGACCACTTTCTCCAGGATAACTTCAAAAGCCACCACGCAAAAACAAATAAGCAACCTAGACTAACAAATTTATACTGCCTTCGCGTCAATTTACGGCCACTTAAAACAAGATTGTTACCCACTATATTGAGAGAATACATTTTTACAATTAAGTATATCTAGATATATTGTTTTATTTTACTCACTCATAGGCTTTTAGACGTAATGCGTTGAGCTGGAGCAGGCAAGCGAAGTTTAGCTCCTATGGCTAATTCAGTATCTCCGTCTTGATTAAGCTTGTTAGCTTTTAAAGCTCTTCCCAGATTTTCATGAAACTCTGGATTAGCAGGAACTAATGAAACACTTTTTTTAAAATTAGCTATTGCTTCCTCATTTCTACCAAGAGTAGTTAAAACAAGTCCTAAATTATTGTATGCTGCCGCATAGCTAGGATTTAAAGTAATTGCTTTTTTATATTCAACAACAGCATCTTCGTAAAGTTTTTCGGAAACAAGAGCTACTCCCAAATTACTATGCGCATCGGGATATGTCGGGTTAAGCCGTATTGCCAATTGGTAATGACTGATGGCTTCAGGCATTCGTCCGATTTTAAAATAAACTGCAGCTAAATTATTTTCTGCTCCAAAATTCGCTGGATTCAACTTTAAAGAATTAAGATAGGGAGTCTCTGCTTCAGAAATTTTATCTAATGCAATAAGAGAGTTCCCCAAATAGTACCAAGTGTTTGGATTATTTATATTCAAATTAAGTGCCAATTGGTATTGCGCTACAGCATCTTGATGGCGACCAGCATTGCCGTATGCTTGACCTAAATTTTCATGATAGTTTGGTGCACTTGGCTGAAGCTTAACGGCCTGCTCGTACTCAACTATCGCTTCTTGATTATGCCCGGTTGTAGCAAAAAGTAATCCCAGATTAGCATGCGCGTCGGCAAAATTGGGTGAATACTTTAGAGAAGTTTGATAACAGATTAATGCTTCATTTTTTCGACCTACTTGCGATAATGCATTGCCTAGATTATTAAGTACTTCGACGTAATCTGGCTTAATCTTTAAGGCTATTTGATATTGTTCAATAGCAGCCTGCATTTTCCCCTGATTCATTAATGCAATCCCTAAATTATTGTGATTTTCTGGAGAAGTGGGCCTTAGTCGAACAGCCTCTTCACCATTCTCTTGAGCTTCTTTAAATTTACCGGTACGAATTAGGACACTACACATGTTGCTTCGTGCGTCAGGGTATCCAGGTCTAATACTCAAGGCCGCTTGGAACTGTGCCTGCGCTTCGGGCACCTTATCCCCTTGATTTAGCAAGATTGCCCCTAAATTGTTATGCGCCATCCAGCATGATGGATTACGCTCAATCGTCACTCGATATAAAGTTTGCGCATCCGCGTACATGCTACACTGACTCCAAGATAAGAAGCCAAGTAGAGCTAAGGAAACACCCCCTAATGCTGCCCCCAAACCTCGATGGTCATGCTCTAGACTCTCAACCCATAATGTTAAAAACGATGCCACTGGAACTATAATTCCTAAGCTAGCTAAATATTGGAAATGGTCAGCGACATAGGAAAACATGAATGGGTAAACATTTGCAAAGCCTAGAACAGGGAACAACGTTCCACAGAAAAAGAAAAATCCTGCAAGCGGTGCTCTTGAAAAGGTATCGGAAGGCTTGCGATTAGCTCTAAACGAAGAAAATCGTATAAGAAATATGATTATTGCGATAACTGCTATCGTATAAATATAATCAAAAGGGTTAGTAGCACTAATAGTCCAATGCTCATAAATAAAAACCAAATTTATTGGCCATATAAGTTTAGATAAGTAAAAAAGAATAACATGACCAGCTAGTAAGCAGCGCGTAAGTGGAGTTAATTGAACGGCGCTTAAATAGTCTGCACCTTGAGCGCCGATATAAACGCGTTCGACCCACGCTGTAAATATCCCGCCAGATATTCCTAAAATAAAAAAAGGTAATAGCGGCACTACATCACGCCTCAAAGATAAGTTACCTCGCTTCCACCAAAATACTACTAACAATGCGGCAGGTAAAGTTGCTGTTACTGTTTTAGAAAGTAGAGCTAGAACAAAAAAACCTACCGCGATGGCATAATGTTTCTGACGACGATCCTCATCAAATTTGATGTAATAAAAAAGAGTAAATAGATAAAAGATAGCAGAGATCGTATTTTTCTGCTCGGTAATCCAAGCAACTGATTCAACATGCACAGGGTGCAATGCAAATATAAAACCAGCAACCCAAGCGCCCGGGATTTCTAAAAGCCTTAAAACTGTCACTAATAAAAAGACTACAACGGTGTGTAGAATTATATTAGTAATATGATAGTAAGCAGGAACGTCCCCCCAAAAAGCCTGCTCGAACCAGAAAAAACTGTGAACAAGAGGGTAATATTGTTGAGTGGCTCCTAGTTTAAACCATATGTCCCACAACCCTTGAAGTGAGCGCAAATTCATTCGAGTAATATGCGCATCATCATCCCAAATAAACCCTCCACCTATCGCTTGCCAGTGAGAAAATAGCGTAGCTAAAAAGATTAAAAGCCCACGCCATAAAATCCCTATATCTACTGAAATCGTAAAAACATCATCTTCAGTTTGAACAGCATCGACGTTACCACCGCTTATTTTATGGCTCATATTTCAATTGTAAATGAAATCAAATTCTCAAGAAAACAGTTTTTCAAGCAATGATCTTTTCAAACAGTAAATTCTATTAGATTATAGATATGTATTAAAGCATTGAATAAAAAGATATTACAAACAGAAAATTTTTATAAAAAAACTATTTTTTACTTAAAAATCCTTCTGCTCGATCTACAATAAACTTAGGTCTTTGAAGCACTTCTTCGTAGATACGCCCTATGTACTCCCCAAGAATACCAATACTAATCAGTTGAATTCCACCCATAAATAAAATCAATATAACTAGGGTTGGATTTCCCAAAGGAAAATTAGCACCCCTTAGTTTCATTACAAAATAAACTAGCCCCATCAAAAAAGACATTCCAGCAACAAGAAAGCCAAATTGCGTACTAAGCGTGAGAGCATAGCTTGAAAAACCGAAAATACCATTAAAACCGATACGAAGTGAGCCTATGAATCTATTGTAGTTTGTCTCACCAGCAAATCGACCAGGTCTATTAAAGGGAACGAGACATTGTTTATATCCAACTATAGCTACCATACCCCTTAGAAATCCATGACTTTCCTTAAGCTGAAGAACCTGTTCAAGAACCCTGCGTGATAATAATCGAAAGTCTCCCGTGTTAGTTGGTATATCGATATTCGCAATTCTTTGTATTATTTTATATCCCACTTCAGATACTGTTTTTTTAATCCAAGGCTCTCCAGTGCGCGCCCTTCTTTGCGGGATAACTACATCGAAACCCTCCCGCCATTTCATAATCATTTGAGGAATTAAATCTGGCGGATCTTGCAAATCTACATCCATAACAATAACCGCCTCTCCAGAGGCATAGGTTAACCCACCCAATATGGCCATTGGCTGTCCAAATCGTCTAGAAAACCTAAGTAACTTAACTCGAGGATTATTTCCTTGGGCTTTTAGAATTACATCCTCCGACTGATCAGGAGAAGGATCCAAAGCAAATATGATTTCATAATCCTTAGTCACGGACTCTATAATCGGACACGTTCTTGATAAGAATTCGGGAATATTCTTCTCTTCGCGATATACAGGGACAACAATGCTTATTAGCATATAACATGGAACAGGATAATCACTTGCTCGTGCAAGACTTTTAGTCCAAATTTATATCACAAGGTTATAACTGTTATGAAAAATATATTAAAATTACAAAGTATTATTAATCAATATTTTACAATATTTTCATTAATTACTATATCCGCAGTAGATGCTTTTTCTCAAATCTATTCTACACCATACACTACAACAACACTAGCTGGCCAGATAGGTTCTGGGTTTGCCGACGGAAATGGAGCAAACGCCATGTTTAACCAAGCACTTGGCATAGCAGTAGACAGAGCAGGAAATGTTTTTGTGGCAGATGGTGGCAATAATGTTATTAGAAAAATCAGCCCTATAGGGAGTGTGACAACAATCGCAGGGCAAGTCGGCGTTTCAGGTACACTTGACGCAGCGGGTACTTCAGCGAAATTTGGAGAAATTAATGGAATCGCAATTGATAGTGCAGGTAATCTTTATGTGACAGATACATCATACGGTACAGTCAGGAAAATAAGTTACCCAAGTTGGACTGTAACCACACTCGTGGCTAGCAATGCGGGCCTAAATTCACCACTTGGAATCGCAGTTGATAGCAGTGGAAATGTATACGTAGCCGACACGGGAAATTATGTCATACGTAAAATTACTCCATCAGGATCTATGTCTATCTTCGCAGGCAAATTGGGAATAGGAACAGGTGCAGCTGGAACTTTTGGAAATCCCACAGGAATTGCTCTGGATTCATCGGGTAATCTTTATGTTGTTGATAATTCAACGAGTACCTTTTCGCAAATTACACCAACCGGTGTTATTAATCTTATAGGAGGATTTCTTGGCTCACCTGCCTTATTAGATGGATCAATCACAAACGCTACAGGCCAATTCAATCACCCCTATGGCTTAACCTCTGATTTAAATGGCAACCTTTATCTAACAGATGGCGCACAAGGTAATTATATACGAAAAATCTCTATTTTAAGCACTTCGCCATTTACAGGCACTATCAGCACATTAGCTGGTAGTTCAATCGTCGGAAGCAAAGATGGCACTGGAAGTTCGGCTACTTTTTCCTATGCAAAAGGTATAGCAGCAGATTCATTAGGTAATATTTATATATCCAACTCAGGTGTAATTATTCGTAAAGGGGTATCTGAATCATCTGTGCCTCCTCCTACAATTATAAATAATCCAATAAATAGTATCGTATCTGTAGGCAATAGCGTTTCCTTGCAAGTTTTTGCGTCAGGTATAGCAGGCATAACGTATCAATGGTACCTAAACGGTTCTGCTATAAATGGTGCAACTTCTAATACATATTATATCAATTCAGCTAATACCTCAAACGCTGGATCCTATACAGTAAGCGTAAGCAACTCAGCAGGAAGTGTAATGAGTACAGCAGCAATATTGACTGTTAATCCAACTGTTCAAATACCAACAATTACTGTTAATCCTACTAATCAAACCATTGCCTCTGGATCGACGGCGGTTTTGCAAGTTACAGCCACATCCTCAACAACAGCGACTTATCAGTGGCTTTTAAATAACATTCAGATACAAGGAGCTACAAGCCCAACACTTCTTATATCTAACGCCACAAATTCAAATATAGGCACTTATAAATGTATAGTAAGTAATGCTGGAGGTTCTGTAACATCAACAGCAGCACAATTAACATTTATTAATACAGCAAATCCAGGAAGACTTATTAATCTTTCTGTCCTAACAATGGTTACACCTAATTCTCCACTTACAATTGGCTTTGTAAATGGAGGAGCAGGAACTATAGGCTCAGAATCACTGCTTATTCGCGCTGATGGTCCTGCTCTTACTACTTTTGGAGTACAAAACATATTAACAGATCCCACGCTAATATTACATGGAAGCGGTTCTGTTTTGGCTGCGAACGACAACTGGGGGTCCACTACTACGAATATTAACGCAATCCAAGCAGCTAATGTTGCTACAGGGGCCTTTGCATACAGCTCCGTATCAAGTCTTGATTCTGCTATAGCAGTATCGTTGCCATCAATAATTGGTGGCTATACAGTTACAATAGGAGGTAACGGAACAGGAACAGGAAATGCTATTGCTGAGATTTACGATATCCCTTCGACAACATACACAGCAGCAGCGGTTCGTCTGATGAATGTTTCGTGTATTCAGCTAGTACAAACAAACAGTTCACTTACTGCTGGATTTGCAATAGGCGGTAGTACTGCAAAAACTGTTCTAATTAGAGCATCTGGGCCGGCACTCGGTGTACTCGGTGTTCCTGGTGTCATGATGCCCGATCCCACACTTACACTTTATTCACTTCCAGCAGGTAATAGTATAGCGACCAATGCAGGTTGGGCTGGAAATACAGCAGTAGCCTCAGCAGCAAACAGCGTTAGTGCCTTTGCTTTTACTAACTCTTTAAGTAAAGATTCTGCAATTTTAATAACACTGTCGCCTGGATCATATTCAGCAAATGTAACAAGTGCAACTGGTACATCAGGTACAGCATTAATCGAAGTTTATGAAGTTCCTTAATAATACTTTATTAATTTCTAAATTTCTATGAATTCCTTAAATCCTTTAAAAAATATATATCTTAATAGAGATTTAATTTTTCAATTTACTAATAGAGAAATACAAATGCGTCACAAGGGGACTAGGTTAGGTGCTATTTGGTCTTTGATATCTCCCTTGATGATGTTAGGACTTTATTTGATAGTTTTCGGCTTAATTTTTGGTGGTCGTTTTGGAATACTACCTGAAGAAAATTTTTTAGATTTTGCACTATCTCTATTTCTCGGACTAAGTCTTTTTAATGTTATAGCGGATTCAATATCAGCATCCCCATTAATAATAGTCAGTCAGCCGAATTTTGTGAAAAAAGTAGTTTTTCCACTAGAAATTCTTTCTATTTCTAAGATTATATCTTCTTTTTATTTTTCAATGCTAAGTATTCTGATTATAGTTATGCTCACTCCGTTTACTCATAGCAAAATTCACTATTCTATTATTCTTGTACCTATTATACTAATACCTCTCGCAATGATCGCCTTAGGCATTTCCTGGGCGTTAGCTTCTCTGGGTGTTTTCTATAGAGATTTAAATCAAGTTACTCCATTCATCAATACGGCACTTATGTATGGCAGTGCAATAGTCTATTCACCACGAAAAATTCCAGGATTTATACAAAACGTACTGCATTTAAATCCAATACTTATAATTGTGGACCAGACGCGTAAAATAATGCTCTGGAATCAGAGTCCAGATTATAAACTCATTATTCAACTATATATTACATCAATAGCTGTATTGTCTTTAGGCTATTTAATATTTATACGTCTAAGACCATTTTTGGCAGAATCAGTATAGATTAAAGAACTCTAACAAATGAAGGAAGTTTTACTAAACCGTGAACTATTTCATCAGAGTCATCTACAATAACTTCAATAACAGCAACAGAAAGTACACGTTGGCCAATTGCCTCTGATATCCCCGCACCGCAGCCTACATCTAACGTGTAATTTCCAGGACAGAGATTAAGTTGAAATCGTATCTCAACAGCACGAGTTGATCCATTATCTATGTTAGATATTAAATTTTTAATAACACGTAAACCAGTAGCAAATATTACCTGTCCATGCCTATCTCGCAACTCGCAACCTGCGCTAATATTCGAGTGGTAAGCATGAGCTTTAATTTCAATAATTATTGTAATCCATTCAGTTAATTTAAATACGGAAGTAGGTTTATGTTTATCATTAAAAATCCAAACTCTACTAACCTCCAACGTATTCTCGCCAGTCTTAGTACTTAATGAAAAATCTATCGGTTTAAAGTCAGGTATTAGTACAGTTTGTACACTATCTGTTAATTTGATATTTGAATTAGAATTACCAGCAATAGTTGCCATTTCCGCTAAGTAGCGTTTGACACACTCAGATGCTAATCCCAGATACATACTCCTACCCTTATCCAACCATAGGGCTTTCTGACATATATTAAGTACAAAAGATGTATCGTGCGTTACGACTAATAGGGCTACACCTTTAGCCATTAACTGTTTAAGTCTTCTATTACATTTTTGCTGAAATATAATATCCCCAACACTTAGAGCTTCATCTATTATGAGGATATCGGGTTCTACTGAAATCGCTACAGCAAAAGCAACCCTCATCAACATACCAGATGAATAAGTTTTTACAGGTCTATGTATAAATTCACCGATATCAGCAAAAGCCTTTATATCTTCTAGCCTTGAATCCATCTCAACTCTAGATATCCCGTAAATTGAACCAGAAAGATAAATATTTTCTATACCTGTAAAATCTGGATTAAAACCTGATCCTAATTCTAGAAGAGCACTCACCCTGCCATTAATAAAACAATCACCTGAAGTTTGTGATAATGTACCTGCTATAATTTGTAGTAAAGTACTTTTGCCAGATCCATTACGTCCAATTATTCCAAAAGCTTCGCCTTTTGTAATATCAAAGGTGATATCAAATAAAGCATTAACATTTTTAGTATTAGACAGCAAATTTACATTAAATCCGAGTATACAACCTATTAATTCAAGCCCAGATTTCTTTTTAAAGACTTTCGAAATATTATTAACTCCCAACACTAATTGTTTTTTATAGAGTGGTATAGACACGTATTAAATATACAGGTAGCTAAAAAATTTAAACAACACTACTCTGAAACAACATAAAAATACGGTAAAACGATATCAAATACAATTCAAAATTATTTATGACTTATGTTCAACATAGATTATTTTAATTAAAATATTTCTACTTTTCTACCTAGTCGTTTATCTGAATATGTTCACAGCTTTCTTCAAAGACTCTTTTATTAATTACTGAGTTCGATAATCTATTCGTCATTTTCTAATTCTTTACTAATAAACTATTAACATAGCAGGATGTTACTCTTAACTTGACCATTCTAATTGCATAAGCAAATGCATCCAACTTTTATTAGAACGTTAGTGCTATCTGATTCCCAAACATCATTACTCAAGTTTATTTTTAAGTTTCCGAACATATACGGACAAATTAGATTATTTGGGTATACACAATTTAGCTTTTTGATAAAAAGCTTCTAGCCTCAGATACTTCAGAGGTGTACTCTTTTACAGTTAACATTGCTGTCGTCCCTATTACACATAACAGTCATTAAAAAAGAGCAACATTCTGGGTATTCAAGATAGTTCTATCGATAACCTGCAACTTATAGGTTTTGTTTCGATAACTAAGTAGTATAGTATTTATAGCTAGAAATATCCTTAAGCTAGCTTACCATGTTGCTGAACTACGGCAAAATCAAAATGCAATGGCTTTACTTTGCCTTGCCAATTATCAAGGCTCAGGTAATTAGTTTTAAAAAAACCTAAATGATAATATGTTTACTAATACGTATAGCGAACTTTTTTGATTGTCTTAACAATTAATAGTATACTCGTATTTACGGCAAAGTTCAAGGGGATTCTTTCAGATAATTATTTTTTTCACGCTGTTAGATTTACTGGCTCTATTTCATAAATTGATACAATACAATTTATTTATAGAAATTCTTAATTCTATAAATTAGTATATCTCTAATAACTTATAAGGAAATTGTAATAAATATGGTCATAAAAAAAGGAGCAACCTTTCGGTTGCTCCCCTGTAGCGTAATTAGATCAACATCAAATTAAGGAACAGGTGGCTTATAAACACCCGATATACCATTGCGGTTAGGAGAATTACCCTTTAAATCGTTTGCTAAGCTTAAGAATGATAGATCAGCATTAATTCCAGTTAATGTCATACCAACATTAATTATTATTGAATTATTAAAAGTAATTGAACCGAAAGGTGCATTTAAGTTCAATGTTCCGAAATAGCTACCACCTGTACCTGCTGTACTTATATTACCATTAAGTGAAGTGTAGTTTGCATTAGTAACATTAGATACTGGAAGAATAACTAGATTTCCAAGTGTATAAATATTAGCGATGAAACCTTGTATAGATAATCCACCGGTAAATACATTATTTTGACCCGTTAGATTGACTTGCCCGTTAGCGACACTGCTACCATTTAAACCAGTTTCCAAGAAAGCACTAGTTCCACCAACTGCGATAGAGCTAGCACTACCTTGATCATTAATTTGTCCACCAGAATAAGTATTAGTTACACTCAAATTACCCTTAACGTTTGTCCCGTTACCGATTACAAGGTATGCATTTGATGCTGATTGTGTACCAATTAGTGTAGCATTTGAACCTGAAGTTAACGTTGTTGAGTTACCTACACCGTTGAATATATCACCACTATTTGTCAGTGATATTTGACCTGCTGCATTAATAATACTATTGCCACCTACAGCGATTGCAGAGTTATTCGTTTGTGTTGCTGTTATGATGTCACCAGTAACACTTTGTGCAGTAAAGCTACCAGTACCTGTATTCACCTTTAAGTAGGATGAAGTTGCGGCTTCAGTTATACTTATGTTACCAGTTGAAGTAGCAGTCGCTGTAATTGCACCGAAGTTATTTCCTGCAGCTGTCATAACTATATTACCGCCGCTAGCAATTAAAGATGTGTTACCCCAAACGTACATGCCAGATGTTTCATTAATATTAGCAGTAGATTTCGCACATACTGTAAACTGTGAACCAACAGGACTTGTATTATAACCAATATTGATTGTACCTAAATATATACCATTATCATTTTTCGAATAATAAGCACTGTTACCTGATGCTGTAATCGAAATAGTATTCTTAGCAGATCCGTTGATAAGATTATCCTGTGTTAAAACTACACCATTATTATTTGTAGTAGAAGCTAGGAAAGCAATCGGTGTATTTACTCCTAGTACTGTTAGAACACCAGTTTGTGAAATATTGCCAGTAACAGACTGTATAGTATTCGCACCTGAGGCAGTTGCACCTAGTGAACTTGCAGCTAAAATGATATTACCATTATTTGTGTACGATACATTACCATTTGATGTAAATGCTATGGTACCCATTACACTGGATGCATTTGATATAGAAATATTATTTCCAGTGAATGCTGCTGAACCTTGAGTCGCGTTCAATGTCACAACAGAACCAGCAGTGTCTGCTACTGTACCATAATTTAAGTTTCCTGTAGTGAACGTAATTTTACCAGTACCTGGAAGAACTACATTAGAACCTATAGTTAAATTATTCTTCGAACTTGAAGTTGCAGCTGCATTGAATGTCACGTCGCCGGCATAATTACTACCACTTGTAACGTTAGATACTGTCCATGAACTATTATTTGTAATTGTAGAGGTTGTACCTGAAGTACCAGTACCTCCAAAATTCAATGTTAATGCTCCTAAGCTACCAGTACCATTCGCAGTTACTAGCATTGAACCTGTACCTAAGTTGGTTAGTGTTGCTGTAGTCGTTTGTGCATTTGTTAGACCATAGCCAAGTGTTCCTGATCTAGATACTGTATCAGTAACAGTACCAACTGAACCACCTGTTTGATAATAATTTAAATTACCACCACCTACTAATACTAAAGTAGCAATGTTTTGTCCATTAGCCGTAATTGTAGTAGCGGATGTACCAGAATTATATGAGAGAGTACCTGCATTTAAAACATTAACATTTGATATAGCTGCAGGATTTGCTACTTGCCCAATAGCTATAGAACCAGGAGCTAAAGCAGTACCAGTACTTAAATTTGCAGTTGTTGCAGTAACAGTGCCGGAATTATTTACAATGCCAGATGCATTAACAATTAAAGTGCCAGTAGTTGTAACATTACCAAGATTCGTTACTCCACCTTCGTTAATTGTTATTGATCCAGAACCAGCAGATGCCGAAATTTGACCGTAATTAGAAGCCGAGTTTAATGCACCTAATTGGATTGTATTATTGTTAACTGTTAATGAGACATTACCAAATAGATTAGGTGATGATGCATTAGACAAGATAGCTCCTGTAGAAGTTATAGTATTGGAAGTATTAATTACAGTATTTCCTAATACTTGAATTGTATCCGCAGAATTCAATCCAAAATTAACTCCTTGTGTGTTTGTTGTAATAGTTAAATTACCTGCTACATTTGTACCAGCGTTGATATTCAATGTAGTATAACCACTAGTACCACCGCCAGAATTAATTGTGATACCGTTTACACCACCTGTTGCAACCAAGTTAGGTATTTGGTTGCTTGCTGCGATACTAGGACTGTTCGTAGCATTTACACCTAAATTAACTTGAGGAGCACTAACGGTGAGTATATTATTATTAGCAATAACTAAAGTACCACCAGCTGATAAAGACGGGGTGTAATTAGCAATACCTGTACCTGCAGTCAAACTTGTAGTGTTTGATGTGATGAGTGCACTAACGTTAATATTTCCTGTTGTAGCTGTTACAGTTAATGCAGGATTAGTAATTGGATTATTTACTTGAGCAGATGATGCACCAAGAGCTGAATCTAAGTTAACATTA
>Ga0114959_10003257_pt1 | contig 12838 bp, 10 predicted proteins | sample C_130625_EF_Meta_FD_87317 | JGI IMG/M metagenome (GOLD analysis project Ga0114959, IMG submission 87317) | Freshwater microbial communities from Lake Croche, Canada to study carbon cycling - C_130625_EF_MetaG | ecosystem: Environmental > Aquatic > Freshwater > Lake | place: Lake Croche, Canada...
GTGACCATCGAAGGATAATATTGTTGAATAAAAATAGATAAAATATAGTTATAATTGTTATAATATAACTATGTTTCGAATGATTTTTGTGCTATGCTTTCAATAGTAAAATACTTTTAAATATTTCAAACGCCGATTTTTATATAGTTATAAATGATATAAAAATATTTATATTTTTCTTGATTTTCTTGATTTTCTTGATTTTCTTGATTTTCTTGATTTTCGTTGCATAGTTTTAGATATTTTCTTTTTTTTACCTGCTGATAATCCAAAAATATGTCTCCTAATAGCAGATGATAAATTTACATTACCTACACCTACCCTAATATTTCCCATTGTAATATCATAATATAATTGTAGTGCAAGACCTTGATTATAAATAATGTTACGTTTTAAAAATGATAATCTCAACCAATCTTCAGTTTGCTCATTAAATCTTAATCCATAATAAATATAAATTAAAACGAAATATACATCTCTCAAACTTAATGCCGAATATTTTTGGATCGTTAGAATACCATCTCCCATGTTTATCATATCGTTTTCATCAGTTTTATCACAACAAAAATTTAAATTTTTCGTTAAACTAGGCTCAGTTCTATTATAGATTTCTTTATTAAATATACCTTCAACCTCTAAAAAAATGTGACGTTTTGTTTCAAGGTCTGGGTCTGCCATATATATTTAATTAAGATTTTTAACTTTTCATTATTTTTACACCTTTTTACCACAAAATTATAATTGTTATAATTTAACCAAAGAGGATTTATCCGCGTAGGTTAATTTACTACGTAACTCCTTCGTCGTTTCTCCGGGAATACTACAAACGCTATCCAGACACGACCGCCGAGCGGTCGAATCCTCGAACACCTACGCAAGTCGTTCATCCTTGCTCGTACTTCGGTATAGGCGTTCTAAACAATCGTAATCACCAATATAACATCAGCACGTTTCGTATTATCAAACATATCCGTTCGATTAATTCGAGAGATTCCCTTCTCTACCAAACGTATAGTTTGTGGTTTTCGGGTCAAACGCAAAGACGACGGCAAAAACGAAACGGTCGTTTTGCCAAACGGCACATCGATCGATACATTCGTTTCTCGTTCCCACAAATCCTTCATCGAATATTGCAATTTCACAATGACATTATTGTGTTCGTCAATTTCCATATGGTCGGGTAATACAGGGCAACACCGAACCGTGAAATCCATACAAGTGTTTTCTCCGTCATATACCAATTCGGGATGCCATAACGGTACAATATACGTTTTGCCGTTTTCCGTTATTTTGTATAAGTTGTCGACTTGTAAATCCTCCAAAAACGGATTCAACAAGACACACGTTTCGCCATTTATTTTTTCGGTTAAGATTCCGGCAACGGTTTCCATCCACGATGCAGATAAATGGAATGCGTCTTGATATTTTAATAGGATTTCGTATATTTTCGAGAGTGTTTTGGCATCTAATCGACGCACATATTCCGTCGCTTTTTTTTCACATAACCCGAGAATTTTCGTGATGACTAATTTCGCCAATTTATGTTGAAGACTCTTATCGCCATCTTCGAACCATATATTCCGGATAAAATTCGATAAAAACGAACCAATCATTTTCTTATAATCGGGAGTCGTTTCGTATTCGTCGTCGTCATATTCATCTACATCTAAAAAACTATCATCCTCATCTTCATCATCGCAATGTTTGCCATAGTTGGATTTGGGTTCTGGATTCGAATGTTCTTTCAGGTATTCATATGCTTCATGTATCTCTCGAAATCGTTCATTTGCATTATACAATTTGCATTTATCTGGATGGTATTTCAATGCACATATTTTATACTGTTCCCGTATTTTTGCGAGACTTGGATTTGCCTGTGTTTTCGGTTGTTCGGTTTGCGTTTGGTATATTTCCAACACTTGGTATGCCCGTTTTTTTGTCATGGGTATTTGTGTTTGGACAGACATTGACGCCTTGTTGTTTGCGAACTTCTAATAACAGATAAAACAAAATACTCTCTAAATGGTAAATCGGGCGATAATTATTATTGTAGTATTTTAAAAAGGTGTATATATTCGAGAGTATTTCGGTCGTATCCGTAATTACGCCAATACGGATAAAGTGCGTTAATATGTACCATACACATTCCGTTATATCCAAATTGTATATTAATATGTCGTATAGGTTCTCTCGAAATGTGGTAAAAACGAGAATCTGTGAATTTGTCATTTCATCAATGATATTATCACAAATAATGTTGAATATATCTTTCGGTAAATTCTCGGGAGATGTGTGGGTTAATAATCGCAATTCTTTCAAATTCAAGACATTCTTTTCCGACATTTCGTTTATTGCGGTTTTTGCTTGATTGTATTGTTCGATAGTGATTACTGGGTAATTCTCCGCAATTTGGCGTATGAATAATTCGTGAGGAGTTATTTCAGGAACAATTGCGTCATCGCCATCGCCATTCTCATCCCCATCCTCATCCTCATCATCATCCTCATCATCATCGTCATTATCGTCCATATACCCTGACATTCTCTTCATCTCCGGAACATCCAAGTCATTCGTTCGTTCGATTGGTATATTGTTTGTCATGATTTGTTGTTTACCATCTCCGGATAATGGAAATAAAATATCCATATAGTTTTGTTTAGTAGGTTTCGAGACCGATATTTTTTCGCAACAATGTAATATGTTATTCGGGAGAAAACTGATATGTTCCGTTATGATGATGAAACGAAGACACATATTAGGCATTAATTTGGTGCTATGTTGAATATAACTATAAAACACTTCCAATAATTCACTGTGTATCATGTGAAAATTTTTGCATACCAATATTCCGTGTTTTTCCGTTTTCATTGATATAATATCGACGATTTGGAAAAACAATTCGTGCCATAACAATTTCGAATGACACCCCAATAAACCCATATCGATTTCATAATGAATGTCACTGATGCGATAAATATACGATTGTTTTTCCGTATTTATGGTGATTCGTTTATCGTATTTCAAATGAGTTGGAGAGTATTTTTCCAATAAAAAAAGCACTTGTGAATACTTGCCACTCCCACAAGGACCATATACAATGATATTTCCCAATTCCTTTATGGTTTTCGGGAATTGGTCGAATACTTCTTTTAGTTCTGGATGAATGTTGTGCGATTTCACCGATTGGATATATTCTTCATAATGCGTGTCATAATACTTCATTTTGGATTGTATTTGGTCTATCCTTTGGATTTCGGGTATAAATAGATTACAAATATCAATTTATACTATTTTATTGGCATATTGTATTTTTTATAGTATTTTCGATGAAACGCCGTTAGATTTTATGAGTCGTTCCGTCATATGTTTTGCTCGTTGCTACTGGAGCATTCTTATCTCCCAAATCCGGTAGTTCACGTTGGCGTTTCTTTTCTTTTTGTACGTCATTCAATACTTCTTCTTTCGAGAGTTTTGCCAAATCGTTTGCATAATATACCAAATACGACGCCATTACTAGGATGATAATGGGTGCCAGATATTCTACCGACATTGCCAGTAACAATGGGAAATTGTCTGTATTAAAAAAAGATGTAACCAATACCACCATTAAAAAAATCATCGCAAATATAAACGTAATATCGAACCGGAATTTGTTGTGATACATATTGTATTTGTCTGTTCCTGCGATGTTTTGATTGTATTCTTTTATTGTGAGTCCCGAAAATACAAATGCCAAAAGTATCAATATACCCTTTATTATATTAAACACTTCGAGCATACTTAATGTGAAACTACTGCTCATACCCTTAAATATACAACGCATAATATCCAAGATTGATGTTATGTCACTACAACCTGTAAAGTATGATTTGATCATCATTATAAACGAACCCAATGGAAACAACATTAATAACGTAACTAATACTTTCGATAAGACATACGATTCTGTCGTATTGGTAAAATCCAATAGTTCGAATACTTTGTTATGTAATTCACTGGTATTTTTAGGGTCGGCACTAACTCCCGATAATGTGAATAATAAAATAAGCGAGACCACTGTTATGCCTATATTTTGTACATCAAACTGAAAATACCATGTATCCGTTATGTTTCTACAAAATTCACAGAATGCTGTCCACACAAATAAAAACACCGAAAACACAATACCAATATTCGAGAGTTGTCCATATGTATCTTTGTTTGTCGTTTCGATGTTTCGTAGTTTCGACGATACTCCCAATGTAAATAACGAGACAATCAATATAAATACATCGAACGCAGGAATGGAAAATTTCGATATATTGGCAAACCACTCATATATTCCGTTTTTGGGAATAATCCAGCCAAATCCAAATCCCGACCCGATCCCACCAATTGCTGTCGGCACAAAATACAATAACACAATTGCCATCAACACATAAAATAAATTGGTGAAATGATATTTAAACCCACTTGGAAAATTCGGTACTTTCAGTTTGTCTATTGTTTGATTTTCGGGAGTAATGATATGAAAAATAGTCGTCATTAATGCAAATGCAATAATCGACATTATCAAATGCCCATATTTGGAGACTTCATCTGGAATCACTTTCATCCATTCGAATACGCCATACGACATTTGGTCGGGAGACAAAAATATACGCAATGTTAATACGGTGACCAATACAATAATACTAACAAACAATCCTTTAATGTTGTTTAGTTCCAGACGATATTCCGGCGACAACAATATGGGATTCCCTTTTGCACCAAACTTATAATATAAATTACCGAGAGTCATCATCGTTAAAACCGACGATGTGAAGTTCAATACCAATACCACAATCACGATAAACGCAATTAATATCACCCAATTTTGTCCCGCAACATTACCGCCAAGAATTTGCGATAGAAATGTGCTTAAATCCATACCAATCATAGCACTATACATGACATTCACCACAAAAAAGAGCGCCAATCCTAAAAATTCGAGATTTTCCGAAAACATTAGCGTAAAACAAATAATAAACAACGTCAATAGAAATATGTATTTCATAAACGGGAAACACGACGCCATTATGAATGTTTATTTCGGTCGTGCGTATTTGTATTATATTTATATTATTTATCGGCACCGGGGACAACCTATAACACTCGATACTCGGTTTTAACCCATTCGATTAATGTCTCCGGTTTGCAATCCCAGCAATTTTCCTTGAACTTTTTAATGTTGAAAAACGATGGCGTCTTCATTTTGGCGTTTTTATAATAGACATATGCCCCATATTTACCCATTCGAACACTCATATGTTCGTTCAATAGTCTCGTTGTATTGGTTTTCGTATTCGTATCATTCGACGATAATTTTTGAGTCGAAATCTCTCGATAATTATTGGCAATGGTGGATAAATCTGGTGGAACATCTCCAGAATATATTTCGTTTCGATGTTCGGTTGCTGTCTTGTCTCGTTGTTTTTCCAATAAAATCGGGAGTATATCACTCATTGTGATTTCATCGGCAGGTTTATTCAATTGTTTTAGTGTCATTTTGGTTTCCCCGCATTCGAAATAGAGTCCATATCTTCCCGATTTCAATATAACATTGTTTCCGTCATATGTGCCCAAATGTTCGTTCGGTATTTCCAATAAATCCTCGACGGAATACTCTCCATTCTTCAATTTGCCTAAATCTATTTCGACCGTTTTCTTCACCGTGCGGTATTCCACCGTGCCGTCTTCCCCCGTCAGTTTAATCGATGCACCATTCGAATGAAAGACCAATTCGGCGTTTTTATCGAGAGTATATGTTTCTCGTTTGATTTTGGTCAGTGGTTTTTTCAATTGTTTAATCCGGTTATAACATTCACTACATATGACACTCCATTTAATAGATGCTTCGGTTGGCACACTTATAGAAACGGCGTCCAATGCCATTTCCATATTTTTCGTATAATCATACGAGAATAGACTCTCGAAATATCGAACTAAAAACTCTAATACAATAATACCGGTTGGAGTGATTGCTAACTTTCCTTTTTCATTCCCAAATGCCTTTTCGATTTCGGTTTTTTCGAGAGTCGATGTCGTAGACATATCGAATCGCAATTTGTATTCGTTGCACTTGACGGTTTTTCCCTTTATATCCATTTTCTTCACATATCCGCGTTCTTGTATGGTTTCCACAATTGTAGCATAGGTTGATGGACGACCAATACCCAATTCTTCTAATCGTTGAATGAGCGATGCTTCCGTATAATGAGGATTGCGATGTTCAGCAACAACTTTACTCTCGATATAATTCACACGAATATTTTTGGATAAAAACGATTCGAAATAAAACTGTAATCCGGTTTGTTGGGTGGAAATATCTACGCAAGTGGTTGTTTGGGTTTCGCCATCGTCATTTCCATTGAATACTATCTTCCATCCTAAAAATATAGGAATTTCGAGAGTGTATCCATAATATGGCGATTGTTTCGAAGATGATGAGGAAGTATTGTCATTGGTTATGGAGGGAGCACTTATTTTTACTAAACGACTATTGTATCGAGCAGTCGACATACAACTCTCGATGGTATTCTTCCAAATGAACCTATACATTGATACGACGGAGTTGTCTTCGTCGGTAATATTGCGCATACGTATATCAGTTACACGTATTGCTTCGTGAGGGTTTACACCATCGCTATTTGCAAGGTCTTCTAAATTGCCCATATATTTCGGGTTGCCCCATTCTTGTTGAATATATGTCTCGATTTGTTGTAAAAAAACGGGAGAATATTTCGAACTATCGGTACGCATATAAGTAATGTGTCCGCCTTGATATAATCGTTGACACAATTCCATTGTTTTTTTCGGGGAACATTTTAATACCGAACTTGCCGTTTGAAGGAGTCGAGAAGTTGTGAATGGTTTCGGTGGTGACTTGTATGTTTCTTTTGTAGGCATCATTTCGAGAGTATGATTATGTGTTTTCGATAATTCCATAAACTGTAATAATTCGGTTTCCGTATTATGATGATGTGATAATTCAAACCGGATATTTCTGTCGAAAAAGACTCCCGATGTTTTATTATGATAGTCGACCGGTTGTGTCGCATATTCTTGCGAATGGTCGTATATGAGACGCAATGCGGGTGTTTGACATCGTCCGGCAGATAACCCGGCAAGTTTATCATTGTATATGTGTTTCCATAATATAGGTGAAATGGTATACCCAACAACTATATCCAGAACTTGTCGAGAGTGTTGAGCATATACTAACGACATGTTTATGATGGTAGGATTCTTGACTGCTTCACAAATGGCAGTTTTGGTGATTTCGTGAAACAATATTCGCTTAGTAGTCTCGATAGGTAACTCAAACAATTCACATATATGCCATCCAATTGCTTCGCCCTCTCGGTCATCGTCCGTTGCAATCAAGATATTTTCTTTCGGGAATACCTTGATTTGTTCTTGCATTTCGTTTATATGCCGTTCTTTTCCTTCCATAATCGTGAAAGTCGGTTCGAAATTCGTTTTGGTATTGATGGATTTGAGTCCATCGATTGCACGTATATGTCCTTTCGATGCAATACACGCATATTTACCGCCATATATTGGGTCGAATTCGAGAGACGATAAATATTCTTCGATTTTGGAACATTTCGAAGGGGATTCCACAATGACTAACCATTTGGCATTCTTGAGATTTTTCGAAGTGGTTGGTTTGGCGGCGGCATTACTTGACGGTTTTCGGTAAAAACGTTTGGTTGTAACGGGCATTTCGTTTTTGTTGAGTGGGGTGGGTAGTGTATCGAGATAAAGTATATAAATATACGGCATCTTTGTATATTTGTTTCGAGAGTCTATTATATTTTGGGTATGTAGTATTCCCGAAGCAAGGAGGAACGACTTGCGTAGGTGAATTGTAGTATTCCCGGAGCAAGGAGGAACGACTTGCGTAGGTGAATTGTAGTATTCCCGAAGCAAGGAGGAACGACTTGCGTAGGTGAATTGTAGTATTCCCGGAGCAAGGAGGAACGACTTGCGTAGGTGAATTGTGAGAACGCCTTAAGCTACGCAAAAGCGAGGCGTAAGCGAAGCTGAGAGCGTAGGTGTTCGAGGAATAACCGGAGATGGTTTACCATCGAAGGTTATTGTATGTTTGATAATATACATAAACATTACTCTCGAAATACTATATATTTGATATCATTATAACCATTTGACTACGTAACTCTATTAAAATATACAATGAATATACCAGACAAGAATCATTCGTCTATTCTTTTGTTAATACAAAATGGCAAAAATATTCCGGGAGTATTGATTCTCGAAAACAACCGCACATACGGGAGAACCACAAATAAAAAACGATTGTTGTATAAGTGTGTTCCCAATAATCGACAATTACCTTCGTTTTTAGTTCCGTATGAAGTGACTCTCGGTTTTTCCAAATCCATTACCAATAAATATGTCCTGATTCGGTTTGATTCTTGGGAAAAAGAAACCGAAAGACCACACGGACTATTGGTAGAAGTGCTTGGTGACGTATCGAATCGAGCAATATATTACGACTATCAACTATATTGTCGGGAGTTGAGACATTCGATTGCGCCCTTTATACGAACAGTGCGAGAACATACCCAGCACACACCAGCATACGCCCCTTCGGTAGGGGGTATGGCGTCAAAGAATAATCCCCCAACCTCATATTTGGTGGGGGGTATGGGGGGACTGCGTCCCCCCTTTAGTATTGACCCTCACGGTTCAACTGATTTGGACGATGCATTCGGTATTTCGCCACACCGAGAACATAATGGCAATTATATTGTTTCGGTATATATCGCTAATGTATTTCAAATGATAGAATCTCTCGGTCTATGGAAATCGTTCAGTAATCGTGTATCTACCATTTATTTACCTGATAGAAAACTCCCGTTATTACCACCATTATTATCAGATGATTTGTGTAGTCTATTGGAAAACAAACTGCGGTATGCCTTTATTATGGATGTAGAAATCACGTCATCCGGAAATATCTTGACGGATACTGCAACGTTTCGAACAGACCAAATATGTGTCTCTCGAAATTACCAATACGAGAGTCGAGAATTATTGGCAAATAGCGATTATTTAGAGTTATTACGTATGAGTAAACTTGCCGACCCATCTATATGTGATAGTCACGATGTGGTTGCGTTTTGGATGATACAAATGAATACCATTTGCGGTTCGGTATTGGTTCGACAGAATTCAATAACCTACGAGGATAAATCCTCTCCAGTTATTCCTCGAACACCTTTCGCTTTGCGTCCGGCGTTCTCACAACCTACGCAACTCGTTCCTCCTTGCTCCATGAATACTGCATTATCCTTCGCTCCTACGTCGCTCCGGCGTTCACACACCACCTGTATTTTACGTGGCGGAGGGGCACTGAAGGCACAAGAGGAAGAACCACCGCACCAGAATCTTACTCTCGATAATTCCACCAAAACTTTTCTCCAAAACTGGAAACATGCCAATTGTCTATATAAAGTCTATGATTCATCCGTAATGGATTCGTCGTCATATCATCATGCCGGACTCAACACAAATACATATGCACATATAACCAGTCCAATTCGTCGATTGGTAGATATTGTGAACCAAACACTCTTTATACACCGTTTGAACCTCGTCGAGAATGTCAGTGAAGATTCTCTCGATTTTTGTAATCATTGGATTGCCCAAATCGACCACATAAACAAATCAATGAAATCTATTCGCAAACTGCAAATGGAATGCGAACTCATACATTTATGTGAAACCGACCCATCCTTATTGACGGCAGTTCATTCGGGTATTGTCTTTGATAAAAAATGCCGTGATGGGTTTTATTCCTATATGGTTTATTTGAAGGATTTGAAACGAGTAGCGAGAGTGCGTAGTATCGTGGATTATCCGGAATATATGGCATTATCATTTCGATTGTTCTTTTTTACCGACGAAGATAATATTCGAGACAAAGTTCGCCTACAAATCGTGGATACATAATTCACCTACGAAACTCGTTCCTCGTAACTGCTTCGCTTGCCACGGAATACTAAACGTTCTTCCCTTAGTATGGCAATATTGTGGTTTGCATTTGATTTTGTTTTATTTTGTTTCGTATAATATAAATTGCCGATAATGATAACAATGTAATTTCGCTTGAACTTCGAACTATCATTGGTGTATCGTGTGTTTGGACACTATAATATATCCATAATCCCGACGAACATATATTCAATATACAAAAAGTTAAAGACAAATTATTGGTGCTGCGGTTTTTATACAACAAATACATAAATATACATCTCGCAATTATCGAAACGGATGTTGCCGTATAAGGCAACGCCTTTATATTGTCTATCATTATCATTTATATACTACAATTCGAGAGAATCGTTTATTTGGTTTTGCTAGACTTTTTACATATTTTACAATCATTAAATAATCCATTTATGAATTTGCGGTTGTGTATTTTGTGCATTTCGTCTTCTGTTAATTGACGTTTTGCTGTTCCCATACATTTTTTGTTCGAATATATTTTCACCGATTTATGTCCTTTCCCATTCCGGATTTTCACTGTGCGAACCACGCGCTTTCCACCTACTTTATGCATTTCCGTATTATTGTAGTGAAACGCTTTATTGCCGGGCATTTTATTTATAATATACTATTGTAATATATATTATTGTAAATCGAATAAACAAATGTCGGGCACTTCCACGAGAATGATTGTTCATTTATTGCACGTATTTATTATCGGCAGTTTGTTTTTGTATGTGGGGTTAACCCGCGACGCGATACCACCTGTTTTATTTCCCATTTTAATTGGTTTAGGCGGAATTATTTTGGTTTATCACATATACAAGGCATATTTGAAAATTATACACACATCGGTTCCTTGGGTGAATTTGATTCATATTTTTGGCATAGCACCATTGTTGCTGTATATTGGATACAATCGAGAGAAGACGCCAAGATATATGTATGAATTACTCTTGATATTTGGATTTGGGGCAATCGGTTATCACGGACTCTATATTTTAGAAGATTTTGGAGTTGTCTCGTTATCTCTCACAAAATCCAAATAATAATGTTCCAAAACAAAATAAACGTAATATGATATACATATTACACTAAACCACCCGACAAAACTATAAAGAAACATCCAACATGACACGTTTGTTTTTATTAATACCCTATTTGTGGATTCCATTTATCATTATTTCGAGAGTTGTTGGCACAAGTGCATTTCAAGGACACGGATTATCCCGGTTCATTCCGTCCGCAAACATTTATTCACCATTGCTTTCCAACCGGGAAAAAACATTGTATGTTCCACCTACACATATTCCAGAAGAAGAACCAATGGATCACGGAGAATTAGAATGGGATTTTCCACCCGACAAAATACCGACACCACCTCTTTTGCCAACAATAATACCCGACACAAACTCTACATCGCAATCCATTAACATTCTTGCCGACCCATTTATTATAAGGTGGTTTCGTTTATCTCTATACGATTATTTTCGAGAGTATAATATGCATACAGAATACGAAGACCCATTTAAAATCGTGTTTGTCTTTATGTGATTGTGAGAACGCCTTAAACTACGCAATTCACCTACGAAACTCGTTCCTCGTTTCTCCGGGAATACTACAATTCACCTACGAAACTCCTTCGTCGTCACTGCTTCGCTTGTCCGGGAATACTACAATAACCTTCGATGGTCACTTCGTATCTACCATCTCCGGTTATTATCGTTTATAAAAAATATACAATTTCGTATAAAAATATATAATTATGGTTTTATACGGAAAATGTGCATACTGTAATACTGCAGGTCATACACTGAAGTATTGCGACGACTCATCTATTCCCGAACGAATAAAAGGGTTAGAACAAAGCATTGCGAATGGGTATACTCGTAGAAATATTATGCATTTTTTACAAAGTCAACCCGCAACGAATGTTCGTATTCTTGCTCGAAAACATCGACTCTCGATTTCGATTCAAAAAGGGTTCTTGATAGACCAATTGACACCGATTTACTATAAAATACATAAAGATAGACGATTACGTGAATTGGGGGATTTTATTCAGGGGCATTTATTGCTCGTCGAACCATTATACGAAAGCGAAACGTTTCGTGTGGAACGACTTGCGCATTATTTATACACACATTTAATAAACGAAGTGAATCGAATCAATGACAACGAAACATCGACGGTCATTACTAAACTTGCTTATGTTTCGAATACTTTAAATACATTGTATCGAGAGTTGTTTGTATTAAATCGTGATAATAACAATCGGTATTACGAATGGATGCCATATATTTATGAAATTATTACAAACCTTCATCATACATTACGGGTTCAATTAACCGAATTCTTACGCGAAGATATCGACCAAGACCCCGATATTGCACCGACTTGCCCTAATATTACACCATACATATTGGTGTCTTCCTCTCGAACATTTCGCAATAAAATCGAGAGTTGTCCGATTTGTTATGATGATATACCCCCTTCCCAAAAAATACAATTCAAGTGCGGACATATGTTATGTAATAAATGCACACACCAACACGTTGATGCAAGTGCGCCAAATTTACCACTATGTGTATTATGTCGTGCCGAAATACGAGAGATATATACGACAGACAAGACTATATATTCCGAATGGGATGCTCGGTGAATATGATCATCGAAGGTTATTGTAGTATTCCCGGACAAGCGAAGCAGTGACGACGAAGGAGTTTCGTAGGTGAATTGTAGTATTCCCGGAGAAACGACGAAGGAGTTTCGTAGGTGAATTGTAGTATTCCCGGAGAAACGA
>Ga0114959_10003258_pt1 | contig 12836 bp, 9 predicted proteins | sample C_130625_EF_Meta_FD_87317 | JGI IMG/M metagenome (GOLD analysis project Ga0114959, IMG submission 87317) | Freshwater microbial communities from Lake Croche, Canada to study carbon cycling - C_130625_EF_MetaG | ecosystem: Environmental > Aquatic > Freshwater > Lake | place: Lake Croche, Canada...
ACACCACGCCTGTCCCCTACCGCCCCGCGACGCTGGACACGAAATCCGCCCACGCCTTCAAGGTGGTGAAGCAGAGCGTGGACGGCCTCGCCCGCGAGCGCGTTGAAATCCCCAGCACCGACTGGGCCTGGGCCGATTGCCGCACCGCCCCCTTCCCCGGCACGCCGGACCCGACGCGGGTCTGTCTGAAGGATGGGTTCGATCCGAACCTGGAATACGACGTCTCCTTCACGGCGCGTGATCCGCTGGTGCTCGGCCTCGGTTTCGCCGCGACGCGCGACGCCGTCTCCTTCCTGCGCCATGAGCTGACCGACAGCGCCGGCACCGCCAATCCGCTGGCGGGCCGCATCAGCCACGCCATCGCCCAGGGTCAGTCACAATCCGGCAATTACCTGCGCAGCTTCACCTATTGGGGCTTCAACCAGGACGAGCAGGGCCGCAAGGTGTTTGAAGGCCTGTTCCCGACCATCGCCGGTCGCCAGATTTCGATGAATTTCCGCTTCGCGCTGCCCGACGTTATCCAGACGCTCTATATGGCCGCCAGCGAAGGCCCCGCCTGGTGGGCGGATTACGCCGACACCGCGCGCGGTCGCCCGGCTGACGGTCTGCTGCATCGCTGCAATGAGACCGGCACCTGCCCGCTGATCATGGAGAGCTATGGCTCCAACGAATATTGGGCGCTGAAGATGTCGGCCGATCTGGTGGGAGTCGCAGCGGTGGCCGATATCCCGCTGCCCGCCAATGTGCGGCGCTACAGCTTCCCCGGCACCAGCCATGGCGGCGGCCCCGGCGGCTTCTCCAGCAAGCCTGCCCCAGCCCCCGCCGGCGGCGCCTGCGAGCTGCCGGCCAACACCAACCCCGAGACCGACCAGAACACCGCCCTGCTCGATGCGCTGATCGCCTGGGTCACCACCGGCCAGACCCCGCCGGACAGCGTCTATCCCACCCTCGCCCGCGGCGAACTGGTGGCCCCCAACGCGGCCGCGATGGGCTTCCCGTCCATCCCCGGCCTCCAGCTTTCCGCCAATCTGATCAATCCGCTGATGGAGCTGGATTTCGGCCCAGGTTTTGACGCGGCGCATCAGACCGGCATCCCGAGCCTCGCCCCGCCCGCGGTGAAGCGCGTGTTCCCGACCCTGGTGATCCGGACCGATGCGGATGGCAACGAAGTCGCGGGCGAACCCTCGGTGCAGCACATGGCGCCGCTTGGCACCTATGTCGGCTGGAATCGCTGGGCCGTTGGCGCGCGCAAGGGCCAGATCTGCAACCTTGCCGGCGCCATGCTGCCATTCGCCGCCACCAAGACCGACCGTGTCGCCAACGCCGATCCACGCCCGTCACTCGCCGAGCGCTACGGCACGCATGACGGCTATGTCTGCGCCGTCGCCGCCGCCAGCCATCGCGCCGTGGAGCGCCGCTTCCTGCGGCCTTCCGACGCGGCGCGGCTGATCAGCCAGGCGAAGGACAGCGATGTGCTGAAGGGCGTTCCAGCCAGCGAGGCGGACGCCAACACGGCGCGGGCGATTTGTGTGACGGCAGGGTGAAAGGAAGCAGGTCAGCGCCGGGCTCCGCCCAGACCCGGCGCTGACTTGCTTCCGTCAACCCGCCTGCGCCAACACCATCCGCAAAAGCGTGGTCCATGACTCCCGGCTGATCTGCCACGCCCCGTCCCGTTGGCCGAAGCGGTCGATATGGCCGAGCCAGGCATGTTCGCTCACCAGCTCCAACGTCGGTGCCGCCCCTTCGATGCCGTGCTGATGCACCACCATCACCTTGGCCGGCCCGTAGCGGCGCAGCGCGCGGGACAGCTCGAGCACCATGTCGCGCCCCATATTGTCGAAATCCTTGAAGACGAACATCAGCTCGCCATCCTCCAGGGTCTCGACGAACGCCTTCTTGAGGAAGTCAAAAAAGCTGAGATGCTGCTGGAACAGCTTCGCATGATCCACATCCGGGGTCGGCTTGGTGAAGGTGTGGCGGGTGAGGTGATAGCGCCGATCGACCAGATAAAGCTCGCCTTTGGATTCCACGATCTCGCAGGATGCCGGATCGCCCAGCCCCGCGAAGTTCCGCTCCAGCATTTCGATCAGATACACCACATGGGTGCCGCCCCAGCGCATCAACCCCATCGGCTCGGCACCAAAGGCGCGTTGCAGCAGGCCGAACTCACAATCATGGCCGAGGCTCTCGAACCGCTCGACCAGCTCCTTGTCGGTGAGCTCCGCCGCTGGCCCCGTCACCATCGGTGCGGACGGGCGGGTGATCTCGCGTTCCAGGCGCAAAATGAAGAACAACGCCGCATCTTGCGCATAAGGCTCATACGGGGCGCGCAGCACGACCAGGCCCCGCTGCGCCTCGATGGCGGCGAAGCGCGCCGTCACTTCGCCTCGCACCCCGCGCAGCACCAGCGCGCCGGTCTCGATGGCCCAGGAGCGCTCATTCCCATGGTCAAACCCGCCTATGCCGCCTTCCGGCAGAAACCGCAGCCCGTGGGTGAATGGCTCCTCGCCATCCTTGCCGTACCGCCACGGCGCGGCGACCAACAGCTCCTCGGTCAAAACCGGCGAGACCCCATCATACGGAGAGTGGCGCAGCGCCGGGTTCAAGCCGATCATACTTCGAGGTCCCCTGCCGACATGAGTCCACGTCCGACACCGTGCATGACCAGCTGAACCGAGCGGCCTCTCTTGCTCATTCGGCGCAGCCACTCTCGGTCAGCACCTCACGCACCAGCTCCGGCGGCGTGTCAGACCTCGTCTCGCAGGCACCAATGCCGCGCGGCAGAATGAGATGGAGCTGTCCATCGCGCATCTTCTTGTCACGCGCCATGTGGTCGATGAGCGTCGCAGCGCTGAAACGCCGGTTGAGATGGGAAAGATCACCCGGCAGCCCCATGGCGTTGAGGTGGTCCACCACCCGCTCCACCTCCTCCGGCTGCACATGGCCGAGCTTGGCCGACAGGCGGAACGCGAGCCCGATGCCGGCCGCCACCGCCTCGCCATGCAGCACCGCGCCATAGCCACTATCCGCCTCGATGGCGTGGCCGAAGGTATGGCCCAGATTGAGCAAGGCACGCCCGCCGCTGGGCTTCTCCTCGCGCTCATCATCGCCCACCACCTGCGCCTTGAACGCGCAGGCGCGCAGCACCGCCTCGGCCTGCGCCGACGCATCGCCCGACAGAATCGCCTCGCCATGCGCCTCGCACCAGGCGAAGAAGGCCGCATCGCCGATCAACCCGGCTTTGACGATCTCGGCATAGCCGGCGCGCAGCTCGCGCTCCGGCAAGGTTGCCAGCGTGTCGGTATCGGCCAGCACCATCCGTGGCTGGTGAAAGGCGCCCAGCAGGTTCTTGCCATGGCGGGTGTTGATGCCGGTCTTGCCGCCCACCGAGCTGTCGACCTGCGCCAGCAGCGTGGTCGGCGCCTGCACGAAGGGCAGGCCACGCAGCACGGTGGCCGCAGCATAGCCCGCCAGATCACCCACCACGCCGCCACCCAGCGCGATGATGGCGGTGCGCCGCTCGGGGCGCAGATCGAGGATCTGCTCCACCAGCTCAGCATACTGCTCCAGGCTCTTGCTGCGCTCCCCCGGGGGCACAACGATGGTGTCATGACGGAACCCGGTGGCGTTCAACCCGGCCTGCAAGGTGGCCAGATGCAGCGGGGCGACGATGCTGTCCGTGACGATGATGCAGCGTTTCTGCGGCAGCACCGGCGCCAGTAGCGCACCCGCCCGCGCCAGCAGCCCCGCCCCCACCACAACGTCATAGCTGCCATGCGACAATGCCAGAGACAGCCGGCGGGGCGCCCGCCACCCCAAAAGCGCATCAACCGCGCGGGTGGTGGTGACCTCGGGGTTCTCGTCGGTCACATCGAGCACGATATCCGCCTCGGCATAGACCGGATGCCTTCGGTCCATCAGCCCTTGCAGAATGCTCGCAGGGTCACCTCCGGCCAGCAGCGGCCGGTGGCTGCGGCTCGCCACCCGGCGCACCAGGGTGGAGAGCGGTGCGCGCAGCCACAGGCTGATGGCGTCGCGGCGAATGGCGGCGCGGGTGTCCGCATCCATAAAGGCGCCGCCACCGGTGGCCAGCACCATCGGGTCGCCGGCCAGCAGGCGGCGGATCACCCGCTGCTCGCCGCGGCGAAACTCGGGTTCGCCGAATCGCGCGAACAGCTCCGCGATGGTGCAGCCGGCCGCCAGTTCGATCTCGGTGTCCGCGTCATGGAAGGGCAGACCCAGACGCACGGCCAGCCTGCGGCCGATGGAGGTCTTACCAGCCCCCATCAGGCCGACGAGCACGACGGAGCGTCCCGCCAGGGTGGCAGGAAGGGCCACCGGGTCGTCCTGCAGGACAGACGGTGGAAGGATGCCCCCAGGTGACCTGGTTGGGGGCTTCGTCGGGGGTTTGATGGCGCTGTTGCGTGTCATGGCGCACAAGGCTAGCACGGCACGCGCGTTGTGCGCCAAGCCAGGGTCGCGCGCGCTGGTCCGATTGGGGGCATGATGGCTCGGGTGTTCCTGTTTGTTGTGCTGCTGGGAATGGTGCTTGCCGGCATCGGCTTCCTGGCGCTTGGCGCGTTTCCGCCGGAGCCGCATGTGGCGCCGGTGCACAAGCTGCTGCCCAATGACCGCTTCATCCGCGGCGGTGGCTGAGTGTGCCGCGATGAACCGCCATATCGAGGCGTTTTTGGAGATGCAGCTCGTGGAGCGGGGGGCTGCGCGCAACACGCTGCTCGCCTATCGCCGCGATCTGGAGGCATTCGCCGCGACCGTGGCGGACGTTGCGGCAGCAACTGGTGATGAGTTGCGTCACTTCCTCGCGAGCCTCGCCAAGGAGGGGGCAGCGCCCAGCACCCAGGCGCGGAAGCTCTCCGCGCTGCGCCAGTTCCACCGCTACCTGCTGCGCGAAGGCGTGCGCGCCGACGACCCGACCAACCTGCTCGACGCCCCCAGGCTCGGCGCGCCCTTGCCGAAATATCTCAGCGAGGCCGAGGTGGACGCGCTGCTGGAAGCCGCCGACCTTCAGCCGCAGGCCGAGCTGATGCGCGCCGCCCTGGAGATGCTCTACGCCACCGGCCTGCGGGTGAGCGAGCTGCTGTCCCTGCCCCGCCGTGCTTTGGCCGGTCAGGGCGAAATGCTGTTGATCCGCGGCAAAGGCGGGCGCGAGCGCATCGTGCCGCTCAGCGAGGCCGCCCGCACCGCCGCACAGCCATTGATGAAGTCCGGCTCGCCGCATCTCTTCCCCGGCCGCGACCCGGCTCAGCCGCTGACCCGGCAAGGTTTCGGCGTGATGTTGAAACACACCGCACTCGACGCCGGCATCGATCCGTCGCGCGTCAGTCCGCATGTGCTGCGCCACAGCTTCGCCAGCCATATGCTGGCGCGCGGTGCCGATCTGCGCAGCCTGCAGATGCTGCTGGGTCATGCCGATATCGCCACCACCCAGATTTACACCCATGTCCTGGCCGAGCGGCTGCAGCGCCTGGTTGAGGCGCATCATCCGCTGGCGCGGGCAAAGGAGTTGCCATGAGTCACTTTCTCGACTTCGAAAAGCCGCTGGCCGAGCTCGACGCCAAGATCGAGGAGCTGCGCCAGATGCAGGGGCCGGACGGGCTGAACATCACCGAGGAGGTGGCGCGCCTGACCGAAAAGGCCGATCTCCAGCTCCGCGCCACCTACGCCAAGCTCACCGCCTGGCAAAAAACCCAGGTGGCGCGCCATCCCGCGCGCCCCAAGGCGACAGACTATGTCGAGCGGCTGATCACCGACTACACGCCGCTCGCCGGTGATCGGGCGTTTGCCGAGGACGCCGCCATCATCGGCGGGCTTGGTCGGTTCCGCGGCCGGGCGGTGGTGGTGATCGGCACCGAGAAGGGTCACGACACCGAAAGCCGGGTGCGGCATAATTTCGGCATGGCCAGGCCAGAGGGCTACCGCAAGGCCCGCCGCCTTATCGAGCTGGCCGGGCGCTTCGGCCTGCCGGTGCTGACCTTTGTTGACACCTCCGGCGCCTTCCCCGGCATCGACGCCGAGGCCCGCGGCCAGGCCGAGGCGATCGCTCGCTCGATTGAGGCGTGCCTTGATCTGCGCACCCCGCTGATCGCGACCATCATCGGCGAGGGCGGCTCAGGCGGCGCCATCGCCCTTGCGGCCGGCGATGAGGTGCTGATGCTGGAGCACGCCATTTATTCTGTGATCTCGCCGGAAGGCTGTGCCTCGATCCTGTGGCGCGACGCCGCCCAGGCACCGGCAGCCGCCGAGGCGCTGAAGCTGACGGCGGAGGATCTCAAGCGCTTGAAGCTGATCGACGGCATCGTGCGCGAGCCCCTGGGCGGCGCGCATCGCGATCGCGAGGCGGCAGTGCAGTCGGTGGGCGATGCGATCGCTGCGGCCCTGGTGCCGTTGCTGGAGCTGACGCCACCGGTGCTGCTGGCTCGGCGGCGGGAGAAGTTCCTGGAGATGGGGCGTGAGGTGATCGCCTGAGGGACAGCGGGAGGCGCGGGACTGCCCCCCGCGCCTGCCTGCCTCACTCAGCTCCGGTAGCTCCCGTTGATGTCGATATACCCATGCGTCAGGTCACACGTCCAAACGGTCGCGGCCCCCTCACCCATGCCGAGATCGACCTGGATCTCGATCTCCCGGCCCCTCATATGCGCCACCACCGGCGTCTCGTCATAGCCCGGCACCACGTTTCCCTCTCGCGTCATCCACACGCCACCGACACCGACGGACAGGCTGTCCCGATCTGCCGGCTCGCCCGCCTTGCCGACCGCCATCACGATACGGCCCCAGTTGACGTCCTCGCCGGCAATCGCGGTCTTGACCAGCGGGGAGTTGGCGATCGCCATACCGACGCGATGCGCCGAGGCAGGGCTCACAGCGCCTGACACATCAATGCGCACCAGCTTCTGGGCCCCCTCGCCGTCCCGCACCACCAGCAACGCCAGATCATGCAGCATTTGCCGCAATGCCGCACGGAACGCCGCCTCATCAGCCTCCCCCGGTGCGGGATGCGCCGTGGCGCCTGTGGCAAACAACAGCACCGTGTCAGAGGTCGAGGTATCGCTGTCCACCGTGGTGCAGTTGAACGTGGTGGCCACCCCGTCTGACAGCGCGGATTGCAGCATGCCGGCCGGCAGACCCGCATCCGTGGCGATGAAGCACAGCATCGTCGCCATGTCCGGCGCCACCATGCCGCTGCCCTTGGCGATGCCGTTGAGGCGCAGCGCCACGCCGCCGATCTCAAACCCCACCGAGACCGCCTTGGGGAAGGTGTCCGTGGTCATGATGCCGCGCGCCGCCGCTTCCCATCCGCCGGCATCCAGCGCCGCATGCAGCGCCGGCAGGGCCGTGGTGATGCGCTCATAAGGAAGCTGCTCGCCGATCACCCCGGTGCTGGCGACGAACACCGCGCCGGGCTCACACCCGGCAAGCGTTGCCGCCGCCTCGGCGGTGTGGCGGCAGGCCTCGGCGCCGGCGCGGCCGGTGAACACATTGGCATTGCCGGCATTCACCACCAGCGCCCGTGCCACGCCGCCGCTGAGCGCCGCCCGGCACCAATCAACCGGCGCACCGGGGCAGAGATTGCGCGTGAACACCCCGGCCACCTGCGTGCCCGGCGCGAACTCGGCCATCACCAGATCGGTGCGGCCCTTGTATCGAATACCGGCCGCGGCCGCCCCGAGCCGCACACCCGCAATCGTCGGAAGCTCAGGCAACGCCACGGCGAGCGGCGAGACGGGAATGGCCATCGGACGGTTCCTCTCCGGATTGACTTACTTCTTGGCGGGCGGCGGCGGGGTGGCACCGTCGGTCGGCTTCACCACGCTGCCATCCTGGTTGAAGCGCTCGACCTTCACCAGGGTGCGCGCCTTGGTCAGCACCTTGTTGATGCCGTCCTGAATCATCGTCTGACGCAGCTCGGGATAGGCCTGCTCAAAGGTCGGCGCGGCCGCATTGCGGCGCTCCTCCAGCTTGATGACATGCCAGCCGTAACGGGTCTGCACCGGATCAATGGTGAAATCGCCAATCTTCAGCGTGAAGGCGGCGGCCGAGAACTCGGGCAGCATGTCCGTCGCCTTGAAGAACCCAAGATCGCCACCCTGAGCAGCGCCCGGATCGGTCGAGTTGTCTTTGGCGACGGTGGCGAAATCAGCGCCGGCCTTCAGATCGGCGATCAGCTTGCGCGCCTTCTCCTCCGAATCAACGAGGATGTGGCGCGCCCGCACCTCTTCCACGCCCGGCTTGTTGGCGATCTCGGCGTCGTATTTGGCCCGCACCGCGGCCTCGGTGATCGAAGGCCCAACCTCACGCGACACCAAAGCGGATTGCAGCGCCCGCTCGGAGGCGATCTGCATCGCGCGTGACACCAGCGGGTCACGATCCAGGCTGTCCTTGCGGGCCATCACCACCAGCGCCTTGCCGTCCACCGCCTGCTCCAGCAGCATCGGGATCAGCTGCTGCGGCGGCATGCTGCGCGCCTCCTCCGGCAGGCTCTGCGCCAACGCCTGAAGATCGGACATGCGAATCTCAGCGCCGTTCACCTTGGCCAGCAACGCATCGACCGGACGCGCGGGCGCTGCGGCAGATGCGGGGGCCGGCGCAGGCGTCGCCGGCTTGGCAGGCGCGGTCCCGGTCTGGGCGAACGCCAAGGCCGGAAGCGAAGCGAGCATGGAGGTGGCCATGGCAAGGCGAAACAACCGCATCGGAATACCCTTGTTCGGAGTGTCTGCGGATATAGGCCCAAGCCCCCGCCATGGACAAGAACACCCGTGCCGGCGGTGGGGGGCGGTCGCGGGATGCAAGAAAGCAAGGTCGGGCTCTGCCCGAACCCGCCAGGGGCCGAGCCCCTGGACCTCAAACTTTTAGCGATCGACCTTCAAAGAGGGGGGCATATCCGACGGGTTAAAGGACCCGTCGGAGATGCCCCTCTCTTTGAAGGTCGATACCCCCTAATAGAATGGGTTCCAAGGGCTCTGCCCTTGGCGGGTTCGGGCAGAGCCCGACCTTGCTTTCTTGCATCCCGCAACCCGCCCCCCACCGTCGACACGAATTGACCGGAGGGGGTCTCGGTCCTATCTGAACGGTCTGAATTCCCGAGGCTCGTCATGTTCGCAAGCATCGCCCGCGCCCTGTTCGGCACCGCCAACGACCGCGTGCTGAAATCCTACCAGAGGCGCGTGCCCCAGATCAACGCGCTGGAACCCGCCATGCAGGCGCTGTCCGAGGACGCGCTGCGCGGCCAGACGGCTGCCTTGCGCGCCCGGCTGGCCGCCGGCGAGGCGCTGGACAGTCTGCTGCCCGAGGCCTTCGCGACGGTGCGGGAGGCAGCCTCACGCTGCCTTGGCATGCGCCATTTCGACGTGCAGCTGATCGGCGGCATGGTGCTGCATGACGGCAAGATCGCCGAAATGAAGACCGGCGAAGGCAAAACGCTTGTTGCAACCCTGCCATGCTATTTGAACGCGCTCACCGGCAAGGGCGTGCATGTCGTCACCGTCAACGACTATCTCGCCCGCCGCGACGCCGAATGGATGGGCCAGCTCTACGCCTATCTCGGCCTCACCACCGGCGTGATCATCGCGGGCCTGGATGATCAGCAGCGCCGCGACGCCTATGCGTGTGACATCACCTACGGTACCAACAACGAATTCGGCTTCGACTATCTGCGCGACAACATGAAGTACCGGCTGGAGGACATGTCCCAGCGCGACTTCGCCTACGCGATCGTCGATGAGGTTGACAGCATCCTGATCGATGAGGCGCGCACCCCGCTGATCATCTCGGGTGCGGCGGAGGACAGCTCGGATCTGTATCGCACCGTCAATGCCGTGGTGGTCGAGCTGGCCAAGGACCCGACCACCTTCGAGAAGGAGGAACGCACCCGCACCGTCTCCATGACCGAGCTGGGCAGCGAGCGCGTGGAGGAGATGCTGCGCGAGGCCGGCATCATCACCGAGGGCAATCTCTACGACGTCTTCAACATCTCCGTCGTTCACCATGTGCAGCAATCACTGCGCGCCCACACCCTGTTCACCCGCGATGTCGATTACATCGTCGAGCGCGACAAGGTCGTGATCATCGATGAGTTCACCGGCCGCAAGATGGATGGCCGCCGCTATTCGGAAGGTCTGCACCAGGCGCTGGAGGCGAAGGAATTCGTCACCATCCAGCCAGAAAACCAGACGATGGCCTCGATCACCTTCCAGAACTATTTCCGCCTCTACCCCAAGCTTGCCGGCATGACCGGCACGGCGATGACCGAGGCCGACGAGTTCGCCGAGATCTACAAGCTGCACGTGGTGGAGATCCCGACAAACGTCGATGTGCAGCGCAAGGACAGCGATGACGAGGTCTATCGCTCCGCCGAGGAGAAATACCAAGCCGTCGCGACCCTCATCGATGAGGCACGGGGCCGCGGCCAACCGGTGCTGGTCGGCACCACCAGCATCGAGAAGAGCGAGGTGATCTCCGAGCTGCTGAAGTCGAAAAACGTTCCGCACGCCGTGCTCAACGCCCGCTTCCATGAGCAGGAGGCGATGATCGTCAGCCAGGCCGGCGCGCCGGGCGCGGTGACGATTGCCACCAACATGGCCGGCCGCGGCACCGACATCAAACTCGGTGGCAATCTCGATATGCGCCTCAAGATCGAGCTGGAGGGCATCACCGACCCCGCTCAGGCCGAAGCCCGCGCAGCCGCCATTCGCGCCGAGATCGCCGCCAACCATGAAGTGGTGAAAGCCGCCGGCGGCTTGTTCGTCATCGGCACCGAACGCCATGAGAGCCGCCGCATCGACAACCAGCTCCGCGGCCGCTCCGGCCGTCAGGGCGACCCTGGCGCCAGCCGCTTCTTCCTCTCTTTGGAAGATGATCTGATGCGCATCTTCGGCTCCGAGCGCATGGGCGGCATGCTCACCCGCCTTGGCCTCAAGCCGGGCGAGGCCATTGTGCATCCCTGGATCAACAAGGCGCTGGAAAAGGCACAGAAAAAGGTCGAGGCCCGCAACTTCGACACGCGCAAGAACGTGCTGAAATACGACGACGTCATGAACGCCCAGCGCCGCGAGGTCTATGCCCAGCGCCGCGAATACATGATGGCGACCGATGTCAGCGAAACCGTGGCCGGCATGCGCGCCGAGCTCCTGACCGATATGGTGGCACGTCGCATTCCCGAGAAGGCCTATGCCGAGCAATGGGAATCGGCCGAGCTGGCCGAGGATGTCCGCCGCCTGATGGGCCTTGAGCTGCCGGTGGTCGAGTGGGCGCGCGAGGAGGGCATCGACGAGGAGGCGATCCTCGAACGCGTCACCCGCGCCGCTGACCAGGCGATGGCCGCCAAAGCCGCCAATCTGGGGCCGGATCTGATGCGCTACATCGAGAAATCGATGCTGCTGCAAATGCTCGATCAGGTGTGGAAGGAGCATCTCCTCGCCCTTGATCATCTCCGCCAGGGCATCGGCCTGCGCGCCTATGGCCAGCGCGATCCGCTGAACGAATACAAATCCGAGGCCTTCACCCTGTTCAACGCCATGCTGGACGAGCTGAAGGAGCGGGTGACCAGCATGCTCGCCCGCGTCGAGCTGGCACCGCCCGAGCCCACCCCGGCGCCGGTGCTGGAAAACCACCCGATGCCGGCCGGCGAGACCACCTCCGCCTACGGCATGGCCGACACCGCCGTGCTGCCCCGCACCACCGGGGCGGATCTCAACGACCCGTCCACCTGGGGCAACACGCCGCGCAACGCCGCCTGCCCCTGCGGCTCAGGCAAGAAATACAAGCATTGCCACGGCAAGCTGAACTAAGAGGTCCCCCATGGTCGCGTCCTACGCCGAACCCGGTTCGCCGGGCCTGTTCTGGGTCGATGGCGTCTGGCACGAGCAGCCGCCGATGCTGATGAGCCCGGCCGATCATGGGTTCTGGCAAAGCTCGGTGGTGTTTGACGGCGCCCGCGCCATCGCCGGCTGCGCGCCGGACCTCGATCTGCATTGCGGCCGCGTGGTCCGTTCCGCCCGCGCGCTCGGCCTCAAGCCGGCGCTCACCGGCGAGGAGATCACCCGTCTCGCCATCGAAGGCATCAAGCGCTTCCCGGCCGACGCCGTGCTCTACATCAAGCCGGTGTTCTTCGGCACCGGCCTGGGCTACGACGTCAGCCAGGTACAGACCCGCTTCGCCCTGCAGCTCCAACCCGCCCCGATGGGCACCGGCGCCGGCTTCTCCGCCACGATGTCGCCCCTGCAGCGCCCCGCTTCGACCATGGCACCGACCGACGCCAAAGCCGCCTGCCTCTACCCCAACTCGTCGCGCGCCACCGCCGAAGCCGCCAGCCGCGGCTTTGACGCCGCCGTGATGCGCGATCCGGACGACAACCTCGCCGAATTCGCCTTCGCCAATCTCTGGATCGCCAAGGGCGGCATCGCCCTCACCCCCACCGACAACGGCACCTTCCTCGCCGGCATCACCCGCCGCCGCGTCATGGGCCTGCTCAACGACGCCGGCATCGAAGCGCGCGAAGCCGTGCTGACCGAACAGGACCTGCACGAAGCCGACGAAATCTTCTCCACCGGCAATTACAGCAAGGTCGTCCCCTGCACCCGCTTCGAAACCCGCGCCCTCAACGCCGGCCCCATCGCGCTGCGGGCACGGGAGCTATATTTCGAGTGGATGCGGCGGACGCAGGGGGTTTGAAGAAAGGCCAGGGGCTCTGCCCCTGGACCCCGCCAGGAGCAGAGCCCCTGGACCCAATGAGTCTAGGGAGTGTCGGTCGTTGAGGAGGGGGGCATACACGTCGGGTCGATAGACGCGTCGGATATGCCCCCCTCCTCAACGACCGATAA
>Ga0114959_10003260_pt1 | contig 12835 bp, 10 predicted proteins | sample C_130625_EF_Meta_FD_87317 | JGI IMG/M metagenome (GOLD analysis project Ga0114959, IMG submission 87317) | Freshwater microbial communities from Lake Croche, Canada to study carbon cycling - C_130625_EF_MetaG | ecosystem: Environmental > Aquatic > Freshwater > Lake | place: Lake Croche, Canada...
AAATCGGAACCTTTTAAATACAGTTGGTCACAATTTGAAAAAGATGGTGTAACATTTTGGGATGGTGTAAGAAACTATGCTGCTAGAAATAACCTGAAAGCTATGAAAAAAGGTGATTTATTATTTTGGTATCATAGCAACGAAGGTCTAGAAATTGTGGGCATAGCCAAGTTGGTTAAAGAGTTTTACCAAGACCCTACAACAGATCAAGATGCTTGGGTTGTGGTAGATGTGAAGCCATACAAATTACTTAAAAAGCCTGTAAGTCTTGCACAAATTAAAGCTGATGAACGCCTTCAAAATATGGCTTTGGTGCGTTTGGGCAGATTATCTGTGCAACCAGTAACCAAAGAAGAATGGGATATTGTTATGGAATTGGCAGGAGAAAAATAGACATTACAAACCCATCAGTTTTTCATTAAACTTTATTAGTAACTTAAATAAATCTTCGTGCTTATTTAAAGGCAAAGTTGCCGATACATCAAACACATCGTGATAGGCTTTTATGCCACCTAATGTGTAGAAGAAAAATGATGGAACGCCTTTCTCTGTAAAAAAATAATGATCGCTATTTGCTGCTTTGCCTCGAGAATTTATAGTAATAAGGTATTTGTTCTCTGCATTAATATCTTGCATCATTTTAAACTCGTTGGGAAACTGTGTAGCATTGACAACAGTTATGCCTTCAACACCAGTTCCTGCCAAATCGGTGTTAATTAAAAAACGAATATTGTTAAGGTTTATTAATGGGTTTTCTGTAAAATATTTCGACCCCATTAATCCTGCTTCTTCACCACTAAAAAGTATAAACCCAATAGTATAAGGTTGAGGATGCATGGCATAATACCTTGCTAGGTTTAACAACAACGAAACACCACTTGCATTATCGTTGGCACCAGGAAAATAAGTGTCTTTGCCAAGCCCTCCCAAATGGTCGTAATGTGCAGTAATCATAATTATAGAATCCGGATGAAGAGTACCTTTTACAACACCACAAATATTAGATGCTTTAAAATTTTTGATGAGTTTGTTATGAATAGCAACTTTATAATTTACTGGTAAATCAGTTAATGCTTTCTTATCTATTTGTACCAAAGTATAGTCAGCAGTTTTTTGTTCCACATCCATTGTTAGTTTGCATTCTAGTTTAATAATTAACTTATTTTTTTTGTCAACAAATTGCATACTGTCTATTTGCTCCAAACTTCCTTCAACTACCAATCCTTTGCTTTCAGCAGCTACAATAAAATCTTTTCCTGCAATTAATTCTTTGCCATTTATAGCAATACTCATTTTATTAGGAAATGTATTTATATTGTAAGTATAATCTTGAAAAAATGATTTTCCTTTCATTGGTTGCAAGCCAAACTCTTTAAACTCATCTGCTAAAAATATGGCTGCTTTGTGCATTCCTCGATTGGTGTAACCCCTGCCCCAAAAAGCTTTTGAGGTAAGTGTATCTACTATTTTTCTTGCAAAAATTGAGTCTTGAGAAAAGCTACTCAATGAAAAGCTAAGAAATAAAAGGACGAATATTTTTTTCATAATATTTTTTCTTTAACAGCCCAGATTTTAAACCCTTTGTTATGAAATAAATTTATTTTTTGTTGGTAAAATAAATATCAGCCACCCCAATACTATTGCAACAAAAGATGCTAATAATGTTGCTATTTTGCCAATGTTTTGCAATGAAATATCATCAAATGCTAGTGTTGCAATAAAAATACTCATTGTAAAACCAATGCCAGCCAGCATTCCACCACCAAGCAACAATTTCCACGAAATACCGTCGGGTAATAAAGCCCATTTTTTATATACTAAAAAATAGCAAGTTAAAAATATACCTATGGGTTTGCCCAAGCATAAACCAAATACAATTCCCCAAGATAAACTGCTGCTTAATGCTACTCCAATTTGGTTTGGAAAAATTATGGCTGTATTTGCCAATGCAAACAAGGGGAGTATAAGAAAATAGACTGGCGTATGTAATTTTAATTCAAAACGATGCAATAATTGAACAGGTACAAACATTGCAAATACAACACCTGCAACTGTTGCGTGTATGCCAGAATTGAACATACAATACCACAATAAAATTGCAAGTAGTATTTGCAACCATCCAAATTTAATTTTTTTGTAGTTTAAATACCAAAGCATCAACATTGATAGTAGCACACCTATTAAGTACAAATAATGAACAGTTTCACCATAAAAAAATGCAATCACTACAATAGCTCCAAGGTCGTCTATGATTGCCAATGCCATTAAAAATATTTTAAGATTTACAGGCACTCGTTTGCCCAATAAAGATGCAATACCTAATGTAAATGCAATGTCTGTGGCTGTAGGTATTGCCCACCCATTTTGATACATTGTGCCTTTGTTGCAAATTGTAAAAAGCAATGCAGGAAACAACATTCCCCCAACTGCTGCTGCAAGTGGCAATAATGATTTTTGGATAGTTGACAATTCGCCAATTAGCATTTCTCTTTTTATCTCCATACCTGCCATAAAAAAGAAGATTGCCATTAATAAATCATTGATAATGGCTAACAAAGAATTGGGAAATGAAAGAAAAACTACTTGCAAATGATGACTGCCATTTGCTTGAAAACTATTTTGCCAAAAATGTAAATATGAATTTCCCATACCTGTATTGGCTACAATTAATGATATAAAGGTGCAACATAATAGGCATACACCTATTGCACGACTATCATTAATAAACTCTTGCAATGGATGAAGAAAGGTATGTTTGAGGAAGTTTAACAAGGTTAGTTGTTTATCATTTATTTCGATTTTAAAATTTGCCTAGTTACAAATGTAATAAAAGCTAAATAGGCTTTCAAGATTTGAATACAAAGCAAACACATAAAAATTTTTATTGATTAAACTATCCTTTTTTTTTGAAACAGAATATTTTGACATAAGAAACAAAACCCCTCTTTCAAAACTAAAAAATAATATAGCAATAATAAAGCTTACAAGCAATTTAGAAATCTGATAATTCAAAAAAATATTTCTTTTAAAAAAAATTAAATTCGTTTGTTCTAAGATTTTTTTTATGAATAGTATATAACCTTTTACAATCAAATAATTTTTATTTGTTGGTTGTTTTTATCTTTACAGCAAATTATTAAAATGTCTGAAACTGTAATATCATTAAGAGGTGTAAATATATATCAAGGAAAAAATTTAGTGTTGCAAGACGTAAATTTTACAGTGGAAAAAGGAGAGTTTGTTTATTTAGTGGGCAAGACTGGCACAGGAAAAAGCAGTTTGTTAAAAACCCTTTATGGCGAACTAACTTTAACCGAAGGCTCGGCATCGGTTGTTGGTTTTGATATTAGAACAATGGATTGGAAAAAAGTTCCTTTTTTAAGAAGAAATCTAGGAGTTATTTTCCAAGATTTTCAATTATTAACAGATAGAACAGTTTATGAAAACCTAAAATTTGTTTTAAAAGCCACGGGCTGGAAAGATGAAAAATTAATTGATGAGAAAATTAATGATGTACTGGATAAAGTGGGCTTAAAAAGTAAAGCATATAAAATGCCCTATGAAATGAGTGGTGGCGAACAACAGCGTGTTGATATTGCTCGAGCTTTATTAAACTCTCCAAAACTTATTTTAGCAGATGAACCAACAGGAAATTTAGACCCAGAAACCAGCGATGAAATTATGCAATTGCTCATACAAATTGCAAAAGATTATGGCACCACAATTATTATGGCAACCCACGATTTTATTGTAATAAATCGATATCCATCAAGAATGTTAAAAACAGAAATGGGTAAATTAATAGATAGCACAGTTGGTGCTATTGCAGACTAGATTTATTGATAAGTTGTAATAATTTTTCTGTGGATAATACAAAAGTTGAATTTTCTTTTATCCACTCTAAAGCTATTTTAACACAAGGTTAACATCATATCTATATTTTCACAACACTTACCGTTCCGTTTACCTATGATGATCTTAAAGTAATGCATTCATTTCAATGAGTGCATTTTTATTCTTTACTCAAATTTTTTGCTCATTTATTGTTTTAACTTGTTATTTAGTAATAACAAAACTTAGCCATTTATATTTGCGTTCTTTTGGCACAACACATTTTGTGCTTCCATTAAGTGATAGCAAATGAAAAAAATAGATTGGTATATTATAAAAAAATTTTTAACAACTTTCTTTTTTGCCATCTTCTTATTTATTGTAATTACTGTTGTAATTGATATGAGCGAAAAAGCAGAAGATTTTGTTCGTTCTAAACTATCGGCAACACAAATTTTTACCCAATATTACCTAGGTTTTATTCCACATATGACAGCTTTGCTGTTTCCATTATTTGTATTTATATCTGTTATTTTTTTTACTTCAAAAATGGCTGGACGCAGCGAAATTGTTGCAATTCTTGCAAGTGGAGTTACTTACAATCGTTGGCTTCGTCCTTACCTAATTGGAGGAATTTTTTTGGCTATATTGCTTTGGTTCGCCAGTATGTACACAGTGCCAATTGCAAATAAAAAACGCACTTCTTTTGAAACAAAATATGTGGATGCCAACTCATCTTACGAACGCACTATTAGTATTCTTAATGATAGGGGCAATAGTATGTATTTAAAAATAGATTCATTTACTTATGCTGTTATTAATAATTATGACACTACCACAAAAACCAGCAATGGTTGCTTTTTATACAAGGTAGTTAATAATAAATTAGTTCAAAATGTAAAGGCAGATAAAATGTTTTGGGACAATAAAAAGCAAAAATGGAAACTGGAAAATATTATTACAAGAAATATAGATACAGTTAAAGAAAAACTATTTCAAACAGTCGAACAACAACTAAATTTTGCTGCCACACCCAGAGATTTATTAAGAGGTAAATACACAAAAGATATTTTAACATCGCCAGAATTAAAACATTTTATTAGTTTAGAAGGTGAAAAGGGTTCTGAAAACATTAACGAACTTTTGGTAGAATATGGCAGAAGAAATGCCACACCAATTTCTGTAATTATTTTAACATTAATGGGAGCCATTATTGCTGGAAAAAAAGTTAGAGGTGGCAGTGGCTCGCACATTGCAATTGGGGTTTTAATAGCATTACTATTTATATTAACAGACAAATTTTCTACAATTTTTTCAACCAAAGGAAATTTGCCACCTGTAATTGCAGTATGGATTCCTAACATTGTATTTAGTTTTGTTGTGTTGTATCTTTATAAAAAAGCACCCAAATAATATTTTAATTTATACATTTTCATTTGCAATTCATTTTCTCTATTAATTAAAATTTATATTGGTTAATAAAAAAAAGCAAACTCATATTTTAACCTAAACACTAATTACTTATGGAAATAACTTTTAATACACCAGCACTATTGTTTCCTGCAATTACTTTTTTAATGCTAGTTTATAGCAATAGATTTTTGGCATTATCTAACTTAATAAGGAATCTACACGATAGATATAATAAGGATAAACAAAGTGGCAGTAAAATCATTCTTCAAATAAAAAATTTAAGAACTAGGCTTTCAATGATTAGAATGATGCAGGCATTGGCTGTAAGCAGTTTTTTACTTTGCCTAGTTTGTATGTATTTAATTTTTACAAATAATCAAGAAGTTGCACATATACTTTTTGCAATAAGTATGATTGGGCTTATGGCTTCTATGGTATTATCCATACTTGAAATTCAAATTAGCACCAAAGCACTTGAACATGAATTAAGTGATATGGAAGTAGAACTTGGCAATAATAATGTTATTGTAGATTATTTCAAAAGCACGTTCGATAAGAAAGAAGATTAATTTATAACCCTACCACCACCAGCATATTTGCCTTTCCAGTAGTTTTCGTTTAAGTCGCTAATCATTACACCATTACTAGTGGAAGCATGAACAAATTTGTTGTTATGCAAGTATAACCCAACATGACTTATATAACCTTTTCTAGTTTTAAAAAAAACTAAATCACCTTCTTTTAAATTGTTCAAATCTACTCTATTACTTGCTGCAAATTGTTCAGATGCAGTTCTAGGTAAATTTATTTTATAAATATCCCTTGCAATATTTCCAGTAAACCCACTACAATCAACACATTCTTTAGTAGTGCCACCCATACAATAATTTACACCCCACCATTCATCAATTTTATTATATAAATTAATATTAGCAATGTTCTCAATGTAAGTATCTAGCATAATAGCATATTTTAATTGCACTTGGCTAGTTTTGGTTAAATCTATATTACGAATTTTGGGAAGATTTTCAGGAATATCAATATTGCCAGATTTACTTTTTGTGGTGGCAGGTTTATGCTTAGATTTTACAACACTGCCTGGTGTAATTTCAATACCTTCTATAAATTCAATTTTTCTTTTATTTTTTTGTCTGTTATTTATGGTTGTTGAATTGTCTTTGCTGGTTATAGTTCTTACAGATTTACAGCCAACTAAAATTATTAACAAGCATACAAAATAAAATATTAAAAAGCTCTTTTTCATTAGTGGTGCAATTTAACTTTACTAGTTAAATTGCCAAAAAAGAATTACTAATTATGAATTTTGAACCACATTTTAATTAAGAATCAAACTTTTTATATTTCATTTAACCAATTTAAATCAATAACCTACATTTACAAAAAACTTTTGCTTTATGAAAAAAATGCTATTTGCAATTATTTGTTTTGGCTTAATGTTAACTGCTTGTAATCAACAAAAAGACAATAATAAAGAAGCCAATTTTACTTTAATTGATGGTCATCCAGACTGGATAATGCAAGGTAATATTTACGAGGTAAATACTCGCCAATACACACCTGAGGGAACTTTTAAAGCTTTTGAAAAACACCTTGAGAGACTTAAAAAAATGGGTGTGCAAACCCTTTGGTTTATGCCAATAAACCCTATTAGTTTAAAAGATAGAAAACGTGATAGTACACAACTTGGCAGCTATTATGCAGTAGCAAATTACAAAGCAATTAATCCAGAATATGGTAATATGGACGATTGGAAAGTATTGATAAAACATGCTCACGAACTAGGTTTAAAAGTAATTATAGATTGGGTTCCTACTCACAGTGGTGCAGACCACAGTTGGCTTACAACCAACCCTGATTTTTATGTAAAAGATAGTACAGGTAAGCCGATTAGCCAATATGATTGGACTGATACCAGAAAACTAAATTATAATAACCCTCAATTGGTAGATAGTATGATTTCTAGTTTGAAATATTGGATAACCGAAAGCGATATTGATGGTTTCAGATGCGATGTAGCTGGAGAAGTACCTGATGCTTTTTGGAGCAAAGCCATTACAGAGCTTAAAAAAATGAAAAATATTTTAATGCTTGCAGAGGGAGATAAACCTAGTTTGCACAAAGCTGGTTTTGATATTTCTTATGCTTGGGAAGATTTTGCTACAATGGTTAAAATTGCAAAAGGCAAAAAAACTGCAACATCTTTAGATTCTGTGATTGCAAAAAATGATACCACTTTTCAAAAAAATAAAATTAGAATGTACTTTACATCCAACCACGACGAAAACAGTTGGAACCAAGCAGATTTTGGAACGATGCCTGGCGATATTCATGCTCCATTTGCAGTAATTACCCAAACCATTAAAAATACTATTCCATTAATTTATGGTGGACAAGAAGAGCCTTTTTTAGATAGCATTAAATTTTTTGTTAAAGACACAATTATTTTTGGAAAATTTCAACGTGCAGATTTTTATAGTAAATTGCTAGCTCTAAGAAAATCAAATCCTGCACTTGCACCAAATGCAAGCTACACAAAGCTTGTAAGCAATAACGATGCAGCCATTTTTGCTTTTGTTAGACAAGAAGGAAAACATAAAGTATTGGTAATAACCAACCTTAGCAATACAGCACAAACAGCTGCTATTAACAACTCAGTTATTGAAGGTGAAGCCACCAATATTTTTAATGGCAAGGCAGATAAATTAAGAGCCAATCAGCCAATTAATTTAAAACCTTGGGGCTATGAAGTGTATGATTTTAAATAGATAAAATTTTATACAAATAAAATTAAAAAGAGGCTATTGATTATTTCATTAGCCTTTTTTTTATAATTTATAATCTGCAAGGTCAATGGCATTAATCTGTCTAAATATTGTAAAATCTCCCTTAATATCTATACTTAATAAGGTATTTTTAACAGCCTTTAAACGCCTACATTTGCAACCATTATATAAGATTTAAGCAATGTTAATAGGACTACAAAACGTAACTTTTGAATTTGGAGCAAGGGTAATTGTGCAAGATGCAACTTGGCATATTCATCCAGGCGAAAGAATTGGATTAATTGGATACAATGGTACAGGCAAATCAACTTTATTTAAAGTATTAGTTGGAGAATACACACCATCATTAGGTTCTGTAGAAAAAAGTAAAGAGACTTCTATTGGTTATTTACATCAGGATTTGCTAAGTTTTGATACCAGCGATTCTATTTTAGAAGTGGCGATGTCTGCCTTTGAAACAGTGAAAAAAATAGAAAAGGAATTAGAAAAAATAGTAAAGGATTTAGAGACAGATAGTAGCGAAGAGATACTAATGCTTTATAGCGAAAAACTTCATGAACTTGAAGTTGCAGGTGGCTACGAAATAGAGCACAAAACCGAAGAAGTGTTACATGGCTTGGGCTTTAGCGACAACGATATAAAACGCCCTTATAAAGAGTTTAGTGGAGGATGGAGAATGAGAGTTTTATTGGCTAAAATGATTTTGCAACAGCCAGATGTTTTGTTGTTAGATGAACCTACGAATCACCTAGATTTACCAAGTATAGAGTGGCTCGAAAAATATTTAATGCATTACAAAGGCAGCGTTGTAATTGTTAGCCACGATAAATTTTTCTTAAACAGAATGGTGAATAAAGTGGTGGAGTTGTATCAGCAAGAACTACATATTTATAGTGGTAATTATGATTTTTATGAACAAGAAAAAGCCATTCGTGTAGAGCTACAACAAAAGGCTTATGAGAATCAGCAAGATTATATTCGCCAACAAGAAAGATTTGTGGAACGCTTTAAGGCAAAGGCTTCTAAGGCTGCTGCTGCACAAAGTATTGTTAAACGTTTAGATAAAATTGAACGTATAGAACAAACAGAAATTGAACGCCCAAACATTAAAATTAATTTTAGAGTTGATAAACAACCAGGGCGAATTGTTAGTGAATTAAAAAATGTATCTAAAAATTTTGGTGCATTACAAATATTAAAAGCTGCTACTGCCGAAATTAACAGAGGCGACAAAATTGCTTTAATTGGTGCTAATGGAAAAGGTAAATCCACTATACTTAGAATTGTAAGTGGTAGCGAAGAAATTACTGGTGAAAGAGTTGAAGGACATAATGTAGAAGAAAGTTTTTATGCACAACATCAGTTAGAAGCATTGAATCTTAATAACACCATTTTAGATGAAATGAAAATGTGTGGCAGCAATAAAAATGAGTTGGAATTGCGAAGTTTGTTAGGAGGGTTTTTATTTAGTGGAGATGATGCCGATAAAAAAATAAAAGTGTTAAGTGGAGGCGAAAAGGCAAGGGTTGCATTGGCAAAAGTTATTGCAGGAAGAAGCAATTTCTTATTACTAGATGAACCTACCAACCACTTGGATATGCATAGTGTAGAGTTACTTGCAGATGCCTTAAATAAATATGAAGGCACTTATTTAACAGTCAGCCACGATAGATTTTTTATCTCTAAAACTGCCAACAAAATTTGGGAAATTGAAGATGGACAAATCAAAGAATTTAAAGGGACATATAATGAATGGGTAGAGTGGAATGAAAGAGAAAGTAAAAAAGCAAAAGTAGAAAGTCAAGTTCCAAAAGTTGTTGAGGTAGCTAAACAAGAAATAAAAGGCAGCGATAAACAAGAAACAAGAAACGGTAATAACCAGAAACAAGAAACGAAAAACGAGTTTAGCAAAGAACTTCAAAAACTAAAAAGAACATTTGAAAAACTAGAAGGTGATATTGCTACTCTTAACAGCAAAAAACAAACTATTGAAAACGATTTGGGTAATCCTGATAATTACTCAGACAGAACAAAATTTGTAGCACTTGAAACCCTTTATAATACTGTAAAAAACGAAATTTCAATAGCCAATAAACAATACGAAGAGCTATTTGAAAAAATTATGGAATTGGAAGGATAAAAAATATGTTGAATATTGTTTTTTATAATATACAAACCAATTGTATTTACAAACCACTTAGTTTTATAATCTAACGATTTATTTTATTTTATGCTTTATGAATCATCCTAACTACAAAACAAATAGTACAACTCAAAATGCAATCACATCTAGCTATGCCTTAGGCATTGACATTGGTGGCACTAACACAGTTTTTGGAATTGTAGATCATCGTGGAGATATACAATATCGTGGAGCAATATCTACTAAAAAGCATAATCAAATTGAAAGTTATATAGATGAACTTTATGAAGCTATTTTACCAGCTATAGATTCAGTTGGTGGCATTAATTATATTAGAGGAATTGGTATTGGAGCACCCAATGGCAATTTCTACAAAGGCACTATTGAATATGCACCTAATTTAAACTGGAAAGGATTAATACCATTAGCAGATTTGATGTCTCAAAAATTCAAATTACCTACTGCTTTAACAAACGATGCTAATGCTGCTGCTGTTGGAGAAATGATGTATGGTGCAGCAAAAGGTATGAAAGATTTTATAATGATTACGCTAGGCACTGGTGTTGGAAGTGGCATTGTAGCTAATGGAAATTTAATATTAGGACATGATGGTTTTGCTGGAGAACTAGGACACACTATTATTATTCCTGATGGTAGATTGCACCCTGGCACTGGTGCAAAGGGAAGCTTGGAATCTTATTGTAGTGCAACAGGTGTAAGATTAACTGCACTTGAAATGCTTGAAAATAGCAAAGAAGACTCTTTGATGCGTAACTATGCCAAAGAAGAAATTGATAGTCGTGTAGTATATGATTGTGCTTTGCAAGGCGATAAAATTGCAAATGAAGTGTATGAATTTACTGGTGAGGTATTGGGCAAAGCATTAGCCAATTTTATAATGTTTTCATCGCCAGAAGCAATCATTTTATTTGGGGGATTGTGTAAAGCGGGCGAGCTGCTGTTGAATCCTTCAAAGAAAACAATGGAAGAAAATTTGCTTCCAATTTTTAGAAATAAAGTAAAACTTTTATTCAGTGAATTAAAAGAAGCTGATGCCGCTGTTTTGGGAGCTAGTGCTTTGGTATGGGAAATAAAACAATAAATAGGCCGTGTTTAATAACCATTTATTTCAACTTGACAGAAAATCTGTTGACTGAATTTGGCATCGGTTTATAAATAAATTGACCATTATGAAGTGTGATAATTTTTTCAACAATTGATAAGCCTAAACCAATACCCTTTACCAACCCAATGTTCTCACCACGCGAAAATGGAACTTTAATATTTTCAATTTCAGTTTCAGAAAGTTGATTGCCTTTGTTATCAAAATTGATTAGCATTTCTGTTTCAGTTGCAATTAGTGAAATATTTAACTTCTTGTCATCAGAATATAAGAATGCATTTTTAATAAGATTACTAAAAGCAGATTTTAACAACACATCATTTGCTTTAATAATTAAATCATTTTCTTCAGGTATGTTCACAAATTCAAAATCAATAATAACCATTGGAAAAACTTTTTTGCAATATTCAATAGCATCATAAATCAATTCGTCAATTCTAAAAGAATTAAAATTGGGAGCAAATTTTAGCTTATCAAATTGGTATAATAATAATAACGAGTTCGTGAGTTCTATTAAACTATTTTGATCTTCTTTAAGTGAGGTCAATACTTTTTTATAGTCAGGTTCAGATAGTTTTTTGTTAAGAGCAGCCTCTGTTGAAGCATACATTGTTGTGAGTGGTGTTCTAAGCTCATGAGATGCATGATGCACAAAGTTCTTTTGTAATTGAAAGGCTTTATTCAATCTCTCAAGCATTTCATTAACGTTTTTGGCTATCTGTGCTATCTCATCTTCTCCATTTCCCTCCTCAATTTTTTGAGAAAGATTCAGTTCAGATGTTTGTTTGATTTGTGCATTTAATTTTGATAAAGGACTTAATGCAGAGCTAACAAAAAAGTAACTTAAAGATGAAGTAACTGTAACGCTAACAAAAAAAACAGCAAAAAGTATAAATTTTAGTTTTCTCAGTTTATTCAAACCATCAATATCTAATGCAGCTGCAATAACATAATTTCCAGAGTCAGCTACATAGACACCAAAAAAATCTCTATTATCGACAATAAAATAATACTCTTTTTGCTTTTTAATTTTATCAAAAACTTTTGTCTCGAGTTTAAAATCAGACGAAGCAGTAAGACTGCTACTGTAAATAGATTCTTTATTAGTATCGAAAATTTTGATGCACTTCTGTTGCATCGAATTGTAACCAACTTCTTTTGAAAGAAAAATTGCTGTATCGTTTTTATTCAAAAGTTTATCAACAAACATATCAAACGTAAGCATAGCTTCGCTTTTAAGCTGATTGGTATATTCGTTTTTTCTGTGATCTGAGTAGAGTAAATAAATTGCGATAGATGATAAAAGAAGAATAATGGCAACAACAATAGAAAATAATAATGCAAAGCGTATCTTCAAACTCATAATCAGTTATTTTATATAGTATCCAAAACCAGATTTTGTTTGAATCATCTTTTCGTTATAAGGTTTGTCAATTTTATTTCTTAAAAAACTAATATAAACCTCTATGGTATTGGTTCCTGTATCAAAAGTTAAATCCCAAACTTTTTCTAAAATTTCTT
>Ga0114959_10003261_pt1 | contig 12831 bp, 10 predicted proteins | sample C_130625_EF_Meta_FD_87317 | JGI IMG/M metagenome (GOLD analysis project Ga0114959, IMG submission 87317) | Freshwater microbial communities from Lake Croche, Canada to study carbon cycling - C_130625_EF_MetaG | ecosystem: Environmental > Aquatic > Freshwater > Lake | place: Lake Croche, Canada...
CCCCTCGGCGCGCAACTCCTGCCACAGCGCCGCAGGGATGGGCTGGCGCAGCAGAGCAAGGTTCTCCGTCACCTCCCGCACCGATAGGGCGCCGGGAATGACGCTGGCGATGGCGGGATGGGCCAGGGGGAATTGCAGCGCGGCTGCGGCCAGCTTCACGCCGTGCCGGTTGCAGACCGCGGCGATGCGGCGTGCCTTCTCGATCAGTAGGCTGGAGGCGGGCTTATAGTCATGCGTCGCGCCATCCGGCACATCGCCGGCGAGGATTCCGGAATTATACGGCCCGCCGAGGATCACGCCGATCCCCTTGGCCTCGGCATAAGGCAGGAACTCCTCCAGCCCACCTTGTTCCAACAAGGTATAGCGCCCGGCCAGCAGCATGCAGTCGAAATCCCCGGCGCGGGCGAAGCGCAGGCACATATCGGCCTCGTTCAGCCCGCAGCCGATGGCGCCGACCACCCCCGCGCGGCGCAACTCATCCAGCGCTCGGAAGCCGCCCTCCATCAGCGTGCGGAAGCGTTCGTCCAACAAGGCCCGGTCGCCGATGGTCCAGAAATCGATGTCGTGTACCAGCGCGATGTCGATGCGCGACAGACCGAGCCGCAGCCAGGATTGTTCGAGAGAGCGCATCACGCCGTCATAGGAGTAGTCATAGGCGGCGGTGAAGCCGGGCAGGCCGTTCTGGCGGAAATCGGCGGGCGGCGTCTCCCCCGGCCGCAGCGTTTGCATCACCCGCCCGATCTTGGTTGAGAGGATGAATTCGCCGCGCGGCCGCTGCCGCAGCGCATGGCCCACGCGCAACTCGCTGCGGCCATAGCCGTAATAGGGTGAGGTATCGTAGTAGCGGATGCCGCCATCCCAGGCGGCGTTCAGCAGCGCCTGCGCTTCCGTCTCCGGGATGGTCGCGCGGAAGCCGCCGATCGGCGCGGCGCCGAAGCCGAGCCGGCTGACGGCAAGGCTGCTGCGCCCGAGGCGCCGGGTCTCGATCGCGGTCATCATCCCCCCTTGCGCCGTCTGCGTGCGGCGTCAGGGCAGCATGCGATTGCCAGGCACGCGCGGTCAAACCAGACGGCAGCGCTCAGCCGAAGGGACCGGCCATGGCCCGGGCGGTGGCGGCGTCGGGCCGGTGCAGGCCGAGATTTTGCCGCAGCGTCGCGCCGGCATAGTCGCGGTGATAAAGGCCGCGGCGCTGCAATTCCGGCACCACCAGACGGGTGAAGTCCTCATAGGTGCCGGGGATATGCGTGGCGGCCAGGACGAAGCCGTCGCAGGCTGGGCCCTCGAACCATTCCTCCATCTGGTCGGCGACCTGCTTTGGCGTGCCGACGAAGGCGTGGTGCTCGCGGATCGTGCCACGGCCGGAGAATTCAACGAAGTCGCGGACCGAGGGATTCTTCTTGCCGCTCAGCGTGATGACCCGGTCGCGAAAGCCATGCCAGGACAGCCCCGCCAATTGCGCGTCGCTCAGCGGCTGGTCGTAGGGAATGCTGCCGAGGTCCCAGTTCAGCACTTCCGAAAGCAGAGTCAGACCGTCGATCGGCCGCGCCATGCTCTCGATCACCGCCTTCTTCTCGGCGGCGAGATCGGCGCTCTCGGCAGCGATCACGTAGCAGGCCGGCGCGACCTTTACCTGGTCCGGGTCTCGCCCAGCGGCGGCGGCGGCGGCTTTGAACTCGGCATATTGCTTCTTGCCAGCTTCGAGCGAGGGGTACACGACAAACACCAGCTCCGCCCAGCGGGCCGCGAAGCTCCGGCCGCGGCCGGATTGCCCGGCCTGCAGCAGCACCGGATGCCCTTGCGGGGAACGCGGCACGGTGAAGGGACCGCGCGAGCGGAAGAAGCGGCCCTGATGGTCCAGCCGGCGCACCTTGGCGGGATCGGCGAAGCGGTCGGTGGCCTTGTCGGCGATGATCGCATCATCGTCCCAGGCCCCCCAATGGCCCATGACCACCTGCATGAACTCATCGGCGCGGTCGTAGCGCAGATCATGTTCCAGATGCTCGGTGCGGCCAAAGTTCAGCGCCTCCGAATTGTTCAGCGAGGTGACGATGTTCCAGGCGGCCCGCCCCCGGGTCATCAGATCGGCGGTCGCGAAGACGCGGGCGACGTGGTAGGGCTCGTAATAGGTGGTGGAATAGGTGGCGCCGAGGCCGAGCCGGCTGGTCACCATCGCCATCGCCATCATGACCGAGACGGGGTCGAGCTTCACCGCCCGCACGCCATGCTCGACGGTCGAGGCGAAATCCTGCCGGTAGATATCGGGCATGGCCAGCCGGTCATCGAAGAAGGCCATATGAAATTTGCCATCCTCCAGCGCCCGGGCGATGCGCTGGTAGTAGTCCGGCGAGAGGAAATCCGGCGCGGTCGCCGGATGCCGCCAGGAGCTGACGAGGTTCGAGCAATTCTGCGCCTGCAAAAAGGCGATCATCGTCATTTGGCGGCGGGACACGGCGGCTTCCTCAGATCGGGATCTCGACCTCCAGCAGCGGCGCGTGCTGCTGGCAGCCATAGACATCGGTATCGCCCACGCCGCCCGCCGGCACCAGCCGCGGGAAGGTGGCCTTGATCGCCATGGCCGCGTCATAGGGCGTCAGCAGCACCTGTTCCGCCCGCACGCCATAGAGCCGGGCGAACAGCGCTTCACTGACGATGCCGCTGGCGCGGACCTTGTCGTACAGCGCGCGGTCGTCGAAGACGAGGTCGATGGTCAGCTCGAAGGGCCCGGCATTCTTGCTCTTGCAGACCCGGACGATGTCCTGGATGCGCGCCATCGCTCAGACCTCCTCATACGCGATGGGGAAGAGCGCGCAGGGGTCCTCCTGCTCCATCACATGATAGACGCTGAAGCGGTAGACCGGCCCCACCTCGATATCCGAGGGCGAGAAGGGGAAAGCCATGTTGCCCTCCCGGCAAAGGCGGCCAGGGAAATCCGTGTGCAGCATATTGGTCCGGGCGATGCCGAGCACGGCGGTCGCGATCTCCTGCGTCTGCCCGATCACCTCGATCACGAAGCCGAGCTCGTGCCCGCCGATGGTCTGCACTGGCTCCCGCGCCCCCATCACGCCGTCGCGGCCGTAGGTCCGGATATTGAGCGTGTAGCGATCGGGCGTCGCACCGAAGGCGGCGGCCTTGTCGCTGACCTGCTGGCGGACATCGGCCAGGAAGGCGTCCAGCCTGGCGATCAGCAGTGGATCGCGCGTACCGCAGACACAGATCGAGCGATAGCCGACCAACTCCACGCCTTCGAGCTTGACCGTATAGCGGGCGGCGGGATGCCAACGCATGCCGCTGATCCGCACGGCGCGCTCGCTCAGCGCCTCGAACGCGCAGTCGCTGGTATCCAGCATGCCCCCGGGTTCGATGTGGTGGATCGGGCTGCTGTTCTCATGCAGGCTGTGATTGGCAATCGAGAGCGGCGTGCAGCGGCGCGCGGGGTTCATCGGTTCGCATTCGACGCCCTCGGCATCCACCGTTACCATTAGGCAGTCATGGCCCTTGGGGATGGAAGGCGTCGCGCCGCATTCCAGCATCTTGCCGGCATACCAGCCGGGCGCCGGGGGCAGCTGCGCGCGGATCGTCATCGCCGCCCAGGGCGCGGGGTCGCTGGCGCGCCCGGCCAGGATCACCTGCGCCCCGGCATCCAGCGCGGCGATGAAGGGCTCCGGGCCCATCATCGCGACGATGCGGCTGGCCCGCTCCACCGTCTCCGGCGCCAGGGGCGGCTGGCCGGCCAGCGGATGCACCTGGCCGGCGGCGATGCGCCGCAGGATTTCCGCCCGGGGCGGTTCGGCATGGATCAGCGCCAGGCGGAAATGCAGCGCCTCCTCGGCGGCGATCTCTCGCACCAGCCGGGCGACGAGTTGCAGATGCGGCTCCCCGCCGGCGCCGCCGGCGGTGCCGATCATCAGGGGGATGCTCGCGCCGATCGCCGCCTTCAGCATCAGCCGCAGGTCGCGCCGGATCGCCATGGTGGAGCAGAAGGGGTGCCCGCTGCCGAGATAATGCGGCCCGGGATCGACGCTGCCGCCATCGACGCCGATCATATGCGGCTGGCGCGCCATACCCGCGGCGAGTGAGGCCTCCGGAAAGCCATAGCCGAGGATGGCGCTGGTCGAAAGCAGGCGGATTTCCGACGCGCGTGCCATGGCTTTCCTCGTTGCCGCAACGGCAGATGCTACGGGCGCCTCCCCCACCTGCCAAGCGGCCGCGTTGACTCGCGCCGGGGTGGCTGCGAACGTCGCGGTTCAGAAACGCCAGGGGAGAGAGCGATGCCGGATGGCGCCATGCCACCGCCCGCGCTGACCATGCGGCTGGCCGAATGGCTTACCGCGCTGCGGCCGGCCGATGTGCCCGAACCCGTTGCCGCGGCGATCCGCCGCCTCACACTCGATACCATGGGGGCGAGCCTGCACGGCATGCCGCAGCCCTGGAGCCAGGCGATCGCGCGCTGGGCGCTGGCCGCCGCACCGGGAGAGGCCCCGCGCGGTCGGGCGCGCATCTGGGGCGCCCCGCGCGCCGTGCTGCGCGCTGCCGATGCCGCGCTGGTCAACGGCGCCGCCGCGCATGCCTTCGAACTCGACGATTTCCACAACGCCAAGCTGCATCCGGGCGCCGTTGTGGTACCGGCGGCGCTGGCGCTGGGCGAGGCGCTGGATGCTGACGGCCTTGCCGTGCAGACCGCCATCGCCGCAGGGTATGAGGTGATGATCCGCGTCGCCCTTGCGCTGGGCCCGGCGGCGGCCAAGGCGCGCGGCTGGCACCTGACGGCGGTCTGCGGCACCTTCGGCGCGGCGGCGGCGGCGGCGAAGCTGCTCGGCCTGGATGCGACGCGCACCGCCTGGGCGCTCGGCCTCGCCGGCACGCAATCCGGTGGGCTCTTTGCCTTCACCGCCGATGGCACAGACAGCAAGCGGCTGCATCCCGGGCGCGCGGCCCAGGCGGGGATCATGGCCGCTGAAATGGCCTTGCAGGGCCTATCCGGCCCGACCCAGATCTTCGAGGCGGCCGATGGTGGCTTCCTGCGCGCCTTCGTGGACGCGCCGGTCGCCGCCCGGCTGGTCGATCGCCTCGGCAGCCATTGGCATGCGGCCGAGACCAACTTCAAACCGCATGCCTGCTGCGGCAGCGTGCACGCCCATGTCGATGCCGCCATTGCCCTGCGGCAGGCCTGGGATGGCGGCGCGGTGCGGGCCGGCCTCGCTGGGCTGGTCATGCAGCAATGCGGCTTCCCCTATGCCGCCGGCAGCGCGCTGAACGCGCAGATGAGCGCGCGCTATTGCGTCGCCGTGGCGCTGCTCGACGGCGCCGCCCTGCCGGCGCAGTTTGAGGCCGCGCGTATCGCCGATCCGGTGCTGACCGCCCTGGCCAAGCGGGTGGAACTGGTCCACGAGACCGCGCATGACGCGATCTATCCGGGTCGCTTCTGCGGCTGGGTCGAGGTTGAGACCGCCCCCGGGCAATGGCAGCGGCGGGAGTTGCTCGATCCCTCCGGCTCGCCGCAGAATCCGGACATGGCGGCGGCGCTGGCGCGGAAATTCCACCACCTCGTTGACCCGATTTTGGGTGCAGCCGGCGCTGCCGCGCTGGCCGCAGCGTGCGAGGCCATGCCCGCGCATCGCGCGCGGGACATCGTGGCGCGGAGCGGGCCATGCGCCTGACCCGCCGCGCCGGCCTGCTGCTGCTGGCCACCCCGGCCTTCGCGCAGAGCTGGCCCAGCCGGCCGATCCGGCTGATCATTCCCTTCCCGCCGGGCAGCGGCACCGATGTGCTGGGGCGGGTGCTGAGCGAACCGCTGGGCCGCGCGTTGGGCCAGCCCTTGGTGATCGAGAACCGCCCGGGCGGCAATGGCACGGTCGGCACGGCGGCGGCGGCCCTGGCGGCGCCGGATGGCGACACGCTGCTGATGATCAGCACCAGCGGCGCCTCCATCAACCCGCACACGGTGCGCAACCTGCCCTACAATCCCCTGACCGATTTCGCTCCCATCGGGCGGATCGGGGAGGAGCCCTATTTGTTGGCGGTCACCCATGCCGGGCCGATCCGCGACTTGCCGGGCTTCGTTGCCCGGGCCCAGGAAAAGCCGGGCGGTGTCAGCTTCGGCTACGGCAATGCCGCGGGCTTCGTGATCGGCAGCATGATGGCCAAGATGGGCGGGTTCGAGATGCTCGCCGTGCCCTATCGCGGCGGTGCCGAGGCGCTGGCCGATGTCAGCGCCGGGCGGGTGGACGCGAACTTCGCCGATGTCGGCCCCGGCCGTTCGCTGGCGGCGGGGGAGAAGGTGCGGCTGATTGCCCAGACCCGCGGCACGACCTTCCCGCTGACGCCGGACCTGCCGCCGATCGCCAGCGTGATCCCGGGCTTCGATGCCAATGTGTGGTTCGGCCTTGCCGCGCCGGCCGCCACGCCGGCGCCCATCATCGCCCGCGCCAATGCCGCGCTGAACCAGGTGCTGGGCGAGCCGGCGGTGAATGAGCGGCTGCACCAGCTGGGCTATGCCGCCTTCCCCTCGACGCCGGCCGAGTTCGGCGAGTACCTACGCCAGCAACTGACGGTCTGGGGAGAGCGCATTCGCCTCGCCGGCCTCCAGCCGCAATAGGGCGCCCGATGTCCACCTCGCTTCGCTGCGTCATCATGCGTGGCGGCACCAGCAAGGCGGTCTTCCTGAAGGAAGCCGATATTCCCGCCGATCCGGAAGCCCGCCGGCGCGTGATCCTCAAGGTCTATGGCTCGCCCGACAAACGGCAGATCGATGGGCTTGGCGGCGCCGACCCGCTGACCAGCAAGCTCGCGATCATCGGTCCGCCGCGCCGGCCCGACGTGCACCTGACCTACACCTTCGGCCAGGTGGAGATCGACCATCCCGACATCGATTGGCGCAGCCTCTGCGGCAATATCAGCGCCGCGGTCGGCGCCTTTGCGATCTATGAAGGCATGGTCGCGCCGGAGGCGCCGGTCACCACCGTGCGCGCCTTCAACACCAATCTTGGGCGCGTCCTCAGCATCGAAGTGCCGGTCGCCGAGGGTCGGCCGCTGGAACGCGGTGACTACCGGGTGCCCGGCGTGCCCGGGAGCGGCGCGCGCATCCTGATCGATTTCGCCGATACCGCCGGCGGCGCCACCGGGCGGCTGCTGCCCACTGGTAATCCGGTGGACGTGCTCGATGTGCCCGGCCATGGCCGGCTGGAGGTCTCGCTGGTCGATATCGGCAATGCGCACGTCTTCCTGCGCGCCGCCGATCTGGGGCTGGCGGGCACCGAGACGGCGGCCGAGATCGATGCCCGGGGCGATCTGCGGGCGCTGCTGGAACGCATCCGTGGGCTCGCCGCGCAGCGCATGGGCATGCTGGCGGATGGCGCGCAATCCGTCCGCGAAACCCCGGCAACGCCACTGCTCGCCATGGTCTCACCGCCCGCCGATTATCGCAACGCGCTGGCTGGCGGCACGGTGGCGGCGGCGGAGGTGGACCTCGTCTCCCGCCTGATGTTCATGCAGCAGATGCACAAGACCTATGCCGGCACCAGCACGGTCTGCACCGGCGTCGCGTCGCGGCTGCCGGGCACTCTGGTGCAGCGGGTGGCGCGCTCCCACAACCGCCCGGCGATTCGCATCGGCCACCCCGCCGGCGTGATCGAGACGGAAAGCGAGATCGCCCCGGATGGCCGCGTGCTGCGGGCGACGCTGGGCCGTACCGCCCGGCGCATCCTGGAAGGCTATGTCTTCGTGCCGGACGGCGACGAGGCAAGTCCGGAGGTGGCGGCATGATCGGCCGACGGCTTGCCCTGGCGCTGCCGACCTTGGCTTTGGGCCGCCGCGCCGCCGCCGCCTTTCCTGAAAAGCCGGTGCGCCTGGTCGTGCCCTTCCCTGCCGGCAGCGCGACCGATGTGATGGCCCGCAACCTGCAAGAACCGCTGGCCCGCGCGCTGGGCCAGCCGGTGGTGCTGGACAACCGCGCCGGCGGCAATGGCACGGTCGGCACGGAGCATGTCGCCCAGGCCGCGGCCGATGGCCATACGCTGCTGGTCTATTCCACCTCCGCCGCGGCGGTGAACCCGCATCTGATCAAGCCGCTGCCCTATGATCCCCTGCGCAGCTTCGCGCCGATCGGTTTCGTCGCGGAGATGCCCTATATCCTGGTCGTCGGCCCGGACAGCCCTGCGCGGGACCTGCCGGGCTTCCTCAGCTTCCTCGCCGGGCGGGGCGGGGAGGCGACCTTCGCCTGCGCCAATGCCGCCTCGATCGTCGCCGTCAGCCTCGTCACCCAGGCGACCGCGACCAAGGTGCAGGTCATTCCCTATCGTGGCGGGCCGGAGGCGCTGACCGAGGTGATGGCCGGGCGGGTCGATGCCACCTTCACCGATCTCGGCCCCGGCCTCGGCCTGGCGCGCAGCGGCAAGGTGCGGGCGCTGGCGGTGACGACGCGCCGGCCCTTCCCGCTGGTGCCGGACCTGCCCACCTTGTCGTCGGTGATCCCCGATTACGACCTGACGGTCTGGTACAGTCTGGCCGCGCCCGCCGGCACTCCGGCCCCGGTGGTGGAGACGCTGGCCCGGGCGCTGAACACGGCGATCGACGATGCCGGCCTGCGTGAACGCTTTGCCATGCAGGGCTATGTGCCGCGCCATATGTCGCCGGCCGAGATGACGGCTTTCCTGCCGCAGCAGCTGGCGCTGTGGGGCGAGCGGGTGAAGGCCGCGGGAGTGCAGCCGCCGTGACCGAGATCCGACCCATCGCCGCCGGCAGCCGAGCCGCCTGGCTCGCGGCCGATTTGCAGCAGGATGCCAGCTGGACCTTCACGCTGCCGGAGCCTGCGGGGTTGGAGATGGTCGCCGCCATCCGCCGCGCACATCGCCCTGGCCAGCCGCTGATCGCTTATGGCCGGGAGGATTTTGACTTCGGCCGGGCGCTGCCAGCGCTGCGCGCCGCCTTCGCCGAGACGCTGGACGGGCGTGGCATCGCCCTGCTGCGCGGCCTGCCACGGGCGGCGTTGACCGAGCCTGAGTTCGAGCTGCTGACCTGGGCGATCGGCCTGCATTGCGGTGTTGCGCGGCCGCAGGGCAAGGCGACGCACTATCTCTCGGCGGTGCGCGATGTCGGCACTGTGTATCGCAGCGGCACCGGGCGCGGCTATTCCTCGAATGCCGAGCTGGATTTCCACACCGACGGCGCCGATGTGGTCGCGCTTACCTGCTACAACACCGCCAAGTCCGGTGGGATGAGCATGGTCAGCAGTTCGGTCGCCGCCCATAACATCCTGGTGGCCGAGCGGCCCGATCTGGCCGCGCTGCTGCACGGCACCTTCCATTTCAGCCGGCAGGCCGAACAGGCCGAGGATGAGGGCGCTTTCTACCCGCACCCGATCTTCGCCGAGCAGGACGGGCGGCTGCACAGCCGCTGGAACCGCAACCGCATCACCTCCGCCCAGCGCCTGCCTGGCGTCCCCGCGCTGACGCCTGATCAGCACGCGGCGATCGACCTGCTGGACGAGATCCTGCGTCGGCCTGCGGTGATGTACGCCATGCATCTCGCCCCCGGGGACATGCAGCTGCTGAACAGCCACACGACCCTGCATTCCCGGACCGAGTTCGATGATCACGAAGATCCGGCGCGCAAGCGGCTGCTATTTCGGTTGTGGCTGACCCCCTCGGCTGCCCGTGCGCTGCCGGAAGCCTGGCGACCCGGCTATCGCGCAGTGGCGGCGAAAACCGTGCGCGGCGGCATCCGCGGGCAGGCCTATGACGCCGAAAGGCGGGCCTTCGAGGTGCGGCAGGCCGCAGCGCTCGGGCTTTCGCCGGGCGCGGCGTGATGGCGGCGCCGCTGGCCGGGGTGAAGGTGGTCGAGATCGGACAGGTGCTGTCCGGGCCCTTCGCGGGCGCCATCCTCGGCGATCTCGGCGCCGATGTGATCAAGGTGGAAAAGCCGGAAGGCGGCGACGACGCACGCCAGATGGGCCTCGCCTTCCGCCACGGCGACGCGCTGAACTTCCATGAGTTCAACCGCGGCAAGCGCTCCGTCGCGCTCGACCTGAAGACCGCGGCGGGGCGAGAGGCGCTGCACGCGCTGTTGGCCGAGGCTGATATCCTGGTCCACAACATGCGCCCCGGCGCGCCGGAGGCGCTCGGCCTCGGCCCGGCGGAGACCACGGCGCGGCATCCGCGGCTGATCTATTGCAACATGGGCGCCTTCGGCCATCGCGGGCCGCTAAAGGATCGGCCGGGCTACGAACCGCTGCTGCAGGCCTTTGGTGGGCTGGCCGCCATCACCGGGGAACCGGATGGGCCGCCGGTGCGCATGGGCGCCTCGGTGGTCGATCAGGGCACGGGGATGTGGACAGTGATCGGCGCCCTCTCGGCCCTGCAACAGCGGGCGCGCACCGGGCGCGGCTGCGTCATCGATACCTCGCTGTTCGAGACGGCCTTCCTCTGGGCCGGGCAGAAGATCAGCGCCTATGTGAACCAGGGCCGGCTGCCGGAACGCCACGCCAGCGGCCACCCCGGCTTCGTCCCGTACGAAGCCTTCGCAACCGCTGACGGGCCGCTGCTGGTCTGCTGCGGCAATGACCGGCTGTTCGCCAAGCTGGCGGTGGAACTCGGCCATCCCGAATGGGCGGCCGATCCTCGCTTCACCAGCAACCGCCAGCGCTTGGCCCATAAGGCAGACTGTCTGGCGCTGGTTGCCGGCGCACTGGCGGCGCGGCCGCGCGCGGAATGGCTGGAGCGCCTGGTCGCCGCTGGCGTGCCCTGCGCGCCGATCAATAGCATCCCCGAATTGCTCGAGGAGCCCCAGGCCCAGGCCATTGGCATGCTGGCGACGCCGCCGGGCGAGGATTTCCGCGTCATCGCCCTGCCGCTCAGCTTCGATGGCGAAAGGCCGCAGCCGCGCGCCGGGGCGCCGCGCCTGGACCAGCACCGCGGCGCCCGCTTCGACGAAGGTTGAAACGCGGGCCCCGGCTGCGCATATCGCCGGCCCGGACGATGAGCGATGGAGGCTGGGATGAGCGAGACAGCGGAGCGGCATGAATTCGGCGCCGAGGTGGGGCGGCTCCTCGATCTCGTCGTGCACGCGCTGTATTCGGAGCGCGAGATCTTCCTGCGGGAGCTGGTGGCCAATGCCGCTGACGCCGTGGATCGCCGGCGCTTCGAGGCGCTGCGCGACCCCGCGCTCGGGCAGCCGGCCGAAGCCAAGCTTCGAATTCTTCCCGACAAGGCCGCGCGCAGCCTGACGATCAGCGATGCCGGAATCGGCATGAGCAAGGCCGAGCTGGCCGAGCATCTCGGCACCATCGCGCGTTCGGGCACGCTGGCCTTCGCCCGCTCCCTGACGACGGCGGAGGAGGCGGAGAAGCCCAGCCTGATCGGGCAATTCGGCGTTGGTTTCTATTCCGCGTTTATGGTCGCTGACCGGGTCGAGGTCACCTCCCGCCGCGCTGGAACGGAGGAGACCTGGCTCTGGGCCTCCGACGGCCGGGGCGCCTATACGCTGGCGCCGGCCGAACGCGCCGAGCCCGGCACCGATATCGTCCTGCACATGAAGAGTGACGCCGAGGAGTTCCTTGAGCCCCTCCGCCTGCAAGCGGTCATCCGCAAATGGGCGGATCACATCAGCATCCCCATCGCCCTGGTCCATGACGGCAAGGAGGAGGCGGCGAACGAGGGCACGGCGCTGTGGCGCCGGCCCAAGGCGGAGATCACCGCCGAGCAATATGCCGAGTTCTATCGCCATGTCGCGCATGCCTTCGATACTCCCTGGGCGACGCTGCATTGGCGGGCGGAGGGGGTGCTGGAGTTCAGCGCCCTGCTCTGCATCCCCGGCATGCGCCCCTTCCAGGCGGTGGAGGGCGAGCGCGAGAGCCGCGTACGGCTGCATGTCCGGCGCATGTTCATCACCGACGATGGCCAGCTGCTGCCGCCCTGGCTGCGCTTCGTCGCCGGCGTGGTCGATACCGAGGACCTGCCGCTGAACGTCAGCCGAGAAATGCTGCAGGCGACGCCGGTCTTGGCGCGCATCCGCAAATCCCTGGTCGGACGCGTGCTGGGCGAGCTGAAGACCCGCGCCCAGGAGGCTGAGGACTACGCTAAGTTCTGGGAGAATTTCGGTGCCATCCTGAAGGAGGGCGTTTGGGAGGATGCCGAGCACCGCACGGAGGTGGCGGGGCTGCTGCGCTTCCGCTCCTCCGCCGTCGCGGGCTGGACCTCGCTGGCGGAGTATATCGGGCGGATGCGGGAGGGGCAGGAGGCGATCTACCTGCTGGCCGGGGAGGAGGCCGCGACACTGGCGAAATCCCCCCAGCTGGAAGGCTTCCGCGCCAAGGGCGTGGAGGTACTGCTGCTGACCGACGGCATCGACGCCTTCTGGCCGGAACGGCTGGGCCGTTTCGACGACAAGCCGCTGCAGAGCATCACCCAGGGCGGCATCGACCTCTCCAAGGTGGCGGGCGAGGCGCCGGCAGGGGAGGCAGCCGAGATCAGCCAGTTGCTGGCCCGGCTGCAGGAGGAGCTGAAGGACCAGGTCGCGGAGGTGCGCGGCACTGATCGGCTGGTCGATAGTGCGGTGGTGCTGGCGGCCGGCGCCTATGGCCCGGATCTGCATTTGCAGCGGATGCTGCGCCGCGCCGGGCGGGGCGGGGAGGGCGGGCTGCCGGTGCTGGAGGTGAACCCCCGGCATCCCTGGATCCGGCGGCTGGCGGAGAGCGTCGCGACCGACACCGCCGTCAGCGAGACGGCGGGACTGCTGCTCGACCTTGCCCGCGTGCAGGATGGCGACGCGGCGCGCGACCCCGCGGCCTTTGCCCGCCGCGTCGCCCAGGCGCTGGCGCAGGGGTAGCCGCGGGCCGGC
>Ga0114959_10003265_pt1 | contig 12823 bp, 11 predicted proteins | sample C_130625_EF_Meta_FD_87317 | JGI IMG/M metagenome (GOLD analysis project Ga0114959, IMG submission 87317) | Freshwater microbial communities from Lake Croche, Canada to study carbon cycling - C_130625_EF_MetaG | ecosystem: Environmental > Aquatic > Freshwater > Lake | place: Lake Croche, Canada...
ACGCGCAGAAGCTCTTCTCTATGCCGCAGATCGCGCCCACCATGTCTTCTCTGTAATTCGCCCAGGCCTTAATGCCGGAGATGTTGTCATCACCGATCGCTACTTCGATTCATCTGCTGCCTACCAAGGAGCAGGCCGCGTACTCAATCCATCTGAAGTCGCACGCATCTCACGTTGGGCCACAGAATCCCTCTACCCAACTCTCACAATCCTTATCGACGCCCCTGCAGAAATCGGACTATCCCGCCTGCAATCACGCGATCGCCTCGAAGCTGAACCCACCGAGTTCCACGAGCGCGTTCGCCAAGAGTTCTTACAAATCGCCATGATGGATCCAGAACGCTACTTCGTCGTTGATGGCACACAATCTGTCGAAGAGATTCACACCCAAATCATCTCCCGCGTCGCCGAACTTCCAGCCCTCAAGCGCAATGCCCAAGGCCCACAACAGAATAAATTCCTCAAGCCAATCCGCATCGCCACCAACGCAGTCACCAAAAGAATCAAGAAGTAAATGTCTTCTGTCTTCGATGACCTCGTTGGTCAAGAACACATCATCGAAATCCTCACAAAGGCAGTAGCCGCATCCCGCACAACCGAAGAGTCCCAAGAAATGACGCACGCCTGGGTCTTCACCGGCCCACCAGGATCAGGCCGCTCATCAGCTGCAGTCGCCTTCGCACAGGCACTCATCTGCAAGAACAACGGCTGCAACAACTGCTCTGACTGCAACGCAGCTAAAACACATGGCCACCCCGATGTCGAAATCATAAAAACCGAAGGTCTCTCCATCAAAGTAGAAGAAGTCCGCGAACTCTTGACACGTGTTGCATGGGCACCTTCGATGGGCGGCTGGCGCGTAGTTGTTATGGAAGATGCAGACAGACTCACTGAATCTGCAGCAAACGCACTCCTGAAAGCAATTGAAGAACCCGGAACGAGAACCGTCTGGTTGCTCTGCGCTCCAACGCTTCAGGATGTCTTACCAACCATTCGATCTCGTTGCCGCCACCTACAACTGCGCACACCTTCCCTTCAAGCAGTTACCAGCGTCCTCATCAATCGCGACAACATCGCACCGAGCATGGCCGACTTTGCAGCCCGCGTCAGCCAGGGCCATATCGGCCGTGCAAAATATTTGGCAACCAATGAATCAGTAAGAAGTAACCGCAAACTCATCATGCAACTGCCGCTTCAACTGGGTTCCCTTGCCGCAGCTTTCCAAGCAGCACAAGCTCTCGTAGACCTAGCAACCCAAGAAGCAAACTCATCATCAGATGAACGCGATGAAAAAGAAGTTGAAAAACTCCAAGAAGCCTACGGAAAAGGCGCTACTGGTCGAGGCATGGCAACCGGCGGAGCCAAAGCCGTCAAAGAGTTAGAGAAAGAACAGAAGTCACGCTCTACCCGCATGGTCCGCGACTCAATCGACGGCGCACTTCTCGATATCGCAACCTTCTACCGCGATGTCATGATGGTGCAGTCAGGAAATGCTGAATCAATGATTAATACAGATATGCGCGAACAGATTGAAAGCTGCGCCGCATCCCATCCATCACATTCAACAATTCTTAAAATCAACGCCATCATGGAAGCCCGCACAAACCTTGCACATAATGCAGCGCCACTCGTCACGTGCGAAGCGCTGATGTGCCAATTAGCGCGTAAATAGCATCTCAACCAAACCTTGAGAGTGGTCATGACCACCCCTTGCCATAAGGCAGAATTCCACCATGCGTCTAGACCATGTTTCTTATGTGACTTCCCACGATCAACTTGCTGACACAGTACAACGCCTAGGTTCACGCCTTGGCAGCACTTTCGTTGACGGTGGCATCCACCCTCGATTCGGAACACGAAACTTCACTGCTTCATTGAAGAACGGCCAATACATCGAAGTTGTATGCCCCCTTGATCACCCAGCAACAGAACAAACACCTTGGGGTAAAGCTGTTTCAAAGAAATCTAATGAAGGCGGTGGCTGGTTCACTTGGGTTTTCAGCACCGATGACATCGCGCCAATATCGGCAAAGTTTGGCCGCGAAGCGATTGAGGGTCACCGTACGCGTCCAAACGGAACCGATTTAAAGTGGAAGCAAATTGGCGTCAAGGAGATTGCGGATACTCGCGAATTTCCATTCTTCATTCAGTGGCTGTCTACCGATCACCCTTCTCAAGATGGAACACCACTTGCAGAGATTAAAAAGATTGTAATCGCCGATAAGGATCAGCTTGCGGATTCTTGGTTCAAAGAAGACATCCTGACATCACTGGGCGAAGTGAATATCGAATGGGTGGAACCGTCAACGAACGATGACCAATCAGGAATTGTGGCAGTGCATCTTTCGACACCAAGTGGTGTTGTTATTTTGGATTAGACATTATGAAACCAAACAGGTTAGACGAACAACAGGTAGAAATCAGCGTTGTAGTACCGGCATACAATGAAGAAGAATCAATTATTCATACTCTTGAAGTCATTAGATCCGTAATATCAAGAATTACTAATGATTTCGAAATTCTTGTAGTAAACGATGGCTCTACTGACAATACAAGAAATTTGCTCCTCCAGATGGCAAGTAATACAGCTCATATAAGGATTATTGATAGCGTTGCAAACCGTGGACATATGGCAGCTTTGGAAGCTGGCTTAAGGGTCAGTGCAGGTAAATTCGTTGTAACGATTGATGCAGATTTACAAGATGACCCGAGTGCAATCGCAGATATGTATTCCATAATCCAAAAAAAGGACGAATTTGGAAACCATGTATTTGATGTTGTTCAAGCTGTAAGAACCATAAGGAGTTCGGACACCATTTTCAAGAGAATTTCCGCAAAGATTTATTACAAAGTAATCCGCAATCTCACGGGAATTCCTATTGCGCACCATGCCGCAGATTTTAGGATGATAACGAGAAAAGCAAACGAAGTATTATGCAGTCTGCCTGAGAATCGAAAAATCTATAGACTATTAATACCCTCAATCGGATTCAATGTTTTTAACCTGGAAACCGTTAGAGGCAAGAGATTTGCAGGAACTTCGAAGTACCCACTTTTAAAAATGATAAACCTTGCGGTAAATTCTTTCTTAGACTTTTCAATAAAGCCCCTTCGGTTAATGATCAAAGTTGGACTCATCTCGACATTTTTGATGTTTTCATTTGGGGTGACCGCACTTTTTTTATGGCTGAATGGATCCACAATTCCTGGATGGACATCACTCGTATTCTTACTTCTAACTTCAAACAGTGTCATTCTCTTGAGTTTGGGCGTCTTAGGACTTTATGTGGGGAATTTGCATGATCAAATAAAAGCGAGACCAAACGGCATTTGGACTGAAGTCCAAGTGCACCAGTCCAATAATGATTTTAGAGAGAACTAAAGGTAATTAAGAATTCTCTTATTCAGAGAGCTAATTTCTTCTGGGGTGCCAAGCGAAAAATAGTCAGAAGTATTCTGAAGTTTGAATTTTATCCCGTCACGCAACATCTCAGAAACTACACTAGAAATAAATCTTTCCTTGGCCTGAAATTTTGACTTCGTGTAGTAGTCCATAAATACCTTTGCCTCAGAAAAACCATAATTACCCGAAATTGCCATTGCCGAAACCTGCGATTTCTCATGAAGTTCAAGAGCATAGTTATTTTTATCTGAAAGAATAAAGCAGTGCCCAGGATTGACTGAATGTACAGCCGTAAGAAAATTTCCAGGTTGCGATTCTTGGATTAAGTTAAAGCAATCGTTATCACAAGAGACAAGTGGGCTCGACAAATCAACTCGTCGAGAGGATTCAAGGAATTTGTAAAGTGTTTCAGCGGCTCCTGCTGTCGAGTTTCCAACATCAACGTATTCAGTGATGAACCTGGGAAAACTCAATTCGATTGACTTTTCAATTTCCTTGGCCAATCCAGATCGAGCAGCAATAAAGAATCGAGAGCCCGGATATGACAGCCTTGCTCCCTTTAAGGCCCAAAGGATTTGTGAAGAACCAAATACTTCAATTAGTGGTTTAGCGCGGGTGCCAATTCCTTTGAACCTTTCACCTGTTCCACCTGCAAGTAACACAACTTGCTGCATAGTCACGAAACTTCCAATATTCGATCTTTAATCCGCAATGTGATTTCCGCAATTTGGGAAGATAAATCTTTTGTTGGCCGCCACCCAAACGCATTGAAGAATTTTTCATTGCTCCCAAGACTTGGCTTAAGTACTTCTCTCGAGATCGTATCGGGTATGATCGCAAAATCCCCACTAAATAACGCTGGGTAGTTTTTCCATAAATCTTTAGCTGGTGCATAATTTACTGGCAATAGAATCCCAAGCGCATCTGAAGCTTCTTTAAAAATCTGGTTAACACTTAAGCTCTGGCCTCTGCAGACATTGAAAACTTCGGCGGCATGACGATTTGAACCCATTGTCAAGATAAGAGCATCAATTACATCATCGACACATATAAAATCGCGTTCTTGTCTGCCATCTGAGTGAAGAATAGGAGAGTTTCCAGCAACCAATTCACGGACAATGTAGTTTAGAACAGGTGGGGACTGCCGGGTCAAGCTTTGAAAATCTCCAAAAATGTTGAATAATCTTAGAATAGTGGAAGGAAAAACGTAGTTTTCGAACTCTGCCTTTAAAAAAGTTTCTGAAAACAACTTCGATAGTGGGTAAATTAATTTCGGGTCAATGCAACTTTCCTCATGAAAGGGATATTCCGAGGTAGCTTCATAAACAGCAGATGTGCTTGTAAAGACAAATCCTTTAAAATCCGATTGTTGTCTTGAAAGTTCGACAAGATTTACTGTACCAATAAGATTTACGGCATAGGCACGCTCTGGATTAACCTGGCACTCAGGGAGTGAACTTATTGCTGCCAGGTGAAATACAAATTCGAAGGGTAAATTCTTAAGTTGTTCAGTTAATGCAATTTTTTGACTGATATCAGTCGTTATGCAGACGAGGCTCGAGTTTTGCGTTAAAGAATCCCAGGAACCCGAGCTAAGGTCATCAATAGCAATGACTTCATGGCCTAGCGAAATGAGTCGAGGGACTAAATGCGACCCTACCCCACCACAAGCTCCAGTTACTACAATTTTCACGTTACAGCCCTCTCCTGGACTTGAGTATGACTTTACTCCTGAAAAAAGCCTCTTGTAGCATCGACATGGAAACTTTAATCTTCCTACCATTCCAACTTGAAGAGCCATCAAGTTTTTGAGTAAATTTTAAAGGGACTTCAAACATTGTTCCTCCGCGTGCTCGCCAAAATCCTAGAAGGGATCCATCAAAGCAAGCAGATCGAGAGAGTAGTTCTAACTGATCAACCTGGAAGGAGTTCAAGAAAATTTTTGGAAGCCCATTGATGTCTTTGCTATTCATTCCGTATAGCACATTACACCACAAGGTATAGAACATGCTTAGCAACCGAATTAACATCGGATCATTACGAAATGTTCGAATTCCCTTCACAAGCAAAGTTGGATTATTTAAGGCAGTATAATCACCAATGAGATTTGAAATCTCTTGGGCTTCATATTTGCCATCAGCAGGAATAATACAAACATTCTTATTGAGCAAAACCTTTAGCCCGGAGATTAATCCGAAACCTAGGCCCAGATTTTGCGGAATAGTTATCAGCTGAATATTCATTTCAGAGTCAACCGATTTACGATTCTTCTCAATAACTAGAAGAGTGTCGTCAATGCTTCCGTTCTCAATAAAACAGAAGGAAAAATCAACCTCTGGGTTTAGAACGACGAGAGATTCACAAAGCCTGAATAGAGCACTGATATTCTTGGTCTCGTTGTAGCAAGGAATGAGAACGGATATTTCATTGGAGCCCATAGATTAACCTTTAAGTGAACAGTAGTGCGGATACAATTGAGCGGCGAATCCTGCTGCCGAGACTTCATTGATAGATTCCCTCGAGTCGTCAATAAGTCTTATTGAAGCAGGCAGGCCCCCAGCAATCTTCAAAATATTCTGCATGATTGTAACTTTATTGCTACCTGGAAACGTCTGAGTCGAGTAGATATTATCCTTTTGAATCCGCACCCCAAAATAATCCAAAAGCATTTTTGTAGAATCAAGAGTTGCACGCGTTGCCATGTAGACCGAGTCCTCATTCGATTCAATTAAAGTGGTTAATTCTGGATTAACTCGTACCAAATTCAAATTTCTGCAGAAGAATTCTGATTTAAGGCTCTTTAGTGCTTCACGTTCCATACTTGAAACGTTGCCCCATACTCTTAATTGAAATGTCGAGAAAGATTCACCTTTACATATACTTTCTTGAAGTGCATTCTGATTAAGATTGACTTTCAAATTTTCGCTGGCGCTCGAGTATGACCAAAAATTCAATTCGCAAGTATCAAATAGCGTCCCATCTCGATCGAGAACCAGAATCGTCATTTGAAACTCATTTCAAAAACTTCATTTGTCACGTCTATCCAAAAATTAGCGTAGGCATCTCCATCCCGATACTTATACGGAATCATTCTAATCAGATGAGTTATATGGAATAACTTTACTAGGTCCAGATTTATCTGCTGTTCCTGTCCTAATTCAACTAAGATTTGCTCGAATATAGGTGCAGTTTGATCCGCAGCTAAAATTTCTTTGAAACCAACCAATCCACGGCTAATAATTTGAGGATTATTTAATATATTCTCATACTGGCTTAGAGTTGATTGTCTGATCTTCCCCAAGTCATACTCGATTCTTCCAATTTGCACTTTTGGATTCGGGTCAATTGCCCTAATTTGGTAGCCATCTGCTGACTCCTGAAATAGGAAATTACTAAGGGTAGCGTCGCCGTGAGATGGCCGATTTGAATCAGAGGTGAATAATTTCTGAAGGAGGACTTGTACTTCTCTTACAACTTCAGAAAATCTTTCAACTCGTTTTTGGCGACCCGATATAGAGAAGGGCTGATGTAGTTTGACTACGGCTAGTGAATTTTCAAGCCTTGCGTTGAGTTTGGCCCGCCTCAATCCAGCCTCAAATTCTCTATCGAAGGGTTCTGATTGAGGACCTTCCGCTCCTAGGAGAAAACGCACAAGATCCTTCAGAAGTCTTTGCCTCCGAAGGTCGGTGGAGTCCTGGGTTAACTCTAAGAAGTCTCTTGCAGGCGCTGAATGGTTACTAAGCCCAATTTTCTCCATTATTAAATAGTTGTAATTTGAAATGGCCCCGGAGTCAAGCACCCTGGGGAAGTTGTAAATTTCTTTAAACTCTGTCATAAATGCGCCTTGCACAGCCAGGAAGTTCGAACGACCCCTTGGTTCAATTTTGCATATGAAAGAATTCCCGTAGTTCTCTACATGAGAATCTACTTCTGCGATATAAATATCGCAACCTGAACCGCTATATGAAGTAGAAAATCGATCAACGCGGATATCGAAATTCTTTCTATCGGTAGCAAATCCTGACAAAACTTTGCGGACAGTAGACCCTGGGGTTTTGATTAACTGACTTGCAACAATAATGATAATTAATGGCAAGACAAGGGACGCAATAAGAGTTCGGTCTCTCGCGACTAGAGGCGAAAATGGCTCACCAAAAGATCTATTCCAACTTACCCATGTTTCAAAGAGACCTTCGTATTTAAAGTTGAGAATGTAAAGCCCCAAAATTGTGACAAGCCAGGAAAAAAGAATCCCCTTGGCAAAGTTGAAGAATTTATTCCTCCAAACTACAGAGAATGATTCAATATTTAAAAAATTCCTGAATTTACGGCTAACTTTGGCCAACAAGGCAAAGGTGGCGAGTGTAAGACCGATGGCGATTGCAAGAGGAAGCCTAACGGATAGTTCAGTAAAACCGACCAAGTGCATCAAGGTTAGTATAATTGCGAAAATACAGTAGTCGAGTAGACGCTCTAGAATTATTGACACTACTGCGACTTTTAAACCCAAACCTCGTTTTCGCAGATACAAAAATCGTGATACATCACCGACGCGGTACGGGCCAATCAAATTGAACAAAGACCCTGCAGAATTTAAAGTGAGAATCTCCCGAATCCGAAACAGCTTTAAGTCTGACACCAGATTTCTATAGGAAACTGCACGGACTATCTGGCCAATCAGCAACAAGCCGACGGATACCCAAACCGAAGGTGAAAATGGAAGGTTCACTCCGCAAATAGTACTTGTAAGAGTGAATCTTGTTCTAAACTAACTCTATGAGGCGCATAAGTACTTTAATGCAGCCATTTTTTTATCTTTTCACCATTTTTATAGTTCTGCTTGGAAGGGCTCTATTTGCAAATCCTGACTTTTGGAAGTATCGAGATGACTCCGTTATTCACTTAAGTCATGCAAAAAACTTTGCCCTATTCGGAACGATTGGTCTATCTGCCGGGGATAGAACTGAAGCAATGTCTAGTCCTCTGAACTATTTGATAAGTCAAGCTTGGTATGTAGCATCCCCCAACACCACTTTTGAGAATTATCTAAATGTGTATTTAGTATTGACACTATTAGTTTTATCCGGCTCCTGGGTGTACCTACTGATTAGCCTGTTCCGATATCTAAAGATCTCTCCAAAAAGCATTCCCGGAATTGGAATTACAATTGTTCCGATAATCCTAGTGACTTCTAGTTGGACAACTTTTGGTTGGATTGTTTCTGGGATGGAGAATGCGCTTGCTGCATCACTCCTCTTCCTCATAATCGGCCAAGCTCTCCAGGTAGAACGCTCCAAAAATTCAATCCTGAAGTTACTAATCTTCCTATTCGGAGTAACCAGAATAGAGTTAGCCGTATTAGTTTTTCCTTTGATGATTTATTTAATAGGGTTAAAAAAATCCACAAAAGAGCACTCTAATAAGTTTAGAGGCGCTAAAGCACAGATTATGAACCTCATGCCGATAATTGTTGGTTGGGCCGTATTCCATCTTTTTAGGTATTTATACTTTGGTTCAATATATCCAAATACTGCGACCGCACTTGGCAAATCAACGTCCGCTTCAATGGTCTGTTACTTAATGTTGCAAACCATGTTTGTCTTTATTGTTCTTGGAAAGAATTTTAAGATCCAGAAGATAATTCCTGTACAATGTGCGCTCTTTCTACTAATAATTGATATCTTTTTGTCGAGTAAATCTGGTGGCAATTTCCATTTTATTCCAGCATCATTTGCTGTTGGACTTTTATTTTTGTGGATTCTTCTATTGCCCAAGATTTCTACTTATCCCAGGCAGACTTTGATTTTCTTTTTAGTGATTTTGTTGCCTTTGAACGAGTATTTCCTTTTCGGACCAGCACGATTAAGTGAATTTCGAATCGTCAGTATGTTTGTCCCTCCAATAGTGCTTCTCGCAACTGGAATCATTGTTTCGAATCTCAAGAGCGACTTAAGATGCAGGGTATTTATTGGGGCGATTTTGTTTATGACGCCGATAGCGAGTTTCGCATTGACGAAAGTAGACTTTGAACGAAATCTTTGCTGTGCAATCTCCCCAAGCGACCAGATTATACTTTCTGCAGCACGGCACTTCAATGAAATAAATGATTTGCCAAAATCAACCAATCCAATAGTGGCAAGTCCCGATCTTGGTAAGGTTTCATTTAGTAAAACCGTGATGAATGTGGATCTTGGATTAATTGGAGACCCTTTGCTGTCAAAGATTGCCCTAGAGTCTCCTCAACTTTTGCCGAGTTACTTGCTCAATTTTGTTTCACCAGACCTGTTGGAATCTCATGGATACTGGAGCTGCAGATACGAGTCATTGATTGAGCTCCCACAGTTTCAATCAGAGTATCGGGTTCTAACAAGAAGGAAGGTTTCTTCTGAGTTTAATGTTCCAGTTCAGGAGCAGTGTTTTGATCACGGCACATATACGATTTGGATAAAAGATATTTCAATTAGGGAATTGACCTTCTTGAAGAAACTCTCACACACTTCTAACTCAGGGATAGCAGAACAAGTTAGAAGTGAAATCAATTACTGCAAGGGAATTTCTGATGAACTCTTTAGGTGCCAGTATGTCTATAGAGCGGTGTTGAGGAACATGAATCGCATAGAAATGGCCAAGGGAATTTCGCGGATCACTCAGGCTTTCAAATATTCACCGACTTATGACCTGGATAGAACGCGCCTCCTTAAAGACCCTGGCTGGGCGAAGAAGGCATTTAAGTTGTTAAATCAAGTTTCCTAAAGGGCTAGCAGGTGCTGTCAGAAATAAAGTCATCGCTTTGGACCCAATCGCGGAAAGAATTGGCCATCCAGTCCCATCGAGAAAGGTCCTCAATTCCCAAGTTAAACGGTTGGTAACGAATCTCTGCCCCTTGGAATTTACCATTCGGAGAGCTAAACGCAGCACAGTAGTTAGCATACTTGTTCAGATCCCATTGAATTCCGCGATTACTGAGAAGTTCCACACCCCTCGCATTTATGCCGACTATCAAGAGAAATACCAAGAAGGTTGCAACATCCAATATCGCCTTTCGTTTCTCATCTATAAATACTGAAAGTGTCAAGCCAGTAAAGGGGGCAAAGAGATAGAGACCGATACTTTGGTGCCAAGCGGGATAGGCACATGTAGCTCCAGCAACAAGAATTGAGAAAAGCAGTCCCTGCATTATGAGAATAATCCTGAAACTTGATTTCAGTGCCAAATCGTATTTAACATATCGTGAGAAAAAAATTCCGAGCAAAAAACACAAATAAAAGATTGGATGACTTAAGAAGTCCGCAGAGAAAATAATAAGTGACTTAAAAAATCTTTCAGATATATTTGTAAAACTTTCAGGAATTCCATTCGCATTTTGGTTTGTTGCCCGAACCCAAAAACCCGGGGCAGATATAATTAAAGCAAGCCCGATAGCTGAGCCAATTAAAAGTGAGAGCAAGCTCCTTACCTGTAATTGTGATTTCCAATCAAGAAATTTATATCCAATAAAGGAGTGTAAAAGCAAGATCGTAAGAGTGATAGAAATGAATATGGATTCAGAGATATTACAATTTCCCATCAATATCCCCAGTAAGAGAAGAAAAATTGATAATCCCGCACTTTGTTTCTTGGCAATTCTAACCCCAATTAAAAAGAAACAAATTGGCCAAAGATGCACAAGAGCTGCACTTGAGAAAGACAATATTTCGGCTAATTGTGGTGTAAAAAATGATTCAAATCCAAGGATGAAGAATGCGCTACAGCATAATACTTTCCATTTCCCCATCCCAAAAGTTAGGGACGGGAAGAAAACTATGAAGATTGATTGAAAAGCAAATAGAAGTAATACGAGAGTTGTGATTGATAGAATCGTTAACCCGTAGAACTCAAACCCTTTCTGAGAAGGCATTAGACTCAAGGCATTTATAAACATTGGGAATATATTGCCCCCATGATTTTTCCAACTGTCTAAAAGCATCCCCCAAAAACCATAATCAGCCACTTGGCCTAATACGGCGTAGTCATCTTGAGTTGGTCGGATTCCCCTCAGGGTAAATTGAAAATAGACCACGAATGCGGTTAAAAATATTCCAGTTATAGGGAATTTGATAGTGCGTCTCTGGAGATTCAATTGTGCCCATTTTAGGATTTTCATTTTCTACCCCTTAAAGTCGAAATGCGCAAACAATAAGCTTTTAGCGGTGAGCAAGAGAATCCCATCTACAATTCTTTTTGAACAGTCTAGATCCATAAGTCTTTGAGACGCACTGAACTGTTCTCCTTTAAAGTTAGAGTGATTCTTGATTAGTAGGACATACCCGTTTGAAGTTTATTGCCCTTAAACTCCACTAAGAAATCCATAACTCGGCTTGCGCCTTTGAGGTCAATTATACCTATGATGGATTGCTTCAAAGCGTCGCGTTTTTCTTGGCTGCCTAACAAATCTCCGATTGCTTCAACATTAATTTCCCAAGCCCCAGCGTGAGTGCGAATGCCAATCTGGGTGGCATAACCCAGTCGACCGAGCTGTTCGTAGTAATCCTCTTGGTTATCTATAAGACACGCCACCCCGGTTGGAATCTCTTGGGCAATGAATTCGAGACTTGAAGTACTTGCGGTGGTCAGCACCACATCTACTTCGCGCGCAATCAAGTCGAGCTCAGCCCCGATTGGATGAATAACAAGCCTTCCAAAAAATTTGAACTGGATTTCTTCATTCGTAAACAGATGTACTTCCAAGTTTAACTTGAGTGACCTTATTGCTTCAGTAACAGCTGGGACAAAGCCGAAGGTATCGGAACCGCCACCCACGACAAGCACCTTTGTAGCCCCACCGCCACCTTTCTTTCTATCCGACTTGAAAATGCCCTGACGGATCAAAATATGCTCAGCACCCGACAGCACTATTGGGGCCGTCTGACCTTCCCTAGTTTTATCAAAACCAGGCCGCAATTCAATATCAACCAAGTAATTAGGGGTTGTCGCGTCACAAATGCTCATCACAAACTTCCAGTTGTCCTTTGCGATAAACGCATTCGAAACTGGAATGGAATACGAATCCAAAACAAGTACATCTGTTTCAGCATCCGCAATAAATGAGGTTTCATCTGAGAACACTTGTGTGAATCCCAAGTTTGAAATTCGCTCAGCCACCCAATCTAGTCCCGAGATATTTCCAATAAATACGCATTTAAAACCACGGGAAATCGCTTCTTCCGCCAATACCGAAGACCTCATCACGTGACCAGACCCAATCTCTCGCGAGGCATCGGCTCGAAAAATGAATCTCATAGGAATCAAGAGTATGCTCTGAAGGGAATTTCGCTTGTAAAGAATCGCCTGGAGGAGATTGATGACTCAACTAGACCATTCTTCAGTTTTAATTACTGGAGGTACCGGTTCTTTAGGTAAAGCGCTCATCAAATATTTGCT
>Ga0114959_10003266_pt1 | contig 12822 bp, 11 predicted proteins | sample C_130625_EF_Meta_FD_87317 | JGI IMG/M metagenome (GOLD analysis project Ga0114959, IMG submission 87317) | Freshwater microbial communities from Lake Croche, Canada to study carbon cycling - C_130625_EF_MetaG | ecosystem: Environmental > Aquatic > Freshwater > Lake | place: Lake Croche, Canada...
ATTGCCGCGCATCGGTACCTTCCGGAATTCGATGTCTCGCTCTACATCGACAACTCCGTCTTACTCACCGCCCCCGCAGAGGAAGCCCTCGACGAACTGCTACCCGAAGGCGCCGTGATGGGGGCCATCACGCACACGTACCGACAACGACTTGGCGAGGAATTCGACGGAGTGCGCGCCGCGCAACGGGATACCCCCCAGAAGATCGACGAGCAGCGCGAGCACTATCTACTTGCCGACCCAAACGCGATGGAACTGCCTGTGCTGTGCGGCGGGATCTTGGCGAGGCGGCACCACGACCCTCTAGTGGCCGCAACCATGCACCGATGGCTGGCTCATGTGATGCGCTACTCGCGTCGCGATCAGCTTTCTCTACCGGTAGTCCTAAAGCAAACGGGCCTTGACGTAAGCCGCAGCCATGTCAACATTCGACAAAGCCCATGGCACCAGTGGCCTATCCCCGAATTGAATCGAGAACTGCGGGGTACGAACTCGGATCGACACTGACGTCGATCAAGGTCGGTCTCTTGGTGGCCAACGCGCTGACCAGCGCTTCGCGATATGACGCCACATCGCTAACACTTGCGGCCGACATTTGGAATCCGCGAGCAATTGCCGCAAAGTCGGTAGCCCCGTAAGCGACGGCACTGTCGCCACCGTGGCCCTCGGGTTGTTGCTTGGCCGCGATCAGACTCAGTGTCGAATCGTTGAACACAACCACAATGATGTGCAGGCCAAGTCGGGCAGCGGTTTCGAGTTCGGCGAGCACCATGCCGAGCCCGCCGTCGCCGGTGAAGCACACCACGGGTGATTCAGGTTCAACCAATGCCGCAGCAATCGCCGCGGGCAGCGCAAACCCCATGGTTGCCAGACCACTTGAAATCAGAAGTTTCCCGGGGCTTTCAACCTGCCATAGGGGCATGGCCACCAACATGTGCGCGCCCGCGTCGACCGTGGCAATGGCATTACTCGGCGCAACGTCGCGAGCAATGGTCACGACCTCGTGCGGAGCCAAACCCGACGAACTAGTTGGCGCGGTTGCGAGAAGCGATGCCAGAGCCGTGCGCCGGAACCCTTGCGCGTCGCCCTCGTGCCAGCTCGAACCCAAAACATCAGCCAACTGCGAAACCACGTTCGACAGGTCGGAAGCGACGACGTCGGCTGAAACGGTTCCGAAGAATGTGCTGTCGTCGATTGGCCATGTTCCAAAGAGCACAACCTTCGCCGAGTACGGCCAAGGCGCCGGAATGAGTTCGACCGGATCTAAACCCACACCAATAATCAGGTCGGCTTCAGAGAGAAGCGCCGCCTCGATCGTCGCTCCTGTAACGATGCCGCCACACCATGGAGCCGAGTCAGGCACAAAGCCGCGCGCGTTGTAGGTACACAACACCGGAATGTGCAGCCGGGCCCCGAGTTCGTTCAGCGACGCAGCAAGCGCTGCTCGATCATCAGGTGGAAGCACCGCGGCACCAGCGCCGACGATAACCACAGGGCGCACGGCGGCACTCACGAGTGCGGCAAGGTTGGCGTCAAGAGCAGCAGGAGACTCAACCGCCGATTCGACTCTGGCCGAGTACAAGACATCTACCGGGGCTGAAGGGTCAATGTCGATGTGAATCGGGCCGGGCCTTGGCCACCGGGTCAGATCGATAATGGGGTCGATCGGGTCGCTTCCGTTGACCGCGAAAGAGCCGTTGCTGACCGAGTCGAGCAAAGAACGTTGATCAAGTCGCTGATGGGAAATTCGATCTTCATCAGAATGAATTACGCAGTCGGTGATCAGCACCATGGGCTGGCGGTCGAGTAGCGCTTGCGCCACACCATTCACCGCACTCGCAGCACCGGGCCCCCGCGTTGCCAGAGCGATCACGGGCGCTCCTGTGAGTTCGCCAGCAACAGCGGCCATGATCGCCGCGGCGTTCTCGGTGTGAGTGAGAACGAACTCAACGCCCTGATCTTGGCAGGCCCCCACGACGTCGAGGTTCGACCCACCTCCGGGCACACCGAACGCCAGTCTGGCTCCACGAGCGCTGCAAGCGCTCACAATTTGGTCGGCTATCTCGCGTCGCGACGCCATTACAAATCCTCCCGAGTAGCTCGCATCTGAAGTTGGTAGGCATACCTATGTGGATTGAAGAAGTTGACGGCAGACTCGACGAGTCGACCCTGGTCGTCGCTGTACAGACGGTCGATACGAAGCATGGGGTCGCCAATGCGGGTGCCCAAAGCCTTGGCGATGGTGGCCGTGGCCGAAACGGCCGTGATGGTTTGCTCGGCTGCGATGATGGGTCGATCGCAGGCTTGGCGCACGAGTTCGAGCACGGTCATTCGCTCACGCACGCCCGTAGTGGCAAGTGCCTCAAATTTGGCGAGCCGGGCGCCGATATCGGTAGGCATCGAAGCAACCGTGTAGCAGTAGGCACGGCCCTCGTGCAGTCGTCGGAACACCAGTTGCACCACCTGATTGGTGTCGAGTGCTAATCGGCCGGAGGCCTCAGGGTCGACGACCACCTCAGGAATTGTGAGCAATTCGAGGTCGGAATCAGCCGACAGCGCGAGCAGATCATCAATCGATCCGAGCGAGCGCACATATCGCCCGCGCTGGTCGGTGACGAATGTTCCGCGGCCCGGAATCCGGTACACAAGCCCTTCGGAAACTAGGTCTTGGAAGGCTCGCCGCACGGTCTGGCGACTCACACTGAATTTCTCTGCGAGTGCAAATTCAGTGGGCAATGGTGTGTCGGTACTGTATGAGCCTTCGGCGATTTCTCGGCGTAAATGATCCCGAATTGCACCATAGGCGGTTTCAGTTCGAGTATTTTGCTCGCCGGAAGGCATGTACGTACATTATGGTGGGCCCACGTCTAGTTCAACTCGCACCACAGCACCTGCACATTTCGCTTCAACCTCACCCAAATATGTGAAGGGAAGTCTCATGGCAATTAAGGTCGCCCAATTTCTTGACGTAGCCAACGGCTTGCAGGCCAAGCAGTTCAGCGTTGGCGGTCACGAAACGTTGTCGTCACTTGACGATCTCGATCCGATCTACAAGCAACTCATCGATAGCCCGTTCCACGCGAACTTCGCCGTGATCGGCAACGATGGCAAGGTCAACCTCACCCCCATGTGGTTCGACTACGAAGGCGACAAGGTTCTGGTCAATGTCGCAACCCAGCGCAAGAAGGTCGAATGGATGCGCGCTCGCCCAGAGTTCACGATCTTGATCGTGAACCCGGCGAACATGTACCACTGGATCAGCCTGCACGTGCATGTGTCGAAGGAAATCTTGGAAGATGATCCCGTTGAGGGCCCCAAGGTGACCGCCCAGCTCGACAAGATCTGGACCAAGTACACGGGCAACGAGCCCCCCTACGGCTTGCGTGATCCATCCATCGATGAGCGCCGCGTTCTGTTCGTGTGCGACATCGATCGCATCGCAACCTTTGGCAAGCCTGCGTAGTGAGTTCGAACCTTTCAGTTGCAATTGCGGGCGGGTCACTCGGCGGATTAACCGCCGGGTGCCTGCTTCGCGACCTCGGTTACGACGTAACCATTTACGAACGATCCCGGCACTCGCTTGAACAACGCGGTGCCGGGATCGGTTTTCTGTACGACGCTCAGCGGTACCTCACTGAGCGGGCCGGGGTGTCGCTAGACGACATCAGTACCCGCGTTGATCTGATCCGTTACTTGCGCCGAGATGGGTCGGTGTCTCACGAACGCAAGCACACGTATCACTTCAGCTCGTGGTTCACGGTGTACCACCACATGCTCGAAAGTTTTGGTCACGAGCGTTATCTGACCGGCCGCGAGGCAGTTGGTTGTGAGCAACCCGATGATGCTCAGATCGCGGTGAATTTTGCCGACGGTCAGACGGTGACCGCAGATCTATTGGTTTGCGCCGATGGTGTCGGTTCGGTGTTCCGCGAACAGTTCATGCCCGGTCTTGAGCGCAAGTACTCGGGATATGTGGCCTGGCGTGGCATGGTTCCTGAATCAGAACTTCCAGACGACGTGGTCGAATCTCTCAACGACGCCATCACGTATTACTTTCACGCAAACAGCCAGATCTTGGTTTACCCGATTCCCGGCGCTGATGGCTCAATCGAAAAAGGCCACCGGCTGATCAACTATGTCTGGTACCGCAACTACAGCGCTGGTGACGACTTCGACGACCTCATGACTGATACCTCAGGGGTGTTGCAGGAAACCACGCTGCCGCCCGGGCGAGTACGTGCACATCATGTCGCCGAAGCACGCGCCCACGCCACGGCCCGTTTACCTCGAGTATTGGCCGCAGTCGTCGAAGCCACCACCGAGCCCTTCGTGCAGGTGGTGTTCGACCTTGAAGTTGATCGAATGGTGTTTGGTCGGGCCGTGCTTGTTGGCGATGCTGGCTTCTTGATGCGTCCGCATGCTGCTGCCGGAACTGCCAAGGCGGCTGCGAACGCATGGGCCCTGGCCGATGCTCTTGAAACGACCGAAACCATTCCTGATGCTCTCGCTCAGTACGAGCCCGGACAGATGGCAATCGGTCGCGACCTCGTCGAGCGCACGCGCCGATTGGGTTATGCCTCGCAGACAGCGAGCACCTGGATCGAACCAACCGACGACACACTGTTCCGATTGCGCGACGAGGGACCGTGAGTCAGCAGACTGCGGCGCAGATGTCACAGGCCGCGCTAGCCTTTGTCGACAGCCTGAATGTCGATCAACGCGCGATTGGGTGCTGGGCGTTCGATGATTCGCTCGAACGCCAACGTTGGTACTACACGCCCACTGATCACGGTGGCTTGGCGTTGTCGCAGATGTCACCAAGCCAGCAGCGCCTCGCGTACCAACTAGTAGCGACTGGGCTTTCGACCGCCGGCTACGTGACGATGACAACCATCGTGGGGCTCGACAACGTGCTTGATCACGTTGAGGGTTGGGTGCGTGATTGGGGTCGCGAGCGCGGACGTGATCCGGGTCTTTACTACCTACGCATCTTCGGTGACCCTGCAGGCGACGAGCCGTGGTCGTGGCGATTTGGCGGACACCACGTGTCGATCAATCACCTGGTCATCAACGGCGAGGTTGCCGCAACCACGCCGCTGTTCTTCGGTGCCGACCCGGCGAGTTCACCCCTGCTTGGCCCGCACCCGCTGCGACCCCTTGAGGGCGTTGAAGACCTCGCCCGAGACCTCGTTCGCTGCCTTGATGAGCGGCAAAAGTCGTTGGCCATCGCCACGTCTTTCGCCCCGGTCGACATCGTTGGCGCAAACCGTCCCCTTTATGGCCGCGGCGAAGGCGACCTGCCGATGTCACTTGCCGATGTGTGGCGCACCCGTTTCGAGGGTGAGTTGGGTGCCACCGTTGACCAGATGCAAGAGTCAATGGAAAGTGCTGCCGGGCTAAACCCCCAGTCGCTAGAAGCGGTTCGGCTCACCCTTGAACCTCGTGGTTTGCCGGCCTCAATGATGACTGGCGATCAGGTTCAGATGCTTCGCACGCTGCTCGATCGCTACACCCATCGGCTGCCTGATTCGTTGATCGCTGACGAAGCCGGCAAATACGCCGATGACGCCATCGCTGAAGTTCACTTCCTGTGGGCTGGGGGCATCGAGGTAGGCCAGCCGCACTACTACCGGGCCCAGAACGCGCAATTCATGTGCGAATACGACAACACCCAGCGCGGAGCAAATCACGTTCACACCGTGTGGCGCGACCCGCAGCGCGACTTTGGCATTGACCTGCTAGCCGAGCACCACACCGCAATGCACTGAGGTCGACGTGCTTTCGTACCCGTTGGGGCTACCCTTTAGCTATGGAACTACAGGACACTAAGGCACCCTTTCCGGCTGATTCCTTCGCTGACGTGCTTGAAGCCAATCGTGAGTTCGCCGAGGAATTTGAATTCGATCACCTCACGGGTAAAGCTGCGCGCGGGCTAGGGATCGTCACGTGCATGGATTCGCGTATCTCGCCGCTGGCAGTAGTCGGTATGGAAGCTGGCGATGCCAAGATTTTGCGTAACGCTGGGGCACGGGTTACCGACGACGTGCTGCGCACCCTGGTACTTGCCGTGTACCTCTTGGGCGTCGAACGCATCCTGGTGATGCCGCACACCAACTGCAAGATGGCATCGGCCACCGAGGCACAGATTCATGAAGTGATTTACGCCGATTACGGCGTTGATACGCGAAGCCTTGAGTTTCGCACCACCCCCGACCAGCTTGCGGCGTTGCACCTCGACGTGATGCGAATTCGGGCGAACCCCTTCATTCCTGACTCAATTGTCGTCGCCGGAGCCGTCTACGACGTCGTCAGCGGCAAACTCACCACGGTCGACTGCTGATCCATCGCAAATCAACTATCAGTGAGTGAGCGCAGCGCCTAGGCTGGCGACGTGTCCTTACTCGATCACACTCCGCAACTGACCTCTGTGCAGGCAGAGGCGCTTGCCCGCGACTTGTTCGCCATCGATGGTCGCGCAACAGAGTTACCCAGTGAACGTGATCGTAATTTCCGAATTGATTCGGCCGATGGCAGTTATGTACTGAAGGTCGCCAACTCGACCGAACTACTCGAAACCCTTGAGGCTCAGTCAATGGCAGCGGGGCTGTGCGCCGACGCGGCAATACCGGTGCAGCGCCAGTACCGCACGGTCAATGGCGAATGGGTTGCTCAATTCGACGGTCACTACGTTCGAGTCTTTGATTACCTCGACGGAACTCTGCTGGCCGATGTTCAGCCATGCAGTCAGCAACTGCGCTACGACCTTGGCGCAGTGTTGGGGCGGGTAGCCAACGCGCTTGAAGGGTTTGATCACCCGGCTTTGCACCGAGAGTTCCACTGGGATGTCGCACGCACAGCCGACGTTATTGCTGAACGGGCGCCATCGATCACCGACGCAGATCGACGCGTACTAGTTGAACGCTTCGCCGATCGATTCAGTCGCGATGTAGTCGCGTTACTTTCGACCCTGCCGCACGCGATCATTCACGGTGACGCCAACGACCGCAATGTGTTGGTTGATGCCGGAGAGCGTGAGCAACCCGCTGAACGTTTTCGGAAAGTGAGCGGCTTACTCGACTTTGGTGATGCGGTGTACTCGGTGGTCATCGCTGATGCGGCCATCGCAGCCGCGTACCTCACCTTTGATGTCGAAGATCCGATCGGTGCTGTGTGCGATGTAGTGGCCGCATTCGATGCCCAGCACCGGCTTACCGACGATGAACTGGCAGTGGTGTGGAATCTTGTTCTCGCCCGCCAGTGCCTCAGTGTTGTCAACGCCGCTGTGCAAACAAGCGCTCGGCCCGACGACGACTACCTTCGGGTAAGTGAAGAGCCGGCATGGCGCTCGTTAGCTCGACTCCTCGAGATCAACACCGATCTGGCTCGTTATCGAATTCGCGCAGCCTGCGGGCGCGAACCACATCCGAACGGCCAGCGCATTCGTGAATTCCTGGCGCAATCGTCACCTGCGCCACTTCTGGGTACTGAGTGGAACGATCTGCGACTGTTTGCAGTCGACTTGTCGGTCGATACCCCACTGTTTGGTATCAGTGAGATGTCTGGCACGGCCGAACAGGGCGATGCAATTATGCGGTCTGTCGTTGACGGAGATGCTGATGCCATTGGCCTCGGTGGCTATGGCGAGCCGCGCTTGTTCTACACGTCGCCGGCCTATGCCAGTTCAGAAGATCCCGCGTCGGAGCGCCGCACAATTCATCTTGGTCTTGATGTGTGGACTCGTGCCGGTGTGCCCTTGCATGCGCCGTTGGCCGGAGTCGTGCACATTGCTCACGACAATGATGCTCCGCTCGATTACGGCCCGGTTGTTGTGCTGCGCCACACCACCCCTGAAGGCGATGACTACTTCAGTCTTTATGGGCATCTTGCCCGCGAGACTCTCGCCCATGTGCACGTCGGGCAGCAGATTGCCCAAGGCGAGATTTTCGCGTGGGTGGGCGATTCGAGTGTCAACGGGGGATGGGCGCCGCACGCTCACGTGCAGGTGATTCTTGATCTGCTCGATCTGGCGCACGATTACCCCGGTGTCGGAGTTCCGTCACAGCGAAATGTGTGGCTGGGTCTCTCACCTGATCCGGCGCTGCTGCTACAACTTCCGGAAGGCTCGACTCCGCCGCGCGATAGATCGGCCGTGCAGACTCTGGCTGATCGAAAGCGGCTACTTGGCCCGAACCTGTCGATCTCGTACGATCCGCCGCTGCGAATTGTGCGCGGAATGGGGCACACCCTGTACGACGATCAGGGCCGTAGTTATCTCGACGCCGTGAACAATGTGGCCCATGTTGGCCACTGTCATCCGCATGTGGTGCGAGCCGGTGCTCGACAGATGGCGGTGTTGAACACCAACACCCGTTACCTGCATGAAGAGGTACTCCGCTACGCCGAGCGACTCACAGCCACTCTGCCCGGTGACTTGTCGGTATGTTTTTTCGTGAATTCAGGTAGTGAGGCGAACGATCTCGCGCTGCGAATTGCCCAGGCTCATACCGGTCGCCGCGATGTCATCGCCCTAGAAAACGGCTACCACGGACACACTCAAGCGTTGATCGACGTGAGCCACTACAAGAATGCCGGCGCCGGTGGCAGTGGAGCGCCCGAGTGGGTACACACCGCGGTAATGCCCGATGCATATCGGGGCGAACACCGCGGTTACTCGCGTGACACCGCATTGGCCTACGCACAAGACATTGGTCGTTGTATCTCTGAAGCCGAACCTGCTGCTTTCATCGCTGAGTCGATGGTGGGCTGTGGCGGGCAGATCGTGCTGCCAGATGGCTACCTTGGCGATGCGGCGGCTCTGGTTCACGCGGCGGGCGGGCTGATGATCGCTGATGAAGTGCAAGTCGGATTTGGCCGGGTTGGGCCAGCGTTTTGGGGCTTCGTGACCCAGGGGCTAGTGCCTGACATCGTCTCGATGGGAAAGCCGGCTGGTAACGGTCATCCGCTAGCGGTGGTCGTAACAACCCCCGAGATCGCCGCGTCGTTTGCCAATGGCATGGAGTACTTCAACACGTTTGGTGGAAACCCAGTGTCGGCCGCGATCGGCAATGCCGTACTCGACGTGCTTGAGATTGAGCAGTTGCCGCAGCGCGCTGAAACTGTCGGAGCTCGCATCGTCGCCGGCGCGCGCGAGTTAGCGCAGCGACACGAACTGATCGGTGACGTGCGCGGCTTAGGCATGTACATCGGAATTGAACTCGTTCGCGATCGCCAAAGCCTAGAGCCCGCTGCGGCAGAGGCGTCGTACGTGATTGAGCAATGTAAGCGCCGTGGGGTTCTGGTTAGCACCGACGGACCCTTGCACAACGTGCTCAAGATCAAGCCGCCCATTGTGTGGGGCGAAGCTGAGGCTGATCGCCTGATCGACACCCTTGATCGGGTGCTCTCAGATTCCGCTCTGGGCCGTTAGCGCACTGGGTTCAAAAAAGCAGACGCGAACGGCCGAGCGCGTCTCTAGTCTTTGGCCTGCACTCTGAAAGACTGCGCCTATGAGCCAACTTGGTGAAACAGTTGTTGTTACGCGCGAGGTATCGCGGCTTCCGCGCACGATCGGCACGATCTTGGCCATCGTCGGAATCGTGCTGATGCTTTCCGGAGCTGCCACCTACATCACGGTCAGCAAAACACTTTCCAATGAGCAGATCACTACGGCAGCTGATGCCTGCTTGCCCGAAATGCGCGTTACCGGACCTTTCACTGCGTATTGCCAAGCGCAGGTCATTGCCATGCACACCACCGAAGCAACCGGTGGCAAGACGTACGCCGAACTGGCCAAGGACGATCCGCTGCGACAAACGGCAATGACCTCGTCGTTCTTGCGAGCATCGCTATTCACGTCAGTGGTTGCATTCGGCTTGGCAGCTCTGGTGATTTTGCTCGGTGCACTGTTTACTCTCACCGGAGTCGCACTGCGTAAGTTGCAGGGCGATGTGGTCTAACAAGGGGCTGTAGCGAGGTGATTTAGAAATCTCGCCGATGCCAGTTACGAAACCGTGACCGGTACGCGCAGGCCTTGCTCGGTGAGGCGCTCGGTGAACTCGGCTACATCTAGTGGCCGGGCGCTCAAGAAACCCTGGTATGTGTCGCAGCCAGCCCGCGACACAGCACGTCGTTGCTCCTCGAACTCGATCCCTTCGGCAACCGTGAGCAGCCCGAGTGCGTGGGCTAAGTCAACGATGCCGTGCACCAATGCCGTGGTCTGCGGGGTGTCGAGGATACGAGCAATGAACGACCGATCGATCTTGAGCACGTCGACCGGAAATCTTTGCAGGTAGGCAAGGGAGGAATACCCCGTGCCAAAGTCGTCGATACTGATCCACACCCCAAGGTCACTGAGCTTACGCAGTACAGCGGTTGCCTTTTCGGGGTCGTTCATAAGCGCGCTTTCGGTGAGTTCAAGGGCAATCATGTTCGGATCGATTCGATGCCGATCGATGGTCTCAGCCACCATGGTCACCAAATCGGGGTCAGATAGCTGCTTGGCTGACAAGTTCACCGCCACACTGAAGCCAGGCGATGTCATCGACTGCCACTGTGCCGCTTGTCGGCAGGCCTCGTTGAGTACCCACTTACCGATGTCACTAATCGCGCCGCTGTCTTCGGCAGCTTCGATGAATTCGATCGGGCCAATGAGTCCCCATTGGGGATGCTGCCAACGAACGAGGGCCTCGGCCCCGGTGATTGTTCCGTCACTGCATCGAAAGATTGGCTGGTACTGCATGCGCAACTCACCGCGGGAAACCGCGTGACGTAGCGACATCGTCAATTCCAGTTGTGAGGCAACAGCTTCACGCATCGAAGGCGTGAACAGAACGATGCGATTGCGGCCGGTGTCTTTTGCTTGATACATGGCGGTATCGGCATCGCGCAGCAGGTTGTCGACATCACGGCTGGTGGCACGCGGCATGCCATCGGTAAGCACGACGCCGATGCTGGTTCCGAACCAAAGATCTACACCGTCGATTTGCATCGGAGCGGTAACTGAAGTTCGAAGTCGGTCAGCGAGAGCTAGAACCTCGGTCTCGTTCTTAACGTCTTCGACTACCACCACGAACTCATCGCCACCGAATCGAGTAACACTGTCGCTGGCGCGCGAAATCGCTTCGAGTCGCCGGGCGACCGCAATGATCACCTGATCACCAGCGGCGTGACCAAGGGTGTCGTTGAGAACTTTGAATTGATCGAGATCGCAGAACAGCACACCGACTTTGTTGCCCGATCTATTGGCTCGCTGGAGTGCTTGCATGAGTCGGTCGGTTAGTAGCGTTCGGTTGGGAAGGCCGGTAAGGGTGTCGTGAGTGGCGCGATGCGAGAGTTGGCGCTCGAGCGATTTGCGCCAGGTGATGTCGACGTGACTCACGACAGCGCCGCCCTCGGGCAGCGGCACCATGGTCAAACTGAAGGTGCGATCGACCCGCTCAATCATCAGGTCGTATTCCATTTCGAACGACGCAAGCCGACCCGAGAGCACGCTAACCAATCCTGCAAGGGCTTGGTTTGCCCATCGTGCACCGATGGCGTCGTGGCGCAGGCGCTCGAGATAGTTATCGGCAACGTTCAAACTCGTCACTTCATGTGCATGGGCCTGATTGAACTGTTGCCACGCATGGTTGATGGCGACAACGATGGCGTCGGAGTCAAGTATCAGGGTCAGGCTCGGCAGGGCATCGATCACCGATTGCGCCGCTGGAATCTGACCCTTTTGCGTTGAACCCATCTCACCTCGCCTCGACGCGTGCCGCTACCTTCAGTGTGCGCCTGAATCGGCAAATGGGTTATCGGCATCTAGGCCAGACAAGTTGAATTGCGCGTGGAATTGCCCCAAGCCAGAGGTGCCGCTTGCTCAAAGGCGAACGAGGCTACGCCTTTTGATGGCGGGCCAATGAGAGCCGAATTTCATCTTCGGCTTCTTTGCGCCCCACCCAGGTAGCCCCTTCGACAGATTTTCCAGGTTCGAGATCTTTGTACACCTCAAGGAAGTGCTGAATTTCGAGCCGATCAAATTCGGGCATGTGGTGAATATCGCGTAAGTGTTCTTTGCGAGGATCTCCGGCTGGTACGCAAATGACCTTGTCGTCACCGCCAGCTTCATCGGTCATGCGGAACATGCCGATTGCTCGACATGAGATGACGCAGCCAGGAAATGTCGGTTCGTCAAGCAGCACAAAGACGTCAAGGGGGTCACCATCCAGACCGAGGGTGTCATCGACAAACCCGTAGTCATGTGGGTAGCGCGTCGAAGTGAACAGCATGCGATCTAAGCGAATACGCCCAGAATGATGGTCGACCTCGTACTTATTGCGACTACCGGACGGAATTTCGATGGTCACGTCAAACACCATGGGTTCCATGCTCTGACCTTATCTAGGAACTGTCACGTAGTCTGACGATGTGACGAGTTCTGTGCGCTGGCCCAAAACACTGGTGGCGCTGGCGGCGATTTGCTGCTCTGCCGGGTTAGCCGTCAGCGGGGGTCCAGCGGCCTTGGCCGACGCTGCCACGCCCAGTGTTCCTGCGGCGTTCTCGGGTACGACGGTTTTGCCGGCAGTTGCGATTACCGGGTCAACCGCACCTGCGCCCACAGCTGTTGGCATTACGGCTCTGCTGGCGCCCATCATTGCCCAAGGACCGTGGACGAACGCCAGCGCAGTTGTCATCGACCCTGCGACGCACGTCGTTCTGTACCAACGCGATTACAAGCGTCCCACCGCTCCGGCCTCAACTCTGAAGACTCTGACCAGCCTTACTGCACTTACTGCTCTCGGAGCCGACACTCGATTGCGCACCAGAGTGCTGCGCGACGGC
>Ga0114959_10003274_pt1 | contig 12809 bp, 6 predicted proteins | sample C_130625_EF_Meta_FD_87317 | JGI IMG/M metagenome (GOLD analysis project Ga0114959, IMG submission 87317) | Freshwater microbial communities from Lake Croche, Canada to study carbon cycling - C_130625_EF_MetaG | ecosystem: Environmental > Aquatic > Freshwater > Lake | place: Lake Croche, Canada...
CCGCCGCAGGGGTCGCAGCCCAGGCGTCGAGCACCGGTTGGACGATCTCCCAGGCCGTCTCGACGAAATCGGTGCGGGAGAAGAGCGTCGGATCGGCATTGAAGGCGCTATAGAGGAGCACCTCATAGCCGGTGCCGCGGGCGGCATCGAAGGCGTCGGCGTAGTCGAAGCGCATCCCGGCCCGCTGGAGCGTGAACAACGGCCCCGGCCGCTTCGCCTGCATGCGGATCTCGACCCCCTGGAAAGGCTGGATGTGGAAGACGAGGAGGTTTCCCTCGGCCGCCCCGCCGGCCGGATCGACTCCGGCGGTGGCCGCCGCGTCGGGGCGGAACTGGACGACGATCTCCGTCCCCCGTTTCCAGAGCGACTTCCCCGAGCGAAGGTAGACCGGCATCCCCTGCCAGCGGTCGTTGTCGACATGGAGGCGGAGAGCAGCGAACGTCTCGGTGTTTGACTGCGGGTCGACCGCCGGCTCGGACCGGTAGGCGACAGCGGCGGAGCCATCGGCTTTCTTACCCGCACCGTACTGCCCGCGGACACATGCCGCCGCGACGTCGCCCTCCTCCAACTGCCGCACACTCGCCAGAAGCTCCGACTTCGCATCGCGGACGGCCGCCGGATCGAGCGATGCCGGCGGCTCCATGCAGACGTACGACATCATCTGGAGGAGGTGATTTTGAATCATGTCCCGGACGACACCGGTGCGGTCGTAGTAGCCGCCGCGGGTCTCGACGCCGACGATTTCGGTGGCGGAAATCTGGATGTGGTCGATGTGCCGCGCGTTCCACAGCGGCGCGAACATGCCGTTGGCGAGCCGAAAGGCGAGGAGGTTTTGGACCGTCTCCTTTCCGAGGTAGTGGTCGATGCGGTAGATCTCTTCCTCCGGCCAGTGCGCGAGCAGCGCCTTGTTGAGGGCCCGGGCGCTGTCGAGATCACGGCCGAACGGCTTCTCGACGATGATCCGCTTCTCCCCCGGCAGCCTCGTGAAGCCGGCGGCATCGAGCTGCCGGTTGACCAGCGCGAAGAAGTCGGGAGAGATTGCCAGATAGAGGAGCGTGTTGCCGGCAGCGCTAACCTCCGCGCCGACCGCATCGACCAGCGTCCGTAGCCTCGTGAAGGCCCCGGCGTCGTCGAAGTCGCCGGCCAGATAATGGATCCGTGATTCGAGCCAGCCCCACCGCTCTTGGTCGAGGCTCGGCCGGGTGCCGAACTTCGCGATGTCAGTGCGCAACCGCGCACGGAACTCCTCCGTCGACAGTTCGTCGCGCCCCATGCCGACGACGGCGAAGCCCTCGGGGAGGAGCCGATCGCAGGCGAGGTTCAAAAGCGCTGGCATGAGCAAGCGCTTCGTGAGATCGCCGGAGGCACCGAGGATCACGAGGACTCCCGGAGCGGCGGGCTTGGCGGCCGACGTGGCTGCGGAGCGAGAGGACATGAAGTGAATCCAGCGGAAAAAGTGCGGGGGGGGAACGGCAACACGCCAGACCACCGGGAGCCATCATCGGGCTCGTCACTCGACGTAGATCGGATTGGCGAGCACCCAGGGGAGCGGTCGGCCGGCGACGTCGAGCCACAGCTCGACGCGGTGATTGCCCGGGGCAGTGGGCGCGTATTCGAGGGCCGCGCCGTCGGCTTCGTGGACGAGCTCGCCACGATTGAACACCTTCCAGTGGCCCGGGAGCGGCGCCCGGCCACGGAGGACCGGCGAGCCCGAAAGCGCCACGTGGCTCCCCATCTCGTGACGGCCGTTGCTGTCCTCGGCCTGGAAGTCGAAGCCGCGGGCGTCGGCGATCCAATCGAAGGCGACGAACGCCCGCCCTTTCACGAGGCCCTCCTGGATGGCGTCGCGCGACAGCTCCGTGGCGAGGACGTGCGTGCCGGCATGCCGGAGGCTCTGCTCGTAGGGGTCGAGCTGGAGCTTGAAGACGAGGTCGCCGGGCTGGGCGTCGGCGGGAATCGGTGTGAACGCCCCGACGACGGCCCGATCGAGGACGGTCAGCTCCTCGTCGAGCGCGTCGGCAATGCGCACTTTGTCCCCCTCCATGAGCGTGATCCGCAGGCCGACGTTCTCATGGGCGTCGTTGCCCGAGACGCCGGTATGGGGATAGACGGCGCAGAGCTCGTCAAAGCGCTTCAGGTAGTCGCTCGGCGGATCGAAGATCGCCGCGAGCGCCTCTTGCGGATAGGCGTCGAGCACCTTCTTCGCCTGAACGAGCCAGAGCGGGTTTTTCATCATCGCGTAGAGGCGGGTCTCTTCCTTGGCGTCGGCGTGGATGTTGTAGATCTCGGAGCCGGTGAGGCTGTCGAGGTTCCAGTCCATCCGTTCCTCGAGGTGGCAAAGAAACGTCATCCCGTCACCCGCCCGGACGCGGCGGACGAGATCCTGGGGTCCGAGGGCGTCGTGCTCGGGCACCGTGCTCCGGGGGTAGACGAGCATCCCCTTCGTCTCGGCTCCGGGCACGAGGAGCACGCCGTCGACGAGCCCGGTGTGGCCGTCGGTGACGAAGTCGTAGTGCGCCGCCGGATGCTCGGTGAAGAGCAGCGCATCGGTGCCGGCCCGCTTCGCCGCGGCGATGATGTCGCCGATCTTCCCCCGGCTGTCGTGGGAGAAGGCCGAATGGACGTGGAGATTGCAGCGGTATTCGTGGAGATCACCGCCCCGCTCCATCGGCTTCCGCGCTGCGGCGAACGCCTCGACCGCCTCATGAACGGCCGCAACCTTCTCAGGCGCCAGCCGGTCGATCGCATCCTCCGCTCCGACCGAGCCCGCCGCGATCGCCCCAACGACCGCCACGATTGCCCCCCAGCCGATTCGACTGCTTGCCATTGAAAACACTCCTTGGCTCCACTGGATCATCCTCATTCCGCTTCCGCCTCGGCGATCGCCGCATTATAGAAAGCCCGGGCCTCGTCGTAGGCCGCTGCGGCCGCCGCGCGCTCCGGCTCGCGGATCTGCCCCACTTTTGCCTTCCAGCAGACATCGACCGCCTCCCGGCACCACCGCGCGCTTCTGCGGCTGGCCCGGACCGGCTTGTCGGCCACCTCCACCCACACCGGGTTTGTGTGAACGCTCGGGAAGATCCGGATCGCCACCCAGCTCGATCGCTCGATCGCGACGCGGAAGCCGAGCTCCTCGACATGGCCGTCGGCCTCGATCATCCGCGTCAGCACCGGCTCGCCGTTGACGATCACCTCCACCGGCACCTGCCGCGACGCGCCGACTCGAGCGCGCTCGAGATGCCAGTAGGGCTTGTCGTCGAGGCGTCGGGCGCGGATGGCCTCCGTGGCCGGCGTCGGTTCCGCGTCAGCGAGGAGGGCCGCGACGTCACAGGCCACCGTCACCGTGCCGGGCTTGTCGAGGACGCGCGTGCTCAGCTTGCCGCCATCCCCCGGCTCCCCCACCGCCACGTGATCGACGCCGAACTCGAGGACGTGCGAGAGGCCGTCGCCACAGTAGCTGCGGCCATCCTTGACACCCTTCACCCAGGCATCGAAATCGAGCGGTTGCCCCTCGTCGAGCTTGACGTAGATCCGCCCCAGCCCCACCCGGTCGCCGTAGATGCAGGGGAAGTCGGTCTCGCCGCTGATCCTCGGCGTGAGGCCGCAGTTGAGCGTGTGGTACCAGACGTTGAGCTCCCACACCGCCGGCGTGTCGACGGCCGAGAGGAAATCGCACACGCCGGTCGCCGCCGTGACGACGTACTCATTGGCGCCGATCCCGTCGAAGCGGGGCATGGCGTCATCCGGGAGCTTCGCGGCTGCCTTCCCCGGCCAGTCGCTTGCCGGCCGCTGGCCGCGAAACTCTCGGCCTCCCCCCGGCATCACGTCGGGGAGTTCGAGTCCCCAGCCGGAATGGCTGTAGCCGACAACCCCCCCCTGCTCCCGTCCCCAGGCGAGGACCGGCTGGGTCCAACTCGGCCACTCCTCGATGAGCGTCGTGCCGGGGTAGTCATCCTCGGTAAGGCGGAGGAGGCAGAGGTGGCCGGCGTGCGACGACGGGAAGCCGCTCACCTCGACGTCGTAGCGCATCAGCGATTCCGGCGTCGAGAGCGCCGACGGCTTTCCCTCGAAGTGCTGCTTCTGGACATACCAACACGGCCCCCAGGAGAGGACGCAACCGACGTCGAGATTCTCGCCGACAATGTGCCGCATCATGTCGGCAGGGCCGACGCCGGCGGTGGGATTTTCATAGTGGGCGCAGCCGGCGGCGTGGACGTGGTGGTCGCCGGAGAACCAGCGGCGCTGCGACGGCTGGATCCAGCGTTCGAGGCGGAAATCCTCGCGGTGCGTCGCGGCGCCTGCGGGGATCGTGATAGCCGCCCGCTTCACCCGGTATTCGGGGCCGCGGGAGAGCTCGACGGAATACACGCCGGGGGGAAGCGAGATCGTCTCGCCGTCGGCCCGGTAGACCTGATCGTGGAAGAAGAAGTCGGGGGCGAGACGACGGGCCGGATTGGGATGAACGCGGCCGAACCGATCGCGGAACACGAATGACGCGGTCGTCGGTGCGCCGTCGTGGTCACAGACGCCAAGGGTCACCGCCACCGCAGGAAGACACTCAAAGAGAATCGGGACGGTGGCCCGGAAGCCGAGGTCCTGCGTCCCCTGGCCGACGTTGAACCCGAGCGTCGCCTCGCGCTTCCCGGCGTCGCGGGCATGGAGTTGAAGAATGCGGTATTCAAGGGCGAGCCCCGACAGCTCGTCTTTCAGCGGCTGTGACGTGAAGAACGTCGCATCGAGCCAGCGGTCAGCCGATTCCTCGGGAGAGACTTCGATCCGCGGATCGGGGCTGCCGCTGCTCCGCTTCACCATCGGCTTCAGCTGCGGCCCCTCGACCCGCATCCGCGCCGTGATCCCGGCGAGGTTGTGAACCTTGACGAGGAACGTCTGCCAGCCTTGCTCCACGAGCTCCTTCGCGGCCGGTCCCTCGACCACCGACACCCGGCTCTCGGCGTTGATGGTCACCCCCGCCACGCAGAGCGGATCGAGGATCGACTGGATCGCGGCAGTCGCGTCCCCAGCGTCCCCTCCCCTCCCCGCCGCTTGGAGCGCCTCCTTCGTTGCGGCCGGCAACGGAGCGCCGACGACGTCGAGGGCCTCGACGAGCCGCCCCGTCGCCGCCAGGAGCGGCTGGAGCTCGACCTCCTCGACGCGCGGAAGCTCGGCGGCCCGTGCGCTCCCGGCGGCAACCACGCCCACCACGCCCGCCACGCCCGCCAGGATCGATTGGATGCCCCACCACCGAATGAACCGCCGCATCTGCCGCATGAAAATCTCCCCCCTGCCTGGGATCCGCTCGGGTCCCTCGTTTTGCCACCCCGAACCGCAGTCGATTCTAACGCTCCCGGGAAAAAGCCTTCGGCCCCTCACGACGCCGCCGATTTCGTTTATTCTGTCGCGGGGTCATGGGTGCGAAGGTCGAGGGAGTTGTGGAGTGAACATGTCACGGCCGTGGTTTCGCTCCAGTCCGTTGCCCCGCGCCCTGACGGCGGCGGTCCGCTTGTCACTCTTCCTTTTAGCCCTCTTCCTTCTGCCCCTGCCCGGCGCCGCCGCCGAGCCGGTCCTCGAGGCGCCCGTCGCCGCTCCCGCCGAAGAAGCCGGCATGACGCGGCTCTTCAATGGCAGGGATCTCGAAGGCTGGTCGGGCGATCCGCGGCTGTGGAGCGTCCGCGACGGGGTGATCCATGGGGAGACGACCGTGGCGACCCCGGCCGAGGGTAACACCTTCCTCCTCTGGCAGGGAGGCGTGACGAACGACTTCGAGCTGCGGCTCTCCTTTCGCTGCACCGCCGACAACAACTCCGGGATCCAGTACCGCTCCCGTCACATCACCGAGCCCGCGGTGCGCAACGCATGGGTCGTGCGGGGCTACCAGCACGAACTGCGCAACGAATCGACGCTCCCCAACGTCGCCGGCTTCATTTACGACGAAGGGGGGAAACGGGGCCGGATCTGCCTCGTCGGCGAGCGCGCCCGATGGACCGGCGACGGCAAGGTCGTCGACGCCGGGCTCATCGATCAGGCCGACTACGCAAAGCTCTTCCGGGTCGACGACTGGAACGATGTCGTCATCCGTGCCGAGGGGAACCGGATCCGTCACTTCATGAACGGCCGGCTCACGCTCGACTTCGCCGACGAGGATCCCTCCCTCACGCTCCGCTCCGGGATCCTTGCCCTCCAACTCCACGCCGGGAAGCCGATGTGGGCGGAGTTTCGCGACCTCCGCATCCGGGAGTTGCCGTAGATGTTTTTCGAGCCCTCCCGCTGGCCGTCGACGACACGGTGGATGCAACGCGCTGTTGCAGCGCTCTGCTTGGCGATCGCCGCGGCGACCTTCGCGCCAGCCGGGGCCCAGCCCCCCGGGCCTCCCCCCACATCGGCGCCGGCGGCCGAAAGCGCCGATGCTCCGGCGGCGACGCGCCCCGCGCCCCCCCCGCCAGCCCTCGAGATCACGACAAGCTCCCTCCTTCAGCACCGGCTCGGAGAGTGGTCGGCACTCGACATCCGGGCGACGAATCCGACGTCTGAGCCAAAGGAAGCGATCGTCTCGATCCTCTTCGAAGGGGGGCAGCGGCAGTACGCGCGGAGACTGTGGGTGCCGGCCAACGGCGATCGCACCACCTGGCTGCCGATCAAGGTGCCCGCCGAAGCGAAGACGGAGGGGGGCCTCGAATACACGAGCTTGATCCTCGAGGCGGGATCGGAGCGCGAACTTCTCAACCGGCGTGAGGGGGAGGGGCTGACGTCGGGCGCCATCCTCCGCATGAGCACTGATCCTGTCCGCTCCGCGCTCATCATGCCCCGGCCGACGCTCAATCCGACCCTTGCGTGGGAAAGCCTCCGCAAGGAATGGCCCCAGGCCCTCGCCGCGGCGCGGACAAGCCGGAGTCTCAATCCGACCTCGCCGCTGATCGTCCCCGACTTCCTCCCCCCGTGGCCGATGACCAGCCGCGGCCTCGACGTCCTCCTCCTCGCCACCGACCGGCTCGAGAACGACACCGCCGGGATGGCGATGCTCCGCGGCTGGGTCCGCGATGGCGGCCGGCTGTGGATCGCTCTCGATGCGGTGGCTCCAGAGACGGTCGAGGCGATCCTCGGCCACGACAGTGGGATCGAGGTGGTTGATCGGGTGGAGATCGACCGATTCACCGTCGAGACCCGCGATCGGGAGAACGGCATGGAGCGGACCGACGAGATCGATCTCGAGGTCCCCGTCGACATGGTCCGCGTCGTCACGTCACACGCCGATGTCCCCTCGCGCGTCGCCGGCTGGCCGGCGGCGATCTGGGTGCCGTGTGGCCAGGGGGATGTCCTGATCACGACGATCGGCCCGCGGGCCCTCGTCCAGCCCGACGGCGTCACCGCCACCGGGGTGACCGCCACGCTCGCGACGCGCCTCCTTGCCGGTCGCCCCGATCGGCTCGATGTCGCCCGGCTTCAGGGGGGCCTGGAAAAGCAGATCGGGTATGCCACTCCATCCCGGGCGATCGCTGCCACGATTCTCGCCCTGTTCTGCGGCTGCCTGCTCCTCGTCGGCTGGCGGTGGGGGACACGGCACCACCTCGATCGGCTCGCCTGGTTTGTTCCGGTAGTGAGCGTTGCGGCGGCGAGCCTCCTGGGCCTCGTCGGTGCGGCGAGCTCGCGCAGCGTAGCGCCGACGATCGCCGAAGGGACGCTGCTGCGGCTCTCGCCATCGACCGGCGAGGCGCTCCTCGACGGTGCTGCGGCCGTCTTCGATCGCGAGTCGCGAGCCACGGCCTGGACAGGCATTGGGCGGACGTGGGTCCTCCCCGAAGCCTCCCAGGGGACCAACGGCGAGCGTGTCACCTGGCTCGACGACGATCAGGAGACGACCCAAAACACGACGACGCACGCCGGCAGCGTCGACAAACTCGCCCTTCGCGGCGCGCTCGGCCTTGTCGACGGGGGGATGGTGCGGGCTCGCTTCGGCCCCGGGGGGCTCGAGGGGCGGATCGACCGCGGCACGCTCACCAACCTCAGCGCTCCCGCGATCGTCGGCATGCCCGGCCCGGCCCAGGCCGTGGCCCTCGGCGAGGATGGCCGCTTCGTTGCCGGCGTCGACGGAGTGATGGCACCCGGGCAATACAACCCGGCCTCGATCCTCTCCGACGACGCCCGTTGGCGTCAGGAGGCGACGCGCCGGCTCCTCCAATCTCCGGAAGAATACCTGCGCGAATCGGGGCGGCCGAAGGCTCAAGCCCCCGCGGGCATCGCCGGCGCCCTCGCCCTCCGCCGCCGACCGTGGATGCTTTTCTGGTGCGAAACGGAATCGGCACCGACCTGGGAGCCCCCCGCCGGCTTCGTCGAGCGCCAAGCGACGCTCGCGCTGTCGCCGCTCGATATCGAGCCGACCCCGTCGGGCACGCCGTTCCGGATTCCGCCCCCGTTCCTCCCCGCCCGCCCCGGGGTCACCGATCAGGGAAAGTCGAATGCCTTCGACAGCCGGCGCGGGGAATGGGTCAAGGGGCTCACCACCGCCACCGACACCCTCCTCCGCTTCCAACTCCCCGAGGCGGTTCTCCCCTGCACCCTCGACCGGGGCCGGCTCACGATCCGGGTCAACGCGCCATCGCGCAACGTCACGGTCGGGGCGTTCCGCGACGGCCAGCCGATCGTCCTCGAGCGCTACAACGAGCCGAACGGAGTGTTCGAAATCGACCTCGCCCCCGAACACCTCGCCGTCGACGGTGGCACCATCCCGATCTCGATCGTCATCAGCCGGACGGTGGCGGAGCGGGCCGAGGATGCCAGGGACGAGGCCCCCGCCCTCGACAAGAAACAGTACGAACAACAGATCGATACGTCGGTGAGCAGCACCTGGGACATCGACTACGTCCGTCTCTCCGTCGACGGCCGCACCAACTGAAGACCCGCCATGAACGCCCCCACAGACCCGGTCCTCGACATCCGCAACCTCACGAAGAAATTCGGGGAGTTTACGGCCCTCGACAACCTCTCCCTCTCGCTCCGCCGCGGCCAGATCCTCGGCTTCATCGGCCCCAACGGCGCCGGGAAGACGACGACGATCAAGATCCTCGTCGGCGCGATGCGGCCGACGTCAGGCACGGCGGCGATCGCCGGGGCCGACTGCGTCCGTGACGCATGGCGGATCAAGCGGCTCGTCGGCTACATGCCCGACACGTTCGGCGCCTACGACAACATGCGCGTCCGCGAATACCTCGACTTCTTCGGCGCCGCCTTCGGCATCCCCCGCGGGGCCCGCGCGAAGCGGATCGACGAGGTTCTCGAGACGACCGGCTCGGGCTGGATGCAGGATCGCTACGTCGAGGCCCTCTCCCACGGCATGAAGCAGCGGATCGGCGTCGCCCGCACGCTCCTCCACGATCCGGAGATGCTGATCCTCGACGAGCCGGCCAACGGCCTCGATCCGCAAGCACGGATCGAGATGCGCGACCTCCTCCTCAAGCTCGCGGGGATGGGGAAGACGCTCATCGTCACCAGCCACATCCTCCCCGAGCTGTCACGGATCTGCGATGTCGTGGCGATCATCACGCAGGGGAAGCTGCGGGCCTTCGGCACGCTCGACCAGATCATGCGCGACCTGCGGCAGAAGCGAACCTTCGAGATCCAGCTGTGCGGCCCGGCGCAGGTGGAGGGAGCGGCCGCCGCCGTCCGCGAAGCGCTCCATCAGGATGAACGGGAGGGGGTGAAGGCCCACGCTACCGAGAGCCTCGTCCGCTTCGATACCGCCCGGAGCGACACCGAACTCTCAGCGATCCTTGCGGCGCTCGTCGGCCTGAAGATCGATGTCAGCCAGTTTCGTGAGATCCCCAAGGATCTCGAGGATGCCTTCCTCTCCGTCACCCGCCGGGAGGCGCCCGCCGCATGATCCCCGTGCTCCGCCGCGAGTTTCTCGGCATCCTCCGCTCGCCCCGGGCCCTCGCTGCACTGTTGGCGGCGGCGGTGGCGTTTTCGCTCCTCGTCCTCGCCCGCTGGCCGGCTGGCGGGATCGTCGATCTCTCCGGAGCTGGCTCGCGCGGGGCGTTCCTCGTCTTCGCCACAGCGCTCCTCGGCGGCATCCTCCTCCTCGTCCCCGCCTTCCCGGCCTCGAGCATCGTCCGCGAGCGCAACCAGGGAACGCTCCTCCTCCTCTTCAATTCGCCGATTCCGCCGATCGGGATTTACGCCGGAAAGTTTCTCGGGGTCCTCGCCTTCGCCGGCCTCGTCCTCTGCACGACACTCCCCGCCGCCGCGGCCGTGTACGCGATGGGGGGCGTCGATCCCTGGCGGCAGATCGCCCTGCTCTACGCCGTGCTCCTCGTCATGGCCATCCTCTCGATCGCCATCGGTCTCCTCGTCAGCACGCGCGCCACCTCCCCCGATGCAGCCGTTCGGGTCACCTACGGGTTGGTGTTCGCCGTCGCCTTCCTGACCCTTTGCCCCCACGCCCTCACCCGCGGCACGACCGGCCTCTCCGCCACGATCGCCGACTGGCTCCGCCGGCTCTCCCCGCTCCCGGTCGTCATGCACCTCGTCGGCCAGGGGGGCGCCGTGGGGGGGGGCCTGCTGGAAAAGGATTCGGGGGTGTGGCAATTCCTCGTCGGCGGGCTCGGCCTGGCTGCCGTGCTCGCGGTGGCGACGATCCTCCAGCTCGATCACCGGCTCTTCGATCGCTCCCGCGATGCCGGCAAGATCACCGACGACCGATCCTTGTGGGTGCGGATCGTTCGCCGGCTGGTGTTCCTCGTCGACCCTCAGCGGCGCAAGGCGGGGATCCCCTTCTATCTCAATCCGATCATGGTCAAGGAGTTCCGCACGCGGCGCTTCGGCCGCTTCCACTGGCTCCTTCGGCTGGCGGCGGGATGCGCGGTCGTGTCGCTCCTCATGACCCTCGCGGCCACCAACGGCACGATGGACTGGGGCGTCGAGACGATCGGGGGATTGCTCGTCATCCTCCAGATCGCTCTGGTCGTCCTTCTCACTCCCAGCCTCGCTGCCGGTCTCATCGCCTCGGAGCGGGAGCGGGGCGGCTGGAGCCTCCTCCGCTCGACGACGCTCCCGGGGTGGCGGATCGCGACCGGCAAGCTGACGAGCGTCGCCTGGACGATGCTCCTCGTCCTCGCCGCCACGCTCCCGGGCTATCTCGTGATGACGACGATCAAACCGACGATGTGGAATCAGGTGATGCTGGCGCTGGTGTCGGTGCTCTTGGCCGTGGCGATGACGCTCGCCTTGTCGGCGGCGATCGGAGCCTTTCACACCCGGACGGCTGCCGCCACCGTCACCGTCTACGTCGTGCTCATGATCCTCTATCTCGGTCCGCTCGTCGTCTGGGCCTTCCGTGGCGATCCGTTCGGCGAGCAGATCGTCCGCTTCGCCCTCTCGATCACCCCGCTGGGCGCCGCCCTGAGCGTGATCGGGATGCCGGGGTTCACGCAGTATGAATTGATCCCGATCGCCTGGAACATCGCCGGCGCGATCTGCGTGACCTCCCTCATCGTCTACGCCCTCCAGGTGTGGCGGCTCCTCCGCCCTGAATGAAGCGCACCTCGTCATGCCCATCCACTTTTTCTTCCCGCCGTCGCCCTGCACGCCCTGCACGCCCTGCACGCTCCGCAGGGGAGCCGCCGCAGGCGCCGCACTCGTATGCCTCGTTGTCGCCTCGCTCCCGGTGCCGGTGGCCGCGGTCGATCTGGCCATCGATCAGGCCCAGCAACTCGACCCGCTGGTGAAGCTGCCCCCGGAAGTGGCGACCTTCTCCAAGAAGCTCCTCCCCCTCTGGGAGCAGGCCCTCGACCGCCCCGACGCCGAACCGCGCCGGCTGGCGATCGACACGATCCGGCTGGCCCGTGGCCGGGGGATGGAGGGGCTCGAGGCGACGGTGCCGCGGCTCACCAAGGCCCTCGTCGAGGAGACCGATCCTCAGCTTCGCCGCGCCGCAGCGGGGGCATTGGTGGCCCTCGACGCCTCCTCGGCCGCCACGGAGCTGGCCGCGGTCGCCAAGCAGGATGGCCTCCTCCTCGCTCGGCTCGTCGATCCGGCTCTGGCTCGATGGGATCATCTCCCCAGCCGTGACGGGTGGCTCGCCCGGCTCGAGGATCCGGCCACCCCCACCGGCCTGCGGCTGCTCGCCATCGATGCCCTCGGCACCGTCCGCGAGCCGAGGGCGGCAACGACGCTTGCCAAGATCGTCACCGACCGCAATTTCCCCCCGGAAGTCCGGCTTGCGGCGGCGCGGGCGCTCGGAAACGCGAGCGACTCAGGGCTGGTCGACATGGCCGAAGGTCTGGCGGCGACCTCTGCCGGCCCGGCCCTCACCACCGGGCCGGCGGCGCTCGGTCGGCTCCTCGCCGTAACGCTCCTCGAGCGCCAGTCGGGCGACATTACGACCACGCTCCTTCGCAGCCTCGCCACCGACCCCGAGCCCTCAGTCGCCACCGCGGCACTGGCGCGGCTCGATGCGCTCGATCCCGTCGCGGCCCTGACCATCGCCCACGACTCCCTCGCCGCCCCCGATGCCGGCCAGCGTTACCTCGCCGCTCGGCTCACCGCTCGCCCCGGGGATGCCGATTGCATCGGCCGCCTCGGTCCACTCCTCGGGGATCGCAATCCCTCCCTGCGGCGCTTTGTGGCCGGAACGCTTGCCGATTTCGGCGCCGACGCATCCCTCCGTCAGCCGGTCATCGATCAGGGAGTCGGGGCACTGGCCGGTGATCAATGGCGGGCGCTCGAGCAGGCCGCGCTCCTCCTTGGCCACCTCGATCACGAGCCGGCCGCGGAGCGGCTCATGACGCTGCTCGACCACGACCGCGACGAAGTGGCCGTCA
>Ga0114959_10003275_pt1 | contig 12806 bp, 8 predicted proteins | sample C_130625_EF_Meta_FD_87317 | JGI IMG/M metagenome (GOLD analysis project Ga0114959, IMG submission 87317) | Freshwater microbial communities from Lake Croche, Canada to study carbon cycling - C_130625_EF_MetaG | ecosystem: Environmental > Aquatic > Freshwater > Lake | place: Lake Croche, Canada...
AACTGCCCACCAAAAAATAGCCCCTGATTTGAATGACTTCGGGCGTTATTTTGTGAAACTACCGCGCTTTTCATCGCACGCAGCGCGCGGCGGGGTGGATCTGCACCTGTGCGATGGTGGCGCGCATGGAGCGCCCTTTTGCAGCCCTGCCGCTGGGCGCCGATCAACGGTTTGCCGCCACCTTTTCCCATGCAATCCGGGCACCCTGAGCGGACGCAGCTTTGGCCGATTTCGCCGGCTAGAGCATGCTGCGTTCACATGCGTTCCCGCAGCTCGCTCTAGCATGTGTTGGATCGCGCGATTCAGCGCCTTCGGCGATGCCGCCTCAACGCATCGCGCTCTAAAATGCCGGTTGGTCCCATCGAACACCGGCCAAGTGATCGGCACCCCCACCCCCGCCTCGGGCCGAAAAGCCAGCGCCGCGAAGGACAGGGCGATGGTAACGATGCGCTGGGGTGGCGCCTCCGTGGGCAGCCCATGGCCGCCCGGGTCGTAATACGGCAGGCTGCGCACAACCAGGGAGGCAACGCCCATGACCGAGACCACGCGCCGCATGGTGCTCTCCACCTGCGCCATCCTCGCCGCCGGGGGACCGGCTCGCGCGGCCACCGCGCCAATGGTCGAAACCAGCCTCGGCACGCTGCGCGGTGCCACCGCTGACGGCGTCCATAGCTTCAAGGGCATCCCCTACGCCCGCGCCGCGCAACGCTTCGCCCCGCCTGGTGCTGCGGAGCCCTGGCCCGGCGTGCGCGATGCCATCGAGCACGGCGCCACCGCGCCGCAGCTTCGTGGCGCCGCACTGCCGGTGTTCCGCTACCTCGACATGACAGCGGCGCAGGCCGAGGATTGTCTGACGCTCTGCCTCTACACCGCCGGGCTGGGCGATGGCCGCAAGCGCCCGGTGCTGGTCTGGCTGCATGGCGGCGCCTGGAGCACGGGCGCCGGCACCTCGCCGATCCTCGACGGCAGCGCACTCGCGCGCGAACAGGACGTGGTCATCGTCGCGGTGAACCACCGGCTGAACGTCTTCGGCTATCTGTTCGACAGCGGCCTCGCGCCCGGCGCCGGCAACAATGGCGTGGCGGATATGGTCGCCGCCCTCGGTTGGGTGCGCGACAATATCGACCGCTTCGGGGGCGATCCGGCGAACGTCACCATTTTTGGTCAGTCCGGCGGTGCCGCGAAGGTCAGCGCGGTCATGACGGCGCCCGCAGCCAAGGGGCTGTTCCATCGCGCCATCATGGAGAGTGGCTCGGGGGCGCTGAAGCTGGCCTCGCCCGATGATGCCGGGCGCGCCGCGCACGCGCTGCTTGGCGAGTTCGGCCTGCAGCCTGGAGAAGCGCCGAAGCTGCGCGACGCGCCTGCCGACAAGCTACTCGCCGCCATGGCGAAGGTCGTCGCGGCGCAGGGTGGCGCCAATAACTTCCGCCCGGTACTGGATGGCGCCTTCTTCACTGCGCACCCATTCGACATCCAGGCACCCACGACCGCGCGCGATGTCCCGCTGCTGATCGGCTCGGCCGAGACCGAGATCACCTTCTACCTGGCGCAGGACCCGAAGAACCGCAGCCTGACGGCGGAGCAGATGCGGGCGCGCGTACAGCGCTTCCTGCGCATTGACGCAGCGACGACGGATCGCGTGGTCGCCGCCTATGCCGCGGCCATGCCCGGCGCGACACCCACCGACGTGCTGGCGATGATCGGCTCTGACCAGAACTACCGCATGGGCATGATCCAGGCGGCGGCCCTGAAGACCGCATCCGGCGGCGCGCCAGCCTGGCTCTATACGTTTACCTGGCGCAGTCCGGCGATGGAGGGAGTCCTGCGCTCCCCGCACACCGCCGAAATCCCCTTCGTCTTCGGCAATACGGACATGGCGCGGGACTTCACTGGCGATGGTGCTGAGGTGCCCGCTGTGCGCAAGCGGATGATGGCGCTCTGGGCGAGTTTCGCCCGCACCGGACGGCCGCAGGCACCTGACGTGCCGGACTGGCCCGCCTATGACGCGGCGAGCCGTATCACCATGCTACTGGGCAACGAGGCCACGTTGGCGCGGGACCCGGCGAGCGCACAGCGCCAGGTGCTCGCCGCGATTCCACGCTTCGAATATGGGCACCCCACGACCTTCACCCGGGACTGAGGCGCGACATATTTAAGGTTGGCAGCGCGCTTGCGCTGGCGGGCCCAGCGCGCGCGGCGCCCTGGAATGCCGGGCAGGTCGCGCATATCCTGCCGACCGTCAGCCATGACCGCGCCTGGCTGGTGGTGTCGCTGACGGAGCCGCAAGACCGCCCGCCAGTGTTGCACCTCGATGATCATCGGGTCCCGGGTCGCCGTACTGATACCGAGGGGCTGCACTGGTTCTTCGACGCGGTGGAGCTGGAGCCCTCACGCCGCTACACGCTCGCGCTGATCGACGCGGTCGGACGGCCGCTCTGCGACGCTTGGCCGCTTCGCACCTTTCCAGCACCTGGCGATCAGCCGGACCGGCTGCGCGTGTTGTTCTATACCTGCGCCGGTGGGCACGACCTGACGGGCCGTTTCCTGTCGGTTGCGACGCGCGCGCGCCTGCTTGACCGCGCCCTGTCCTTTCAGCCGGACGTGCTCGTTGCCAATGGCGATCACGTCTATTGGGATCAGCGCCGCCAGGTCGGTGCTGCCACCGCGGCGCTACCTGAAACCATTACCCGTATCACCGGTATCTTTGACCGCTGCGCCCCCCTGTTGGGGACGCCGGCTCACCCGCTTGATCCACCCCCGCCCAAAGGCAGTAAAGCCGCTCAGGCTTCGGCAGAAAGCGACCCATCCAGCTGCGAGCCTGTCGACCAACCCCGAGGTATCATGCACATGGCGAACAACGGCCACGCGCGGAGCCACGAGGTCGGCCAAGCGGACGTGGTATCCTGTGCTTCAAAACGCCGCTGAGATAACGCGCTGGGATCCGATCTTTCCCTGCCTCGTTGCCGGCGACTCATGTTTATATAAATGATAATTCATTACTACCGATCACTGAAGTTCTACTGTGGCCGCCGCGAACGCCGGTGCGTCGTTCCCCGAATTCCAGTACGAAATGCGCCGTTGTCGTGAGCGCTTTGACCGGCAGCGCAACTGTCACCCTAGACCTGCCCACAAGTTTAAAAAAAACCTCTCTGGTCTTGTCCCGCCCATCTGGTTTGCCGGCGGCTGTGCAACAGCATGGGAAGAACCTACGCCACAGACCGATGCGACATCACACCATCCGCTGACGCCAATACCGGTTGGCACCGAATGACGTCACCAACAAACCGACGATCCGGACGCGAAGCGCATAGCGGTCCAGCGCTGGCCGCCGCGTTCAGAACACCCGGACAAAGATGAAAAAGAGGGTCATCGATAGCAGGATGGCGCAGGGTAGCGTCAGCACCCAGGCCAACAGCAGGTTGCGGATGGTGGCCATCTGCAGCCCCGAACCGTTTGCCGCCATGGTGCCTGCGACGCCCGAAGACAGCACATGGGTGGTACTGACCGGCAGCCCATAATGATCGGCCGCGAAAATCGTCCCCATCGCCACCAGTTCGGCCGAGGCGCCCTGGCCGTAGCTCATGTGGGTCTTGCCGATTTTCTCGCCGACAGTCACGACGATGCGCTTCCAGCCAACCATGGTCCCGAGGCCAAGTGCGATCGCCACCACCACCTTCACCCAGTCCGGGATGAAGCGGGTCGCGCTATCGAGCAGCCCGCGATACGTCGAGACGGCCTTCGCGGCATCGCCCGAGAAGCTGACATGCTTCAGCTTGCCGAAGAGCCGGAGCGCCTCACTGGTGAGGTACATGTCGTTGCGGATATTCTGCACCACTTCATCCGGCAGGTGGCCCAGCGTGTTGAAGCCCTTCAGCTGGCCGGCGATCTCGGCAGCAAGCTTGCGCACGGCCGGTATGGTCTCGGGCGAAAGCTCCTTGTCCCGGACGTAGGCCGTGGTTGCGAGGCGCGGGTCGCCCGTGAAGACGGCGGCATTCGGTGACTTTTCGGCCAGCGCCTGCTCGAGCGCTATCGTCGCTGCGACGAAGGCGGCCGGGGTCGGCGCGTCCGAGGTGCGGTTCAGCGCGTAAACCGTCGGCACCGTGCCGATCAGAATCAGCATGATCAGCCCCATGCCCTTCTGGCCATCATTCGATCCATGAGCAAAGGAAACACCGGTGCAGGTGAAGATCAGCAGCGCCCGGATCCACAAGGGCGGTGGCATGGTGCCGTGTGGCTCTTGGTAAAGCTCGGGCTTGCGGACCATGAATTTCAGCAGCAGGAACAGAGCCGCGGCGCAGCCGAAACCGACCAGAGGCGAAAGCAGCAACGCGTAGCCGATTTCGGTCGCCTTCACCCAGTCGACACCCGAGGTGCCGTCGTAGCCACGGTTCAACGCATTGGCGATGCCGACACCGATGATCGACCCAATCAGCGTATGCGAGGAGGAAGCCGGCAGGCCGAAATACCAGGTGCCGAGGTTCCACATGATGGCCGCGACGAGCAGCGCAAAGACCATGGCGAAGCCAGCCGAGCTGCTGACCTGCAGGATGAGTTCCACCGGCAGCAGCGAGATGATCCCGAAGGCGACCACTCCGGTCGAAGTCAAGACCCCGAGAAAGTTGAAAAAACCCGACCAGACCACTGCAATGTTCGGCGGCAGAGCATGGGTGTAGATCACCGTCGCAACGGCATTCGCCGTGTCGTGGAAGCCGTTGACGAATTCGAAGCCGAGAGCGATCAGCAGGGCGACGCCGAGTAGGATGAAGGGCCCCCAGCTGCGCTCATGTGACCCCTGTAGGTCGGCAAGCAGGGCGCTGAAGGCGTAAATCAGACCGCCGAGCACGACGATGCCGACGAACGCCCCAGTAAGCCGCGCGATGCGTTGGTTGGCCTGGGTGTTGAAGCGCGAGTCGAACAGCGTCGGCTGGGGTGCCGCTTGTGTCGCCGACACGCGATCCGAGGTGAGGACCTGGCTCATGCTCGCACTCTCCTATCGGGTAAAGCGTAGCCTCGGGGAGGTAGGCCTACGCCAACATAACGACACGACATCTGTATGATGGGTTTCCGAAAGTAGGTAAAGCTATTCGACGCCAACTTGGGATTCCCACAACATCCGAACTTGAAGACGTGGCAGGGGGATGACACTTCTAGGCCATGTTATGCAGTCCGGCGTCGACGTAGATGCTGTCGCGGGTCTCGCCTAAAGTCGCGCCAAGGGCCAGGAAGCCGACCATTCGCCCGACCTCGGCGATATCGATCAGGCGTCCGCCGAACGAGCGCGTCACCGCCGCATCGGGCGCGGCCTGAACCGGCCCCATCATGGTGTATTGACGACCGCCTTGCGCGAGCCGCAGCAGCTGATCGTCATCATCGTGCTGCCTGCGTTCATCAGCGGCGCGGCGAGCCGCGCCAGCTCGATGAAGGGGCAGCGGGAAGCCCGCATCATCTGCTCGAAGCCCGCGTGTGCGCAGTCGCTGACGTGGCCGTGCAGGTCTCTGCGCAACACAAAGCCAATGGAACGGACGAGGGCGTCGAGGCTGCCTCATCGCCCGCGCACTGCCATCGGCGAGGCCGATCCCCACGGTCAGGCCGCGCTCGCCTTTTATTATCTCGCCGATGCGCTGCGCGGGGTCCCAGACGGTCGGCAGCTGCTCGATGGCCATCAGCGTGCCTGCTGCACCAGACGAAGCGTGTGACGTGCGATCATCGCCTCCTCGTCGGTCGGGATGACAAAGACCTGCACGCGTGACCGGGCGTTCGAGATCAGCTGGGCACGCGCGCGATTGGCGGTGCGGTCGAGCTCGATGCCAAGCCACTCCATGCCTTCCAGAACGTCTTCGCGGATCCGCCAGCCGTTCTCGCCGATCCCGCCGCAGAATACGACGGCATCCAGCCCCTCAAGTGCGGCAGCCAGACCGCCCAGCTCGCGCCGGATGCGGAACACGAAATACTCGATCGCCTGACCCGCCTCGCGCGACGGCGAGGCCTCAAGCTCGCGCATGTCGGAGGACAGGCCGGAGAGGCCCAACAGCCCACTTTCCTTATAGAGTAGGTCACTGATCTGGTCCGCCGTCAGCTTCCGGTGCTGCATGAGGTAGAGCAGCACGCCGGGATCGAGCTGGCCGCAGCGCGTGCCCATCGGCAGCCCATCCAGCGCGGTAAAGCCCATGGTGCTGGCAACCGATTGCCCGTCGCGCATTGCGCACATCGAGGCGCCGTTGCCGAGATGCGCGACCACAACGCGCCCGGCCGCATGGCGGGGCGCCACCTCCCGCAGCTTCGAGGCAATGTACTCATAGGAAAGGCCATGGAAGCCATAGCGTCGCACGCCCTCGTCATAGAAGTGGCGCGGGAGCGCGAAGGCGTCGTTGACGTAGGGGTGGGTGCGGTGGAATGCCGTGTCAAAGCAGGCGACCTGGGGGATGCCCGGCCAAGCCGCCTGCGCCGCTCGGATCCCGGCCAAATTGTGCGGCTGATGCAGCGGCGCCAGCGGCACGAGCGCCTCTAGCTCACGCATCAACCCGGCATCGACAAGGACCGGATGCTCGAAGGCGAGCCCGCCATGCACCACACGATGGCCGGCCGCGACGATACGCGCCAAAGGAAAAGCCGCTTCGCGCCAGGCGAGGATTCGCGCAATCGCATCGGCATGAAACCCCTCGCCGCCCTGCCAGCTCTCCTCGTGCCCGAGCCCACCATCCGGCGACTTCACCCGGATGCGCCGCCCGCTGCCGACGGTTTCGGCAAGCCCGGTCGCAAGCGCGCGTGGTATCTGGTTGTCCGCCTCAAAGAGCGCGAACTTCACCGAGGAGGAGCCGGCATTCAGCGTGATGACATGGGCCATCGCGGCCTCCTCAACTGTCCTGGACGGGCGCCACCACGCTATGGCCGGTCCGCTGCCAGGCCTCATAAAGCACCGCTACTACGCAGGAGAACAGCCGCGAAGCGGCGTCGTCCGCCCGGCTGGTCAGCAGCACCGGGACCTTGGCACCGAGCACGATGCCGCCCCCCGCGGCTTGCGCCGAATAGGTCAATTGTTTCGCCAGGATATTGCCGCTCTCGATGTTCGGCACGACCAGAATGTCGGCGCGGCCGGCGACTGCCGAGACGATGCCCTTGGTCTTGGCGGCATCCAGGCTCATGGCGTTGTCCAGCGCCAAGGGGCCATCCACCACACCGCCGCGGATTTGCCCGCGCTCAGCCATCTTCGAGAGCACGGCAGCGTCGAGCGTGACCTGCATCCGGGGGTTCACCACTTCTACCGCGGCCAGCACACCGACCCTCGGCACCGGTATGCCAAGGGCAATGCCGAGTTCGATCGCGTTCTGAATAATGTCGACCTTGTCCTCGAGCGTCGGTGCGATGTTGATCGCAGCATCGGTCACCAGCACCAGGTCGCTCCGGTGCGGCACATCCATGATGAAGACGTGGCTGATGCGGCCACCGATGCGCAAGCCCCCCTGTGATTTCACTATGTGCCGGAGTAGCTCGTCAGTATGCAGCGCGCCCTTCATCACTGCTGCCGCCTTGCCCTCGTGCACCATGGCAACGGCGCGTGCTGCGGCCGCGTCGTGACTCTCGATGTCCTCGATCTCGATGCCGTCAAGGTCCATCTGGTGCTGCTGGGCTAAGGCGCGGATCTTCCCCGCATGCCCGATCAAGATCGGCCGGATGAGGCTTTGCTGCATTGCGTCCAGCGGGCCCTGCAACGAAGCGGCGTCCTCAGGGGCGACCACAGCGGTCGGCGTTGGCGGCAAGGGCTTCGCGGCGTCCAGTAAGCGCGAGACATGGCGGTGGAGCGCGACGGTCAGGCCCGGCAGCGTGCGCCCGGGGATCTCGACCCGCTCGGCGGGCGCGATCACCTCGGCGGTGCCGTCCACCAACAGGTCTTCGCCGCGCAGCAGCCGGGTCTGCAACACGACCTCGTCGGGTGCCCGCTTCTCGATCACCCGAACCGAGACGGTCAGCTCGTCGCCCACGAAGGCGCGCGCCAAGAAGCGCAGGCTTTGCGCCTGGTAGAGCGTGCCAGGCCCCGGCAGCAGGTTGCCAAGCACCGCCGAAAACAGCGAGCCGAGCCACATCGAAGGCGCCCGTTTCGGGTTGCGGAGCTCTGAGCCCATGGCCTCCGGCAGGTTTATTGGGTTCCGATTACCGCTGACATGGGCGAAGACGTAGAGGTCGTCTGGTGTGACGATCCGGGTTATCGACGCCGCGTCGCCAACGGCGAGATCCGCGAAGGTCTTGCTCATCGCCATAGCGGTCCTCCCTCAGCTTTGGTCGGGGCTGGAGGTCGGCGCCGGATCCGCCAGCGGTACGAGCGCCTCGGCGAAGATCCGCTCAATCCGCTCGAGCCGCTCAGCCGAGGCCGGGGAGAGCGTGCCGCCCACTTCGGCAATCCGGCGGATCGCGCCCAGCAGCCGGATCACCCCCGCCTCGTCCTTCGGCAGCAGGTCCGGCAGGGCCGCGAGCGCGGCTTCCTCATCCCGGTCGTTGATCAGCGACTGGGTGCGGAGCAAATGCTTCAATTCCTGGAAGCTCATGCCGCCGGCATCGGGGCTTCCGGCCAGGTAACGCTCGAGCTCCGTAAAGGCGCGCTCATCGATCTTGCGTTCGGCGCGGTAGATGTAATTGACAGCCCGCAGCAGGGCCGCCACCGCGCCGCCTTCGTAGAGGGCATTCGCTAACTCAAGCTGCATCTTGGCCGCAGCCGCGTCGCGCATCACGCTGCGGCCAATGCGATGAAAAGCGACGGTGTTGGAGGCGGCGAGGCCACTGAGCGCTTGCACGAGTGGGGAGTTGTAGATGGAGTAGAAAGCAGCTTCGCGCATGGTATCGAGCAGGGTGCCGTACTTCTTCAGCGACTGCTCGACCGCATCCGCCATGCGGTGCTCGAGGACACGGTACGGGTTGTCGTTGTCTACTGGCTGACGGTTTGCCTTCACCTGCTCAGCGAGTGGTGCGATCGCTTTTGCCATCGGGTTGCGGTCGGAAAAGGCGGTGAAGCGCAGCCGGTAGGGGTTGCTGGCGCGCACCTTCTCGGCGATCTCGGGCGTTACCATCGCTCGCACGAAGGGCTGCAGGAAGGTGCGGTAGAGGCCGTTGTTGACCTCGGACAAGGCGAGTACTGCGGCGAAGGCCTTGTCGTCCTCGCGGCTGTTGAAGCCGAGCTTGCGGATGTCGTTCAGGCTGCGCCGCTCCAATCGAAAAAGGTGGCGACCGACGATAAGGTCGCGGTTCGCGGTATCCTCGGTGATTGGGTCAATCACCGCCTCAAACAGGCCAGGCGGCGTCAGGTCGATCATGTCCATGCCCGTGGCGAATTCCTCGTGCTCCTTCCCCGCGACCTTGCCGGAGACGAAGATACCGAGGTGCCCGACGGTCTCGTGCACGGTGTATATGATGGTCTGGCCGGCGGCGACGATGTCGCTCTCGTGCTCGTACATGTCGAGCAGCCAGCCAAGCGCCTGCTGCGGCGGCGTCACGTCATCGCCATGCGAGCAGAAGACGATGATCGGTGAGCGGATATTGCGCAGATCGATGCGGAAGCCGTCGGAGGTGCGCAGCTGGCCGGCCGCCAGTCGGTTGCCGACGAAGAGGTTGTCGACGATCCACTGCAGTTCATCACCGTTCAGCAGCACCGGCGTGCCCCACCAGCGCTCGAAGCCGAGGAAGCGCTCGGCTTCCTTGTCGACATTGTCGTAGACGTTATAAGGCTTACGAAACAGGGTATTGGCGGGATTCTGCTTCTCGAAATTCTCGACCAGCAGGGCGCCGTCGAAGATGCCGGCGCCAAGGTCGCTGGCCAGCGCCGCCAGCCAGGTGCCGCCCTGCAGCCCGCCCAGGTAGCGCAATGACTTCTGGCCGCGCGTACCCTGCCAATACGACAGCGGCGTGCCGGCGAGCAGGATCGGCCCCGGCAGCTCAGGGTTCATTGCCGCCGTCATCATCAACTGCCAGCCGGCTTGGCAATTGCCGATCAGCGCCGGTGCGGCTGGCGCCTCGGGATGCCGACGGATCACTTCGCGGATGAACGCCGCCTCGGCTTGGCAGACATCTTCGATCGTTTGGCCAGGCTCGGGCTTCGGGCGAAACCCGACGAAGTAGCATGGGTTGCCCGCGCGGAGTGCAGCGCCGATCTCGCTGTCCAGACGCATGCCGCCGATACCCGGACCATGGCCTGCACGTGGATCAAAGACGATAAACGGCCGCGCCTTCAGGTCCACCGCGATGCCCTCGGGCGGCACGATCGCGTGCAACAGATAGTTGACCGGCCGCTCAAAGCTGCGGCCATCCAACACTAGCTCTGTGGCGAAGCCGAGCACGTTCGGGCTGTCGTGGGTGGCAAGCTCGACCGCGGTATTGCCACGCTGGCGTAGCACGTCGAGGAACAGCACCGAACGCTGGACCGCATCGACCCAATATTCGGACCAGGCCGCGAACACGTTATGAACTGGCGCCTTCGGCTGCCGCGAAAGTGTTGCCCAAGCGATGGCAGGGAGAGTGGTGCCGAGGGTTGCGATTGGTAGGCGGCGTTCGGATACCGGGCCATCCATGGGATCGAGCCTATCTGCGTCGGCCACCAGGTATTTCGCCACCTCGCTGAAAGCAAGTTGCAAAATTACGACACATAAAATGTCCTGGACAGATCTACTCCAGACAGAGGGCCGCACCGATTTCGTAGCGCCCTCGGTTTGCGTCGGCGACGAAGCAGCGCACGATCAAAAATAACGGTGGCCGCCGCACGCCCGGGGGCAACATTCTGACCGGCTGGGGGAGCTTCAGCCCCTACGTCACGGGTAGCCTGCCAAGCGCGGCCCTGATGCGCCCGGGCACCGTCGCTACGGTCTTCCGAAGGACGCAATCTTCCTCGGGCGCCGTTGCTGCTGCCGGTCCGATCTCCACAAGGCACCAACAGTTTCCGACGCAAGATCGGCAACATCGCCTTGCTGGATGTCCGCGCCCCTCGTCTTCTCTAGCGCGGCGACAGGCGGCGTGCCGGTGCCGTGCCGATGGAGCGTGCTTCTTTTCTGTGCTTCACGATCAAGGCGGTGGATGTGGCAGACCCGGGGGACATCATCGGCGCCAATGCCAACAACCTGACCCTGGTCAGCCCGTCGGGCGGCGATCAATGCCGCACGACAGAGAGTACGATTTCCAGGGCAATCAGCACCAGGATCGCGACCTCTAGCAACTCCGCCCGCGCCCCGGCCGCTTCGCCGTGCAGGGCGGCGTAGGTTTCCCGAATGATGGCTAGCTTCCGGTCGACCGCGGCGCTGACATTGCCGACCCTAAACTGGTCCATCGCGGCGGCGTAGACACGGGCGAGATAGACGTCCTCGGTCACTTGCAGCGCATTGTCGACCCGTTCGGTCAGTTCGGTCACCTCGCTGACCAACATATTCAAGCGACGCGCAAGCCGGCTGTAATGCCGGGCCGCCAGAAGATTGCCGCGGCGATGTGCCGCATGCACAAAATCGCGCATCCGCGGGAGCTCGGCATCGAGCATTTCGTCATAGGTGCGCATTTCGAGGAGCTGGGCATTCGCCATTTCCAAAACATCTGCCACATCGGCGTCACCGCGCGGCTCCAGGATGAAAGCGCGGTCCCAGGTCAGCACCACCAGATCATCCGGGAAGTAGGAGAACTGGTGCCGCAGGACATCCCGTCGCGCCGAATCCGCCAAGGCTTTTTGCTCACCGGAGAGCAGCGGTACCAGATCAATCTCCGCCATCAGCGCTGCCGCGGTGACCGGTCGGTCAAAGCGCGTGACCGTCGCTATCAGATAGTCTTCTTGCAATGGCGCCGCGGTAGGCCGATCTAGGGCTTCTTGCAGCAGCCCGCGCAGGCGATCAAGCAATGTGTTCCAGGTCTTGTGCTCGGCCGCGGGGCCGACTGCTCGATCAATCTCGTTCACTCTCTGTGTGAAATTAAGCCAAGTCAGGTTATCGGACGGGACGCGCAGCGCCAGCGCGACAATACCAAAATCATAAAGCCGCGCGCTGGCCGATACAGTGGTGATACCTGCGCCGACATCGAGGTGAACCTGCCCTAGGTCCAGTACAAGCGGCGGGTCACCGAAAGAGACAGCCTTGGCCGGGGTTGCTGCGAGACGGCTGCGGGCACTGATGCCTTGGGCGCGCTCCGCCCACAGAGCTTCGGCGCGTTTCAGATCGATCCCATAGGCCAGATCAAATAGCCGCAAGGCGACGACCTGGCCGGCGAGAACGCGCATGAAACCCTCTTGGGGTGGTTGGTTCACCGTTCGCTCCTAGCATTTGTCGACGCCTCGCGGCGATTTATCATTAATATGACTTAAATATGTCTCATACCGGCAATACCGGGCCAGCAGATCTGACGGTAGGTTCATGCCCGCCGGGGAAGGTGGTTCCGGGCGAAACTGAGCAGGCTTGGCCTGATAACGCGATAGAGACATATCCTCCCCGCAAAAACATGTGCTTCTGCCCCCATCCATGCGCCAACCTGATGGAGTCGCTCATGCCCTCGCCGACCGAAGAAAAATCATGGCTCGAATTGGAGTTGGAGGATGATTTCGACGAGGAGCGCGAACAGGAGGTCGACGACCGGCGTCTTCCCCAGGAACTGCGGGTCCTGCTTGCAAATCGCCAGAAGAGCACGCTCGAACGCAGTTTCTATTTCCGGGAGTTGATGCGACTGCAGGCCGAATTGGTGAAGCTCCAGGACTGGGTGCAGCATAAGGGACTCAAGCTGGTCGTTCTATTCGAGGGGCGCGACAGCGCCGGCAAAGGAGGCGTGATCAAGCGCATCACGCAGCGGGTCAATCCGCG
>Ga0114959_10003277_pt1 | contig 12801 bp, 10 predicted proteins | sample C_130625_EF_Meta_FD_87317 | JGI IMG/M metagenome (GOLD analysis project Ga0114959, IMG submission 87317) | Freshwater microbial communities from Lake Croche, Canada to study carbon cycling - C_130625_EF_MetaG | ecosystem: Environmental > Aquatic > Freshwater > Lake | place: Lake Croche, Canada...
GAAGACGGTTCGGCTACCGGAGGGGCCTCCCGTATCGGCCGCCACATCAACTACGGCGTGCGCGAATTCGGCATGGCCGCCATCATGAACGGCGTCGCCCTGCATGGGGGCTACATCCCTTACGGCGGCACCTTCTTGACCTTCTCGGACTATTCACGCAACGCCATCCGCATGGCCGCGCTCATGAAAAAACGCATCATCCATGTGTTCACCCATGACTCGATTGGCTTGGGCGAAGACGGCCCGACCCACCAGTCGATCGAACACGCCGCCAGCCTGCGCCTGATTCCGGGCTTGGATGTGTGGCGTCCCGCCGACACGGCGGAGACCACCGTGGCCTGGGCTGTGGCGCTGCAAAACGCGCACCGCCCTTCGGCGCTGCTGTTGTCGCGGCAGAACCTGGCTTACTCACCCAAGACCGATCTAAGCGACATCAGCCGGGGCGCTTATGTGCTGTCTGAGCCTGCCAACGTGGGCATCGACAAAACCCACGGCGTGATCATCGCCACCGGCTCTGAAGTGCAACTGGCGCTGGGCGCGCAAAAGCTGCTGGCCGAACGCAAAATTGGTGTGCGCGTGGTCTCCATGCCCAGCACCAATGTGTTTGACCGCCAAGACGCCGAATACAAGACCAGCGTGCTGCCCGCCGGCATCCCCCGCGTGGCGGTGGAAATGGGCTCGACCGACGGCTGGTGGAAATACGGCTGCGCGGCCGTGGTCGGCATCGACACCTACGGCGAGTCGGCGCCTGCGCCTGTGCTGTTCAAACACTTCGGCTTCACGCCCGAAAACGTGGCCGACACGGTGCACGCTGCACTGCTCAAGGCCTGAAAAGACCGATGGACCGGCTAAGCCACGCGGTGCCCGCAGGCACCGCGTGGCGCTCAGGAATCAGGCTCATGCAAGGAAGCTGGTTTCAGATCCGGTTACGTCACTAAATCGTAACTTTTTGACAGAAGCACTCACCATGACCATCAAGCTCGGCATCAATGGTTTTGGCCGCATAGGCCGCCTGGCCCTTCGGGCCGCTTTGAAGGGGGACTTCAAAGACATAGAGATCATGGGCATCAACGATCCCAAGCCAGCTGACTACCTGGCCTACATGCTCAAGTTCGACAGCGTTCATGGCCGATTTGAAGGTACCGTGGAACCTGATGAAAACGCCTTGATTGTGAACGGCAAACGCATCGCCTTGAGCCACGAACGCGATGCGCACAAGCTGCGTTGGGGCCAGATGGGCGTTGAAACCGTTCTCGAATGCACCGGACACTACCTGACAGAGGCGACCAGCAAAATGCACTTGGTCGCTGGCGCTCACAAGGTGGTGATCTCAGCCCCGTCTAAAGACAACATTCCCATGTTTGTGTTTGGCGTGAACCACCATACCTATGCCGGCGAGACCATCGTCTCCAACGCCAGCTGCACCACCAATTGCCTGGCCCCCGTGGCCAAGGTGATGAACGACAAATGGGGTATCAAGCGCGGTCTGATGACCACGGTTCACGCCGCCACCTCCAGTCAAATGACGGTGGACGGATCATCGCGCAAAGATTGGCGCGGCGGACGCGGCATCCTCGAAAACATCATTCCCAGCAGCACCGGTGCGGCCAAGGCTGTGGGTGTGGTGATTCCTGAAATCAAAGGCAAGATCACCGGCATGGCCTTTCGTGTGCCGACTTCAGACGTCTCGGTAGTCGACCTGACGATTGAGCTGGACAAGGAAGCCACTTATGCCGAAATTTGCGCTGAAATGAAAGCCCAAAGTGAAGGCAAACTCAAAGGCATTTTGGGCTACACCGACGAAAAAGTAGTTTCCACCGACTTCCGAGGTGAGTCCTGCATCAGCGTGTTCGACGCCACAGCAGGCCTGGGCCTGGACAAGACCTTCGTCAAGATTGTGGCTTGGTACGACAACGAATGGGGCTACGCCTCCAAGTGCCTGGAAATGGTACGCGTGGTTTCTACAACAAATTAAGCCGACAACCTCTTTGAAATTGCTGGATTTTTCCACATTTTGTTTATTTTTATTCAGTATGTTTTTTTGAATCATTTATGGGCATTTATAATCCTTATAAAACAGTTTTACATTTTAAAGATAACTGACTTTGTGTAATATATAAACATCCAAAAATGACTCCCAGGATGTATCTCAAAATGCCAAAAGTTTATCAAGCAGTCATTCAATATGGTGTCTTCACCTTGGCGCTGCTTTTTTCAAGTTCTTCGATGGCGTGGTTCTTCTTCATACCCGGTTCACTCACGAGTGCCATCTCTGACGCGATCACGGGTGAGGAGGGCTACCATTGTGTTTCTCGCACGGCGCAAGTCGGCGATCGCATTCAAACGGGCACAGGGCCTGGTATCGTCAAATCGTTGTCTGGGGAATCGAGCCGCTGTGCGACCAATCTCAACAAGCCTGTTCGCGCTTTGCTGATTCCCGCTGAGGGCTTGACTGCGCCTGCTGCAAAGGGCGCTGATCCGAAAGCACCGGCCGCCTCCAAGGCCAGCTCCAATGCCCAACTGGAGTTGTCTGACGATTGGCAACAACGCCCCTTACAAGCGGGACAAGACCCCAAAGTCATTGTGCTTTATGCGGTCAACAAGACGACCAACACCGCATTGACTTTAGGGACCCTCAAAAGGTCCGAATTGGGCGAGGTCGCCGTGTTTGCCAAGACCCGTCAAGTGGGCTTGGCGGGTAATCTCAATGATGCCAAATTAGGCCCCATCGAAAGCATCATGGTAGGTCAATTGCCGGCTTGGCGATATACCGTCACAGGGAATTCGAAACGCGGCAATCAGACCTCTTGGACTTACATGGTGACGATTTACGAAGGCCGTGACGAGGTGATCATTGTCAACACTTGGACGACCTCTCTCAATTTTGAATTGCAACAGGCAGAAATGCACAAGATCGAGAATGGCTTGACGGGGGTTGCGCCGCCCAACACTTGATTGGAATGAAATCGTCAAGGACCGGTTGACGCGTGAATCAAATCCGCCGCCTTTTCGGCCAGCATGATGGTCGGCGCATTGGTATTGCCACTGGTCACGGTAGGCATGATGGAGGCATCCACCACCCGCAGTCCCTGCACACCGCGCACATGCAATTGTGGATCGACCACGGCCAAGTCGTCTTGGCCCATTCGGCAGGTTCCCGCGGGGTGGTAAATGGTGTCGGCGTTTTGGCGGATCCAGTGTTCCAGTTGCGCATCGGTGGTCGCTTGGGCCGAAGCGGCCCACTCTTGACCGTACGCGCTCAAGGCGGGTTGGGACATGATGTTTTGGGCTCGGCGCACACCTTTGACCATCTGCGCCATATCTTCGTGATGCACCAAAAACTGCGGATCGATCACAGGTGAGGCCATGGCGTCGGGGCTGGCCAAACGCACAGTGCCCCTGCTTTGGGGTTGCAGCAGACATACATGCAGCGAATAGCCATAACCGAATTGTGTTTGGCGTCCATGGTCGACCAGCTTGGACACTAGAAAATGCAACTGAATATCGGGGTCGGCCAAAGCGTTGTCGGTCTTGAAAAATCCGCCGCCTTCCGCGTAATTGGTGGTCAACACACCTTGGCGATGTTGCCGCCATTGCCACAGACCTTTGAGCATGTTCCAGGCACCCGATGGGGTGATGCCGATCAATTCACTGTGGCCCGGGGCATCGGCCACCAAAACCGCATCAGGATGGTCGTGTAAATTGGCACCAACGCCGGGCAGGTCGCATTGGGTCGCAATGCCCATGGCTTGCAAGTGTGCGCCGGGACCGATGCCAGAGCGCATCAACAACGCCGGCGACTGAAATGCACCAGCACTGACGATAATTTCACGCCGAGCACTCAGAGTGCGCTTGACACCGCTTTGAATCACTTGCACCTGCCGTGCGACACCACCCTCTGAAACAATGCGCTCGGCCGTCACATCGGTCAACACCTGCAGATTGGCACGGCCCAAGTTTGGCGTGATGTACGCCTTGGCGGCACTGAAGCGTTCGCCATTGCGGTGGGTCACTTGGTACACGCCCACACCCTCTTGCGAAGCCCCATTGAAGTCGGTATTGCGCTTCAAACCTGCTTGCACACCCGCCTCCACAAAACGTTGCGTGAAGATGTTGGGACTTTGTAAATCGGCCACATTGAGCGGACCACCCTGGCCATGCCATTCGTCATGCAAGCGTTCGTTGTGCTCGGCTTTCTTGAAATAGGGCAGCACGTCTTGCCAGGACCAACCAGGGTTGCCCATGGCGGCCCACCGGTCGTAGTCGGCTTGTTGACCCCGGATGTAAACCATCGCATTGGTCGAGCTTGATCCACCAAGGGTGCGGCCTCGAGGTTGGTAGCCGATGCGGCCGTGCAAGCCGGGTTGGGGCACCGTTTGCAGTCCTTGCGAAATATGCGGCATCCGTGACATGAGCGCAAGGCCTGCCGGGCAATGAATCAACAGGCTGGTGTCAACTGGCCCAGCTTCTAACAGGGCCACGCTGATACTGGGGTCTTCGCTCAGCCGCGACGCCAAAACACAACCTGCTGACCCCCCGCCGACCACGATGTAATCGAATGTGATTTCGCTCATGGCGTGCAGATTTTGAAGGTCAGGCCTTGGCAGCGTCCATCGCCGCGTTGAACGTGGCACTGGGGCGCATGACGGTGCTGACCTTTTTCATGTCGGGCAGGTAATAACCGCCGATGTCGACAGGCTTACCTTGCACGCTGCCGAGTTCGTCCACGATTTTCTTTTCGTTTTCGGTCAGGGCTTTGGCCAAAGGAGCAAACTTGGCGGCCAAGTCTTTGTCTTCGGTTTGGGCGGCCAACGCTTGCGCCCAATACATGGCCAGGTAGAACTGGCTGCCACGGTTGTCCAGCTGTCCGGTCTTGGGCGAGGGGTTCTTGTTGTGGTCCAACAACTGGCCGGTGGCCGCGTCCAAGGTTTTGGCCAAAATTTTGGATTTGTTGTTGTTGTACTTGATGCCCAGGTCTTCCAAGCTCACGGCCAAGGCCAAGAACTCGCCCAACGAATCCCAGCGCAAGTGGTTTTCTTCCACCAATTGCTGAACGTGCTTGGGCGCCGAGCCGCCCGCACCGGTTTCGTACATGCCGCCGCCGGCCATCAAAGGCACCACCGACAGCATTTTGGCCGAGGTGCCCAGCTCCATGATGGGGAACAAGTCGGTGAGGTAATCACGCAAGATGTTGCCGGTGGCGCTGATGGTGTCCAGGCCGCGGGTCACGCGCTCGAGGGTGTAGCGCATGGCGCGCACCTGGCTCATGATCTGAATTTCCAGACCGGCGGTGTTGTGCTCATGCAGGTACATCCGGACCTTGGTGATCAACTGGGCTTCGTGGGGACGGTACTGGTCCAACCAGAACACCACAGGCATACCCGAGTTACGGGCACGTGTCACGGCCAGCTTGACCCAATCGCGGATCGCCGCGTCCTTGACCTGGCACATGCGCCAAATGTCACCCGCTTCGACGTTTTCGCTCAACAGCACTTCGCCGGTGTTCAAGTCGGTGATGTTGGCCACGCCGTCTTCAGAGATTTCAAAGGTTTTGTCGTGCGAACCGTACTCTTCGGCCTGCTGGGCCATCAGGCCGACGTTGGGCACGGTGCCCATGGTCTTGGGATCGAATGCGCCGTGCCATTTGCAGAAATTAATGATCTCTTGGTAGATGCGTGCAAAGGTCGACTCGGGCATGACGGCCTTGACGTCTTTCAAGCGGCCGTCAGCGCCCCACATCTTGCCGCCGTTGCGGATCATCGCGGGCATGGAAGCGTCCACGATCACATCGTTGGGTGAGTGGAAGTTGGTGATGCCTTTGGCCGAGTCCACCATGGCCAGCTCAGGACGGCCTTCATGGCAAGCATGCAGATCACGCTTGATCTCGTCTTGTTTGGATTGAGGCAGCGTGGTGATCTTGTTGTACAGATCGGCCATGCCATTGTTCACGTTCACGCCCAGTTCGTCAAACAACTTGGCGTGCTTGGCAAACGCGTCTTTGTAAAAAATCTTCACGCAGTGGCCAAACACGATGGGGTGAGACACCTTCATCATGGTCGCCTTGACGTGCAGTGAGAACATCACGCCCGTTTGGTGTGCGTCTTCGATTTCTTTTTCGTAAAACTCGAGCAAGGCTTTCTTGCTCATGAACATGCTGTCCACGACTTCACGGTCGAGCAAGGCCACTTTAGGCTTCAAGATGATGGTTTTGCCGCTCTTGGTGATCAACTCCATCTTCACCTCACGGGGGCGGTCCATGGTCATGGACTTTTCGCCGTGGTAGAAATCGCCCGCGTGCATGTGCGAAACGTGTGAACGCGAAGCCTGGCTCCAATCGGCCATGCTGTGGGGGTTCTTGCGGGCGAACTCCTTCACAGCGCGGGGAGCGCGGCGGTCAGAGTTGCCTTCACGCAACACAGGGTTGACGGCCGAGCCGATGCAGCGGCCGTAGCGGGCACGAATGTCTTTTTCGGCGTCCGTTTTGGGTGCTTCCGGATAGTCGGGCAGGGCATAGCCTTTGGATTGCAACTCCTTGATGGCCAAATTCAATTGGCCCACCGAAGCGCTGATGTTGGGCAATTTGATGATGTTGGCTTCGGGCTTCAAAGTCAGCCTGCCCAATTCGGCCAGGTTGTTGGGGAAACGTTGCGCTTCGGGCAACAGATCGGCAAACTCGCCCAAAATACGCGCAGCCACAGAGATGTCGCTGGACACAACGTCAATGCCAGCAGAGGCTGCAAAAGTTTGCACGATCGGCAAGAAAGAAGCCGTTGCAAGCAAAGGAGCTTCGTCGGTCAATGTATAAATGATCTGGGGTTTGTCAACTGCCATAAGTGCGCTCAATCTTTGAAGGGTCGTCAGGAGGTAAAGCGAATACTGTATTCGATCTTGAAACCGGCGCTGGGAAATAAAGACAGCAGCGGAATTTTTTCTCGCAGGTCTTGTTTTTAGTCAATGCCGATTGCATCAACCTTACGATGAACGGGAGGTATGACCGATCGCGGAGGGTGTTAACCCTTAAGTCGCAATCGGCTCAGAAAAGCCATTTGATTTCAATTACGCTGATGCACATGACTGCCCCACTTCTTACCCCCGAATCTGATGACCAGACCTTGTCTGCGCTGCTGCGGGTTCACGCCCGCAACCAGCCCGAAGCACTGGCTTTGCGTGATCCGAATACCGTGCTCAGCTATGGCGCACTCAACGAGCGGATTGACCGGGTGGCCGCCGCCTTGCAACGCGATGGCATACGGCAGGGCCAATCCATTGCCATTTGTGCACTGTCCAGTGTGGACTATGGCTGCGTGTTTTTAGGTGCGCTTCGTGCAGGCGTGGTGGTAGCCCCCTTGGCGCCCTCGGTCACGCCGCAAATCCTCAGCGGCATGCTGCGCGATGCGCAAGCCTGTTTGCTGTTTTTGGACGAAGCCGCCCTCGCCTTGGTCGAACCCGAACTAAACAGTTTGCCCCGCATTGCCCTGGACGGTAGCGACGCGGGACAAGCGCTCGAAGCCTGGCTGGCACCCGCCCACAGCACACCAACTGAAGTGACTGTGCCGCCAGCATCGGCTTTCAATATCATTTGCTCCTCGGGCACCACCGGTATTCCCAAAGGCATTGTGCAATCGCATGGCATGCGCTGGGCCCATATGCGGCGTGGGTTGACTTACGGTTACAACCCTGCCACACGTTCGCTTTTGTCGACCCCGCTGTATTCCAACACCACCTTGGTGGTGTTCTTTCCTACCTTGGCCTTGGGCGGCTGCGTGGTGCTCATGCCCAAGTTCAACGCACCACAGTACCTGCTCCTGGCCGAACAACACCGCATCACACACACCATGCTGGTGCCGGTGCAATACCAACGCATCATGGATTGTGTTGAATTTGACACGCGCGACCTGTCCTCATTTCATGTCAAGTTCTGCACCAGCGCCCCGTTTGCTGCGGCCCTCAAAGCCGACGTTCTTCGGCGCTGGCCGGGTGCTTTGATCGAGTTCTACGGCATGACCGAAGGCGGCGGCACCTGTATTTTGGATGCCCGCGCACACCCGACCAAACTCCACACGGTGGGCCAGCCGTCTGAGGGCCATGACATTCGCTTGATCGATGAGGACGGTATCGAACTGCCGCCAGGCGCCACTGGCGAAGTGGTGGGCCATTCAACCGCCATGATGAGCGGCTACCACGGCCAACCCCACAAAACCCGCGAAGCGGAGTGGTATGACACACAAGGGCGCCGCTTCATCCGCACTGGCGACGTAGGGCGGTTTGACGCGGAAGGCTTTCTGACCTTGGTCGACCGGCGCAAAGACATGATCATCAGCGGCGGCTTCAACCTCTACCCCAGTGACCTGGAGGCTGTTTTGTGTCAGCATCCCCAAGTCAAGGAAGTGGCTGTGGTTGGGGTCCCTTCGCGCGAATGGGGTGAAACCCCGGTAGCCTACGCAGTGCTGCGCGAAGGTCAATCCGCACAGGCCGAAGATCTGCTGCAGTGGTACCAACAACGCGTCGGTAAAACCCAGCGGCTTTCTGCCTTGCATTTCATTGACGAGTTACCCCGCAGTGCCATCGGCAAAGTGCTCAAGCGCGAACTGCGTGATCTGCACACGCCTGCCGCCCCGTAATGCGGGGGATCTTCATATCCACTACGTCCTGATCAAGTCGAATACTTTCACTGCTGGCATGCTCAGCGTGCGGATTGGCGTGTATCTTCCGTGTTCGTCGTACAAGATGCCTTGGACCCGATAAATTTCTTCAGCAAGATCGTTGGCATGCAAACTGCACTTTGCACCTGCGTCATATTGAACGGTGGACGTGGCACGCGCGACCCCGCCACCATTTCGCATCAAAAACCTGCTTTGAAACTGCGATGAGGGTGATGACTGCCGAGCCAAGCTGTTGCCGTCAACAACACAGCGTTGGGACAATTCAGCGTTCAACATACGGGGCATCATGCCCGGAGCTCCCAATGCGCTCTTGCGCTAAAATTTTACTTGTGGAAATGTCCAGGACAGAGTCAACCTGAAACCGCTTCTCAAGCATTTCCATTGAAAGCGATCTTTTGAAAATTGTCCAACACGAACATCTGATTGACACCTTTGCCGTCTTGCGCGCTCAGACCGAACACTTGGTTTCTGGGTTGTCTGAAGAAGATCAATGCGTTCAATCCATGCCCGATTCGAGCCCCATCAAATGGCACTTGGGTCATACATCCTGGTTTTTTGAAACGCTGGTTTTGCTGCCCCACTGTGATGGCTACCGAATATTCAGTGAACCCTTCGCTTATTTGTTCAATTCCTATTACGAAAGCTTAGGCCCGCGCCAGCCACGCCCTCACAGGGGCCTGATCACCAGGCCATCGCTTTCGGAGGTCATGACTTACAGAGCCCATGTCACCCGCGCGATGATGTCCTGGATGGCGCAGTCAAACGCCAACCAGGACGTTATCGATTTGATCGTTTTGGGCATTCACCATGAACAACAGCACCAAGAACTGATGGTGACGGACGCATTGCATTTGTTTTCTTGCAATCCCTTTTTAACGGCCAGTCAGCTCAATTGTTCAAATGATCCGGGTCCGGCACCGCCAGACGCAACGTCCCAGTGGCTTCCATTTGAATCGGGTCTTTATGCGTTTGGCCAAGGGCTTGAAGCGCAAAGCGAGTTCGCTTTCGATAACGAGCGGCCTCGCCATCCTCGTTGGCTGGAAGCTTTTGAAATGGCCAGCCAACTCGTTACCCAAGGCGAGTTCTTGGCTTTCATTCAGGATGGGGGTTATCGAAATGCCTCTTTATGGCTTTCCGATGGTTGGTCTTGGGTCAATCAAACGGGAGCTGCAGCACCTGCTTATTGGATGCCCGTCAACAGCCCCCCTGACTCTCTTCAAGCTTGGCAAGTCTTCGGGATCGATGGTCTGCAAAAATTAAACCTGAATGCGCCGGTTTCGCACGTGAACTTTTTTGAGGCCGATGCTTTTTCGCAATGGGCAGGCGCGCGTTTGCCCACTGAGTTTGAGTGGGAGCATGCTTTTGGCCATTCCCAAATAGGCCAGATGCAGGGCAGCGTATGGCAATGGACCCGATCGGCCTATGAACCCTATCCCGGCTTTCAGGCCAACACGGGTGCTGTCAGGGAATACAACGGCAAATTCATGGTGGGCCAGCAAGTCCTGCGAGGCTCCAGTTGGGCAACGCCAAAAGGACACGCCCGCAACACCTACAGAAACTTTTTCCCACCATCTGCCCGATGGCAAATCACCGGGCTGAGATTGGCCAGAGATAACGCGTCATGCAAAGCCCTGTGAACCATTTTGAAGAGGACCTGCTGGCGGCCTTGTCGAGCGACATCAAGCACATCTCACCTAAATATTTTTACGATGCCCAAGGCTCTCTGCTGTTCGACCAGATTTGTGACTTGCCTGAGTACTACCCTACCAGAACGGAGATGTCGATTCTGAGTGAAAACGCACAAGCGATTGCGCAGCAAATCGGCCCTCACGCCGAATTGATTGAACTCGGTGCAGGCTCGTTGACCAAAGTGCGTGTCTTGTTGCGACAGCTTGACGCGCCGACCGCTTTCTTGCCTATGGATATTTCGGGTGACCACCTGAAGGCGGCCTCGCGAGATTTGCAACAGGAATTCTCCCATTTGCCGGTGACACCGATCGTGGCCGACTACACCCAAGACTGGTGCCTGCCCGACAAATTGCCCGCTACGAAGCGCCGAGTCGCGTTCTTTCCAGGCTCAACCATTGGCAATTTTGTACCCGAAGAGGTGGATCATTTTTTTGCCAACTGCGCGCAGTATTTGCCTTCAGGCGCCCTGCTGCTGGGCGTAGATTTGCTCAAGCCACCCTCGATCATGCATCAGGCTTACAACGATTCGCAAGGCGTCACGGCGGCATTCAATTTGAATCTTTTGACACGTGCCAACAAAGAACTTCACACCAACTTTGATGTTGCGCAATTTACCCACTGGGCTTTTTACAACGCCCCCCAAAATCGGATTGAAATGCATTTGGTGAGTTTGAAGCGGCAAGAGGTTAAATTAAAAGATCACTTGTTCGTTTTGGAAGAAGGCGAAACCCTGCACACTGAAAACTCGTACAAATACGCGATCGACAAGATCCAAAAATTAGCCGCCCGGCAAGGCCTGCAGCCTGGCCCCGTTTGGACAGACTCGAACCAATGGTTTGGTTTGCTGTGGTTTGACATTCCCGATTTTAAAATCACCTCAGGAGCAAAGACATGAAGGCCACTTGGAATCAGCAAATTTTGGCCACCTCAGACCATACGGTCGTGGTGGAAGGCAATCATTACTTCCCCACCAGCGCTTTGAACAAGGCTTTTTTTCAAGCCTCTCCCAAGCAAACCACTTGCCCTTGGAAAGGGGTGGCTCATTACTACGATGTCATTGTGGAAGATTCAGTGAACGAGGCCGCTGCGTGGTTTTATCCAGACCCCAAACCAGAAGCCCGCCAAATTGCTGATCATGTGGCATTTTGGAAAGGTGTGACGATCAGCAAGGACTGACGCTGTGGTTCAGGATTTGGCACGCAAGTTCGCAGTTACGAAAGCCGAACAAACCTCTTAAAAGCGCACGCACATGTAATAAAGTTTCACATTTGGGCTTAGGATGGTTACATCGAACCAAGGGACGAAACGCACATGAGCTTGAAAATCGGAATCAATGGGTTTGGCCGCATTGGCCGCATGGTCCTGCGCGCTGCGGTGCAACACTTTCAAGACATTGAGGTTGTTGGCATCAACGATTTGCTGGAACCCGAGTACCTGGCCTACCTGCTGCAATACGACAGCGTGCATGGCCGCTTCAAGGGCAGCGTTGCCGTCGAGGGCCACCACCTGGTGGTGAACGGTCGGCGCATTCGCCTGACGCAAGAGCGCGACCCGGTCAACCTGAAGTGGAACGAAATCGGCGCCGTCGTGGTGATCGAATCCACCGGTTTGTTCTTGGACAAAGACAGCGCAGGCAAACACCTGACTGCGGGGGCCCAGAAAGTGGTGATGTCGGCGCCGTCCAAAGACGACACGCCGATGTTTGTTTATGGTGTCAACCATGCGTCCTACGCCGGGCAAGCCATCATCAGCAATGCCAGCTGCACCACCAACTGCTTGGCACCCATCACCAAAGTGTTGCATGACAGGTGGGGCATCAAACGTGGCCTGATGACCACCGTGCACGCTGCCACCGCCACCCAAAAAACCGTGGACAGCCCGAGCAACAAGGACTGGCGCGGCGGCCGCGGCATTTTGGAAAACATCATCCCCAGCAGCACTGGCGCGGCCAAGGCCGTCGGGGTCGTGATTCCCGAGATCAAGGGCAAGCTGACCGGCATGGCGTTTCGCGTGCCCACCTCAGATGTGTCGGTGGTCGACCTGACCGCAGAGCTCAACAGCCCCGCCACCTATGCCGATATTTGCGCCGAGATGAAAGCCCAAAGCGAAGGTGCGCTCAAGGGCGTGCTGGGTTACACCACCGACAAAGTGGTCTCGACCGATTTTCGTGGCGAGGTTTGCACCAGCGTTTTTGACGCCGATGCGGGCATTGCGCTGGACAGCACCTTCATCAAGGTGGTGGCCTGGTACGACAACGAATGGGGTTACGCGAACAAGTGCCTCGAGATGGCAAGGGTGGTGGGCGGCTGACACCGCCCACCGGGTCCTTATGCGCTCACATGCTTGCCCACAATACCGGCCAGTTCGAACATCGTCACCTGGTCTTTGCCGAACACCGCCTTGAGTTTGGCGTCAGCGTTGATGGCCCGCTTGTTGGTCGTGTCTTGCA
>Ga0114959_10003282_pt1 | contig 12792 bp, 32 predicted proteins | sample C_130625_EF_Meta_FD_87317 | JGI IMG/M metagenome (GOLD analysis project Ga0114959, IMG submission 87317) | Freshwater microbial communities from Lake Croche, Canada to study carbon cycling - C_130625_EF_MetaG | ecosystem: Environmental > Aquatic > Freshwater > Lake | place: Lake Croche, Canada...
AAGCAATAGCAATACCGCAAAGGTCCTTTCCTACGATACCTTTGTATACTCAGATTTTATAAGAGATTTGGGTAGAAACACTATTTGCATAGATGATGTCCGTAGTGTCTTGACAAATAAATCCAAATATGCTACAGTCTTATATACTGACAGTCACACTATCTTATCAAAAGAACAAGATTATGTGCCAGTTGTTAAAACTGAATCAAGTGTATTAGAGGATTTATTTGAGTTTAACTAATGATAACTATTCCGTATGATAAAATAAGCATAGTGCATCATTGGTGTACTAAAAACATATCACCTAGAGAGTATTATTTACATACCAAAGTAGGCGGTAATGGTTGGGAAATATCACGTACTAAAGTCGATTGGGTTTTGACTACAGAAAACCCTAAACACGAAACTTATATTGAACTGAGATTCATATGACATTCAATCAAAATATTAAACGTATCGGCTTTGCTTGTAAGTTCGCAGAGATTAATAAAAAAGGTGAGATTAGTAGTGTTGAAGGATTGAACACTGGTGGCACCACAATGGCTTGGGCTAATCGTCAAAGTCGTAGAGTAGCAGAGGAAAAAATCATTGATGTTGCTAAGCGTAACATTACGAATACTCATGCACTAATTAAAAAAGTTTCCACGTTGCCCAATGAATTACGCATGTTGCGTATTACTAGTGACATGCTTAGTTTTTATACTCACCCTGATTGGCAAGGTTTTTGGCATTCAACTGATGTTCAAAATCAACTCGCACATTGGTTTGCACCATTAGGTGAGACAGCACGTAGTAATGATGTACGTCTTAGTTTTCATCCTGATCAATTTGTAGTTTTAGCTAGTGATCGTCCTGAAGTAGTAAATAAATCTATTGAGGAGTTTGAATATCATGCAACAATGGCCCGTTGGATGGGATATGGCAAAGCCTTCCAAGACTTTAAAATCAATGTTCACATCGCAGGTAGAGCCGGTACAATGGGTCTCCGTGAGGCCCACAAAAGATTATCACCAGAAGCACGTAATTGCCTCACAATCGAAAACGAGGAAATAAGTTATGGACTTGACGCATGTCTTACTATTAGGGATATCTGTCCTATTGTGTTGGATATTCATCACCATTGGATTCATAGTAACGGGGAATACATCGACCCAGAAGATAACAGAGTTAAATTGGTGGTGGAAAGTTGGCGAGATGTTAGGCCTACTATGCATTATAGTGTTAGCCGTGAAGATATTCTTGTGGGTCACGACGCCAATGTTCGACCTAATCTGGAGTCTCTTCTCCAATTAGGACACAATAAACAAAAGTTACGAGCACATAGTGACTATTATTGGAACAATGCAGTTAGTGAATGGGCGTTGACATTCAATGATCAATTTGATATAATGTGCGAAAGCAAAGGTAAAAACTTAGCTAGCTTTAAATTATTTGAGGATAGTAAAAATGTTAAACAAACTAAAGAACTTATTTGCGAAGAAGCCTGAACCTATTAAGGTTGAAGAAGTAAAGAAACCCAAAGTACAGAAACCCAAAGAGTTAACAGAAAAAGAAAAGGCAACTGCTAACGGCGAACCATATATTTCTATAACCAAAGTAGAAATTAATCCAGATAACATCAATGATGGCTCTTTTGAATTTGATTGGAATGATATATTCATTGCACGATTAGTTAAATCAGGCTATATGAAAAAGAAGGAAGATACTGATAGTGACATTATAGATAGATGGTATAGTGAAATTTGTAGGAATGTCCTAATGGAAGTATATGCTCAGCAACAAGCTGATCCCGAGAATCGTGACGTAAGGTATCAGGTCCAAAGTAGAAAACTAGATAATGGTAGAACAGAAGTTTCTTAAATGACAATGTTGCTTTTTAGCAACATTTTTTTTAAACGGTTGACAATAAATCCAAACTTTGATACTATGTAATTCTTAACTTAATTTTGGGGATAATTAAATGGCTATTCAAACTTTAACCAGTTTTAAATTTGCAAATTGGAGGGCAAAAGCTACTCCCATACCTGAAACCAAAAAACCAGTAGACCTATGTGCTCCTGTGCCGGAAGATGAGCGAGTGGTCCATATAGATGACCGCAATATGGACATGATAGAAAGACGTAGTGAAGAAATTATAAAGAAAATTGATAGTATAAGTACACTTAACCTAGATAAAAAAATAACAAAAGAGTTTATGCCCAAACCAGTTACCACTACATTTAGTAAATGTATTTTTCCTGTAACGATTCAACGTCCTGAAAAAGAAGAACACCAAATAAATATTATGGCTGACTATGACGCTAGATATTTTAGCATGCCTTCTGCAGGATATGATGCTATTCTAGATATGTATGTTATCGATGAAGGGCAACATCGACTATTGGCATTGCGTGATAGAATCCGTTTAGGGTTGCAACCAGATTGCAAACCAGACGACTGGGAAGATTATCCTATACACCTACAAGTAATTAATTTAGAAATTAATGAAGATGAAAATGGCAACCTGTATTGTGATTACAGTCCATTACGTGTGCGTTTTTTGATCGAAAATGATCGCAAACTTGCTGTATCAGAATTTGATAAATTTAAAAATGAGGTGCATGGAAAACTGACCGACAGTCCAAACTCTCAGACGCTACCTGAGTATGAACGAGCGGCTGAAATTTATTTGAAGCTTAAGCAAAGAAATATTACTCCTGTCGATTCTAGTGATTATGGTCAACGTAGTAAAGCAGGTGCTTTATCGGCAGTACGTTATTTACGTGATAAGAAATTCACAATGTCCGATGTTGACAATATGGCTAATTTTCATCATGAGTTTACTGCACATGAACCTGTATCCGATATGCAAGTGTTACCAGTAAAATGGTTGTATAAACTAAACACTGGTCATCATTGGTATGATCAAAATGATCCCGACAAGGTAGCGGAATTTAAACAATTTCTATTTTGCTTAAATGCCACGTGTGCTGTGAAAAATGATTTTGATTTGTGGATGAGTTTCGCTAGAGAGGTTTGGAAACGCCGAATGAAAAAACTTAAGGCACACGACAATATTCCTGCTGATTTTTCAATGGTGTTGTTAATTCAACTTACTGCAAAAGCAGGCTATACGTATCCAGGTATTGATCCTGATTGGTATAATGCATATACTACCCCTATCAGTAGCTGGAATGTACTTACCCAAGCTGAGAAAAATTTATTCGTATGATGAAAAAATTACAAGCTGATTGCGCCTATATCGCCAAAATCCATAACAAGTGCAAGTCGGGAAAGACTAGGTCTTTTGCTAGAAGATTCGGCAGAAGCCAGTACAATCAAGGCGGCTTTGAAAATATAATGAGTAATGCATATATTTGTCAAGAAGGATTTGAGAGTGATATTGATCGTTGGGAAAAAATATACAAACGTGAATATTACCATTTCTTGATTAGAAAAAAAAATAATTACAAAGCAGCAACAGAATGGATCGATGAAAAATTCAATGATGTAATTAATTGTACCCATATTCAAAAAACAATGGAAAATATAGTCCGTGAGGAAAAACTACACATACGAAAAATAAAATCAGAGTATCTAATAAGATTACTAGACGATGCTAATTTTATTCATGATGTACGTGCTAATCTTGAAAAATACACGGACGAAATTATTTGACAATAATTCAAAATAAAGATATAATACACATATGAAAAAATACGCACTGATAGATACTGCAAACACCTTCTTCCGTGCCCGTCACGTTGCTAGTCGCAATAGTGATCCATTCGAGAAAGTAGGCATGGCATTACACTTGACACTTGCTAGTGTTAATCAAGTAGTTAGAAAATTTGGTATTGACCACATTGTGTTTTGCTTGGAGGGTCGCAGCTTTCGTAAGGACCTTTACAAACCATACAAGAAAAATCGTATCGTAGATACACAATCTCAAACTCAAGCTGAGGTTGAGGAAAACGCCCTTTTCTGGGAAACATATGAAAAATTTACCACATACATTCGTGAGAAAACTAATTGCAGTATAATCCGTAATGAACGGGCAGAAGCGGATGATATCATAGCCCGTTTTATACACTTACACCCAAATGATCAAACTTATATTATTAGTAGTGACACTGATTACATCCAGCTTATATCTGATCGTGTCTTCCAGTATAATGGAATCACCAATGAACTCATTACACTTGAGGGATATATCAATGAAAAGGGAAAGCCAGTAATAGATAAGAAAACTAAAGAACCTAAACTATTAGGTGATCCTAAGTTTATCCTATTCGAGAAATGTATGCGTGGTGACGCTAGTGATAATGTGTTTAGTGCATATCCCGGCGTTAGAACTAAAGGTAGTAAAAACAAAGTTGGTCTAATAGAAGCATACGAGGATCGTAATAAGCAAGGTTTTTCGTGGAACAATCTAATGTTACAGCGTTGGACTGACCATGATAATGTTGAGCATCGGGTAAAAGATGACTACGAACGTAATCGTACATTGATTGACTTAACTGCTCAGCCAGAAGAAATTAAAAATCTAGTTGATGATTCTATCAGAAATTCTGTTCGTACAGAAACCGTACCACAAGTTGGGATTAATTTTATGAAATTCTGTGGTAAGTATGAACTTACTAAACTCAGTGAGCAGGCAGAAACTTTTGCAAAATGGTTGAATGCCCCGTATACAGGTTGTTTGGTAGGTAATAAAGTAAATGCATCCTAACCTTGATTTTCCCATCAGTTTTTACAAAGATATGTGGTCAGTGACTGCTATTTCTGCTGTAAGAAAAACTAAGTTTAAAAAACATACTGTTCCATTTTCTCAAGAAAATGATGTTGTAGATATAGTTTATGATGCAACAGGTAGGCTGGAAGCACATCATCATTTTGGTAGGGTAGATCAACGTGTATAAAATATCATTTACAACTATAGATGATGTAGATGAATTTGTAAATGAATTAATCGATTATGCCATTAACGAAGCCCAAGGATTTAAAATGTCTGTAACCACTTATCATCAGTTTAATGAACCCACAGTAGACTTATATTTTAATCAGGAGCGTGATGCTATTATGTTTGAATTGAGATACCGTTAATGTTAGTTGATAAAAATAGATTTTGGGAAAACCTAGTTGATTACTATTATGACAATGTGCATTGGGAGAAAAGCAACATTCAACCAACTACTACAGTTAGTTCATGGTTAGTTAGTGAATATGATGCATATGTAGGTATCGATACTATAGAGTTTGTAACTCCAGAAAAATATTCTTGGTTTATGTTGAGGTGGTCTTGAGTTACAAGATTAGAATACAATTTAAAGAAGGTGCTACTATATCAGACTGGGATAAAAAATGCATAATTCTACTAGAACATTTTGGCTTACCTGGTAAAAATTATGTTACCTCCTTCTGTGAAGATTATTTAGAAGTTAATTTTAAGAACGAAAGAGATGCCATTCATGCAGCATTATTACTATGATATAAATCTACTGTGAAAGATCATAGCAACCCGCTAAGCAGACCTTATATAGTAAGATTGAAAGAACAAGGCTTTATTTATAAAGTCGAATTGCCAGTAAATCCTGAAGAGTACCTATTAGATAACATAAACTTATGGCTATATGGACATGGATATAAATCTAAACATGATTATGTGATGAGTAACTGGTCTTTTTATTTCAAAGATGAAAAACTTGCAATATGGTTTAGATTGAAGTGGACATGAAAACAGAGATTGACATAACCTATCAGGTCACAAAAAATAACTATAAAGAAAAGTTTGAAATACTAAAAGAAATGATAGTATGGTTATCTATTAATTTAGGGCAATATATAGGGAATGACACTATACCAAAAAATTCTAATCCATATCTATATGCATACGGGAAGAATTGGCAAATAAAAATTTACACACATGAGGAAACCTATCATTGGAAAGTATGGATAGATGATGAGGTTCTTGCCTCTATGTTTATTCTAAAATTTTTATGATTACATTAAACAGATTGCAATGGTCAAAAATAGCTGCTCTTATTGTAGAAGAATACAAAGAGACTCCATCTGTATATATGTTGCGCAGTAAAATGAAAAGAGTACTAGGCTTCACAATACGTGAGGAACCTCAGTGGAAGAGTGATGTAATATACCTAGATTTTTTTGATGACCAAAAGAAAACAATTTTTATATTAAAGTACATGTGAATCCGTTTTACTTGACATATCATCATAATATGATACAATCTTCTTATCAGAATTACGGAGAGATAATATGAGCTTAATAGCCAAACCTGTAGTAAAAAATCAATATTGGATAGTTACCGATGGTACACAAAAAGTGGGAAATGTTATATCAGACGGTGCGGGATATGACTTAAGAATCGGTAACACTGTCACCCACTACAATAGCACAAAAGCTATTGCATCTAAGGAAAAAATAGAATTTGTATCTACTAAAACAGATAAACCAGAAATACATACATTTGGGGAATACCCAACTGGATCAGCCAAAATATACAATTCTATGTTAGATATAAAACGTAAATTGCATTTATTTACTAAGACTAGCAAAAGTAAGTGTTTTCATGCTGCAGGATGGTTTGCTATAAAACAAGGGCTAGAATACACTATAATACAATCACCCAAATATATCTTTGTACAAAGATACGAGTATTATGGTCCTTTCATGACTCAGGCCGAAGCCAAAACTATGATAAATAGTATATGATTTACATTAAAAAATTTATAGATAAAATAGCTAATATGGAAGGTCGTCAGGGACGAGATATTGTTATGACTATAGATGAAGCTAGGGCATTGCGTGATGAAATAACCATACTTGTAATAGACAAATATGAAGCAGCAATGACTAAACGCCCAGAAGAAGTTATAAATGTAGAGATGAAAGGCGGCAAATGGTAGATGAGTAGGACTCAACCTAAACTAATACTAGAGATAGTTGATAAGGTTACATACAAATGTGATCAAATTGTAGAGGCTGCAGGTATTTGGGCAGTCTTTCATGACGGGCAACCTATAAATTTAAAAAGCAATCACTACTTAGATAGCGAAGCAGTTACCAAGTACAAAAAAACTAGTTTTAGTAATCCAGGACACGCACGTAATCTATGTCGAAAACTTAATGCACAATTCAAAACAGATAAATTTAGTGTGGTGTTTATGAATTCCGGCACCAAAGTTTACCCCGATGAATAAAAAGATAATAAAGCGCAAAATAACTAGTGCTGTATTAGAAAGTCTTCCGTATCATTTACAACAATCTCAAACAGTAGATGAAGCCATGAGTAGATGGTGGCTAAACATCCGTAGTGAAGGTGGATTAAGATTAACTGAATTGGGCGATCTTATGTTTAGATCCGCTGATATAGAATATTTTGACTATGAGATCGAGACCAATTCAATTCACAAAGGTTGGTTAAATTTTGTACTTGAATTGAATAACAAAATCCCGTGCCCATATTTTATACATAAGCAAAAAAATGCAGTTAATATAAGGATATATGATAGTAAAGTTGCGGTACTGATAAGTTTACACGGAAACATATTTTCCTATATAAAAGCTACAAGAGAAAGAACCTAACATAAATAATTTCATCGGAGGGAAATATGACAGAGGAAAAGAAAAGTAAGAATCCGTTTATCAATATGGCCAATGAAGCAAAGAAAGCAGCAACCGGCTTTCCAAATCAAAAGCAGGAAACCAAAGCTCCAAAGCCCAGTAAAGGGTTCGGTGGAGCAACAACAGTAAGAAGAACAGGGAGAGGAAGATGAAATACTTATTAGCACTAGTAACAAGTTTAGCTCTTGTACTATCACCAGTATATGCAGCAGATGCACCAGCAGCACCAGTTAAAAAGGGTAAGTTGATGTTGGCTAAAAAGAAAGACCACAGCCAAGACAACACGCCAAAGGCTAAAAAAGGCAAAAAGTAATATTCTTTGCGTAATATAGAGATATAAATAGTAATACAGTTACGAGGTTCTGTAAAAATCTCAATTTAAACACACTTACACAGGAGAAAATTATGTTTAATTTCAACATGTTCGACCAGAACACATATAAAGACTTGTACACAGCAAATTTTTATATCGATGCACTTCAGCACACAAAATCCAACTTAACTGATAAAGTTATTACAGATCCGGTTTTAAATAAAGCTGCCCACAATTTCTTAGATGCACAAACAATGTTTGCTAAAATGATTGCACAAAATACAACTGCCATTGCAAAGCATGGGGTAGATTCATTTTGCAAAACGTATTTCCCGCAGATAGCAACGACTGCGGCCGCAACTACAACTAAGCCAAAGGCATTATAATCATGCCTTGCTTAAATTGGGTTAAATCCATCGCTTCGGGCATGGTAAGTAACCATTATGGTTCTACTTTAGAAAAATACATTGAAAGCAAAAATCCCAAAACACTAGCAGATATTGAATTATATGCGTTAGAATATGAGAGAAAGCTTGCAGAACAATCTTTTAAATTTTAAGGAAATGAAATGACAGACTTTACACCAAAATTACCAGAAGTAAAATTCAATAAGAATGGCTATGAACTACGTACTGACATTCTAAAGGAAGCTAGTTCATTGTTACAAAATGAATTTCACGTTAAGTATTCAGGCTGGGAAGTAACTGCCCAGCGTGATGAGAAAACAGGGCAAATCATTACATCAGTGGGTATGCCAGAATTTCCTGGACTAGAGAAAATCCTTGAGACAGCGGAAAAGATGTATGGGTTCGTTAATCAAGTATCCTCAAACAAAAAGTAATAAAACTTCAACCTTTGGATTCAGTGTAATGCTGAATCCAAATTCTCTGCACAATAAACAACATGATATTTAGAAAAGACATTCCCGGCTGGTTACATGATAGTGAAATTTCTACTGTTGAGCGACTATGTAATTTAATTCCTGAAGGTAAGGATGTATTAGAGATAGGGCCTTTTGCTGGAAGAACCACACAAATATTTGCTCAGTTGTGCGAATCACGTATCATTTATTCTATAGATCCTTGGCCAATTATGGAACCACCTCAAGTATGGACTGGTATGGTATGCTATGATGGTCCTGATTTTAATACCAACGATACTAAAAAAATATTTCATAGTGAAATAGTTGATAAGTTTAGTAATGTTATTCCTATTCATGGAAGATTCCCTGAAGATTATCCAACAGAATATACAACTAATTTAGGTTTAGTACATTGGGATACTGATAATGTAACTGCAGTAGAAGATATCGATAATGAATTACATGCAGCTTGGAATATATTGCCGGTTGGTGGAATACTTTCAGGTCATACTTTTGCATATTGGATGTCTAATGTTGTTCAAGCAGTTAGGCATTTTGCGATAGAAAAAAATGTTGATGTAATTTTACCCCCTAGCGGTAGCATGTGGTACATGGTCAAACCCTAAATTCGTAGTATTTTGACAACACTTTTTGTTGCTAAAAAGCAACATTTCCCCAAAATTTGACATTAAATCCAATTGGCGATATAATAGCTGTATAGTCAATAACAAGGAGCGAAAATGTTGAAATACGCTAATGTTGCAAAGGTCGGTGACTACATTCGTGCATATGACTTCAAGCCAATGAAAGATCGTGAAGATTGTTTCATCGAAGGTACTGTTGTCAAAATTGACAACAAAGGGTTTGATTGCTATGTTGTGATCTGTGAAAAAGATTCTTGGTCTGACAGTGAGTGCAAAGGTCGTGTTGGTCAACAAATATTTGTGCCCTTTGAAGTAAGTTTCTTAGAGTACGATGGTCGTGTTATGAATTTATCAAACTAAGGAGTTATTTATGAATATCACCGAACAAGAAAAAATCATGCGTATCTTAAAAGACGAGCCACAATTTGACCGTTTACGTCATGGCAGTCTCTATGATCGTGGTAGTGCTGATAGTTATTACAATCGCCCACGTAGCCCACACTGGTGGCCAGAAGGTACTGGTAATGGTCAAAAGATTGAGACTCTTACCAAGGAAGAACGTGAGGAATATTACGCGGGCTATGATTATAACGAAGCATATGGCGACAAAAAGTCTTACGATTAATTATGAAATTTTTATTCTATAGTTTTGTTGTTCCGTTTTTTGCTTTGCCTGTGGTGTTATTAATTTTTCTTGATATTTTATTAAAGGTAACACAATGAATTATGGTGCATGTGGTCATCAAGCTAAACTTACCCGTATTACCTTTTCACTTAATCGTAAAAGACAAGTTTCCCAAGAACTGAACAGTTGGGAAAGTTTGGAACTCGCAGTTGAAGCAAGTGAGTACAAGGAAGCCAATGCAGTTATTACATACATTAAAGGGAGAAAGTGATGGAAAACTTTATCATTGATATCAAGTTTGACGAGGAATATAATTCTTATATTACATATTTTGCTAATGGCGAATCAGTAGTTTTAGATGCAACTAATTATCAGGATGCAGTTATGGAAGCAGATATGTTAGATATGGTGGAGTTCCAATGATAGATTTTCGTGATCTGGATATGGCAGTCATGGAGTTACATGATGTTGCTAGATTAATTGAGCGTGATATTGGCAAGGGTCAATTGAGCGAAGATATTAGAAACTGTGCGGATAGACTAAATGCCCTCATTAAAGAAACCTATAACACTAAAGAAGCCTCCTGTATCTAAGAAACCCATTCCACCAAAGAAGCCTCCTGTAACTAAGAAGGCTGTTGTGGAAAAGGAAGTACCAATGAAGATGTTTACTTGTCAAAGTTGCAAGAATAAGTACCCTGATATGGGGTTGTATTTTTACAACAAATCTAGTAAAAAGTGTCTTTGGTGCTCAAAGTTTCCCAAAAGAAATACACCCAAAATTTGACAATAAATCCGTTTGGGTATATAATATACACTTACACTGACAAACAAGGAGCAATAAATGGCTTATATGTCCCAAGAGCGCAAAGCAGAAATCGCCCCAGTTGTTAAAGCTATATTAAAAAAGTACAATGTTAAGGGTTCGTTAAGTGTGCGTAATCACATGACCCTTTGCTTGACTATCAAATCAGGTCCAATTGATTTTATTGAAGATTATTTGGCTGGCACTGCCCCCGGCGATAGTGCTGATTATGTTCGTAAATCTGGCTCACTACAAGTAAACACATATTGGGTTGATAACAATTTTCCCGGTGAGTCTAGAAAATTTTTGACTGAAGTAGTAGCAGCAATGAATGGCGGTAATTGGGATGAGTCTGATATTCAATCGGATTATTTCAACGTAGGGTGGTATGTTGACGTTAGTATCGGCAATTGGAACAAGCCGTATATTTTGGTCAAATAAACTGAATTTTGGTAACACCAATTGTTGACATTGATCTTAATTGGTGCTATCATTATACTTACTGAGTAATCAGTATTTTAAATTTCTTTTTAACTTTTTATTAGAGGTAATATTATGGCAGATGCAAATCAGCTTTTTAAGGTAGCAGGTATCACTACTCATAACGGCAACAGCAAGGTTCGTTTTACCGATGACCTTATTCGTCGGGTCAAGCAGTTCACAAAAGGTAATGCAACCCGTATTGACTTGCTTGAATTGCCAAACGCAATGACCAAGCTTGATGCGTTGAAGTATCTACAAGCACACGCAGACTTCCAATCAGCCAATGATCAGGCTTTGATTAGTGACAGCATTGAAGATCGCAGCAAATCCTCAAAAGGTGAGGTTAAGGTCACTAAGGCTAAGCCAAATCTTGATGCTATCAAAGCACGTGGCAAGAAAACTAAAGAAGTGTCCGCTGATCAGATTTTATCTGAAGTTGGCATCAAATGATGATAACGGCATTGGGCTATACGCTCAATGCCATTTTTTAAAGGCACAGATATGAAAATTTCAGACAAGCTAGAAAAAATTGGTGAAGATATTAGTATTAAAATGTACGACAATGGCTTCATGGTAGAAATCTCAGGTCGTGATAGTGATGACGATTGGGCTGATGTAAAGATCGTTTGCAATACACTAGATGAGGTAAAAGAATTACTAAGTGAAGCAAGTGAAATGCCTAGAAGCTAACATGAATTATTACGATAGTATAACCACACTACACAGATACGCACAGCGTAGACATTATTTTGATCCTAGTAATCGTCAGGATTTAGATGAACTACTGTTTTTCAAAAAGCATCACAAGTGGAGATCAGGATGTCCGTTCTATCTTGAATGGCCTTTTGGTGATGTACTAACAATGTGTGATTCTAAATATAGCGAACATATGTTGGCTAGACTCAAATAAAAAAGCTACCCTAGGGTAGCTTTTTTCATGTATAGTTATATTATTGTTAGATACTGTTACGCTGGCGCTGTTTCATATACATTAAGTGTTCCGGCAGTAAACATATCAGTTCCGCCTATGGTAGTAAGTGTAATACTACTTAACTCTGAGCTAACTAAGTTTACACTACCTGAAAAGGTGCTTACAGCGATGATAGTGGCAGTAGTAGAGTTATTGAATGATGAGGTCCCGCTAACCAACCATACATTTGCACCTGCATTTAATCTTGTCAGTGTGATGTGTCCTTGATATGTTCCGGTATTATTCAAAAGCCCGCATGCAGTAGCGAACCCAGTAGTAAAATTACTGATTGCAGTCTGGGCGGTACTGCCTGCAGTACCGCCTGTTGTTACTACTGCACCAGTGTATCCGGTCGCTGTAGGCGTACCCCCTGTACCGGTACCAATTTGAAGCATGGGGCAATTATTTTTTGCAGCCACCGCACTGGTACCCTTTACACCAAAATACACTATAGTTATCTGCATT
>Ga0114959_10003284_pt1 | contig 12779 bp, 10 predicted proteins | sample C_130625_EF_Meta_FD_87317 | JGI IMG/M metagenome (GOLD analysis project Ga0114959, IMG submission 87317) | Freshwater microbial communities from Lake Croche, Canada to study carbon cycling - C_130625_EF_MetaG | ecosystem: Environmental > Aquatic > Freshwater > Lake | place: Lake Croche, Canada...
CGGTGGCCAATCGGTCGACCGGTACCACGACGATGATGCGGCACGGATGTTCGCGGCTTGCAGCCACCGCGGCGTCGATCGAGTCCTCGACGATGTCCTCGGTGTCCGGTGCAACCACCAGGGTAAGCACCCGGCCGAGAGTGATTGCGCCGCCCTCCTCGCGAAGTTCGGTGATGCGCTTGTTGATCTCGTTGGTCGTGGTGTCCGGGATGTCGACGATCACAGTGCTATTTCCCTTCCGGTGATCATGGTCGCCGCCATTGCCGGCCCGAACGCTCCAACATCTCAAATGCCGAGTCCGGACCCCAGGTGCCCGACTCGTAGGGATCCGGTGCCCCCTGAGCCGAAGCCCAGTAATCCAATGCGGGATCCAGTATTTCCCAGGACAACTCGACTTCGGCGTTGACCGGGAACAGTGACGGTTCGCCGAGTAGCACATCAAGGATCAGTCGTTCGTAAGCTTCGGGAGAGTCCTCGGCGAAAGCCGATCCGTAGGAGAAATCCATGTTGACGTCTCGCACCTCCATGGTGCTTCCCGGTACCTTGGATCCGAAGCGCAAGGTGATGCCCTCATCCGGCTGGACCCGGAAGACCAGTGCGTTCTGGCCGAGTTCCTCGGTCATGGTGGCGTCGAACGGCAGGTGCGGGGCCCGCTTGAACAACATCGCGATCTCGGTCACTCTGCGGCCCAAGCGTTTTCCGGTCCGCAGGTAAAACGGCACACCCGCCCAGCGTCGGGTGTCGACTTCCAGTTCGATCGCGGCGAAGGTCTCCGTGGTGGACGTTTTGGAGAAGCCGTCCTCGTCGAGCAGTCCGACCACCTGCTCGCCGCCCTGCCAACCTGAGCTGTACTGCCCGCGCGCGGTGGTCAGATCCAGTGGTTGGGCCAGCCTGGTGGCGGAGAGGACCTTGATCTTCTCGGCCTTGATCTCGTCGGGGGAGAAGTTGACCGGCTCCTCCATGGCGGTGAGTGCCAGCAGTTGCAGCAGATGGTTCTGGATCACGTCGCGGGCGGCACCGATGCCGTCGTAGTAGCCGGCGCGGCCGCCCAGGCCGATGTCCTCGGCCATGGTGATCTGCACGCTGTCGACGTAGTGGCTGTTCCAAATCGGCTCGTAGAGCGTGTTGGCGAAGCGCAGGGCCAAGATGTTTTGAACGGTCTCCTTGCCCAGGTAGTGGTCGATGCGGAACACCGACTCCTCGGGGAAGACGCTGTTGACCACCTCGTTGAGTTCGATGGCGCTCTCCAGGTCGTGGCCGAAGGGTTTTTCGATCACCACCCGGCACCACTGATGCTCTTTGGGGGCAGCCAGACCGGACTTCTGAAGTTGCTCGCACACGACCGGGAACGCCTTCGGCGGAATCGACAGGTAGAAGGCGTGATTCCCGCCGGTGCCGCGCTCAGTATCGAGTTTCAGCAGTGTCTCCGCCAACAGTGCGAAGGCGGCGTCATCGTCGAAGCTGCCCTGCACGAAGCGGAATCCCTCGGCCAACCGATCCCATACCTCCTGGCGGAACGGGGTACGAGCGTGCTCCTTGACGGCGTCGTACACGATCTGGCCGAAGTCCTGATCTGCCCACTCCCGGCGGGCGAAGCCCACCAGGGAGAACGACGGCGGCAGCATGCCGCGGTTGGCCAGGTCATAAATCGCCGGCATCAGTTTCTTGCGGGACAGGTCGCCCGTGACACCGAAGATCACCACACTGCACGGTCCGGCGACCCGTGGCATCCGCTTGTCGAGCTTGTCCCGCAACGGATTTCGCCAAGCAGAGGGTGCCTGACTGCGGCGGTCGGTTTTGATAGCCGAACTCATTTCGCGACGGCGTCCAGTTGACCCTGGGTCGCGTCGAGGAGTTCCTGCCAGGACTTCTCGAACTTGTCCACGCCGTCATCCTCGAGGTGCGCGAATACGTCGTCGAGATCGATTCCGATGGCGGTCAACTTGTCGAACACGGCCTGGGACTCGGCACCGGTACCGCTGAGGGTGTCGCCGGTGACGTGACCGTGGTCGGCGACGGCATCGAGGGTCTTCTCCGGCATGGTGTTAACAGTGTTGGGGCCCACCAATTCGGTGACGTACAGGGTGTCGGAGTAGTCGGGGTTCTTCACCCCGGTGGATGCCCACAGCGGCCGCTGCACCCATCCGCCCGCCTGTGCCAACGGCGTCCAACTTCCTCCGGAGCAGAACACCTCTTCATAGGCGGCGTAGGCCAGGCGAGCGTTGGCCACGCCGGCCTTGCCGCGCAGGGCCAGGGCCTCGTCCGTGCCGATAGCCTCGAGCCGCTTGTCGATCTCGGTGTCCACCCGGGATACGAAGAACGACGCGACGGAATGGATCAGGTTCAGATCGTGTCCGGCCTCCTGGGCGGCTTCGAGACCGGCGAGATAGGCCGCCATGACCGCGCGGTGGCGGGCGACCGAGAAAATCAGCGTCACGTTCACCGAGATGCCCTCGGCCAGGACGGCGGTGATCGCGGGCAAGCCGGCCAGCGTGGCCGGGATCTTGATCAGGACGTTGGGCCGGTCGACGATCTTCCACAGTTCGATCGCCTGCAGGATCGTCTTGTCAGTCTCGTGTGCCAGCCTGGGATCGACCTCGATCGAGACTCGCCCGTCGATGCCGTTAGATGCCACCCACTGCGGCCGGAGAACGTCGCAGGCCTGCCGGACGTCATCAGTGGTCGCGGTGCGGATGGTGGCGTCGACGTCGGCGCCGCGGGCCGCCAGTTCTCTAACCTGTGCGTCGTAGGCGGTGCCCTTCGACAACGCAGCCTGGAAGATCGACGGGTTGGTGGTGACGCCGACAATGCTCTTGGTGTCGATGAGTTCCTGCAGGTTGCCGGAGCTGAGCCGGTCCCGGGACAGGTCGTCGAGCCAGACTGAGACGCCTGCCGCCGATAGTGCCGCGAGGTGTGGATTCTGGGACATGTGAGGTATCTCCTGAATTTTCTGAGGGTTATTTGTGAGGGTTGGTTTTGCGGGTTAGTTGTTGATTGCGCGTTCCGCAGCGGCGGCTACCGCCTCGCCGGTGATCCCAAACTCGCGGAACAGCGTCTTGTCGTCGGCCGAAGCGCCGTAGTGCTCGAGTGAGACGATCTCGCCGCCGGGGACGAACTTGTACCAACTCTGCGCGATCCCGGCCTCGACGGCGACCCGGGCCGTGAGCCTCGGTGGAAGCACGCTGTCGCGGTATTCCCGGGGCTGCGCTTCGAACCATTCAACGCACGGCATCGACACCACGGCGGCGCGGATGTTCTTGGCGGCCAACAGCTTCTGGGCTTCGACAGCCAACTGCAGTTCGGATCCGGTCCCGATGATGACCACGTCGGCATCCTCGGCCGAGCCACCACCGAGCACATAACCGCCACGTGCGACGCCGTCGCTGCTGGTTCCCTCGAGCACCGGGATGCCCTGGCGGGTCAGGATGAAACCCACCGGGCCGCTGGCGGCGTCGGTGCCGCGCGCCACGATGGCGCGCCATGCGTAGGCGGTCTCGTTCGGATCGCCTGGGCGCACCACCGACAGGTTCGGAATGGCGCGCAGTGCCGCCAGATGTTCGACGGGTTGGTGGGTCGGTCCGTCCTCACCCAGGCCGATCGAGTCGTGCGTCCAGATGTAGATGGGATCGATATCCATCAACGCGGCCAGTCGTACGGCCGGCCGCATGTAATCGGAGAACTGCATGAAGGTGCCGCCGAAGGGACGGGTCGGGCCGTGCAGCACGATGCCGGAAAGGATCGAGCCCATCGCGTGCTCGCGAATGCCGAAGTGCAATACCCGGCCGTACCAGTCGGCGGTGTAGTCCTCAGTTGAGATCGACGGCGGTCCGAACGATTTGAACCCGTTGATGGTGGTGTTGTTGCTGCCGGCCAGATCGGCCGAGCCGCCCCACAGTTCGGGCAGCTTGGGCGCGATGTCATTGAGTGCCTGTCCGAACGCGGCCCGGGTAGCGACCGGCTTGGACCCCGGTTCCCAGTGGGTCAGGTCCGCGTCCCAGCCGGCGGGCAATTCCCGTGCCAGCAGCCGATCCAGTAGCTTTTTGCGTTCCGGTTCGCGCTTCGCCCAGGCGTCGAATCCGCTCTGCCAAGCCCTATGGGCCGCCTGGCCGCGCTCGACGAGACCCCGGGTGTGCCCGATCACTTCGTCGGTGACCTCGAAAGTTTTGTCCGGGTCGAAGCCGAGCACCTTCTTGGTGGCCGCGACCTCGTCTGCGCCCAACGCCGAACCGTGCACACCGCCGGTGTTCATCTTGGTCGGTGCCGGGTAGCCGATGATGGTCCGCAACGCGATGAACGACGGCTTGTCGGTGACTTTCTTCGCCGCTTCGATCGCTTTTTCGATGCCGACGATGTTCTCGCCTCCCTCCACGACCTGAACGTGCCAGCCGTAGGCCTCGTAGCGGGCGGGCGTGTTCTCGGTGAACGCGATGTTGGTGTCGTGCTCGATGGAGATCTCGTTGTCATCCCAAAGCACGATGAGATTGCCCAGTTGCTGAGTGCCGGCCAGCGAGCAGGCCTCGCTGGTGACACCCTCCTCCATGTCGCCGTCGGAGGCGACGACGAAGATGTAGTGGTCGAAGGGGCTGGTGCCTGGTGCGGCATCGGGGTCGAACAGTCCGCGTTCGTAGCGGGCGGCCATCGCCATGCCGACTGCTGAGGCAAGGCCCTGGCCCAGCGGGCCGGTGGTGATCTCCACGCCCTTGGTGTGCCGGAACTCCGGGTGGCCGGGGGTCTTGGAACCCCAGGTGCGCAGTGCCTCGATATCGGAGAGTTCCAGTCCGAACCCGCCAAGGTACAGCTGGATGTACAGGGTCAGGCTGCTGTGACCGCAGGACAGCACGAATCGGTCGCGGCCCAGCCATTCGGTGTCGCTGGGATCGTGGCGCATAGACCGTTGAAAGAGGGTGTAGGCCAGCGGCGCGAGGCTCATGGCTGTGCCGGGGTGGCCGTTGCCCACCTTCTGAACCGCATCGGCCGCCAGTACGCGCGCAGTATCCACGGCGCGCGAATCCAACTCGGTCCAATCGGCGGGGTGGTGGGGCTGGGTCAGCGTGGAAATCTCTTCGAGTGTCGTCACGAACTCACTCCTGGCTTCGTCGTGTGGTTGTGGCAAGGCAGTCCGATGACACCCTAATGGCGAATACTCGGCTTCGTTCGGGCTTCAGCGCAGCTCATTGGTCTTGCCATTAGGTGACCGGAGGGTGAACCCCCGGGGGTGAATCCGGGGGTGAATCATGGCCGACACAATTAAGGTCGGGGACGGTCATTGCCGGGAACCGACCCGCAGGTACCGCTGGGGTCCAACCCGGTCTACCATCGCCTGTAGTAGACGTCCCGAAATAGACGCTGGATCCTTGCGGTCATCCGCAAGCCGCTCGTGAGGAGTTATCGCGTGGACGTTCGCGAGACCACCCTCGTCGCAGGGGCTGACAAGCGGCTCCGCAATACGGTGCTGGGGTATCTGTCGCTGACGAAGCCCCGGGTCATCGAGCTGCTGCTGGTGACAACGATCCCGGCCATGCTGCTGGCCCAACGGGGCTCGGCCGATCTGCTGCTGATCCTCAACACCCTGTTCGGCGGAATGCTCGCCGCCGGCGGCGCCAACACGTTGAACTGCGTGGCTGACGCCGATATCGATAAGGTGATGAAACGCACCGCGGGCCGGCCGCTGGCCCGGGCGACGGTGCCTCGCAGCCATGCCCTGGTGTTCGGGCTGACGCTGTCGGTCGCCTCATTCTTCTGGTTGTGGTGGACGACCAACATGTTGTCGGCCCATCTGGCCGCGGCCACCATCGCGTTCTACGTGCTGGTTTACACGCTACTGCTCAAGCGCCGAACGTCGCAGAACGTGGTCTGGGGTGGAGCGGCCGGGTGTATGCCCGTAATGATCGGATGGTCAGCGGTTACCGGAACCATCGGCTGGCAGGCGCTGGCCATGTTCGCCATCATCTTCTTCTGGACTCCGCCGCACACCTGGGCGCTGGCCATGCGCTACAAGGAGGACTACGCCGCCGCAGGCGTCCCGATGCTGCCGGTGGTGGCCACCGAACGTCAGGTAACCAAGCAGATCGTCGTCTACACCTGGCTGACGGTATTAGCCACGTTGGCACTGGTCCCAGCCGCCGGCTGGCTCTACGCGGTGGTGGCCCTACTCGCCGGCGCCTGGTTCCTGACGCTGGCCCATCGATTGCAGGCCGGCGTACGCCGAGGCGTGGCAGTCAAGCCGTTGAAGCTCTTCCTGCAGTCCAACAACTATCTCTCCGCGGTGTTCTGCGCGCTGGCCGTTGACTCGGTGCTGGGGTTGCCGACGCTGTTCGGCTGAGCAGGTTCAGGGCAGCAGCACGATGGAACCCGTGGTCTTTCGGGCCGCGAGGTCGGTATGGGCACGATCGGCTTCGGCCAGCGGATAGTGACCACCTACGGTAACGACGATCGAACCGTCGGCTATCGCATCCAGCACTTCGCCTGCACGCCAGGCGAATTCGTCCGCTGTGCGGACGAAGTGCACCAGGCTTGGCCGGGTCAGCGAGACCGATCCAGCCGCGCTGAGCCGCTGCGGGTCGACCGGTGGCACCGGTCCACTGGCCGCACCGAAGAGGGCCAGGGTGCCACGCACCGCGAGGCTCGACAGGCTGGCATCGAAGGTCGAGGCGCCCACCCCGTCGTATGCCGCGGCCACACCGTGCCCGTTGGTCAATTCACGTATCCGGCCGGCGAACTCGGTCGGATCGTCGGGGTAGTCGAGCACCTCGACAGCACCCGCCTGCCGGGAGAGTTCCGCCTTCTCCGGGGTGGACGCGGTGGTGATGACGCGCGCCCCCAGGCTGGTTGCCCACTGGGTGAGGATCAGGCCGACGCCGCCGGCGCCGGCGTGCACCAGCAGGAAGTCCCGTGGCTGAACCGGATACACCGATTTGATCAGGTAGTGCGCGGTCATGCCTTTCAGTAGGGCCGAGGCGACGACGTCGGACTGCACCGACTCGGGGACGTAGGCAACGAAATCAGCTGGGGCGGTGCAGTATTCGGCATACGCACCCACCGCATTCGCGGTCACCACCCGGTCACCGGTATTGATGACGGCGACATCGTCGCCTACGGCTGCGACGGTCCCGCACACCTCGGTGCCGACCACGTACGGCAATGGTCTGGGGTAGGTCCCGGAACGGAAATAGATGTCGATGTAGTTGACCCCGATGGCGTCGGCTTTGATGAGCACTTCGCCGGGACCGGCCGACGGTGTGGGTTTCTCGATATAGCGCAGAACCTCGGGACCGCCCGTCTGGTCGACTTCGACAGCGTGCATGTCACTATCATCGCAGTTGTGAGGTCACGATGAAGCTGGCCCGGCCCAATGTGTTCCACCCCCGCATCGTGCTGGCATCGGGTGGTCACCTTCCCGACGGTGACGCCGATGATGCCGGTCTCGTCGCGGCACTGCGTCGGCGCGGACTACACGCTCGATGGCTCGCATGGGACGACCCCCAGACCGAGGATGCCGACCTGGTCATCCTTCGTTCTGTCGGGGATGACATGACCGACCGGCGCGAGGAGTTTGGGGCGTGGACCACCCGGTTGGCCAACCTGCTCAATCCGCCGGCCGCGATCGCGTGGAATGGCAGCAGTCGTTACCTGCGGGATCTGGCTGCGGCGGGCGTACCGGTAGCGGCATCAAACATCCGGGCCGATGCGCCGGGGACCGCGTTGATCTTCCTCAGCGGCGAGCAGTCCCACGCCCTCGGCACGTCCGCGGCAGGGGTGGTGCGCGGCACCGAAGAAGATTTCGAACTCTGGGATCTGGGCTATGCCGCAGTGGACGCCGCGTGCACGAAGGCCGGTGTGACCCGAACCGAATTGCTATTCGCCCGTGTCGATCTGATCGGCAGCCCGGGGGATCCACTGGTACGCGGCCTCGATCTCGTCGCGCCCGATCTGGGTTGGCGCTATCTCGACGATGACACCCGCGCGTTACAGCAGCGCACGTTCGCCCTCGGTGTGGAGTCGGCCTGTGAGCGAATGGGACTCGGTCCGCTGTCGCATCGAGGCCCATAGCGCCGCTGTGGCGACGGTGCACGTTGCCGCACCGGCGACGTGGAATGCGACCAGTGCGGCGGGCACTCCGGTGTGGTACTGCACCACTCCGATCAGAGCCTGGACCGCAACTGCGCCCACGACGAAGCCCAGTCGCTGCTTGACCAACCGCGGGGAATTGACGGCCAGCAAGCCGGCGCCGAGGCCGATCAGCAGGCTGAGGTAGCAGATCAGCAGGCTTGCGTGGATGTGCGCGAGTGTGACGATCTCGACCTCGAGTCTCGGCACTGTGCGTTGCGGACTCTTGTCGCCGGCATGTGGGCCGGCCCCGGTGACCAGGGTGCCGGTGATCAGTGTTGCGGTGAGCAGTACTGCACTGAGAAAAGTCAACTGGCGCAGCGGTTTCGGGACAGTAGCACCTGTTACACCGTCATCGGGTTCACCGATCTTGATGTAGAGCAGAGTCGCAAGCCAGACCATCGCCATCGACACCAGGAGATGAACAGCCACCGTCCACCACAGCAGACCGGTTAGCACCGTGATCCCGCCGATCACCGCCTGTAGCACGGTGGAGGCAGGCATCAGCCACGCGTAGAACAGCACCTCGCGGCGCCGTCGGGCCCGCGTGACGGCGAGCACCGTCAGGATCGCGGTGATCACGACGGCGAAGGTGATCAGTCGGTTTCCGAACTCTACGACTTGGTGGACGATCGGCACCTCGGCATGCGGTACCGGCGTGAAACTGCCCGGGAAGCACTGCGGCCAGGTGGGACAGCCCAGGCCGGATGCGGTGACCCGGACGATCGACCCGGTCACCGCGATCAATGCCTGGGAAATCACTACAGCGGCGGCGAGGATCCGTTGGGTGCGCAGACTGGGCAGGGGAAGCAGGTCAACAAGCCGCCGGAGGAACCTGCCCATCAGGTGAACCGGAACCAGCGCAGCGCAGCCACCGCCGCCACCGTGCCCCAGGCGGCCAGCACGGCAATCCCGAACCAGTCGACTGACAGCGTCGTCGCCTGCGACAGGGCCTCAGTCAACGCGCCGGACGGCGTCAATCGCGCCACTAGGGACAGCGCGCGCGGGATCGTTCCGGTCTCGAGTGTCAGCGCACCAAGGCCGGCGAAGACGAACCACAGCAGGTTGGCGACGGCCAGTACGATTTCGGCTCGTAACGTTCCGCCGAGTAACAGTCCCATCGCCACGAAGGCTGCCGTACCGACAGCGATGATCACCGCGCCTAACACCAGGCCCGCCGGGTTCGGGCGCCAGCCCAACACCAGCCCGATACCCCCGAGCAGAATCGCCTGCAGGAAAACAACACTCACTACGGCCAGGGTCTTGCCCGCGATGATGCCCCACACCGGCAGGGCGGTGGCACCGAGTCGTTTCAGGGCGCCGTAGCGACGGTCGAACGCCACCGCGATGGCCTGGCCGGTGAACGCCGTGGAGATCACCGCCAGGGCCATGATCGCGGGTATGAACACCGCGACCCGGTTGCTGCCGAAGGAACCCAAGGGCAGCAGGGTGAGCCCGATCAGCAACGTGATGGGAATGAACATGGTGAGCAGAAGTTGTTCACCGTTGCGCAGCAACAATTTGAGTTCGAGTCCGTACTGCGCGACCAGCATCCGCGGCACGCTGTTCGCCCTGGGATCGGGGGTGAAGGTTCCGGCGGGGAAGAGTTCGGTCACGGCCGCAACTCCTTGCCTGTCACGTCGAGGAATACGTCCTCGAGGCTGCGTTGCTCGACGCGCAGATCGGTGGTCAGGATGTTCAGTCGCGCGCACCATGAGGTCACCGTCGCCAGAACCTGCGGGTCGACCTTGCCCTCGACGAGGTATTCCCCGGGTGTGCGTTCACTCACGCGATAACCCTCCGGCAGTGCCGCGATCAACAGCGACAGGTCGAGTCGCCGCGGTGCGGTGAATCGAAGTTGATCCTCGGCACCGCTGTGCATCAACTGCGCGGGTGTGCCGGAGACGACGGCAGAACCGTTGTCGATGATCACGATCCGGTCGGCCAACTCTTCGGCTTCCTTGAGTTGGTGTGTCGTCAGCACCACCGTCACCCCGTCGCGGCGCAGGCCGTCGATGAGTTCCCACACCACCAGTCGGGCATGAGCATCCATACCGGCGGTTGGTTCGTCGAGGAAAACCAGTTCCGGCCGGCCGACGATCGCACACGCCAACGCGAGGCGCTGTTGTTGTCCACCGGACAGTCGCCGATACGTGGTTCGGGCGGCATCGGTGAGACCCAGTGTGTCCAGTAGCCAGGCGGGATCCAGCGGGCGGGCGGCGTAGGCGGCGACCAGGTTCAGCATCTCCCCGGCCCGCGCCGCCGGGTAGCCGCCGCCGCCCTGCAGCATCACCCCGATCCGTTCGCGTAACCGCGCGTTATCGGCCACCGGGTCCAGGCCCAGCACCTCAATGATTCCGGCGTCCGGGCTGATGAATCCTTCGCACATCTCGACGGTCGTCGTCTTGCCCGCCCCGTTCGGTCCGAGCAGAGCCAGCACTTCGGCGCATTGCACCTCGAGGTCCAGGTCATTCACCGCGAGGGTGGACCCGTACCGTTTCGAAACCCCGTGCAACCGCACCGGGGTAGTGGCTCCGGAACTCACGGGGACTTAGCGTAGGCCTCGGTAGTAGGGCTCGGTGCCGGTGGTCGGGGTGCGGGCACGGCGGCGTCGTCGGCCTCGAGTTCCTGTTCGCTGTTGTGCTCACCGGTTCCGGGTGCGTCGCGCCACGGCAGCCGGTTGCGGGTCAACGCAATCAACAGCAGCACGATCACTGCGCTGGCCAACGTCGCATCGAGGATCTGGAACAGGGCGAATCGGTCACCGTTGGCGGTGGGACCGAAGATGCCGACGATCAGGGTGACCGCGATGACAGCGACTCGGAATCGCGGCCGCGTTGCCCATGCGGCCAGGGGGATGATCGCCCACAGCAGGTACCACGGCTGCACGACCGGGAACAGCAGCACCGTTGCGCCCAGCGCGACGCCCAAGCCACCAACCGGGTGTAACCGGCCGCGCAGCACCGACAGCAGCAGCCAACTGACTGTGACGGAGATGATCAGCACGCCCATCGCACGCGTCAACGAGAGCACGGCGGTGGTGTGGTCACCCAGGCCGAGCAGGATTCCGACCTGTCCGGTACCCAGGGCCAGCAGGGTCGGCGGCGACATCCAGCTGCGCACCACGTTCGCGGTGCCGAGAGTGAAAATCCAGCCGAAGCCCAACCCGCTGGCCCAGCCGATGAGCGTCATCAACGCCAGCGCCAGCGAACCCAACAGCAAGCCGGCGGACAGGAACGCCTTGAGTGTTCCGCCCCAGCGATGCGCCAGTGCCATTGCGGTGAATCCCAGCGCCAGCAGACCGGGCAGTTTCACCTGGGACGACATCGCGATCAACACCGTGCCGGCCATCAGCAGAGCCAGTGGGACCCACCGGCTCCACTCGGCGTGGGACCGTGGCCAATGCAGTGGCCGAGGCAATAGCGGGCGACTCTGATCGATTCCCCGCAATGAGATCTCGGTGCCGGTGAGCATCAGGCCGAGCATCAGAGCCTCGTTGTGTATGCCGGCAACCAGGTGCATCAGCAGAAGCGGGTTGGCCGCGCCCAACCACAGGGCACTGACTTCGGCAACCCCGCAGCGTTGCGCCAATCTCGGTGTGGCCCACACGATGAGACCGACGCCGATCAATACGATGACACGATGACATAGCACCGCGGCCACGATGTTTTCCCCGGTGAGCGCTGAGATGCCGCGGCCGATCCAGAGGAACAGTGGCCCGTAGGGCGCAGGCGTCTCCCGCCATAGGCTCGGCACCGAGAGCGTGAACACATGGTCCAGACCCAGGCCCGGTGCCGGACCCACCTGATAGGGGTTCAGTCCGATTCGGGCGATCTGGCTCTGGGCGAGATAGGAGTAGACGTCCTTGCTGTACATCGGCGGGGCGATCAGCAGTGGCACTATCCACAGCAGCAGGGTGCGGTCCAATTGGCTGCGTGACATCCGGCGTGGACCCAGCGTGAAACGGCCCAGCATCAGCCAGGCCAGCGCCATCATCACCGCACCGGTCGTGGTCATCGTCAGGGAGACGGTCTGGATGCGCGACGGCAGGTTGAGCACCCGGACCCCGAACGTGGGGTCCTGCACGACGGGGCGGGCACCCGCGCCGAGCGCGCCGATAGCCATCAACACTGTTCCGGTCGCGCCGAACAATCGGGTGCGCCGCATGGCGGTCAACTCGGTGGTGTTGAGTGGCGCGGCCTCGATGCGCTCGTCGCCATGCAGCCTGGCGATCGACGAACTCAGGGAGAGCTGCCGGGCTGCCACTAAATCACTCTAACCGCCGCCTTACAGCGGCTTGGGTCACTCTAACCGCCGCCTCACAGCGGCTTGGGCAGGTGAGGGTGGCCTTGGTAGACCCGCGGATCTAATTGCGTCACACTGATGTTGTGAAAATCCTTCCTGACGATTCGCCGGTGTCCGGTGGCCTGTCGGGTCAGGACGGGCGCACCCGACGCGCCATCGTGCGACTGCTACTGGAGTCGGGATCGATTACGGCTGCTGAGATCGGTCGCGGCTTGGGCATCTCCGCGGCCGGCGTGCGCAGACACCTTGACGCACTTGTTGACAGCGGCGATGCGGAGGCCAACCCGGCTGCGGCCTGGCAGCAGGTCGGCCGTGGCCGACCCGCCAAACGCTATCGACTCACCCCGGCCGGGCGGGCCAAGCTCGAG
>Ga0114959_10003286_pt1 | contig 12774 bp, 12 predicted proteins | sample C_130625_EF_Meta_FD_87317 | JGI IMG/M metagenome (GOLD analysis project Ga0114959, IMG submission 87317) | Freshwater microbial communities from Lake Croche, Canada to study carbon cycling - C_130625_EF_MetaG | ecosystem: Environmental > Aquatic > Freshwater > Lake | place: Lake Croche, Canada...
ATGGCGATCTCCTCGGCGAGTTCCCGCCGCATGCCGGCGTCGTACGACGTGTCGTCACCATGCTCGCCATCGATGCTCGAGATGTGGCCACCGATGCCGACCGACCGCTTGGCCCGCAGCCGCGCCTCGCTCTGCCCGCCGCCACGGGTGTAGGCGAAGTAGTGTGGAGTGCCGGCGGCATCCCGCCACGAGAGCACGCAGTAGGGAATCAGTTGCTTGAGCGAAGGATCGTCCTCGACCGTGGCCCGCGGCCGCCACGAGGTGTGGGTGGGATCGAGCAGCGCGGCGAGATACGAAGCGGTGTCGCCGCAGAAGCCCTGGAAGGCCCCCACTCTCTCGAACTGCGACCGTGGCACCACGAGCACATCTTCCTGCGGCAGTTCACCCATCACCCACTCTCCTTCAGAGGATCAGCATCGCATCGCCGTAGCTCAGCATCCGGTAGCGTTCCCGGATCGCCTCGGCATAGGCCCGCATCACGAGGTCCCGCGTCGCCATGGCCGACACGAGAACCATGAGGGTTGTCCGCGGCATGTGGAAGTTCGTCAACAGGGCGTCGACCACGCGGAACGGAAACCCGGGCGTGATGAACAGATCGGTCGCCCCGGACCACGGCGAGAGCGTCCCCGCGCGGGCCGCGGTCTCGAGCGTCCGCACGGCCGTCGTGCCCACCGCCACCACTCGGCCGCCCCGCGCCTTCGTCCGCTGCACGGCCTCGACCGTGTCCGCCGGGCAGGTGCACCACTCCGAATGCATCACGTGGCCGTCGAGCGAATCGGCCGTGATCGGCCGGAAGGTGCCGAGGCCGACGTGCAGCGTCACCGCAGCTCGCTCGACGCCCCGGGCCGCGAGGTCCGCGAAGAGCTCGGGGGTGAAGTGCAGTCCGGCGGTCGGGGCGGCGGCCGAACCGGCCTCGCGGGCGAAGACGGTCTGATACCGATCGAGGTCGCCGTCGCGCTCGACGCCGCCACGGATGTAGCCGGGCAGCGGCACGCGGCCGACCCGCGCGAGCACCGCCTCCGCCGGTTCGTTCGCCGCGGCGCCCAGCGGCCGTGCGAGCCACGCGCCCCCTTCGGCCCGGCCGAGGAGTTCGAGCGACTGCCCCTCGGCACCGTCGCGTCCGGTGAGGACGATCCGCTCGCCCACATCAGGCCGACCGCGGGTCTGCGCGAGCACGATCCATGCGCCAGCCTGCGATCCGCTTCCCTCCACCCGCAGGAACAGCCCTTCCCACGTGCCGCCGGTTTTCGCGCGGTGGCCCAACAGTCGCGCGGGCACGACCTTGGTGTCGTTGACGACGACGAGGTCGCCGGGGACGAGCAGGCCCGGCAGGTCGCGGATCGACCGATGGGCGAGCGAGCCGTCGGCTCGGTTCACGACGAGCAGTCGGGCTGCGGACCGATCGGCGAGCGGATCCTGCGCGATCAGTTCCGCAGGCAGCGCGTAGTTGTAGGAGTCGGCGGCGTGAAGGTCGGGCTCTTCCACGGACGCCATCGTAGCGTGGTCTTGGTAGAGTGGCATGCATGACATCGTCCAGCATCCACACCAGCGTTCTGCCCGCCGAAGTGATGTCGTTTCTCGCGATCGAGCAGGGCATGACCGTCATCGATGGCACCCTCGGCGGTGGCGGCCACACGCGGTTGCTCGTGGAGGCGGTCGGCCCCACGGGACGCGTGATCGCTCTCGACCGTGACCCCGCCGCGATCGAGCGGGGTTCACAGGAGTTCGCCGGCAAACCCGTGCGGTTCGCCCAGGCGAACTTCTGCGACATCCCCGAGGTGCTCGACGCGCTCGAGATCGAGAAGGTGGACCGCGTGCTCCTCGACATCGGCCTCTCGAGCGACCAACTCGCCGACGACACCCGCGGCTTCTCGTTCGACTCCGATGGTCCGCTCGACCTCCGCTTCGATCCCACGGAGGGCGAGCCAGCCTGGCGAATGATCAACCGCCTCCGTCCCGAGACGCTCGCCGACATCATCTACGAGTTCGGGGAGGAGCGGTTCAGCCGGAGGATCGCCCGCCGCATCGCCGACGCCCGCCAGCGGGAGCCGATCAAAACCTCCCGCGACCTCGCCCGCGTCGTGATGGCTGCCGTGCCCCGACAGAAGCCTCCGCAGCGGATCCATCCCGCCACGCGGACATTCCAGGCGCTGCGCATCGCGGTCAACCAAGAACTCAAGAGCCTGCGGATCGCGCTCGAGCGGACTCCAACACGGCTCGCCCCCGACGGCCGGCTCGTCGTGATCTCGTTTCACTCTCTGGAGGATCGCCTGGTGAAGGAGGCGTTCCGAAATCGGCAGGTCTGGGAAAACCTCACACGTTCGCCGATCGAGGCGTCCGACGATGAACTGGCCCGCAATCCCCGGAGTCGGTCCGCTAAACTCCGCGCGGCGAGGATCCTCACCGCGGCCGCGGCAGAATAGGCAAGCCCGGCAAGGCATCCTTGTGGCCGACGGTCTGGCGACGCGGGGGCGTTTTCCCGACACTCCCGCCCTGCTCACGGGGGCGGCCGACCGCCCAGGTTCGCGGACTGCGCATGGGACGAGAAACCAAACTTCTGCTCGGCCTCTTGGCCACGCTCCTCGGCGTGTTCGTCGGCGTCTTGTCGATGAAGCTGCTCGTGCCGCGGCCGCCCGCCGGTGCCGGCCCCGATATTCAGTCCGACGTGGCCTCGACGGAGCCGCAGGATCTCGTGGAACCGCCACGGTTCACCGCCGATACCCTGCCGCCGACGACGACCGCGATGCCCCAAGTCGACAAGCCTCCTCGCCGGAGCCGGTTTGCCCCCGCCTCGGTGGCCGGAGAGGCCGCTCCCCCGGCGAGCGATCCCTTCGTGGCCCGGGCTTCATTCGAAGCACCCGCCACCACGCCGGCGCCCCTTCGGCCACAGGCCATGGCCTCGCGCGTTTCGGCGGCGGGCTTCGACGAACACCGCCCCGCCGTCGAACCGCCACCGGTGCCGGGCTCATCCTACGTCGCCCGCCCTGGTGACTCGTGGTGGTCGCTGGCCGAAAAGGTCTACGGCGACGGCCGCCTCTACAGGGCCGTGTTCGCCTGGAACCGCACGCTCGACCCGCGGGTATCGCTGGTGGCGGGCACACCGATCGAACTGCCGGCACGCGACCGACTGGAGGCCGCCTGGCCGGCTCTCGTGCCCACGCCCGCAGGCACCACGCAGGCCACCCCATGAAAGACAAGGCGGAAATCGTCCGCGACTGGCTGCCGCGATACACCGGCCGCAACCTCGACGAGTTCGGTCCCTACGTGCTGCTGGTCAACTTCTCGCACTACGTCGAGGCGTTCGCCGAGCGTTTCGGGGTACCCGTGCACGGAGATGGATTCCCGATCCAGTCGGCCACGTTCGACGGCGTGACGATCCTCAACTTCGGCATGGGCAGCGCGATGGCGGCCACGGTGATGGACCTGCTCGCGGCCGTCAGCCCGCAGGCGGTGCTCTTCCTCGGCAAGTGCGGTGGCCTGAAGAAGACGAAGATCGGCGACTTCATTCTTCCGATCGCCGCGATCCGCGGTGAGGGCACGAGCAACGAGTACTTCCCGCCCGAAATCCCCGCGCTGCCATCGTTCCGCCTCCAGGCCGCCGTCTCCGCCGCAATCGCCCGCCACGGCTACGACTACTGGACCGGCACGGTCTACACGACCAACCGTCGCGTCTGGGAGCACGACGAGGTCTTCAAGGACTATCTCGTGAAGACGCGGGCCATCGGCATCGACATGGAAACGGCCACGCTCTTCGTCGTGGGCTTCGCCAACCACATCCCCAAGGGCGCCCTGCTGCTGGTCTCCGACAGTCCGATGAGCCCCGAGGGAGTGAAGACATCGGCGAGCGATCGCGACGTCAGTCGTCGGTTCGTGGAGAAGCACTTGGCGATCGGGATCGACGCCCTGCTCGAACTCCGCGACTCCGGCGAGTCGGTGAAGCACATGCGGTTCGAAGAACGCCGCTAGGTGAGCACTCAGCATTTCCCGAGGGCGGACATGGCCAATCAGCGCACGACCCTCGACATCATCGTCTCGGTCTACAACGAGGCGGCGTCGCTGCCGGCCTTTCACGCAGAGGCGACGCGACTGGTGGTGCACCTCGCCGCCGAGGGCACCGACGCCACGATCGTCTACGTCAACGATGGCTCGATCGATGAATCTCCCGGGCTGCTCGACCGCTTCGCGGCGGGGCAGGGCGTGCGGGTGCTCCACCTCTCCCGAAACTTCGGCCACGAGGCGGCGATGCTCGCCGGGCTCGACGACTGCGACGCCGACCATGCCGTCTTCCTCGACGCCGACCTGCAGCATCCGCCGGAGGTTGTCCGGCGGGCGGTGGCGGTCGCCCGCGCCGGGCACGACGTGGTGCTGATGCGCCGTGAAGCGGCCCCGGGGAGCGGGCTCCGCCGGGCCTGCAACGCCGCGTTTTACCGTGGGCTCACCGTGATCTCCGCGCTGCCACTGGAACCAGATGCCTCTGATTTCTTCCTCGTCGGCCGGCCGGTGATCGAAGTCTTGCAACGGGAGATACGGGAGCGAACGCGGTTCCTCCGCGGCCTGGTGCAGTGGGTCGGCTTCCGCCGCGCCGTCCTCTCCTACACCGCCGCCCCGCGGACGGCAGGACGATCGAAGTATCACCTTGGCCGGCTCTTCGGACTGGCCCGCGATGCCACGCTCGCGTTCTCCACCGCACCGCTCCGCGTCGCCTTCATCGCGGCGATCTCGATGCTGCTCGTCTGCCTCGCGACGGCGGTGTATTCGCTCGGTGGCTGGTGGCTGGGCAATCCGCCCTCGGGCTACACGACGATCATGCTCTTCAGCACCGCCGTGGCCGCCGCGCAGTTTGGGCTCCTGGGAATCCTCGGCGAGTACGTCGGCCAGCTGGTGGACGAGGCCAAGGGCCGACCTGTCTACATCGTCGCCCGCCGCATGGGCCAGGCGGCCGACCACGCGATCCGGCGGGCCGCCTGACCGCGGCCACCCCGCAGAACCGGATTCCCATGAACATCAGCCGCAGCGCCGCGCTCGCCATCCACTTCCTGCTCGACGAGTGCCTGCCGCCGATCGTGCGGGACAGCCGCTGGGTCATGTGGCTGCCCTTCCGGATACTCTTCGGCCGACGGGCCAAGACGTTCATGGCGTTCAAGGACCGGGCCCACCTGCTCACGGAGGACGAGTTCCGTCGCGTCTATGAGGAGACCGCGGCCGTCCACCTGCAGCGTCCCACCGACCTCAATGCCACCTGCATCGCCGAGATCCTCCAGAGCGCCTCCGGGACCGTGCTCGAGGTGGGCTGCGGCCGAGGGCACCTCGCCGGCGTGCTCGCCGCGAACCATTCCGTCACCGCCTGCGACATGGCGATCGGCCCCGAACTCCCGGCCCAGTTCCCGGACGTCGCGTTTCGTCAGGAGACACTCGCCGGCCTGTCATTCGCTGACCGCAGTTTCGACACCGTCGTCTGCACCCACACGCTCGAGCACGTGCTCGACGTGCACCGGGCGGTCGCCGAACTGCGGCGGGTGGCCCGTCGGCGGCTGATCGTCGTCGTGCCGCGGCAGCGTCCGTACCGGTTCACGTTCGACCTCCACCTGCGGTTCTTCCCGCTGCGGTGCATGGTCTTCGACTGCTTCCGTCCCGACCCCGGCGTCGTCGCGCAGCGGCTGGCGAACCTCGGTGGCGACTGGTACTACCAGGAAGACCGGGCAGAGGAGTAATGCGCACCCGACGCGTTCACGAGGCTCGGGACTACCCGTACCCGTCGCCGGACGCTCGCTGCGGGCTCCGGCCCTCCGCTCGCTGCACGCCGGCTACGCTTCGCCGGGCACCGATCCGCCGCAGGCGGATTGGTCGTGGCTTCGCTTGCCGCCGAGCCCGGCTCCCGGGCACGGGCAGCCCCTCACTGTCTCTCGTAGCACAGGTTGTTAACCTGTGCCTTTTCCGATTCGCACGGCACTCAATTCAGCCCGTGCCTCTCGCGGCCTCTCGTAGCACAGGTTGGTAACCTGTGCCTTTTCCCGTCCGCACGGCACTCAAGCCAGCCCCTGCCCTCTCGTCCGCTTGTGTGACTGGGGCGAATCGCCCCACGCGCTGGGGCGATTCGCTCCAGGGGGGTGGGGCGATTCGCTCCAGTGACCCTCCCGGGCGATGCGCAGGCCTTGGCGCAGAAGATCTAAAAAACCAGGCATTTTCCAGAATTGCTTGCAAAAATCGCTTCTACCGCATGCATTGGCACGCGCTTTGCACACAAGAGGTGTCATGCACACTCTTCTCTCATCGACTCTTGCGACGACGTCGCCCTGGCCTCCAGCCACCCGGCCATCACGGCCCACGAGGCGACTCATGGTCCTTCTGCTGGCCGCGACCGTTCCAGCCGTCACAGCCCACGGCCAGGCCGTGACACTCTCCGGATCGACCATCGGTCAGACGCCAACCCGGCTCGGCTACAACGTCGGCGATTTCACCAACGACAACACGGCCTCGTGGTGGCGATACACCGGTGTCAACGCGGGCCGGATGTTCACCTCGCCCTCCACGCTCACACCGACGTCGGTCATCAAGTCGACCACGAGTTCCTCCCTCAACGCCTCCAGCCAGGCGCAGTTTCTCGCCCAGCGCGACGCGCTGCGTGCCAGCGGCACCGCCTCGACTTACATCAACTGGTCGGCGATCCAGTCGACCTACACGAGCAGCGCCTCCTACGGCAGCAACAACGTGGATGCCCAGTTTGCCGACGCCACCATCCGTGCCGCGGGAGGCACGTCGCTGGTGGTGATGCAGCGGACTCCATCCGCCTACGCGTGGCCGGCCAATGCCAGCGACAACTCGCCGACCGACTGGCAAAACCGCTGGCTCGGCTGGCAGCAGTGGTATGCCCAAGCCTTCACGCGCGCCCGCTACGAAGACGTCACCCGATACCAGATCTTCAACGAGCCAGACCTCTACAGCACCGGATCGCTCACGCAGGCCCAGTGGATCGAGATGATCAAGTACGGGGCCAACGCCGTCGAAGCCGCGGTGGCTGACGTCAACCGGCTGTTCGGCAAGAATCTGACGCCGCAGATCTCGGGCCCGGTGACGAACGGGCCGGCACTCACCGTCACCGGCAGCGACTGGGGCGACACCCTCCTCGCCAATCGCAACACGCCCGTGCTCAGCGGGACCGCCGTGCCCGGCTACCAGCTCTTTCAGTTCTACGACTACCACAACTACGGCAGCAGCCCGACGACCTTCGGCACCAAACTCGCCGGCGCAACCGCTGACATCAACACGATCACCGGCGGCCAGACGGCCGACTATCCGGTCACGCTCTCGGAGTTCAACACCCGTACCAGTTCGAACTACAACCCGAACGACCCGGTGAACAATCCCAACGGCTACACGCCCGACAGCCTCGCGATGTCGAGCCGGCTTGGCCAGATCGTGGTGAACCTTGCCAACAACCAGCCCGAGGAGCTTTACCTCTTCAAGTTCTCGAATGCAGGCAATGCCTACAACGGCGTGCACTGGCAGAGTTCCACGGGCAACGTGGGCGGGGCGACAAAGTCCGCGATGGTCTACAACCTGTTCACCGAGGCGTTCACGGGCAACTCGCTGCTCGCGGTGCCGACGACGAGCGGCACGGAGGTCGTGATGGCGGCAGCGAAGTCATCCGCCGGCGACCGCTACCTGCTGGCCGCGAACGCGAACCTGACGACCGGCAAGACGCTCTCGATCGACCTCACCCCCTGGGGCGTGCCGGTGGGGGCGGTGGTGACCGTCGAGCAGGTGAGCAGCCTTCACCAGGGCGATGTCAGCCAGACGATCACGGTCGGCTCGAACCGCACGATCTCCGTGAGCCAGGACGCCGGGGGCGTGGTGCTCGTTCGCGTCCCGGGCAGCGTCGGCACACAGACTGCGATCTCCGCCAGCCAAGACGGTTACGTCAATCAGGGTAGCCCCACCACCTCGTTCAACGGCACCGAACTCCTCGTCCGCAACAGCGGCACCGCCGCGGCGGGCCGCGACGTCACCTACCTCAAGTTCCCTGTGTCGGGCATCGACCCAACCACGCTGACGCACGCCCTGCTCGGGATCTACGCCAGCGATCCGGGCGCGACCAGCGGCACATCGGCCGGGATCATCGCCCACGTCTATGGTGTCACGGACAGCGTCTGGAGCGCGGGGAGCATCACCTGGAACAATGCTCCAAACCTGGGTGACCCCGCGGCCGCGATCTCGACCATCGACAACAACTACGTCGATGGCCTCGGGTCGACAGCCGAGATCGTCGGCCAGTTCGCGGCCACGGGGACCGAGCAACTGCTCCAACTCGACGTCACGCGATGGCTCACCGAGCGAATCGCGGCGGGGGCGAGCAACGTCACGTTCTTGATCGCCCGGCAGATTCGCTACGACGGCGACGTCGACGCCTCGCAGTCGCTCTCGATTCGCAGCACTGAATACGCGTCGGGGGCCTACGCCCCCACCCTGACGATCGCCGCCGTCCCCGAGCCATCGACCATGGGCCTCGTCGGCGCGGCAGGTGCCGCCATGCTGTTCGTCGTCAGGCGACGCACCCGACGGGGGTAGCCTTGTTCGCGGCGGCCGCGGCGTTCACTTCGCGCCGAACTTGTAGGCGGCGTTCTTGGGGTCGAAGTCGGCGTCCGTGAAGCCGTTGTTGATCTTCACGTTCATGTAGGTGTACTCCTCCATGAGCACCGGTTGGCCGCCCGCTTCCTGAGGCCAGTCGTAGGCCTCGTAGCGAACCGGAATCAGGTATTCGTCGTCGATGAACACCCTCGCGAGATGGAAGCGGAAGTTCCGCCGCGGCACCGGGTGCACCACCTGCACGCAGGTGCAGACGCGGCCGTTGACCTTGGCGTTGGGATAGAAGTTCACCTCGCACTCACCGAACTGCTTGTCGTGCTCGGCCACCTCGACGAGCCGCTTGGCCAGGTTTTCGACGCCGATCTCGGTGACGGCGTAGCGGTTGCCCTGCATCGCCAGCGCCCCGTTGGGCTTGAGCGACACCGTGCCCACCATCGCCCGCACGCCGCTGCCTGCATGAGCGAGCATATTGCCGTCGTTCTGTCCCTCGACCCAGATCACCTCCTGGCCCTTCACGTCATCGGGTGCCAGAAAGTAGAGGTAGACGCTGAACGGCTCGTGGCGGACCTTGGCGAACATGTACTCGTGATCCTTGAGCTTGCCGTCGATGCGCTCCCGCTTGACGACGGTGCACGAGTAGTCCTTCATCGTGGTGCGGAGCTGCGCGAGGCCCTTCTGGGCCAGTTCGAGCGCGGGCTGCAGTGGGTGGGCGCCACCGCCGGCCACCGCCTGGGCGTCGGCCGCACCGATGTTGCCCTTGGCGACGTCACCATTGGGGACGAGGCCGGTCCCCAACTCCTGGGCAGACGCCACCGCGGTCAGCAGAACCGCTGCCGCCATGCTGCGGATCGTGGCCACCTGAAACACACCCATCCATGCACTGCGGACCATCGATCCCTCCATGGATCTGCTGAAGAAAGAGCATTCCCCTTCGACGTCATCGACTGGGGAGGGGGGGAGTCTACAGGTGCTTCCCGCGTGGCTGCTATGGCAGTTCCAACCCCGAAAGGCCGCATTTCCTGCCGGAAAGAGGGCATCCTTGTCGGCCGGGCGTTCGCGAACGATGCTCATTTTCCAGTCTCCCGCCCTCGCATTCACGCTCCGATGGCCTCCATCAGTCTGTTTTCACCCGCAGAATCGCTCCAGGTGGCCTGCGTCGAGTCGCAGCCCTTCGGCGAGAACACCTACGTCGTGTCGCGGGCCGGCGACCACCGCTGCCTCGTCATCGACCCGGGTTTCGAGCCCCAGGCGATCATCGAATGGCTCGACTCGCACGGTCTCGAGCCGGAGGCGATCCTCTTGACCCACGGCCACTCCGACCACATCGCCGGCAACGCCGCCCTCCGGGATCGCTGGCCGTCGCTACCGATCATCATTGGCAGGCACGACGCCGCGAAGCTCACGAACCCCGCCGGCAATCTCTCGGCTGCGTTCGGAATGAATCTCGTCAGCCCGCCGGCCGACCGGTTGCTCGACCACGGCGAGACGATCTCGCTGGCGGGGCACGACCTGGCCGTCCGCGAGATTCCGGGCCATTCCCGGGGTCATGTCGTCTTCATCGCGGAAGCCCTCACCCCGCCGGTGGTCTTCGGCGGCGACGTGCTCTTCGCGGAGGGCGTGGGCCGAAGCGACTTCCCCGACGGCGACTTCGCAGCCCTCGCGGCCGGTATTCGCGGCCAGTTGTACACCCTCCCCGACGAAACGATCGTGTTTCCGGGCCACGGGGGCCCCACGACGGTTGGCCACGAAAAACGACATAATCCCTTCGTGCCCGCGGGGGTCGCACGTTGACCGCGTCCGCTGCCCCGATCGAAGATGCCTTCATGCTCTCGCCCGCCGACATCGCCGCGAAGGAGCCGGGGACTCCCCGCAAAGCATCGGGCCGGTCGCCGCTCTGCCGGGCCGCCGGCCTCGGGCTCGCGGGGCTCGCCCGCCTGCTCGCCGGCGCGAGCATCCGCTGGATCGCCAGCCAGCCCGACACCTGCCAGCGGGTCTACTTCGCCAACCACACCAGCCACCTCGACGCGCTGATCGTGTGGTCGTCGCTGCCGCAGACGGTCCGCGAATTGACGCGGCCCGTGGCAGCGAAGGACTACTGGTCGCGGGGGCTCGTCCGCCGCTGGCTGGCGGAGGAGGTTTTCGACGCCATCCTCATCGACCGCACCGACATCAAGGTTCACCAGAGCCCGGTCGACATGATGCTCCGCGAGGCGGGCACCACGTACTCGTTGATCGTGTTCCCCGAGGGGGGCCGCAGTTCCACCGGCGAGGTCGGCGAGTTCAAGAGCGGGCTCTACTACCTCGCCAAGAAGCGGCCCGACCTCGAACTGATTCCGGTGCACATCGACAACCTCAACCGCGTGCTGCCCCGCGGCGAGTTCCTGCCGGTGCCGCTGCTCTCCTGCATCAGCTTCGGTCCGCCGATGTGGCTGGAACGGGGCGAGGCCAAACTCGACTTCCTCGCCCGTGCACGCCGCGCCGTGCTGGCCCTGAAGGAATGACGCCGGCATGAACGACAACCGCACCATCGCGCTCGTCGCCGGCGTGCTCGCCCTGCTCACCGCGGCCACGGCCGTGGGCCAGTTCCTCAAGCGGCATCCCGACCGCGGCCTCGATCCCGCCGCGATCCGCACGTTCAACAACCGGCTCCGTGGCTGGTGGATCCTCTGCACGGTGCTCGCCGCGGCCTTCTGGCTCGGCACGACGGCCACGGTCGTCCTCTTCGGGCTCGTGTCGTTCTGGGCGCTCCGCGAGTTCATCACGCTCACGCCCACCCGCAAGGGCGACCACCGCGCCCTGTTCTGGGTGTTCTTCCTGTTCACGCCCCTCCACTACGTGCTCGTGGGGCTCAACCGCTACGACGTCTTCAGCGTGTTCCTGCCGGTCTACGCCACGCTGTTCGTGCTCGCGAGAGTCGCATTCGCCGGCGACTACAAGCGGTTCCTGGAGCGGACGGCCAAGATCCAGGCGGGTCTGGTGGTCTGCGTCTACTGCCTCTCGTTCGCCCCTGCCCTCCTCCAGATCCCGATCGAGGGGGCGTCCGACGCCGACCGCACCGGCAACTTCCGCCTGCTCTTCTTTCTGATCCTGCTCGTGCAGTTTGCCGACTGCATGCAGTATGTCTGGAGCCGGATGCTCGGCCAGCGGTTGGTGGCCTCGGCGGTGAGTTCCAACCGCACCTGGGAAGGCCTGCTTGGCAGCGCCACGAGCACCGCCCTGCTCGCAGCCGTGCTCTGGTGGGCGGCGCCGCCCTTCCAACTCTGGCAGGCCACGCTCGCCGGCCTCGTGGTGGCGGTGATGGGCTTCGCCGGCGGGATGACGATGAGCGCGATCAAGCGCGACCGCGGCGTGAAGGACTACGGCACGCTGGTGGTGGGCCACGGAGGCGTGCTCGACCGGATCGACTCGATGTGCTTCGCCGCGCCGGTCTTCTATCACATCACGCTTCTGATCACGGGCGTGAAGCCGGGTTGAATCAGGTCGCCCGTGCCGGCCCGGCCCCACTGCTCGGTGCTACCCACGCCCCGTCGCTCGCCACGACTGGTGATCCAGAAAGCCCCGAGCGAAAGAGGGGATCCAGGCCTAACGCGAACGGTCTCGACTGCGCGCGTCATGGACAGTGTCGCCTGGAGGATACGAACTGCACGTGACTGAAAGCTGCGGCATGGAACTACATGATGGTCGACAGACTCGCCTGATCCCCGTCTTCATTGTCGGCTTTCTGCTGTTCGGGATCGTCTCATACCTGGCGTGGGCGAGATTCGTCTCGTGGCACGCGGGAGTCCGAACTCTGCCTGCCGACACCTATGATGTCGACGTATACACACCAGCTGAATACGCCCAACTCACCGACCCGGCGGTTGCCGACGTTCGACTCGCGAATGGACACACATTGGCAAAAGGCCCCGCGTGGGACGCCGTCGCTGGTGACTTCAAACCCACGCGAGACGGACGTCATTCCGTCACGGTGAGAACGCTCGGAACGGCGCACGCGTGGCCCTTCCTTCGCGACACGCTCCTGCCGCTCGCCATCGAGGCCGCCATCGGCCTCGGCGTGGTGGCGTGGTCGGCCAGGGCTTCTCCACCGTAATCGCTGCCATTCGGATCCCTCATGGCAGGCGCCTCCGCCCCGAGCCGCCGCGATGAACAGACACAGGTTGAAAACCTGTGCTACGGGGAGCCCCGAGCCAA
>Ga0114959_10003287_pt1 | contig 12773 bp, 13 predicted proteins | sample C_130625_EF_Meta_FD_87317 | JGI IMG/M metagenome (GOLD analysis project Ga0114959, IMG submission 87317) | Freshwater microbial communities from Lake Croche, Canada to study carbon cycling - C_130625_EF_MetaG | ecosystem: Environmental > Aquatic > Freshwater > Lake | place: Lake Croche, Canada...
ATTTAGTCCTATTACCTTGTTTTAAAAAGAGCTGGCAAGTAAGATCTCTGTTATTAATCTAACTATAAATTAAAAAAGCGGAGACAAAATGTTTAATGCACCCCCTGTTCTAGGCACAGAGGTGTTTGCTCGTATTCCCGATCAGTATCGTAAAGCCGGCCAACTCTCAAATGAACGCCTACAGGCCGGAAAAGGTAGTCTTAAAACCGATAGTTACATAGAGGGGCCCTCATTCGACCGAGAGGGCAACCTATACATTGTTGATATAGCCTTTGGATTAATTTATCAAATTAATCCAAAGGGGGTCGTGAAATTGCTTGCTGAATATGATGGCGAACCGAATGGTCTAAAAATCCATCGGGATGGGCGCATCTTTATCACAGACCATAAAAATGGTTTGATGCTTTTAGATCAACATCAAGGTACGGTCAAACCCTTTATTGAGCGCTATAAAACCGAGTCCTTCAAAGGATTGAATGACTTGGTTTTCTCAAAAAATGGCCAACTCTTTTTCACAGATCAAGGACAAACCGGTCTCCAAGACCCCTCGGGTCGAGTTTTCCGCCTTGATGAGAAAGGAAGTCTGAGCTGCCTACTGAATAATGTCCCGAGTCCGAATGGAATCGCCTTAAATCCCCAAGAAAATGTTTTATACATTGCAGCTACGCGCGCCAATAGTATCTGGCGCGCAATGCTACTTCCGGATGGCTCTATCACTCGAGTTGGCAATTTCATACAAATGTCTGGTGGCTCCGGACCTGATGGACTTGCAGTTGATCAGGCTGGTAACATCTATGTAGCTCATGCAGGCTTTGGTGCTGTTTGGAAATTCTCACCGCAAGGTGAACCCCTGCTACGCATCAACTCTTGCGCTGGACTCATGACAACCAATATTGCCTTTGGTGGACAAGATCGCCAAGATCTTTACATCACAGAATCCGATTCAGGCAGCATCCTGCGAGCACGCATGGATACGCCTGGACTCCCCCTTTACTCTCACGAATAATATGATCAATCAACAAAAATATATCAAGCCGGAAGATCTCGTTCAATTCACTCAAGCGGTTTATGAAAGCGAAGGGGTTCCAAAAGAAGATGCTTATTTAGCCGCCGATACTTTAGTTCAGTCTGAGTTATGGGGGCACTCGTCGCATGGCCTATTAAGACTCTCTTGGTACTATGCTCGGCTTCGTTCTGGAGCCATGAAGGCACAGACCAACACCACACTAGCGGTTGATTCCAATGCGATCGCCGTTCTGGATGGCGGTGATGGAGTAGGTCAAGTGATCGCTAAACGCGCGATTGAAGAATCGATTGAGCGTGCTAAAAAACATAGCGTTGGAATTGTCTCGGTCAGAAACTCAAATCATTTCGGTACCTGCATGTACTTCACTAGAATGGGTGCTAAAAACGGCTGCATTACGATTCTGATGAGCAATGCTGGTCCCAACATGGCCCCATGGGGTGGCCGCAAAAAGAAAATTGGCACTAATCCTTGGTCGATTGCAGTACCGGCAGGCAAACATGGAGCAGTCGTGATGGATATGGCCAACTCTGGCGTGGCACGCGGCAAAATCTATTTAGCCCAAAAACGTCGTCAACCCATACCGAATGACTGGGCAATTGATAAAGATGGGCGTGCCACAACAGATCCACAAGCTGCCATTGAGGGCTTCATCCTGCCAATGGCTGGACACAAAGGCTATGTCATGGGCGTGATGGTCGATATATTGTCAGGCGTTCTCTCTGGCAGTTCATTTTTAGATCAAGTGCATGGCCCTTATGATCCGGTCAATAGAAGTGGCGCGGGTCACTTAGCCATCTCTTTGAATGTAGCTGCTTTTCAACCTCTTGCTGAATTTGAAGAGCGGATGGACGAATATATTCACTCATTGAAAGATGTGCCATTGGCTGAAGGACATAAACAAGTCTACTTTCCTGGAGAGATGGAAGTGCAAGCAGATGTTGAAAATCGGCGCTTAGGTCTTTTGCTACCAGAGGACACCATACTAAGTCTTAGACAAGTCGCCATGGAATCCGGGCAAGAAAAGCTGCTACCTTTCTAAATAGAATCATTTAAGAGATCTATGAAAACTATCCAATATCTATGCTTCATCATCTGCTGCGTATTAAGCCATCTAGGATTTGCGCAGTCGACGGCTCAATGGCCCACCCGAACAGTCAAGATTGTTTCCGGCTTGGGCCCTGGCAGCAGCATGGATTTGGTTGCTAGAACAATAGCACCGACCCTTTCTGAGATCTGGGGCCAACCGGTCATAGTAGAAAATAAAACTGGAGCTGCAGGCAACGTTGCTGCAGGTTATGTAGCTGGGATCGAGGATGATCACACGATCCTAATTGCACAAAATGCCATTACCATCAGCGCCTCTTTTTATCCAAAGCTGTCCTACAACCTGAAGAAGGATTTAAAGCCAGTCAGCCAAATCACCTCAATGCCTTTAGTAGTTGTGGTGAACAATAATCTTCCTATTAAAAATCTTAAAGAGTTAATAGAGTATGCAAAACAACGTCCTAATGAATTGAACTTCAGCTCAGCAGGCATTGGTAATGCTGACCATATGGCAGGAGAGCTACTAAATGCTCAGGCCGGGATCACAATGACCCATGTACCATTCACTAGCGGCGCATTGGCACTAAATGCCGTCATGGCTGGCGATGTACAGATGTACTTACCTGGACTACCGGTGAGTGTGCCCAATATCAAAGCCGGTAAAGTGAAGGCGCTTGCTGTGACTACCAGCAAGCGTGCGCCCGTCTTGAGCGAACTCCCCACCGTTGCCGAAGCAGCTATTCCAGGTTTTTCAGTCCCCCTCTGGTATGGGATTTTTGCCAATCAAACGATGTCAGATGCTTCATTGAGAAAGTTGGCAAGCGATTTGAATAAGGCGATTAAATCGCCAGATATTCAAAACAAGATCGGCTCAAGCGGAATTGATTTGGTTGGGAGCTCGCCAGAAGCATTCAAACTATTTGTAAACAATGAAATGGATCTCTGGGCACAAACTATTAAGGCTAGGAATCTCAAACCGGATTAAATTGACCCACTGGATTAATCAGCGTGCCAATGCCCTCAATTTCTGACTCCACGATGTCTCCAGGCAGGTTATAGCCTTTAGCAGGCACCAGCTTCTCGCCATCCTCTGGGGGCATCCAGTTTCCGCCCAAGGATTTATCCGAAGACCACGCGGTCCCCGCTGGAGTGCCGGTGATGATTACCATACCCGGCCTCAGTGTGAAATTAATTGAGAAGAAGTGAACCAATTCAGCGCACGTCCAGATCATATCTCTGGTATTTCCTGATTGGCGAAGTTCGCCATTAATTCTGGTTCTTAGATTTAAGATTTGTGGATCTTTAATCTCATCAGTCGTCACAATACAAGGACCCAAAGGCGCAGATGAATCAAATGCTTTACCCCTACCTAACTCATACCAGGTGCTACCATCAGGCTTAAAGCGCACTTGCCGGTCGCGAGCAGTAACATCATTCACAATCGTGTAACCAAAGACATGGTCTAACGCAGACGCTACTGGAATATGCCGCCCTGCTTTACCTATGACAATCGCTAATTCAGTTTCAGAATCGAGTTTTTCGGTTAACAAGGGATCATAAATAATCGCCTCATTTGGCCCTACAACACAATCTCCTGTTTTGACAAAGAACTCTGGCTCCTTGCCAGATAGGGGTGCATTGGCCTTTTCTTTATTGTGAGAATGGTAATTACTTCCAGAGCACAAGATAGTACTTGGAATCATGGGCGCCAATAAGTTCACTTGATCAAACGCATAGACTTTTTGCTGATCCAAAAAAGCATCTTTCTGGATTGCCAGCAAATCCATTTTCTTTTCAATAGACCATTTGATCAGGCCGGCCATGTCGCCAGGATACATAGCATTGCCATCCGATAAAGCATGAATTTCGGCAACTTGATTATTTAATAGAAAGCCAAGTTTAGGTAAATCCGGTTGATTGACTGTTGAAAATCGAATAAATTTCATAACGGCTTTCGCTTATTCTAGTTTGCCCATTTTCTTCACCACTACCGCAAGTCGCTTTTGATCCTGCGCAATAAATTTTTCGAAATCAACTCCATCAAGATATTTAATTGGTGTATTCATTCCACCCATTGCAGCTAAAAATCCCGGATCACTAATTGAATTTTTTGCAGCCTTACGTAACTGTGCAAGTTTTGCTTGCGATAAGCCTGCTGGCGCAAATAAGCCCGACCAAATATAAAACTCGACATCATAGCCCTGCTCTCTCATGGTTGGGAGATCAGGATAAGCCTTCAAACGCTCCGCACCCCATGTACCTAAAAATCGTACAGTACCTGCTTTTTGATGTGCCGCGGCAGTACCGGGAGCTTGCGCCACTACATCTACCTGCCCCGCTAACAAGGCAGTCATCGATGGTCCACCGCCGTTATAAGGCACATGCACAAGGTCAACTCCTGCTGCCTGCCACAGCATTGCTTGTGCGACATGAGTGGTTCCATAAATTCCAGATGAGCTATATGAATACTTCCCAGGATTAGCTTTGGCATCTTTGATCAAATCAGCAACTGTTTTCCAGGGGCTATCAGCCTTCACAACCAACACTGTTGGATCAGCAGACACCAAGGCAATCGGCGTGAAATTGGCCATCGTATAAGACTGAGGCTTGCCTGATACCTTCTCAGATTCAGGAATAATAAGGATGCTAGATAAGGCCATCAGAAGCGTATTGCCGTCTGGCTTTTGCTTGGCCGCATATGCCATTCCTACGGCTCCACCTGCACCAATTTTATTTTCAACGATGACTGCTTGGCCTAATTCTTTACCCAAAGGAACTGCCAATGGTCTTGCTGTGATATCGGCTATCCCGCCAGGGGCGAGTGGCACAATTAAATTGACGACCCTATCCGATGCTTCTGCTGCATAGGATCCTTGCATCACCAATAGAGAAAATAAAATGGCGCATGCTGAAAGAATGCGCAAGCTGCGGATATTGAAATTCATCATTGCAATCGAGGAAAAGTGAATAGTTGGTAAAAGAGTAACTCGCTATTGTGCATGCCATATTAAATCACACCCGCCTTTTTAAACGCCGAAATCTCGTCGGCAGAATAAGAAAGGTTGGCCAACAAAGCATCCGTATCCTCGCCGATACGCGGCGGTGATTTATGCAGTTGAGGTCCATCTGTCTGGAACTGAAATGCTGCCTTGGGTAACTTAATATCCCGATCCAAGCCACAATCTTGTTGAGAAAACACGCCAAAAAATTCTCTGGCCTTTACCTGGTCGCTTTCCATCGCCTCGGGAATGCTCAATACTTTTGCAGCCGGTACTCCGGCATTGTTAATAATGGGTTCCCAATGCTGAGCGGAATCTTTTAATAAAGCCCCTTGAATTGCCTCACGCAAAATTTGCGTGTGATTTCTTCTACTGGCTGCATCTTTGAAGCGATCGTCCTGCAATAAACTACTTAAGCCAATAGATTTAAGTAAATTTACGAACTGATGTTGCTCGTTAATTGCAATTGCTAGCAAGCCATCGGCTGTTTTGAAGGTAGTCGAAGCGGGTGAGCGGCTAGGCGCCTCATTTCCGCGTAAGCCTGGAGGGTTACCAGTGTTGACATAGGTAGTTAAGATGCTCGACATTAAAGCCATACAGCTATCCAGCATTGAAATATCAATATGCTGGCCTTTACCACTGCGAGATTTCTGAAATAGTGCTGCTGATATTGCATACGCACCTGACATTCCCATTGCATAGTCGACTACGGGAGGACCAGACTTCAGGGGCCCACTTTCAGGACTACCGGTAACACTCATAAATCCTGCTGCAGCCTGAATCACGCTGTCATAAGCGGGGTAACGTGCTTTAGGTCCATTTTGACCATAACCCGTCATCGAGCAGTAAATAATGTCCGGCTTGACCTTGCAAACTTGCTCATAGCCAATGTTTCTCTTGGACATAGAGCCAGTTCTCAAATTTTCAACAATGACATCTGCAGTAGCTGCCAGCCTCAGAAATATTGCTTGACCCTCTTTGCTATCTAAATTTAAAGCGAGAGAGCGCTTATTAGCCCCTTGAGTTAAAAAGGATGGAGACATCCCAACGTCTCCCAACTTTGCATCACCTTCAGAGCGCCAGCGGGTAGATTCACCTTTTCCAGCTGGCTCAATCTTGATCACATCAGCACCCAAAAGTCCTAATTGATAGGAGGCATAGGGTCCAGCCAGTACACGCGTCACATCCAGAACTCGAATTCCATCAAAAGCTTGCATCTTTATCTTTCCATAAACAATACTTAAATATGCTCCAGAATTAGCATCTATTCAAAAGCCTTAATGCCGCCAGTAGCAATCAATTTCTCCCAAAATTTAGTGTCATTTCTTAAAAACTGGCCAAATGCTTCTGGTGAAGCTGAAACAAACACTTCAGTTCCATCTGACTCCAATGACTGCCTTACTGCGGGGCTGTTCATGGCCGTCTTGATTCCAGCATAAAGTTTATTAACGACTTCTGGCGGCGTTCCCGCAGGCGCAAAAATAGCATTCCACTGAAATATTTCATAGCCTGATAAACCGGCAGCCTTCATGCCCAAAAGGTTAGGAACAATAGGTGATGCCTCTTTGCTTGTCACTGCGAGACCTACCAACTGACCCGAGCGCATTAACTGCATCACAGTAGGCGTAGTCGCAAAAGTAAGCTGGGATTCACCGGCAACTACGGATACTACGGCTGGAGAGCCGCTCTTAAAAGGCACATGCGTCATTTGCACATTAGCAACTTCGTTAAATAGCACGCCAGCAAAATGAGGGCCCGAGCCGATCCCAGAACTAGAGTAATTCAATTTTCCTGGCGCCGATTTTGCAAGCTTAATCAACTCTGGTACAGAGTGCACTCCCAGGTCTTTATTCACAACCAGCACCAAAGGCGCAATTGTAAGCTGGGATACGGGGGCAAATTGAGATTGCTTATAGTCCGCTTTAGAGTTAAGAGCGGGATAAATGGAAACGCTGCTGGCACTCGAAATCAACAATGTATAGCCGTCTGGTTTTGACTTAGCTACAAATGATGCTGCAGCCGATCCACCTGCCCCTGGTTTATTGTCAATCACAATCGGCTGACCTAGAGCCTTACCTAAAGCAGGCGCAAGAATTCTGGCGACTAAATCGGTTCCTCCGCCCGGAGCATAACCAACAATAATCTTGATTGGTCTGTCGGGAAAGTTTTCAGCGCGAACAAACGATCCCAATGCCGCGATCAATCCAAAGACGGCAAATTTAATTATTGAATTCATCTTATTTAGATCGCGGTGCTGGTATGAGCCCAGCAGTGTTAATCACGTCAATCACATTGGGCGAGCTTAAAAAACGAATCAATGCGGCGGCTGCATCAGGTTGAGTGGTATTAGTCGTAACAGCCCCTGCGAAACTAAAGCCAGGCTGCAAATCTTTGGGGATTGGCCCTAGATAAGTAATCCCAGGGGTATGAATGATTTCGCTAACCTGCTGAAATCCTATCTCTGCTTCACCACGCGCAATCACCGCTGCAACCGCCTCGCCTGAAGGTGGTCCACGCACTTTAATACTTTTGCCTTTTACTTGCTCCAAGATCCCAAGCTTACTAAACATAGTATTGGCAATATAAGTACCACTTCCACTATCAGAATAAGCAATGGAGCTAGCAGCTAACAATGTTTTTCTAAATGCATCGACAGTACTAATATCTGGCTTAGCCGCATTTAACTTCACAGCTGCGCCGATCTGAGATAGCGCAAGAATAGTAATCGAATCATGCTTCACCATACCGCGTTTAGCTAAATTTTCTGCAGCTTCACCATCCAAAATCACCATATCCGCTTGCTGGCCGGCTGCTAAGCGAGTTGGAATTGCTTCTGGTGAATCTCCGATCGAAGGCCCCCGAATGGTGATTAATTTATTCCCAGTAGCACTCTCAAATGCGGGCGCTAGCTTCTCATATACCCCATAGAACCCAGCCGAAATCATTACCTTAACATCAGCAGCCAACGCAACTTTTGCTGGAAGAATTAGCAAAAAACAAAAATATAGTAAACACTTAAAAATCAGCTTTGATTTCATATCGACATTCCATTCGTCTCTTAAAAAATGATTCTTTATTATTTCAATTGGTAATTCATTAACTGATACAAACATCGACCTCAATGAGAACGTAAAAAACTCGAGACAATTTCGGCAAACTGTATCGGCGACTCAACTGCACTTAAATGAGCAGCATCAATCTCTGCCAATGCTGACCCTTTAATGGCTTCATGAATTGCAAAAGATAGTGCAGGTGGTGTAGCTTGATCGTGCGAACCAAACAATACTAATGTGGGCACGCTAATATTTTCATTACCCTTGCGATAATCAATCCCGGCAACAGCCGCACAACTTAATGCATATAGCTTAGCATCAAATAAATCAAGATCACTCCTGATGCCTGCAACCCTTCTTTGTTTTTTCTGATCCGTTGCTCCTAAAAATTCTGGTGTAAACCAACGCTCTATTGCCACACCCGAGATGCTAGATACGCCCTCTTTGAGGACCTTTTCAATTCGATCGGCCCACATTTTTTTAGCTGCTTCATCGTAAAACTGAGCAGAGTTTGCAATCACACATGCCTTGATCAGATGAGGATATCTTGCCGCAAGAGACTGCCCCACCATCCCACCTAAAGAAAGTCCGACAAAATAAACTGGCTGAATCGATAAGCCCTCAATTACCTTAGCCACATCATCAGCCAAATCATCCACTGAAAAGTCTTGGGCAGAAGATTCGGAGTCTCCATGATTGCGATGGTCATACCGCACAACTGTAAATTGTTTGCTCAATAACTGGGTCACCTCATCCCACATCCCAAGATGGCACCCAAGAGCATGGCTTAATACCAGCAAAGGTCCTGACCCCTCCTGAACAACATGTAAGACAGGTAGCTTATGCATTGGGAGAAAAATCAGTCGTAGCTAAATACAAAGTACTCTGCGCTGCTAGCAATGGGCCAGATACTTTTTCACTCTCAAGTTTGACAGTCTTCCACTCCGGATCAAGCGCAAATGCCTCCCATGCGTTTTTCTTTGCCTCCTCTGATGGAAAGCGAACCAGATAATTAAAAACATTAGAGTCTTCTAAGTTATTCCAGCAATAGACCAATTCAATCCCTAAACGCTTAAAAATAGGCATTGTCTTTTGGAAAAATCTTTTTTTGAGGGCATCAATGTTTCCATCGGTTGCCCTATAGGTCTTTAGTTCGTAAATCATCTACCTGCAAGCCTTTCAATTTAATAGAAACCGACAATGCCCCTAGTTAAGGACAATATTATTTGCCTTAATTAAGCTAGCCCAACGTGCAATCTCACTATTAATAAATGACTTGAATTCAAGTGGGTCCGCCCTGACTATATCCATCGTTTGAGCAGACAAAAGTTTACGTGTTTCGGGGTCATCCAAAGCTTTATTAATTGCATTAGATAACTTATCCACAACTTGGGCATTAGTCCCCTTGGGAGCCAAAATACCAAACCAAAGAGAAACATTAAAACCAGACAAACCAGACTCATCAAGAGTGGGAACATCTATCAGGGCGGTACGACGATTGCTAGTGGTGGCTAAAGCAATTAACTTGCCACCTTTAATATGGGGTAACACGCTCGATGCGGGTGAAAACATGACTGGCACCAATCCAGAGAGCACATCATTCATTGCTTGAGAGCTTCCCTTGTAGGGCACATGCTGCATCTGAATTTGAGCGCGAGACTCAAACAACTCCGCAGACATATGCGGCGAACTACCAGAACCAGAGGAAGCATAGGAAAGATCGCCTGCCTTAGTCTTTGCCAAAACGATCAGCTCTTGAACAGACTTCACCCCCAAACTAGGATTCACAACCAATATATTTGGAATGCTAGCAACTAAAGCAACTGGTACTAAGCTCTTATAGGCCTGCGTACTAGAATTGTCGTGAGCAGCTGCATTTACTGTTGCTGATGATGAGCTAAATAAGAGTGTGTACCCATCCGCTGGTGAATTAGCGACCAATTCGGTGGCAATGGAACTCGATGCTCCAGGTCTATTTTCAATAATGATTTGTTGGCCTAGCTGAGGTCTTAATCGTTCAGCAATAATCCTAGCGGCAGTATCTGTCGCACTTCCTGGTACAAATCCCACCACAAACTTAATAGGCTTATTAGGAAAGGGAGTAGTTTGTGTGTGACCTAACGGAATAAAAAATATCAAACTGAATAACAGCAAGTTCCTAATATTTTTTACGTCTCTCATCATGCGCGCTCTAAGATATTGAGCCCACGAATGCGATCGAGCAAATACAACAAGCCGCGATCATCTACCGTTACATCATTACTTTGCGGTCTCGGTAGACGCCCAGTTGGTGTTGGCAAATAAGAGGCAATCTCGCGAATCGAATGCGGATTAGAATAATCCAGAATTCTTAAGCCATGGGCGAACCATGCGACAGGCAATTCGGTTCCAGTAATAATTTCGCAGGGTTGATGGCAGCCTGTAAATGTGGGGCGGTTAGAGCCATCCTCGCCAGCAACCTGAAAGCTTGCAAACGGAACAGGTTGAGTTTCATCATTAATGTCCACCATCCATAAAAAAGCTGGCGGGTTATCCTCACTCCGAAATACGTCCTCATCAGCAACAATCATTAAATCTCGGCCACGAACCTTAAACGGCACACGTAAGGCAGTATGTGTAGGCCATGGATAGGTAGGTTGCCAGCGTAAGCTTGAAACTAGTTTGGGCTGCGACATATCCTCTATGTCGAGAATCACTGTTCCGCCATACCAGTAGCTGGTATAGAGACGATTACCCACCCTTAATGGGTGATGACAGCGATGGTTAGCGCCCTCCCATGTTTTTTCCTCTCCGCCCTCAGTCCATTGACCAGGCATCCACCAACGACTCACTTCTTCAGGCTTGGAAGGATTGCGTAGGTCAATGATTTTCATAATATGACCGACATACCCGCTTTCAGTAGCGGAGACATAAGCAAACTCGCCATCAAAATCAAAACGATGCACGCCCCTGCCCTCTGTTTGCCACTCGGTAATGAGCTTAGGCTCCAACGGTTTAGAGATGTCATAAATACCGAGCCCGCCCTTAAAACCCTCGGGAGTCATTTGACCCCGCAAACCCTCACGATTCACCAGCATCAGATCATTTTTAACTCGAACCTTATGCGAGTGAGTGCCAGGCAGCATTCCCAAATGAGAGACAATTTTGGGTTTACGGGGATCACTCACATCGATAATCGTAGTGCCATCAGGATTACTCATATTGCCGACATAGGCAACATTGTTTTGAACTACAACCTGACCGCCACCCTGGCAATCTACATATGAAACCTCTTTAATCCCGATACCCTGTCCCATGATTTTCCTTGTCAATAATCAGGCGTTAATACGAAAAAATAATAATGTCATTTGCATCAAGATCCTAGTGAGATAGAGTATTGGAATCTTAAAGTCCAGATCTACTCATCTTTCATATTGGCGTTTTTGACAATGGGCTGAAGACGCTTTCGTTCCTCAGTCAAAAACTTAATAAAGTCCGCTTGAGATCCTGGAGTTGGCTCAATACCCTGCGGAATAAGACGCGCCTTCAGAGTGTTGGTATCTAAAGCAGCCTGCAAAGCGGCATTCATTTTCAAAATAATGTCGGCAGGTGTACCCTTGGGTGCAAAGATTCCAGACCAGTGGCCAATAAAGATATTAGGGTAACCTAACTCTTTAGTAGTCGGTACATTTGGTAGGCGAGTAATCCGCTTATTCCAAGTGGAGGCAATAGGTCTGAGCTTGTTACCTTCAATTTGCGGCAACACCACTACGCTAGCTTCAGATGTGGCATCGACTTGTTTTGACACCACTGCAAACACACCTTCCGAACCGCTTTTATAAGGAATGATTTCATAATTACCGCCGCCCGTGTAGAGCTTTAGCATTTCAGCGACAAAGTGAGGTGTACTACCGCTACCGGCAGTTGCAAATGTCAAGCCCGAGGTGCCCTGAGCTTTTTTAATTAAGTCTTTTAGATTCTGAACCGGCGAGTCTGCGTTGACAACGATGATCGATGGACTAACAGCCATCATACCTACAGGAACTAAGTCTTCTTGCTTATAGGGCATGCTGCTTCTCAGCATGGGGATAGTGACTATGCCACCTGCTGCACCAGCATAAAAGGTGTAGCCATCAGGTGCACTCTTAGCAACATAATCTCCACCGACTACCGAACCTGCACCTGGCTTGTTCTCAACAATAATGGGCTGGCCCAATTGCTTGCTCACGCCCTCAGCAACGGCACGTGCGACCAGATCGTTAGCGCCCCCAGGACCGAAACCAACGATAAATTTAATTGGGCGACTTGGCCAAGTATCAGCAAAAGCTAAATTTGCCGCAAAAAGTAAAAGGGCAATGGTTAGCGCTTTAATTTTTTTCATGAAAACTTTTTCTCTAGAAAATCAAAATACTCTTTTTTTACGCTGCTTTGTCGTTCTGCAAAAGTAGCTACTAACAAGGGATCTTCAGTCAACTCACCAAACTGCTTAAGATGATTTAAGGCATTTGTCATGCCACGCACAGCACCTTGTAAAGCGGCATTCGCATACAAGACTATCCCAAAACCCATTGCAGATAATTCTGCCTGAGATAGTGAAGGCGTTTTGCCGCCAATCACAATATTAATGAGTTGTGGGCAGTACGATTGAGAGGCAATAGCTTTGATTTCGTC
>Ga0114959_10003288_pt1 | contig 12772 bp, 15 predicted proteins | sample C_130625_EF_Meta_FD_87317 | JGI IMG/M metagenome (GOLD analysis project Ga0114959, IMG submission 87317) | Freshwater microbial communities from Lake Croche, Canada to study carbon cycling - C_130625_EF_MetaG | ecosystem: Environmental > Aquatic > Freshwater > Lake | place: Lake Croche, Canada...
CGATCGCTGTTTGAGCGCCAATTGGCGTTGCGAGGGGTGTCGGGCAGGCAGGCGTGCGAAACCACCACCGTCTGTGATAGAATTACGCCGGGGCGCAACCAGTGAGGTGGCGATATGCGTGAGACGACGATCACCTTTCGCATCGATGAAGACCTGAAGCAGCGCTTCACGGCCGCGGCCAGGCTGCGCGACCGCTCCGCCGCCGATTTGCTGCGCGCGTTCATGCAGGATTTCGTGGAGCGCCCGGCGGACGATGACGAATACGCCACCTGGTTCTGCGATCAGGTCCAGCTGGGGCTGGATGCGGCACAGGCCGGGGATTTGGTTGCGGCTGACGCCGTCGAAGCGGAGTTTGCCGAACGTCGTGCGCAGACGCGCCGGAAGGTCCACCCCGGCTCGTGAGGCTGTTCTGGACGTCAATCGCTCTGCAAGACCGCCGCAGCATTTATGACCATATCGAGGCCGCCAACCCGTCAGCCGCCCTCGCGTTGGACACCCAGTTCTCAGATCGCGCCAGTCGTCTGTCGCGTCACCCCAAGCTTGGCCGGCCGGGAAGGGTCGCCGGCACCCGAGAGTTGGTGGTCCATCGCAACTACATCATGATCTATGATGTGACGGATGATGCAGTGCGGGTGCTGCGTGTGCTTCATGCGGCGCGGCAATGGCCGGCGAAGTGAGGCCGGCCGCGCGCCTCACTCAGCCCCGCTGACCAGCCAGCTCACGCCGAACCGGTCCGTCAGCATGCCGAAGGCCGGGCTCCAGAAGGTCGGCTGGATCGGCATCAGCACATCACCGCCCTCGGCCAGGCGGGCGAAGGCCGTGTGGGCGGCCTCGGCTTTGTCCAGCGTCACCGCCACGCGGGCGCCGACCATGGGGCGCACGGGCTGGGGCGTCGCTGTGTCCGAGCCCATCAGCGACTGGCCGGCGAGGCGCAGTTCCATATGCATGATCTTGTCGGCGAATTCGGCCGGCATCTGATCGGCCATCGGGCTGCCGCCATAGGTGTGGCGCTCGCCGATCTCTGCGCCGAGCACCTCGGCATAAAGCGTGAAGGCCTCTTCGCATTGCCCGGCGAAGAAGAGATACGCGGCGATGCTGGACATTCTGGCCTCCGCTAGATGGCGCCGGCTTTTCGCAGCGCCGTGATCGTTGCCGGATCATAGCCGAGTTCGGCGAGAATGCGATCCGAATCCGCGCCCAGCGCCGGAATGTCATCCATCCTGGTGCCGCCGGCGGCCGGCAGCAAAGCGGGCAGGGGGCCGGCGGGGGAGCCGACCTCGCGCCAGCGGTTGCGGGCGGCGAGTTGCGGGTGGGACCAGAGTTCGGCCATGTCGCGCACCCTGGCATTGCCGATGCCGGCTTCGTCGAGCCGCGCCACCACGGCGTCGGCGTCGAGATGAGCGAGGCTTTGGGTGATGATCTCGGTCAGTTCGGTGCGGGCGGCGGCGCGCTTGGCGTTGGCGTCAAAGCGTGGATCGGTGGCGAGACCTGGCTGTTGCAGCACCACGGCGCAGAAGCTGGCCCATTCGCGCTCGTTTTGCAGGCCAAACATCACCGCGCGGCCATCGCCGGCCAGGAAGGGGCCGTAAGGGAAGATGGTGGCGTGGGCGGCGCCGGCGCGCTGGGGCGGGGTGGCGCCGTCCATCGCGTAATACATCGGGAAGCCCATCCATTCCGCCATCGCCTCCAGCATCGAAATGTCCAGATGCCGGCCACGCCCGGTGATGCCGCGCTCGATCAGCGCGGCCAGGATCGCGGAAAGCGCCGTCTGCCCGGCGGCGATGTCGGCGATCGAGATGCCGGCCTTGACGCCTTGTTCGGGTGTGCCGGTGACGGAGAGGAAACCGGCCTCGCTCTGGATCAGCAGGTCATAGGCCTTGCGATCGCGATACGGGCCGCTGTCGCCATAGCCGGAAATGTCACACAGGATGAGACGCGGATGCAGCGGGCGCAACGCCGCCTCGGACAGGCCGAGCCTGGCTGCGGCGCCGGGGGCGAGGTTTTGCACCACCACATCCGCGCGCGCCACCAACGCCGCCAGGATCGGCGCGGCCTGGGGGTGTTTCAGATCGAGCGTCAGGCTTTCCTTGGAGCGATTGGTCCAGACGAAATGCGAGGACAGGCCGCGCGCCCGGCTGTCATAGGCGCGGGCAAAATCGCCGACCTGCGGGCGTTCGATCTTGATCACCCGGGCGCCGAGATCGGCGAGCTGGCGGGTGGCGTAAGGGGCGGCGATGGCGTGCTCCAGCGTCACCACCGTCAGGCCGGCCAGCGGGGTCATGGGGCCACCTCCAGGGTCGCTTCCATGCGCAGATCACCGGCGTCGCCTTGCGCCCAAAGCCGAGCGCCGGTGTCGGTCGGCACGCCATGGACCGAGAAGGGGGCGATGTCGAAGGTGGGGCGCACGGCGCGGAAGGCGAAGCGGGCGATGCGGCGCGGATCGTGGTCGCGATACAGCTCCATCAGCAAGGTGGCGATCAGCGGGCCATGCACGATGAGGCCCGGATAGCCCTCCTCGCCGGTGACGTAACGCCGATCGTAATGGATGCGATGGCCGTTGAAGGTCAGCGCCGAATAGCGGAACAGCAGCACGTCATCAGGGGTGATGCTCCGCGACCAGACGGCATCCATGGGTGCGGCCACTGGCGGCGGTGCCTCGCCCGGCCCCGGCGCGTCGCGATAGACGATGTCGTGCTCCTCCTCGATCCGCCCGCCCTGTGCGCCGGTGATGATGTGGCCGACCCGCACGAAGATCATTGTGCCGCTGCGGCCGGTCTTCTGCGTCACGTCCTGGATGGTCGAGGTCCGCGAGATCGCCTCGCCGACATGCAGATCGCCGGTGAACACGTAACGACCGCCGGCCCACATGCGGCGCGGCAGGGCAACGGGCGGCAGAAATCCGCCGCGCTTGGGGTGGCCATCCGGGCCAAGCTGCGAGGCGCGGGCGATCGGCAGGAAATACAGCCAGTGCCAGAGCTTGGGCAGCACATCGCCCTCCTGCGGCGGCGCCTCGTCACGGTCCAACGTCGCGGCCAGGGCCTGCACCGGCACTTTGGTCACGATGTCGTGCAGGGTCTCGCTGCGGCCGATCCAGCCGCGCAGATGATCGATATCCATGCTCACAGCCCTTCCACCCCCAACACCCGATCCACCATCGCGCCGGCAAGACCGGTGTAATTCGCCGGATCGAGCAGCCCTGCCAGCTCCTCCCGCGTCTTGTGCGGCGCGATTTCGGGATGGGCGGCGAGCAGATCGAGGAAACCACCCTGGCCGGCCGCGACCTCGCGACAGATGTCATAGACCAGATCATGCGCGCGGTTGCGGCCGAGCGCGGTGCCGAGCCCCATCATCACCGCCTCGGACAGCACCAGCCCGCCGGTGAGATCGAGATTGGCGCGCATCCGGACCGGATCGATCACCAGTCCCTCGGCGAGCCCGCGGGTATGGGCCAGCACGCCGGCGATGGCGGCGAAGATCTCCGGCACCAGCGCCCATTCCATCTGGAACGTGCCCGAGCCGCGTTCATGGTCCTGCACCATCGCTTCCACCAGGCTGCCCGACATCTGCCGCACCAAGGCAGCGCCGGCATGGATGAAGTTGCTGGAGACCGGGTTGCGCTTCTGCGGCATGGTCGAGCTCGATCCTCGCCCGGCCTGGAACGGCTCGAATGCCTCGCCCAGCTCGGTCTGCATCATCAGCCGCACGTCCAGGCCAAACTTGGCGCAACTGCCGGCGAGCAGCGCCAGGAATTGGCCGGCCTCGGCCAGCGCATCGCGCGCGGTGTGCCAGGCGATCACCGGCTGGGCGAGCCCCAACTCGGCGGCGAGGCCCTGCTGCACGGCCAGGCCCTGATCGCCCAGCGACGCCAAAGTACCCACCGCGCCGCCGAACTGCGCCACCAGCAGCCGCGGGCGAAGCTGGGCCAGGCGCTCGCGATGGCGCTGAAAGCCCGAGAGAATCACCGCGATCTTGTAGCCAAACGTCACCGGAATCGCGTGCTGGAGATTGGAGCGGCCTGCCATAGGCACGTCGCGATGCGTCTCGGCGAGGCGCGCAAGACCGGCGCAGATCGCCACGATATCCGCCTGGATCAGCACCAGCGCATCCCGCATCTGCAGCACCATGCCGGTGTCGAGAATATCCTGCGTCGTGGCCCCCCAATGCGCCCATTCGCCATAGCCATCGGCGCATTTCGCCACCAGCGCATTGACGATCGGAATGATCGGCGAGCCGGCCCGCGTGGTGGCCTTGCCCAGCGCCGCAAGGTCGTAGCTGGCAGCGTCGCCATGGCGCTGGATCTCGGTGGCGGCCGCTTCCGGGATCAGCCCCAATCTTGCCTGCACCCGAGCCAGCGCCAGCTCCACATCCAGGCAACGCTGGATGCGCCCCTGATCGGACCAGATGGCGCGCATCGCCTCGGTGGTGAAGAGCCCGCTGAAGACGGGCGAGTCAAAGGCGGTCACCGACATGGAGTATCCCTGAACAGAAGGGCAGGGCGTCAAGCGAACGGACCGCCCTGCAGAATGGCCTGAGCCTCCGGCGTATATCCGTCCTCATCATGCAGCACGAGTCCCGCGGCGATGCGCGTCGGCGCGCGGCCGCCCTTCACCGCGCCGAGTAGAACGAGCTTGGCGTCACGCCCGGCACGCGGCCAGAGCGGCGTGATGACATGGCTGCCGCAGCCTGCCTGGGCGAAGGCTGCCAGGCACTCCGTCACCGTGCCGGCGCCGGTGATCAGATGCAGCGTGCCGCGATGGCGCAGCGGTGCCGCCAGTCTTGCGGCCCAGAGCGCGAACAGTCCCGGTTGGGCGCGTCTTGCGCCATCCTGCGCCGCGTCCGGCGAGGCGGTGGCAGCGGGATCATGCCAGGGCGGGTTGGTAATCGCGTGGTCAAACCGCCCCTGCGGCACCACCTCGGCGATATCGCCCTCGATCACCTCGATCGGCAGCGCGTTGGCCTCGATGTTGTACCGTGCCACCGCCGCCTGCGCCAAATCGCGCTCAATCCCCACGCCCGTGACGCCCGGCACCCGCCTTGCGAGGCACAGCAGCGCCGCGCCCGAGCCGAGTCCGCCTTCCAGGACCCGTTCCCCCGGCCGCGCCGGGCAGATCGCGGCCAGCAGCACCGGCTCGATTCCTGTGCGGTGTCCGGTCTCACCTTGGGCATGTATGACCCGCCCGCCCAGCAGATACCCCGACGTCAGGGACATTCGCCGGCCTCACGCAGAATGCGCAGCGCCTGGTGCTCATCTTCCTCATCCACCGCAATGCGGCGCGGAATCGCCAGGATGCTGCCCTCGGCGGCACTCATGTTGAGGTCGAGCAGCACCGTTGGCACGCCCTGATCACGCAGCAGCGCGTCGCAGAAGCTCAGCCTCACCAGACAGTTGGTCGCCAGCACGACGCGCATTCAGGCCTCCCTTGCCTTGACCCCTCCGCCCGCGCGCCGATATGGTGCGCGCGCCGGATCGCCACACAACACGGCTGCTTCAGGAGAGTCGAGTTGGTCGTTGTCGCCAATGTGCCGCCATCGGACGTTCTGGTGACCGAGCCGCCCGCTACCCAACCCGATGCGCTGACCCGCCTGGTCGCGTTGGTTGGTGATGATTTACGCGCCTGTAACCAGACCATCATTGACCGGATGGAAAGTCAGGTTCCGCTCATTCCTCAGCTTGCCGCCCATCTGGTGGCGGCCGGCGGCAAGCGGCTGCGGCCGTTGCTGACGTTGTCCAGCGCGCGGATGTGCGGCTATCAGGGCGCGCGGCATATCGTGCTCGCTGCCTGCGTCGAGTTCATTCACACCGCCACCTTGCTGCATGACGATGTGGTGGATGAAAGCCTGCTGCGCCGCGGGCTTGCCAGCGCCAATGCGGTGTTCGGCAACAAGGCTTCGGTGCTGGTGGGGGATTTCCTGTTCGCCCGGGCGTTCCATCTCCTCGTGCAGGATGGTTCGCTGCCAGTGTTGGGGATTCTTTCGCAGGCCTCGGCGACGATGGCCGAGGGCGAGGTTCTACAGCTCGCCACCCAGAACGATCTCTCCACTGATGAGGCGCGCTATCTGGAAGTGGTGCACGGCAAGACCGCCTCGCTGTTCGGCGCTGCCTGCGAAGTGGGCGCCGTGGTGGCGGAGCGCTCGGCTGAGGAGGCTGCGGCCTTGCGGCATTATGGCGGAATGCTCGGCATGGCGTTCCAGATGGTGGATGATGCGCTCGATTACGCGGCCGATCAGGCAATCCTGGGCAAGACGGTGGGTGATGATTTCCGCGAGGGCAAGATCACGCTGCCAGTGCTGATCGCCTATGCCGCCGGCAGTGAGCAGGACCGGGTGTTTTGGCGCCGCACCATCGAGGACAGCGAGCAGAGCGAGGCTGATCTCGATCACGCGTTGCGGCTGATCGCTGAGACCGGGGCGATTGAGGGCACGATTGCCAAGGCCGCGAAATTCGCCGATCAGGCCAAGGCGGCGCTGTCGGTGTTCCCGCGCTCGGATTGGCGTGTGGTGCTGGAAGATGTCGCGGATTTCACGGTGAGCCGCCACCGCTGAGGGAGCCGCCCAATGAGCGAGGCGCAGGACGGGCTGCCGCCAGGGCGTCGGCGCTGGGCGATCATCACACAAGCCATGGTGATCGCGCTGTCGGTGCTCGATGGCTCGATTGCCAATATCGCGCTGCCGAGCATCGCCCATGATCTGAACGTGACAGCGGCGGACAGTATCTGGGTCGTCAACGCCTATCAGATCGCCGTGACCATCTCCCTGCTGCCGCTGGCCTCGCTGGGTGACATTTACGGTTATCGCCATGTCTATCGTTGGGGACTGGTGCTGTTTTTGATCGGCTCGGCGGCCTGCGGTCTGTCCACGAGCCTGCCGATGCTTGCGGTGTCGCGCCTGATGCAGGGCGTGGGAGCGGCGGGCATGATGGGGGTGAACACCGCTTTGGTGCGCTTCATCTATCCGCGTGACCAGTTGGGGCGCGGGATTGGCATGGTGTCGCTGGTGGTGGCGGTGTCGGCCGCGGCGGGACCCACGCTGGCGGCGGGGATTCTGAGCTTTGGGCCGTGGCCGTGGCTGTTCTTCATCAATCTTCCAATTGGGGTCGTGGCTTTGGCCATGGTGGGCACCATGCCGGTGACGCCGAAGGCCGCGCATCGCTTCGATCTGCGCAGTGCGGCGTTGAATGCCGCGACCTTTGGACTGTTGATCGCCGCGTTGGACGGATTTGGCCATGGCGGGCAGGTTGTGGCGGGCGTTGGGCTGTTGATGGCGGGCCTCGCGGTGGGGTTCGTGTTCGTGCGCAGCCAGATGGCGGTGGCGGCGCCGATCCTGCCGGTGGATCTGTTCCGTTTGCGTGCCTTTGGCCTGAGTGTGCTGACGTCGGTCTGCGCGTTCATTGCCGCGTCGATGACCATGGTGTCCTTGCCGTTTCTGTTCGAGGCGCGCGGATTTTCCACCCTGGAGACCGGGCTGCTGATCACCCCCTGGCCGGTGATGTCCAGCGTGATGGCGCCGATCGCGGGGCGGCTGTCGGACAAGGTGAAGGCGGGGAAGCTGGGCGGCATTGGGCTGCTGATCATGGCGGTGGGGCTGGTGAGTGCGGCGGCCGTGCCGATCGGGGCGTCCTTTGCGAATGTGGCGTGGCGGCTTGCCTTGTGCGGCGGCGGATTCGCGTTGTTCCAGGCGCCCAACAACCGGCTGCTGATCACTTCAGCGCCACCGGAGCGGTCCGGTGCGGCCAGCGGCATGCTGTCCACTGCGCGGCTGCTGGGGCAGACCACCGGGGCGGCGCTGGTGGCGCTGGTGTTTGGGCTGTCGGCAGCCTCGGGGGTGGAACTGGCGGCGGAGACCACGATCGGGATCGCGGCCGGGTTTGCGCTGATCGCGACCCTGGTGAGTGTTTTGCGCCTGCGGGTGTGACGTGACATGTTCTGGCCAAACGCAGGGGGATTTCCATGAACCGGATCACGATCGGGCGGTGCGTTCCCATGACCGGCGCTGCATCGCGGATGGCAGGCTGCGTCGCCGAGCGGCGCGCCAGGCCGACGCGGGCGCTGCCGGGCGATTATCTCGGCTGTCCGGCGACCGTGCGGGCCGATGGGCGGGTGCTTTATGACGGGACGCTGTATCGCGTGAAGCCGGCCTCCAAAACCATGGCACCTTGGGACCCCTCCGGCCCCCACCCGTCAGCTCGGCGCCCGGGACGCGTTTCTGCCCATCGCCTCAGGTTGCATGTGAAGGAGTGCGCGTGATGGCATTCACCTGCACCATCCCCGCCGTGCCGACCCTGCAGCAGGATGACGACAATCTGCGCATCACCCGCTGGGACTTCCAGCCCGGTGCCGTGACCGGCTGGCACACCCATGGCTGGCCGTATTTCGTGGTGATGCTCACCGATGCGACGTTGAGCCTGCACAACGGCACCGAGGTGAGCCACGCCACCCTGATCGCCGGTCAGTCCTATGACCGGGCACCAGGCGTGCAACATGACGTGATGAACAGCAGTTCCCACCCGGTGGCGTTCGTCGAGATCGAGATCAAGCGTCCGGAGGCGATCCGCTTCGGTCAGAAATAAGGCGGCTGACGGCGCAGCTTCGATGTCTCGCGCAGGAAGATCATATCCAACTGCACCATCGACTGGTCCTGCCAGTGCCGATGCTCATCGCCGATATCGCCGACCACAAAGCCCCAGGCAGCGAGTTGGCTCACCACATCGTTGATCAGCGGTGCGCCCCGATTATAAGGCAGGATACCAACCTCCATCATGATCACCTCGATCTGATCCAGCGCTGGACCGGCCCCGCTGAGAGCGTCGAGTTCGCTGCCCTGGATGTCGAGCTTGGCGAGACGGAAGGGCGTGCGCGCGCCGCGCAGAATGGTGGCGAGGCTGAGCTGGGGGAGGGTGCGCTGCTCCTTGGGGGCGCTCGATTCCTCGGGGAAGCGCGAGGAGCCGGTCTGCACCAGCGCCTCACCGACCGGGGCGTTGACCACGAAGAAACTGGCGGCGGCCTCGTCACGCGGGCCGATCATGCGGATCAGATGGCTGGCATTGCCGATATCACGGCACACATTCCCCAGCCGCGGCCCCTTTTCGGTCAGCGCATCGAGCATGAGGATGAATGCCTCGGGGAACAGCCGGCGGGCCCCGCGCGCCCAATCGCCGTCATAGGCACCGATGTCGAGAATGGCGGGTGGCGTAAAGCCCTGGGCCTTCAGACGGGCCAGGGCCTGGTAGGTGCGGGTATCGTCATGCATGGCGCGGCTCCGTCAGGCGGGAATGCGGAAGACGGGGGAGGTGGCGACCAGATCGCAAATCACCGGTTTGCGGTCCCATTGATGGATCACGGGGGCGTAGAGCTCCCCGATCAGCACCAGACCGCGCTCGACCCGCACCTTCCAGTCAGGCGTGCAGCCGACGGTCTGCACCACGCGATCATCCCAGTCCGCCCCCTCGCCGCGACGCTCGTGCCAGAGGATGTAGTTGTGCATGCCCTGGTCATTGGGCCGGCTGTAATCATAGTCACGCCCGCCGATCTCGCGGCACATATCGTCGATGTAACGGATCATCGCGGCCGTGGTGCCAAGCGTGGTGCCGGAGCAGCAGACCGGGTTGTGGCCGATTGCCTGCACCAGGCCTTCGCTGTGATAGATGTCGCGCAGCCATTGCTGATTGAGCGGCTCTGCGGCGATACGGGTGTCTTCGAGTGCGAAGCAGATGTCGTGCGGAAACCAGGTGTTGAACGGATCGCCCTGGAAGAAGGCATCGCGAATGTCGCTCACCATCACGCGGTCGTACCGATGACCGTTCTCGGCCAGAAAGTCGCGATACATGAAGAAGCGGCCGTTCTGCATGTGATAAGGCAGGTCGGCCCAGCGCGTTGCGTCCACCACGCGAATGCCGTGCTGGGAGGCGATCTGGTGGAACCGCTCATCCATGTTGGTGGCAATCAGGCACAGCTCCGTGCCGGCACGATAATGCAGGAAGCTGGCGATGAACGGCTCGACCTTGTCAAAGGTGTAATTGGCACAGAAGCCAAGAACCAGATCATGCGACATGATGCCTCCGTGGCTGAGAAACGGCAGGATGAGGAACTTCTGGTTTCATCAGTCACCCCCCCGGTGGGGCGATCGACGGGGCTCGAACCCGCGACATCCAAGACCACAACCTGGCGCTCTACCAGCTGAGCTACGACCGCCACCGGGGGGACGCTCTCCTACGCCGATCGGGCGGCCTGCGTCAACGCCCCCTCGAAATGGCTGGCCAGCCGGGCGAGGGCCTCGTTGAGCACGGCGGGCTGCTTGCAGAAGGCGAAACGCGCGTAATGGCGCGGTGCATCCCCCTCATAGAAGGCGCTGACCGGGATCGCGGTGACGCGGGCGGCCTCGGTGATGTGGCGACAGAACGCGACATCGTCGCCGCCGAAGCCCAGAGGCGCGAAATCGGCGGTGATGAAATAGCTGCCCTGCGTCGGCAGCACGCCAAAGCCGATGCGGGCCAGGCCTTCGCCCAGCAGATCGCGCCGCGCCTGGAGCTGGCCGGACAGGGCTGCGAAATAGGCGTCGTCCTTCGCCAGCCCCACCGCCACCGCGCGCTGAAGATTGGGGGCGGAGGTGAAGGTGAGGTTCTGATGCGCCTTGGTGACGACATTGATCAACGAAGCGGGGCCGGAGACATAGCCGATCTTCCAGCCGGTGAGCGAGAAGGTCTTGCCCGCCGAGCCGATGCGCAGGCAGCGCTCGCGCATGCCGGGCAGGGTCATCAGTGGAATGTGGCGCCAACCATCGAAGGTCAGATGCTCATAGACCTCATCACAGATCGCATAGGCGTCATGGCGGACAAGAAGCTCGGCGATGAAGGCGAGTTCGGCGGCGGTGAACACCTTGCCCGTGGGGTTCATCGGCGTGTTGAGCAGGATCGCCTTGGTCTTGGGCCCGAAGGCTGCGGCCAGTTCGGCGCGCGGCAGCTCCCATTTCGGCGGCTCCAGGCGCACGAGGCGCGGAATGGCGCCCAGCAGGCGCACCACCGGCAGGTAGGTGTCATACAGCGGCTCGATCAGCACCACCTCGTCACCGGGGTTGAGGAGGGCCATCAGCGAGGCGGTGATGGCCTCGGTGGCGCCGGAGGTGACGACAACCTCGCTGGCGGCATCGATCTCCAGCCCATAGAAGCGCTGATTGGCGGCCGAGACCGCCTGGCGCAGCTCTGGCACGCCGGACATCGGCGGATACTGGTTGCGATGGTCAAGCAGCGCATCGGATGCGGCCTGCACCACATCGGCCGGGCCCTCGGTGTCGGGAAAGCCCTGGCCGAGATTGATCGAGCCGTGCTGGGCGGCCAGGGCGGACATCACCGTGAAGACGGTGGTTCCGGTGTTGGCCAGCAGCAGGTTCGGGGTCTTCATCGCGTGACGTCCTTTGGTGGAAATGGCCCCGCAATATGAGGCGCATATCCATGCGGTTCAACGTCTGCGATAAGGCGTTGCATCGCGGTCTGGCCGCGAGTGCCGAAATATTGAGCAAAATCCGCTTATTGCATCATTGTACCGAGAGGCAGGCCCTGGACGTCCGCGCCCTGACGCTGTGATTGCAGGGTGGCACGCATCATGCAAACTTCGCTTTCCCAGATGGAGGAGCCCGGCAACGCGGGCGTATGGACACGATGAAAAAGATCGAGGCGGTGATCAAACCGTTCAAGCTGGACGAGGTGAAGGACGCGCTGCACGAGGTGGGTCTTCAGGGCATCACGGTGGTCGAGGCCAAGGGGTTCGGTCGGCAGAAGGGCCATACCGAGCTCTATCGTGGCGCCGAATACGTGGTGGATTTCCTGCCGAAGGTGAAGATCGAGGTGATCTGCGACGACGACATGGTCGAGCGCGCTGTTGAGGCGATCATGGCGGCGGCGCGGACCGGCCGCATCGGTGATGGCAAGATTTTTGTCAGCCACATCGAGGAGGTGGTTCGCATCCGCACCGGCGAGCGTGGGGTGGATGCCGTTTAAGGCGGCATTAGCACGCATTCGGGGCCGCATGGGTGGTAACATCGATGGGGTCTCATCAATCATGTGACGGCGGGCTGGTCCGCCGCACAGCTTCCAAAGGATATTCCGTATGGCAAAGAAGGCCGCCGACGCTGGCAAGGGTGTCGAGAAGGTGATGGAAATGATCAAGGAGCACGGGGTCGAGTTCGTCGACCTGCGCTTCACTGATCCGCGCGGCAAGTGGCAGCACACCGCCCAGCACATCAGCACGATGGATGAGGACGCGTTCCGTGACGGCATCATGTTCGACGGTTCGTCGATCGCCGGCTGGAAGGCGATCAACGAGAGCGACATGATCCTGATGCCCGACCCCGAGTCGGCGGTGCTGGATCCGTTCTCGGCCAAGCCGAGCCTCATTCTGTTCTGCGACATTTTCGAGCCGTCCACCGGCCAGCCTTATGCGCGTGACCCGCGCAGCACCGCCAAGAAGGCCGAGGCGTTCGTGGCCGCCAGCGGCGTGGGCGACACCGTGTCGGTCGGCGCTGAGGCCGAGTTCTTCGTGTTCGACAGCGTGCGCTTCGGCACCGGCGGCAACTACGGCACCTACCAGATCGACAGCATCGAGGGTCCGCAGGCCTCGGTGAAGGACTACCCCGAGGGCAACATGGGCCATCGCCCGGTGGTCAAGGGCGGCTACTTCCCGGTGCCTCCGGTGGACAGCGAGAGCGATCTGCGCGCCGAGATGCTGTCGATGATGGCTGAGATGGGCCTGCCGATCGAGAAGCATCACCATGAGGTGGCGCA
>Ga0114959_10003289_pt1 | contig 12770 bp, 10 predicted proteins | sample C_130625_EF_Meta_FD_87317 | JGI IMG/M metagenome (GOLD analysis project Ga0114959, IMG submission 87317) | Freshwater microbial communities from Lake Croche, Canada to study carbon cycling - C_130625_EF_MetaG | ecosystem: Environmental > Aquatic > Freshwater > Lake | place: Lake Croche, Canada...
TAAATTAAAACACATTTATACTTTATACAAAAATACATTGATTGTCAAATAGTTACACGAAATTAAAACCTCGTGAGTGATAATTATTTGCATAATCCTAACTTATTTTCAGATGAAAAAAGCCCTCTTATTCTTAATTCTAACCACATTCTTCCTAAAAGTCCAAGCCCAAACCGCCGACCAAATCGTCCAAAAACACCTCCAACAAATGGGTGGAGAAAAAGCTTGGAAGGCCATCAAAACCATCAATTCTTCTGGAATATATAATTATGGAGGCATTGAATTTCCCTTTAAGGCCATTGCCAAATCACCGAATAAATACATATTCATCGTGCCGTTGAATGGCAAACATTATACCCAAGTTTTTAATGGAAAAACGGGTTGGAAAATTGATGCTTTCAAGAATGAAACCAAGCCTCAATTTCTTATTGGAAAACCCGCCCGTGCTTTGGCCAATGAAGCAGATGTGGACGTTGAAAGTCCGTTAATTAATTATGCCAAGAAAGGTTTTACCATTCATTTAGAAGGCATAGAAACGGTGGAGGGTAAGGAATGTTTTAAAGTAAATTTATTCAAGCAAGCAGGAGAAATTGAGAGTTATTTTATTGATAATCAAGAGTATAGCTTGGTGATGAAGAGAGCATTATCCAAAAATGATGAATTAGAAAAGACTATTTTAGATGCTTATTTTTCAGATTATCGGGAAGTTAATGGCGTGAAAATTCCTTTTGTAGTTGCTTATAAATTCAAAGACCAAAATATTTTGAAGATTACGACTGAGAAGGTGGAAATGAATTTAAAGGTGAGTGATTCGAAATTTAAATTTTAGAATTTATTCGTCTTCATGGTCTTCGAATTCATCTTCATAATCTTGGACGTGCATTTCTTTATCTAATGAATCTCGTAAAAAAGTCATGAAAGATTTTACTTCAATCAATCTGTCGATTACACCTTGGTTGATATTTTTTTTCTTTTTGTTAAGTTCCAAAGCCTTTTTTGCCCCTTCGATCGTATATCCATGATCTTCAACCAATTCCACAATTTCTTGAAGGTGTGCGATATCGTCCTGGGTATATTTTCTGTCGCCCGAACGGTCACGCCTAGGTGTCAAAGTGGGGAATTGTTCCTCCCAAAAACGGAGTTTGGAAATATTCATTTCAAACATTTGAGCAACTTCCGAAATTGTGTAATAGCGTTTGGTTAGTTCCATGAATTTTAAACACGAAAAACGAATCGTGTTAAGGCAATTAATATGTTTTCGTCAACCTTCAGGTATCAAAGACAATTTTATGTAAATTTGCGCACTTTTAACAGTAAGACCTAATCATTCACAAGTTAAAAAACAATTCATTAATTTGGAAATATTTATCAGTTATTAGTTATATGTTTTTAGATAATTTTTTCATTATAATAACAAATATTGAAAGCTATTTTCCCTAAAAACAGGTCCTTACTCAAAGATCCTAAATCATAAATCAATATGACTTCCAGACAAATACGTCAGCAGTTTTTAGAATTTTTTGCTTCAAAGGGGCATTTAATTGTGCCCTCTGCACCACTCATTGCCAAAAACGACCCAACTCTCATGTTCAATAATTCGGGGATGGCTCAATTCAAGGATTTTTTCTTGGGCAATGGCACACCACCATCAAAACGCATTGCCGATACCCAAAAATGTTTAAGGGTTTCAGGTAAACACAACGATTTGGAAGATGTAGGATTTGATACCTATCATCACACCATGTTTGAGATGTTGGGCAATTGGTCTTTTGGCGATTATTTCAAAAAAGAGGCCTTGACGTGGTCGTGGGAGCTTTTGACGGAAGTTTATAAATTGCCGAAAGATAGAATATACGTATCTGTTTTTCAAGGCGATGAAAATGATGGCGTGCCTTTCGACCAAGAAGCTTGGGATATTTGGAAGTCGATGGTGGGCGAGGACCGTATTATTCTTGGGAATAAAAAAGACAATTTCTGGGAAATGGGCGAAACTGGCCCTTGTGGTCCTTGCTCAGAAATTCACATCGATTTAAGGAATGCGGAGGATGTCGCCAAAATTTCGGGTAAAGAATTAGTGAATAATGACCATCCGCAGGTCGTGGAAATTTGGAATAATGTTTTTATGCAATTTGAGCGCATGGCAGACGGTTCATTGGTGCCTTTGCCCTCAAAACACGTAGATACTGGGATGGGTTTTGAGCGTCTTTGTATGGCAATTCAAGGTAAACAGTCGAATTATGATACGGATGTTTTTTCAAATACCATCAAATTTGTTGGCGACAAAGCGGGTAAAACTTATGGTCAAGAAAAATGGGCGGATATTGCGTTAAGAGTAATATCTGACCACATTCGTGCCATTGCTTTTGCCATTGCCGATGGTCAATTACCTTCAAGTAATAAGGCTGGTTACGTAATCAGACGTATTCTTCGCCGTGCGGTTCGTTACGGATATACTTATTTAGGGTTCCGTGAACCGTTTATGAATACCATTATACCTTTATTGGCTGAACAATTTGATGGTGTTTTCCCCGAATTAAAGGCCCAAAAAGATTTTATTCAGCGAGTGATTTTGGAAGAAGAAAATTCGTTTTTGAGAACGTTAGAAACGGGTTTGAAACGTTTGGATGATATTATAAAAGAAATAGCCACCCCCGCCTCCGAAGGGGGTGCCATTACACGAATTTCGGACTCGGAAGCTCCTCCATCGGGGGCGGGGGGGGCTGTTATTCCTGGCTCTATCGTTTTTGAATTATCGGATACTTTCGGTTTTCCGTCTGATTTAACGGCTTTAATTGCCCGAGAAAAAGGGTATGAAATTGATGAAGCAGGCTTTAAAACGGCTTTACAAGTTCAGAAAGAACGCTCACGCAAAGATTCGACCAAAGAGGCTACTGATTGGGTAATTGTTTCGGATGAAGATTTTGACTTTGAATTCGTGGGTTATGACGCAACAGAAACACAATCAAAAATTACTAAATATCGTAAAGTAAAAACCAAAACGGGAGAAGAGTATCACATCGTTTTAGACAAAACCCCATTCTATGCTGAAATGGGAGGACAAGTAGGCGATAGTGGGACGCTTAGCCCGCTAACCCCCGAAGGGGAAACAAGTCTTGTCATTTCTGATACTAAAAAGGAAAATGATTTATTTATTCATATTTCAACGGATAAAGGTTTTGAGAAATTTATAGAGGCGTATAACCAGCTGACAGCCAACAGCCAACAGCTAACGGCAAAAATAGATACTGCTCGCAGACAAAAAATCACGCAAAATCACACGGCTACGCACTTAATGTTGTCGGCGATGCGTCAGGTTTTGGGTTCGCATATTTCTCAGAAAGGCTCGTTCCAAAATGAAGAAGTAACCCGTTTTGACTTTGCTCATTTCTCGAAAGTTACGGATGAAGAATTAGCGAAAATTGAGGAAATCGTTAATCGTAAAATCCGTGAAAATATCAAATTAGACGAAAAACGAAATGTGCCAATTCAAGAAGCAGTAGCTTCGGGTGCCACGGCAACTTTTGGCGAAAAATACGGTGATTTTGTCAGAGTAATTACTTTTGACCCCACCTTTTCGGTTGAACTTTGCGGCGGTACGCACGTACCCGCAACGGGCGAAATCGGGATGTTTAAATTCGTGGCAGAATGTTCAGTTTCTGCGGGTGTACGTCGTGTGGAGGCCTTTACAGGCCAGAAAGCCATGTCGGAAATCAATTCGCAATTAGCCATTATTGAGGAATTGAAAGAGCTTTTCAAAGGTCACAATGACCTTGTAAAAGCCGTGAAAGCCTTGCAGGAAGAACGTAATTCTTTGTCTAAAAAGATAGAGATTTTAGAGAACGAAAAACTCCAAGAAGTCAAAGAAAGATTGTACGCCAAAATTATTTCTGTGGGTGAAATCAACATGATTGCGGAAGTGGTGGAAGTTCCTTCAGCCGATGCTTTGAAACAATTAGCGTATGAATTAAAAGCAAAAATTGGCGATTTATATTGTGTTTTAGGAGCAGAAGTAAACGGCAAACCGCAATTGGCGGTAATGATTGCGGAGAATTTAGTCACTTCAAAAAGCTTGAATGCAGGACAAATTATCAAAGAAATTGCCAAAGAAATCAAAGGCGGTGGCGGCGGTCAGCCATTCTTTGCAACCGCAGGAGGAAATGATGTTTCAGGGCTTAAAAATGCGATTGAAAAAGGGAAAAGTTTTGTGGCGTAGAGGTTTGAGATGACCGAATGATTTTTTACTTTTAGGTGTTTATCAAAGAGACTATATTGAAATATTTTCAAGAAATAAAAGCAAATATTGAGAAAGATCTTGATAAAGCGGTTAAAGTGAGAATGCAAGTCAATCAGAAATTGATAGACTCTTGGACAACTGGACAGAAATCAATAACTCAATTTTAAACTTATTAAAGTCAAACTAATAAATTTTAAGGTCATGACTATAACATTTAATTTTCACGAACATTTTGAAAAATTGAGACAAGCAACTGATAGGCTTTCAGAAAGTTATGTCGAAAGGGATTGGTTTGTTTATTATGATTCCCTTTCAAAAGATGAGCAAAAAGAATTTAAAGTAGCATTTGATAGTTATTTGCATGGAAAGAATAAATTATATTCTGAACAAATAGCAATCGGAAAGCAAATGATGGAAGATGCTGGAATTCCGATTTCATAGTTATCCATTTTATTGTCAAAAAGCCCTAAAAACGAAACTTTTTAGGGCTTTTTGCTTGTTGATTTTTAAATGCCCAACAATTCTCCTATTCTTTCAGAGATATCCCAACAAGCTATTCAAAAAATGAACGATTTGGGTAGAAAATGTATTCCGTTTCTTTTCGTGATTGATTACGAAATGCAACAGCCCGTTGTTTTGACTTTTGAGGAAATTGAACATGCCAATATTTTCTATAAAATTAACGATAAAAAGAACTTTTCTTTCGATAAATCTCCCAATGAAGAACCGCTTTATTTTGAAAAATATCCGATAAGTTTTCAAGAATATTTAAAGTCATTTGATTTTGTAAAACAGGCAATGTTACGTGGCGATAGCTTTTTGACGAATTTAACGAAGCCGACACCCATCAAAATTAATATATCTTTAATGGATATTTTTCAAAGAAGTCAGGCTAAATATCAATTATATTTTAAGGATAAATTTGTGTTATTTTCTCCCGAAATATTTGTCAAAATTCAAGATGGTATTATTTCTTCTCACCCCATGAAAGGCACCATTTCCGCCGATATTCCCGAGGCGGAAAACGTTATTTTGAACGATAAGAAAGAATTGGCCGAACATACCACCATCGTTGATTTAATTCGAAATGACATCAGTATGATTTCTGAAAAGGTTTGGGTTGATAAATTTAGATATATCAGCAAAATTCACACAAATAGCGGAGATTTATTACAAGTAAGTTCCGAAATTTGCGGTAGACTTCCGGTGAATTATCAATCCCATATCGGTACGCTTTTATTCCAATTATTGCCCGCTGGTTCAATCTGTGGAGCACCAAAACCACAAACCGTGGTGATTATAAAAGCAACGGAAAATTACGATAGAGGGTTTTATACGGGTGTTTTTGGGATATTTGACGGCAAAAATTTGGACAGTTCTGTAATGATTCGTTTCATAGAAAAACAGGACGATGGTAGTTTAATTTTTAAAAGTGGTGGTGGAATAACCGTTTTTTCGGACGTACAAGCTGAATACCAAGAGATGATTGACAAAGTTTATTTATCGTTCAACTAATACCATCTTTTAAAATTCTCATACAATTTATGTGGAAACAAAAAATACTTAAACTTTTAGCATTTAACCAAATTGACTTTGTATCCACCGAAAATCAATCAATTTTTGAACTGTTTTTTCTACCCGAGCATCAACTTTATTTGCATTTTATTGATCTATCTACTTTTCAAGAAAAAGAAATTCCCATCAACTATTTCAAAGATTTTTCTGATAAACTTAATGCCCAAAACCAAAGAATTATTCATCTGTGGGAGGATGTATACCTTGAAAAACCAGAATTAGTAACATCTCGCATATTGGCAATGATAGGCAGATTTACTCGTTTGCACGCTAGGCATTGCATAATTGAAAGAATTGATAAACCCACAGCCGATAAATTCTTAGAAGTCAATCATTTACAAGGTTCCGTAAAAGCAAAATTTAAGTATGGATTACTGTTAAAAGCGCAATACACAGAACGTTTTATTGGCAAGGTTGTCTGTGAAGCCAATGATAACAACCTAGTCAGAGCGATAAAACCAAAGTTAATTGGCGTTGCTACTTTTAGTGGAGGACGAACGATGAAAGTAGGCGAAAGAAAAGGATCACGTTCTTACGAGCTGATTAGATTTGCCACTTTGAAAGGGTACGTGGTGGTGGGAGGAATGGATAAATTGTTGAAAGCATTTACCAAGGAACATGAACCCAACGATATTATGTCATACATAGATAGAGATTGGTCGGATGGCAGAAGTTATTTAAAATTAGGTTTTCTAAAAATTAATACCTTATCTCCTCAATGTTTTATGCTTGATGAAATGGCTCAACAACGTTTAATGACTAATGGAAATAATGTTGAAATGGTCAATGCTGGAAGTATTAAATTTCTGAAAATACTCAGGTAAGACTTATAAAATATAAAGTGGCTAGTAGTTATGAAATAATGAGTTTTAGTAAATAAAGTTCTAATTTTGTGTATTAGTAATCGGTTATCAATTAATATAGATTTGGATTTTGAAATTTCTATGTTCCGATAACCAGTTATTATTAACTAATTGCCATTAACCATTAGCGGTTCGCCGCCCGACTTATAACTAAAAGAAATGGAATACAATTATAGAGAAGTAGAGCAAAAATGGAGACAGTTTTGGGAATCAAATGAGACTTTTAAAACTGAAATTGATGCCTCAAAACCTAAATATTACGTCTTGGATATGTTCCCGTATCCCTCTGGAGCTGGACTGCACGTTGGCCATCCGCTTGGATACATTGCCTCTGATATTATTGCTCGTTACAAGCGTTTGAAGGGCTTTAATGTTTTACACCCGATGGGTTTTGATTCTTTTGGTTTGCCTGCTGAGCAGTACGCTATTCAAACGGGACAACATCCCGCAATCACTACCGAGGAAAATATTACGACGTATATCCGTCAACTAAAACAAATTGGTTTTAGCTACGATTGGAGCCGAGAAGTTCGTACTTCAGACGCAAAATATTACAAATGGACACAGTGGATTTTCATGCAATTGTTTAAACATTATTACGATAAGGAGGCAAACAAAGCCTTGAAAATTACTGATTTAGAGGAGAAATTCGCCTCGTCAGGAAATAAATCGGTTAATGCAGTCTGTGATGAGGATACGCCTATATTTACTTCTGAGGAATGGAATGCCAAAGGTGAATTTGACCAACAGTCGATATTATTGAAATATCGTTTGACCTATCCGGACGAATCGGTCGTGAACTGGTGCCCAGGTTTGGGAACGGTTTTGGCGAATGATGAAGTAAAAGAGGGTATTTCTGAACGGGGAGGATTTCCAGTTGAACAGAAAAAAATGAAGCAATGGGCCATGAGAATTACGGCCTACGCTGACCGTTTAATTGATGGACTAAACGAAGTTGATTGGTCTGATGCACTAAAAGATCAACAACGTAATTGGATTGGGAGAAGTACAGGGGCAAGTGTGAAATTCGAAATAAGCCCCCTAACCCCCGAAGGGGGAACTTCGTCCGAGAAAGCTCCCCCTCCGGGGACGGGGGGGGCTTCCTTTATCGAGGTGTTCACCACAAGAGTTGATACCATTTACGGTGTTTCATTCATGGTAATTGCGCCAGAATTAGAATCAGTGCCGTTTTTGACAACACCGGAGCAAAAAGAAGCCGTTGAAGAATACATAAAATGGGTGGCTTCTCGGAGTGAATTAGACCGGATGTCGGAAGTAAAAAAAGTTTCGGGTGTGTTTACGGGAAGCTACGTGATTAATCCTTTTAACGATGAAAAAGTGCCGATTTATCTGGCCGATTACGTCTTGGCGGGCTACGGAACGGGTGCGGTGATGGGCGTTCCTTCGGGCGACCAACGTGACTGGAATTTTGCGACCCATTTCAATTTGCCAATTATTCCAATTCTTGATGCTCAACAAGATATTGAGAAACAAGCAGATAATACCAAAGAAGGAAAATACATCAATTCTGGGATTATCAACGGGATGGGATATAAGGAGGCAACCGAAACCTTAACGACGTATTTGGAAGAAAAAGGCATCGGAAAAGGCAAAATTCAATACCGTTTGAGAAATGCCGTTTTCAGCCGCCAACGTTATTGGGGCGAGCCAGTTCCGGTTTATTTCAAAGAGGGGCCGGGAGGCGAAGCGCTACCGTATTTAATTGAAGAATCGGAATTGCCACTAGATTTACCCATAATTGATAAATATTTGCCAACCGAAACGGGCGAACCACCTTTGGGACGTGCCGAAAATTGGAAATATCAAGGGGAATACGAATATGAGCTTTCTACGATGCCAGGTTGGGCGGGTTCTTCTTGGTATTGGTATCGTTATATGGATGCACAAAACGAGCAGGAATTTGCTTCGGAGGAATCAATCAATTACTGGAAAGCCATTGATTTGTACATTGGTGGTTCAGAACACGCTACCGGGCACTTATTATACAGCCGTTTTTGGAATAAATTCTTGAAAGATTTAGGATTAGTCCCAGAAGAAGAGTTTGCCAAGAAATTGATAAATCAAGGCATGATTCAGGGCCGTTCTAATTTTGTTTATCGGATGAAAGTGGCCCCCCCCGCCCCCGATGGGGGAGCTTCCGAGTCCAAAAGCGTCAAACTGGCTCCCCCATCGGGGGCGGGTGGGGCTGTTTTTGTCTCTGCTGGCTTGCGTCATGATTACGATACTACTCCAATTCACGTGGACGTAAATATTGTCAATAACGATATTTTGGATACAAATGCGTTCAAAAATTGGAGAGAAGATTTTGCCAATGCTGAGTTTATCTTGGAAGATGGAAAATACTTTTGTGGTGTGGAGGTTGAGAAAATGTCGAAATCGAAATACAATGTTGTCAATCCGGATATTTTAGTGGATAAAGTGGGTGCGGATACTTTGCGTTTGTATGAAATGTTTTTGGGTCCATTAGAGCAAGCAAAACCGTGGAATACCAACGGAATTGACGGTTCATTTAGATTTATCAAAAAAGTTTGGCGTTTGTTTTATGATGACCAGTCGAACTTTAAAGTGAAAGACGAAACTCCAACACCAGCCGAATTGAAAGTTTTGCATACCGCTATTAAGAAAGTTGAGGAGGATTTAGAGCGTTATTCATTCAATACGGTCGTGTCAACGTTGATGATTTGCGTGAATGATTTAGGTTCGTTGAAATGCTCTAAAAAGGCAATTTTGCAAGAATTAGTTATTTTGATGTCGCCCTATACGCCACACATGGCCGAAGAACTATGGACATTATTGGGGAATGAAGCAGGAACGATTTCTTACGCTAATTTCCCGAAATTTAATCCGAGTTATTTGGTAGAAGCCAATTTTGAATATCCAATTTCAATCAATGGAAAAGTTAGAGCGAATCTTTCATTCCCAACGAATGCACTTCCGGCAGATATTGAGGCGGGTGTTTTAGCCAACGAAATTGTTCAGAAATGGTTAGAAGGCAAAACGCCTAAAAAAGTAATTGTCGTGCCAAAACGAATTGTAAATGTAGTTCTCCCATAATTGCAACCACATAGGGAAGATAGGGGACATCGGTTTTGAGGAAAAAGTACAAATGACTCAGTCAGGTTTTTACGATTTGCTAAACGATGTTTTTATAAATATAAGCATTTGATAATCAATTAGTTGTCTTAGTAATCACTAATCCCTTAAACCTAGCGTCTCCTGATTAGATGATTATTGATTAATTTACTTGACATTTAAAATTCAAACCCTTATCTTTGCAGTTCTAATTAAAAAAAAGATTTAAACAAAAATATAAAATGCTGATAATCAATATCAAAGAAAACGAGTCTATCGACAAAGCCTTAAAAAGATTTAAGAAAAAATTTGAAAAAACTGGTGTAGTTAAGCAACTTCGTAGAAGAGGTGCTTTTATTAAGCCATCAATTACCCGTCGTACAGAAATGATTCGTGCGTCATATAAGCAAAGAATGTACGGTAACGAAGAGGCATAGTTTTTTGATTTGATTTGTAATAACATTTATGTTATCAATTTAATCTTGAATTAAGCCGATAACCGTCAGCAACAAAAAGCGTTAGAATAGACTTAATAGTTTGTTTTAACGCTTTTTTATTAAGGACAAAAACTGTATAAATTAAACCACAGATTAACCCGCAATGGAATTGGAATTAGGCTGATTTACACGGGATTTATTTTTAACTTTGCTCCTGTAAATCTTTTAAATTCCGATTCCATTGCGGGTCAATCCGTGGTCAAGTTTTTATTGCAATGAAATATGAATGAAGTATGCTCTTTTTTTCTCAAATACATCAAATACGAAAAACGCAGTTCTGACCATACTACTACTGCTTACGGAATTGATTTGAAACAATTTTCGGAATATTTGTCGAAATCTTATGACTTCAACCATCCAGAATTGGCTGATTTTCAGATGATTCGTTCTTGGATTGTATCGATGGTAGAAATGAAAATTGAAAATCGTTCGGTGAATCGGAAGATTGCTACTTTACGGACTTTTTATAAATTTCTTTTGCAAAAAAAAGTGATTGAAAAAGACCCAATGCTGAAAATATCGGTATTAAAAACCCAGAAAAATATCCCAGAATTTGTGCGTGAGAAGGAATTAGATAATTTACTGGATGAAGTTAAATTTCCAGATGACTTTGCGGGTGTGAGAGATAAATTAATTTTGGAATTATTGTACGGAACGGGTATGCGTTTGTCGGAATTGATTGATTTGAAGGAACGAGATATTGATTTTTATAGTAGGACGGTAAAAGTTTTGGGAAAGCGTAATAAAGAAAGAATTATTCCGATAAATCAGCCTTTAGTAAAATTGATTCAAGATTATCAAAGTTTCAAAAATTCGGAAGGATTGATGCACGAATATTTAATTGTTTCGGATAAAGGAAATCAAGCGTATCCCGTTATGATTCAGCGAATTACGAAAAAATATTTGAGTTTAGTTACCACATTGGCTAAAAAATCTCCCCATATTTTACGGCATTCTTACGCTACACATTTGCTCAATAATGGCGCAGAATTGACCGCTATTAAAGATCTTTTGGGACATTCTTCGCTTTCAGCTACGCAAGTTTATACGCACAATTCTATGGAGAAAATCAAGAAGATTTATCAACAGGCACATCCGAAAGCGTAAGATTTCGAATTTCGATATTCGAATTTCGATGTTTGTGTTTTTGAGGGAACAGTACGAATTTTGAGCATCAAGGAAGGAAAACCGATAAATCATACTTCAATTCCCTCATTTTTTAAATATTCTCCAATGTTAAATAATTGACCGTCAAGAAGTTCTGTATCTTTATTCCAATTACGGACTATCCAGTCTTCATCCTTGGTGGCAATTACTATTGATTTAGATTTTGATAAAATCCAAATTACTTTTTCAACACCAAATTCTAATAATTTTTTCGTTTTTTTGTCGATATAAATGAAATCTTCTTCCATAAATAGGTGAATTTTTATATCAACTTCAATAACTATTCTTGGAGCAACCACAGCATAATTCTCATTTACTTGACTGGGAGTTAGTATCGACTTTTCAAAAATACTAATATCGCTCGAAAGCTTGCTGGATTTTTCCAAGTGAATACCTGACTCATTTGTAAGAAAGATATATTTATTTTCATCTAAAAAGCGATAACAAATTTTGAGTAAATAAAAAATAATGTACCCTTGTAACGTACTGCTGCCCATAATGTCTTCCATTTTTTTCTTTTTAGATAATACATCTTTATAACCTTTGTAATAAAGTTTTCGCCCATCTATGATTTCATACACGAGCGCTTCTGGTATTTCCTTTACTTTGGATTGACGTACCAATTTGGGTGGTTCTATTTCAGCTTCTACCATAGTTTTATCTTTGTTTTACGAAATATAAAAAGACTTGACAAAATTGCCAAGTCTTTCATATTTTCGTTATCTAAATTCCTCCTCATCTTCATCAAATTTGAAGTTATCCAAATCGAACAAGGAATCGGTTAAATCCTTGAATTGCAAGCCTTTTTCTAATGATTTTTTCGCAATAATAGAAAATTCAGACAGACCGTGCAAAACAAATTCCATCATAAATAATTTCTCCCGTCCCTGCATTTGTGGATAGACTTTCTCAATTAAATCATCCAATCCATCAATGGTTCTGAGTCGGGCGGAATAGTCACTATCGGAGCTATCATTCAAGATATCCATCATATTTCCATCCATAAACCAGTCAATAATTGGCTTGTAAGGATTTTTGCCAGCCTTATCTTTAGATGCTTTTTTGATTTTTTCTGGATCTGGGAAATAATTTAAAAACTGGGTTCTAATGGCTTTACCAATTAGATTTTGAGCCACAATGACGGGACCTTCTACTTCACCTTCATATACCAATTCTACTTTTCCACACACCGCAGGAATCACGCCTACGAGGTCAGCAACACGCACGTAAGTCTTGTCTTCACCGTTCAATAAAGCTCGTCTTTCTGCGGCTGAAACAAGATTTTCGTAAGCTGAAATGGTCATACGAGCTGACACGCCCGACTTGGCATCCACAAATTCA
>Ga0114959_10003290_pt1 | contig 12770 bp, 12 predicted proteins | sample C_130625_EF_Meta_FD_87317 | JGI IMG/M metagenome (GOLD analysis project Ga0114959, IMG submission 87317) | Freshwater microbial communities from Lake Croche, Canada to study carbon cycling - C_130625_EF_MetaG | ecosystem: Environmental > Aquatic > Freshwater > Lake | place: Lake Croche, Canada...
AGCCAAAACCAAATGAACGATATTATCCGCAATATCATGGTCTCCCGCCGATATAAACACTTTTTGACCTTTTATTTTGTAGGTTCCATCGGCTTGGGGAGAAGCAGTTGTCACGACGTCCGACAAAGAACTTCCGGCCTGTGGTTCGGTCAAACACATGGTTCCCGTCCACGTTCCATCCACCATTTTAGCGGCAAATTTCTCTTTCAATTCCTCTGTTCCGAACGATAAAATCAAGTGTGCCGAACCCGCAGTCAAGCCCGTGAACATCACAAAGCCATTATTTGCCGAACCACGAATCATTTCTGCCGCTGCTCCAACGAGCGTTGGTAATTGTTGCCCGCCGTGTTCGTATTTAAACATTGAGCCAATCATACCCGCTTCACCCATCGCCTTCACATAATCACGAACCGCAGGATGAACTTTCACTTGTCCGTTCACTAATTCAGGCTGATTTCTATCAGACGAAACATAAGCGGGGCGTAATATTTTTTCAGCAATTTCCTCATTGGCATCCAATACCATATCGAACATGTCGGGTGTATAGTCTTGGAAATAAGGATATTTAGTCAATTCTCCCACATTGAGAACTTCCTTTAACATAAAGTCGAGATTGCGACGTGAATATTGTTGTGCCATTGTTTGAATAGATTTGTTATGCTTGCATACAATTTTTAGTAAAAATAGTGACAAATAAAATAGTATGCAAGCATAACAAATTTATTTTTAGGCAAAAAAAACATTGCCTTTTGGGGCAACGTTTTTGGAAAAATTTTGTAATCACAAATTAGTTATATTATTCTAAGAAATATTTAATCAATACTAATCCAACGAATGATAACTCAAAAACGACTAAGGCAATAATTTTACGATTACCATTAATTGTTTCATTAAACTTTAACATGATAGGTGTTAAAATCATTGATAACCCAATAATAAAATAGTATAAAGGATTACTTTTTGCAAGTCTATATACTAATTCATTAAATATTACTCCGTATGAAATAATAATTGGAGATAAATTTTTGAATACGTTTTTGTCTATCATATTCTCAAAATTTGAGTATTTTTTGAACAAAAATTTCTAACACACTCTGATAGATCAAGAAAAAATTCATTTGATGCTCCAATAGCAGCCAAAACTGGAATAGTTAAAATGCCTTCACTTGCTACAAACCCTGCATAAAAGACAGCAAGTCTTATAGAGTGTCTTAAGCCTGCCATGGTTACACAGTGATCGTATTCAGCCTTGTTTTTACATTATGTTCCAGGTCCTCCATTGTTATCTGGATTACCAGGGTCATTTCCAGCATCGGGGTCACCACCCTCAATTGTTGGAGCCGTACATTCACCGCAATTCATACCTGGGCAAGTTACACAAACTCCTTGTATTGAATTAGTACCATCAGATTTAAGTATACTTCTATTCTCATATAAGTTTACTAAACGCTCAACCTGCTCTTTTTTCAAATTCAAATTTGGATACTTTGTAACCATTTCTTTTGATGCTTTCTGATCTTCAACTACAAGATAATTGAACTGTTTTAGTTTTGTTTCAGCAACCCAAATCTTTCTACCAATTGCATCAGATTTAATTAAATCCGATGGATTACTCAGAAATAAAACCAATCTTTTGTAAACTCATTTTCGCCATTGTTGGAGTTTTCTCCAACATATCGGATGGTAGCTTATTGGAGAAAACTCTAACAATGGCGAAAAATTATTTAGATACCAAATCCAAATACAAAAATAAAATCATTTTTTAAAAAACAACACATCAAAATACTTGAAATTCCAAAAAGGTATAAAATTGTTGATAAACTGAGATTTATCTATAACACGCAATTTTAGAAGCCTTTTACCAGAAATGAATGGATGATAAATTAAACTGTAAATGAATAACCCAAATACAAATCCGTTGGAACTAAGTAAACCAATCTTCGTCAAAATTATGATAAATGATAATGGTATGAAAATTAGGATATAAAAAAATAGTAATTTGTGTAAATTCATAGCCTTGTATTTTAAGATTGTTAGGAGAATATCATCTGTATTACTGAGACTTTATTTTACATGTCCGTGTGAAATTATATCCAAGGAGAACATTTTAATAAACTTTCATCGAGAACAATTACCCATAGCACAATATCCTGCTATCGCAACAGCAGTTTGAGGAATAAAAGCACTTTGGACAAAAATGTAAACTGATGCCCAGCCATGATTTGAGTATGCATCACCAATACAACTTGCGACAGCCCCTCCACACATTGCTTTTGAAGATTTATTAGAGTAAAGGGTTGTTACGTTTGAAAATACTTCACCTTCATCATTTGCAATCGTGACTTGCTGTCCACTATTAATTAATCCATAATTAATACTTTTACCTTGAACACACTTTACTAACATTGGATTCAGTAACTCATTTTCGGAGTTTTTAAATACGACCAGTGAATAAATTATTTTACCATCGAAAGTATTTTTATAGTTTACACTAAATGCTTGTCCTTCAAAATCATTTTTAACACTCTTATAGATTGTATTAAAATCAAAATCTTGAATATCTATATTTGATAATCCCTGTGATATACCCATTTTCTTCAAAGACATACTATATTGAGTAAATAGTTCAAAAATCTGTTTTGATATTGTTTCATCATTAACTTCATATATGATGATTCCTTCGGATTGCCGTAGTATTTTCTCTTTTGAAGAGGGGGATAAACTTACATCATTTTCTAATTTATCAGTACATGACACTGCGAAAATCAATGATAATACAAATAATAATTTTGCTAAATTTCTCATAACACTAAAGTTTTAAAATACCCTGCCTACTCAATCAAAGGTCTTTTCGGCTACCACCTATCGTTGCAACTGACAGCACAAAGTTGCAAGACATTTTGCGCAAAGTAAATACTACCAAAGTACCATTTTAATACCAATTTTATGGTACTTAGGTAGTATTTTAGCCTTTAAACTTTTTTAGAAACAAATACATAGCTTGTTTCCCTTTGATACCTAATTTTCGCATACAGTTTTGTCGGTGGCGTTTTACAGTGGTTTCTGCAATTTTGAGATGGTCGGCTATTTCTTTGTTCAAATAGCCCTCGGAAGCAAGGTGGAGAACTTTATTTCTTGGCGAGTGAATGCTACTTCACGCCCGTCAACAATTGATGGATTTGATTTCATAGGGTCTACTAATTGTTTGAAAGTGTTTATTATCGCAGCTAGAAATAATGGTCAAATGTAAAAATTTAATTTGTTTATCCAAACGTATTTTTAGTGTAATGTAATAAATTTAAAATGTAGAAAAATTTGTAATCAACTGACAATCAAATGGCTATAAATAAAAAATCCATGAAATAATTTCATAGATTAATCATAAAATTATTAAGCGATAAAGTTTCACCTAAACATATTGATACGCCCAATAAATAAACACAAATTGCAAGAGAATCCTTGTCCACAAAAATGCTTTTGATATTTTATGGAATTTATCAGAAGTGGCCATGTAAATATGTACCGTAAAAAATATAAGTAACATCGCCATAATGCCCCAGGCCGACAGAGAACGTGTGGTGGTGAATAAAAGACCTACGCCACAAATAACTTCGGTTATGCCACTCAATAAAACCATTAGTTGATGATTAGGAATGTAGGGAGGCATCATATAAAGGTAAAATTTGGGTTTGACGAAGTGGTAAATACCACCGGCGGTAAAGAAGAACGCTAAAATATAAAGTCCGATGTTGTACATGATTAGTTGGAGTTGTTAAATACACATTTGAACTTAGAGGTATAGAGAATTAGAGAAAAGTCGATATATAATCTCTAATCCTCTATATCTCTAAGTTTAATCAAAACCAATTTACGATTAATATTACAAAACAGGTTTTTCGAGAAACAATCTTTTTAAATGAGGGGTTATCTAAGAAGTGTATTGTAATTTTGTTGTACTAATTTAAAATCTTATGGGCATGAGAGAAAATGGCAATTTAGGACTGCCTCCTGTCTCCTGCCTGCTGTCCAATGACTGTCGTTCCATATAAAGAGCAAGATGCTTCCAAGAAAGAGCAAGTGGCTCAAATGTTTGATAATGTTTCGCCAAAATATGATTTTTTGAATCATTTATTGAGTGGAGGAATTGATATTTTATGGCGTAAGAAAGCCATTAATTTGTTAAAAAAGGCGCAACCCAAAACCATTTTGGATATCGCCACGGGTACAGGAGATTTTGCAATTGAGGCTTTGGTTTTGAAACCCGATACAATCGTGGGTGTGGATATTTCGGAAGGAATGTTGAGTTTTGGTCGTGAAAAAATCAAGAAACTTGGCATGGAATCTGTCATTAGCTTACAAAGCGGCGATTCGGAAAAATTGCCATTTGAGGACAATACTTTTGATGCGGTTATCGTTAGTTTCGGAGTACGGAACTTTGAAAACCTCGAAAAAGGATTAACCGAAATGTACCGGGTAATGAAAACAGGCGGCACTTGCATTGTTTTGGAATTTTCAAAACCGCAGCAGTTTCCAATGAAACAATTGTATAATTTTTATTTCAAAAATATTTTGCCTGCAGTTGGCAAAATTGTCTCGAAAGACACTTCCGCCTATACTTACTTGTATGATTCTGTACAAGCATTTCCAGAAGGGAACGATTTTATGAAGGTATTTCACCGTGCAGGCTTTAACAACACTCAATGTTTACCACTCACATTTGGCATCAGTACAATTTATATAGGCAGAAAGTAATTTTTTTTACCGTTTTTACCTGCATTTTTACGGCTGGAGTAAATAATCATTTATTCGCTCAAAAATACGTATATAAACGTAGATATGATGAATTTTATGATGACAAAACCGTTCATTTTGGCTTTCTTTTTGGTTTAGGGTCATCAAGATTTAATGTTTATCATAGTGAGAACTTTAAGAGTGATTCGATTGTCACCGTAGTTTCCCCTAGTAATTTTGCCTTTCAAGTAGGGGGTTTGGTAAACTTTAAATTAACAGATAGATTTGATTTTAAAACCGGGATGAACATATCTTTGTACGGTCGTCAGGTTAATTATCGTTTTAATAATTCACCAGATTTTCCACCGGAATTACGGGAATCGACTTGGTTAGAAATTCCGCTTTTATTGAAATACAAATCGCAAAGGAGAGGAAATTCAAGAATGTTTGTGGATGCGGGTTTCAAGATTGGAATTGAAGCAAATGTAAGAAAAAATGCAGCTTCGACAAGGAGATTAGATACCAAAACGGGCGATTTATCACTGGAATACGGCATTGGGTTCGAACAATTTTTTCAATATTTCAAATTCACCCCTGAATTAAGGTTTTCGCATGGATTGACCAATATGTTCGTTACCCCAACCAATAATAATCCTTATGCTCGGGACATACAAGCACTAAATAGCCATACGGTTACTTTGTATTTGATGTTTGAGTAGCGTAAAAAAGGATTGAGTTTCGTCAATCCTTTTTTGATAAAATTTTTCGCAATTCTTCTAATTCTTTCTGCTGTACAGATAGTTTTAAATCTTTCTCTTTTAGTTCAATATCTTTTTGTTCTAAGACTGCTTCTTTTTGTTCTATGACTATTTCTTTCATTCTCAAAGCGCTATCCATTGAGTCGTCAAAGGTTTCTTCGGCTTTTATTTGCGCTTTGACTTCATTACTCTCTGCGGCAATGGACAAACGGTTTAAGATTTTTCGAGTTTCCTCGTCAATATTTTTATTTTCTTCATCATTTTCTTCATCGTATTGAAGAAGCCATTTATTATCTTCATCAAAAATCCATTTTTGATTAAATATTGACAAGATTCGCTCCATCTTAGTTTTCATTTCTCCATTTAATTTAGAAATTTGAACAACAAAGCTGTCATGACCCAAACTTTCAATAAATTCATCCTTTTTTTCTATGATTTCCCCTGAAGATAAGTCTTTGTATGTTCTCCCTATTTGCAAAACTGAACTTGGAATACTTAGCGGAAATCCTAAAACATAAATAGGAACAATTGTTAAGGAAACTCTATAACCATCAATATCATCTGGATGACTATAATTTTTCCCCAAAAAATGCCTAAAACGTTGTAAATCAAAGGAGTGTTTACTTTTTTGAAGTTCAATTAAAACTTTCTCATCAGTTCCATCGGCAGTTCTGATGATGGCTTTAAAGTCTAATCTAAAAACAGTTAAAAAATATTTCTCCGAAAAAGTGGTTTCCTCCTGAGGCTTAAACGCCAAATCGATAATCTAATCGATAATCTCTTCTCCGATAAGTACAGATATTATCGTTTTAGCGATAGAAAAATCTTCCATCAAAAACTTAAAAACAGTATCATGTATTGGATTTGCAATTATCATTTCAACGATTTATTTTCTCTACAAATAAAAAAAAATAAAATCAATGTCCAATCCGCACATCCATATCTTCCAAAGCCACGCCTTTGGTTTCTGGCATCAAGAACCAGACGAACAATAATTGGCAAACCATCATAACGGTGAAAAAGATAAAAATGGGTGTTCCACCAAATTGGCTCGCAAAATAGGGGAAAATATTGGTAATAATGGCCGCAAAAACCCAATGCGTTAAACTTCCAAAAGCTTGCCCTGACGCACGTACTTCGTTTGGAAAAATCTCCGAAATGAATACCCAAATCACGGCGCCTTGTCCGATGGCATGGGCGGAAATAAAAGCAAATACAAAGAAAGTCATTCCGTCAAATTGTTGTACATAAAATGCTCTGGCAATTAAACTCAATGAAATGATATAACCGATTGAGCCAATGTACATGAGCATTTTACGGCCAAATTTATCTATCAAAAAAACGCCCAACATGGTGAAAATCAGATTCGTAAGTCCAATACCAACCGATGAAAGTAAGGCCGTGGCTTTTCCTAAACCTGACATTTCAAAAACCCTTGGAGCATAATAAATAATGGCATTAATCCCAGAAACCTGATTAAAAAAAGCCATTAAAAAAGCTAATAAAATTGGGAAAGCATATTTCTTTGAGAAGAAAGTCGCCTTCCCCAACTTGAAATTCTTTTGCTGTGATTGAAGAATTAACGTCAACGTTGCATGGGCAGTTTCTGGATTAATTTCATTTAAAACCGCTTTGGCGGCTTCAATATCATTTTTTTGGAGAATCAGCCAGCGTGGGCTTTCAGAAATCAATAAGGTTAATACCGTGAAAATTAAAGATGGAATTCCAACAATGCCCAGCATCCAACGCCAATCACTTTCGCCACCCAATGCTTGAAAAAAGTAGTTAGAAACGTAGGCAATCATTATTCCAAAAACAATGTTGAATTGGAATAAAGCCACGAGAAAACCTCGTTTTTTATCAGGCGCAATTTCAGAAATATACAAAGGTGAAACCACTGAAGATGCTCCAATGCATAAACCGCCAATGAAACGAAAAAGCATGAAAGTATAAACACCTTGAGCCAGGGCTGAACCCAGCGCTGAAACGAAAAACAATGCTCCAAGCCAAAACAAAGCCCTTTTTCTTCCTAATTTATCGGCAAACCAACCGCCAAAAGCTGCGCCAAATACGGTTCCATATAAAGCAATGGCAATGGCAAAACCATGCAAGGTATTGCTCAATGACCATAATGCTTGGATTTTTTGCTCGGCTCCTGAAATTACGGCGGTATCTAAACCGAATAAAAAGCCACTCAACGCAACCGTCAGCGACCAAAGAATAAGTTTTTTGTTTTTCATTGTGATTAGTGGCAGAGACTATAGTCTGCGTTTTAGTATTACTTACAAATTAGGCACCCCCGATAAAGTCTGTGCTACTTTTTCTTGAAAACCTGTAAAGAATTATTATTTCGAGCAATTAGATAATAAGGCAATTTATTCACCTTAATTTGCTGAATATCACGTATTTCCCCTTCTAACATTAGTCCACTTTGGCTTGGAATAATAGGTTTAAAATTGCCCTTCCCATCACTTTTTAGGATTAGGCCGTAACTGGCATCATAACGAGCTTGATACATACTTGAGCCATAAAAATTACTGCCCATGATAACATCTTTGATTCCGTCACTGTCATAATCATCTAATAATAAGCTCATAGTTTTTGAAGTTTGTCCTAAAGTTGGTAAAGGTTTCAACTTAAATTTATTGCCTCCTAAATTTTCTAAATAAACTGATTCAAACGTATTTACTTGTCTTTCTTCTGCTCCGTCCAATTCATTTGAAGTCAATAAATTGCTAATTTCTTTCCCAGCGTACTGCGAATAATCGGTGAAATGTTTGTTAATAATACTTGGAATTTGCTTACCCATTTCGTCTTTTGTGGCAGTTGGATACCATTTATGTCCTCGATTATAAACCAAAATTTGCTCAACGCTTTCATTTTTATCAATATCTTTAACATACATTTTCAGAATATTCCCCGTTGAGTTTTTCCTAAATTTCGTATTCGTTCCCAAGTTTCCAACCACAAAATCAATATCGCCGTCTTTGTCAAAATCATTGGCCACAACTGCCTGCCAAAAACCTGAATTTTCTGCCACTCCATTCTCTATTTTTGTGAATTTACCTTTGTTATCTTGGAAGGTTTGAATTGGCATCCAATCGCCAATTACGATCAAATCTGAGTCGCCGTCTTGGTCGGTATCTGCCCAAATAGCATTGGTAACCATCCCTGTGAAAGCTATTTCGGGCGCTATTTCTTTAGTTTTATCCCGAAATATGCCCTTTCCATTATTAACCAACAAATAAGACCTTGGCGTTTTACCATAATTGAATGGTACTACTCTCCCGCCCACGAAAAGGTCTAAATCCCCATCTTTGTCAAAATCAAAAGGTTTTACGCAAGATTTATTCGTGAACATCGGTGGAAGCGAATTTTTATCTCTCGCAAAATTCCCTTTCCCATCATTGCGATACGCACGGTCGAATTGCTCAACACTGTTTCCCGAAAATTCATTTCCACCCGAAACCACGTATAGATCAAGGTCTTTATCGTTATCAATATCCAAGAAAACAGCATCCACATCTTCAAAAATGGCATCATCTTGAAAACCTACTTGTTTTGACAGAGAAAAACCCGAAGTATTTTGTAGGTATAATTCCCCCGCCTGATTTCTCGCTCCGCATACATATAAATCGTCTTTTCCATCACCATTTACGTCGCCAATTGCCATTTTTGGACCCTCCGTGGAAAGTTTAAATGGCATCAGCGACTCACGGGTAAAGTCGAAATATTGGTTTTCTTTGTGGTTGAAATTGAGGTTTAATTTGTTTGAAATTTCTTCAAAAGTGAATATTGGTAATTTATCGGATTTTGAGGTTGGCAATTGAGCCTCTTTTTCATTCAAAGTCAAAACAGTATTCGGTTTTACCTTCGTCAAAATTTGAATTTTACCGCTTTCCCAAATTACTTTGACAGTATCGATCCATGTCGTATTTTCCCCCAAACCAAAAATTAGCATAGGCGAAACTGCCGACATAAACCCCCGAGTTGGTATATTTTGTTGGGTTTGTTCAATATTTTTGGCTTTTATTATCACCTTTGCTCCTACCCCAAACGTGTTTTTACTTTCTCCTTTTAAATTAATTTTACAAAAAGCATTTCGTAATTTTTCAATATTCTGATTTTTGTAAATCGTTGCTTCTTCGTTGATATTATTGGTAATAATTTCCAAATCTCCGTCATTATCCAAATCTGCATACGTTGCTCCGTTGGAAATATTTGCCTCCTCAAATCCCCAAACCATTGATTTATCGTCAAATTGGAGGGAAGTATTTCCCTTAAAAAGGTAATTATGAACTTTTCCTTCGGGCATTAAATCCTTTGCTTTTTTGTCATATTCTAGTTTTGAAAATGTACTATTTTGAGAAAAATCACCCATGATAAACTTCATATAATTGAGATCGTTCGGACGTTTTACAATTCCGTTTGCGACAAAAATATCTTTAATCCCATCTCCATCAAAATCACTCATTAAAGTACTCCAAGACCAATCCGTTGCCGACACGCCCGCCAAAGGCGCAATGTCAATAAATCTTTGCCCACCCAAATTGAGTTGAAGGCAATTTCTACTGTACTGATTGAAATATCCAAATTCAAGTTTGTATAAATAAATATCCAGCGGATCTTCGCCAGACGATGATTTTTCCACGAATTCATCTTCGGGATACATATCCAACGTCATCAAATCCATGAAGCCATCATTGTTAATATCCGCAATGTCCGAACCCATTGAAAAGCGACTTTGATGACCCATTCGGATTTTGGCCTCATCCTTAAATGTCCCATCCCTTTGATTTACGTAATAATAATCGTCTTCGTGAAAATCATTGCTAACGTAAATATCTTCCCAGCCATCATTGTTGATGTCAGCTACCGAAATACCCAAACCATAGCCCATTGATGCTTGATAAATTCCAGCTTTGGGACTGACATCTTTAAATCTTCCCGCCACATTTTCATACAAATAATCACCTGCTTCTTGGTCTTTTATACCTCTTGTGTCAGCCTTTCCGTACGAGCGGGAGGTATGAACGGCGTGGTTTAGCAAATAGCAATCCAAATCTCCGTCTTTATCGTAATCAAAAAATGCGGCTTGGGTTGAAAAACCAGCAAAATCCAAGCCATATTCTTTTGCTTGCTCACTAAAAGTGTCGTTCTTATTGTTGATATACAATTCGTTTCTTCCTTTGAGGCTTTTGTATTTCCCAACGGCACAAACGTAAATATCTAAAAATCCATCCCCATTGACATCCGCCATCGTTACGCCCGTTTTCCAATTGGCACTTCCTTTGATACCCGCTTTTTGACTAATATCTTCAAAGTGTAAATCGCCTTTATTAAGGTACAATTTATTTTCTCCTTGATTGGATACAAAAAATAAATCAACCAATCCATCATTATTGACATCACCCGAAGCCACACCGGCGCCATTATAAAAATAGAGATAATCCAAAATTCCGAAGTCTTTTGTATCGGTTAAATTATTGCTAAAAGTGATATTGGTTTCAGAACTGGGAATTTTTTCAAACAGTTTTACGTCCTCCGCTGATTTTTTGCAGGAGAAGAGCGTAGAGATTAGGAGTGTGATTAAGATATATTTAATTTTAAAATTCATTCAAATTTTTATTTAACAACAATAAAGCCCTCAAAATGAGAGCTTTAAATAATTTATTTTTCTCATAAAACGTTTTCAATTAATTATTGAATGGCTTGATATGAAATACTATCATGTTCTGATTTATCATAGATAGAAAGCAAATACAGGTCATTTTCCGCAGAGATGAAATAAGTAATAATTCTTGCTCCACCCGATTTTCCTTTATTTTTAGAAAAAATTGCCAATCTTATTTTAAAAGCATTATTACCCAAAGGTGTACTAAGTGAAAGATTTTCTTTTAATTCTTCAAAAAGCGCTTTAATATCTGCATCAAGAGATACATATTTTTTTGCTAATCTTTTATAATCCCGCTTGAAGTCAGGCGTAAAGGTTATATGTAACTCATTCATTATCAAACAGTTCTGAAGTTGATGGTTTACGTAATTTACCTTCTCGCATACTTTTCATTTGTTTAAGACTACTTTAAACTCCTTCTAAAATTTCGGTATTTTCGGGTAGTTTAACTTTTACGAAGTCAAACTTTTTCAGCAGTTCCATAAAAAATGGAGCTTCTTTATCTGGTATATTTATCATTAAATCCATCGTTTATCTCTAAGATTAAAGAATTCTAAATCAATGTAAAAATACTCTTTAGATTGATAGTTGACAAACTTAATCTCTATCTAATCCCAAACACCTGAGCCTTCTCATTATTCTTCACCAAAACTACTTCTTTTTTACCGCCTAAACCATTGATAACACGCATTTTACGAACTTGTCCTTTGGTAAAAAAACCAGTTTGTTTTGAGGTTTGAACTCCGTAATTCCCTTTCCCTTTTCCGGCTAAAATGATTCCGTAATTGGCATCGTATCTGCCAATTTCAGGAATATTATCGTAGAAATTTCCAACCAAAAGAATATCTTGATGTCCATCTTTGTTGTAATCAATCGTCTGAATGCTGTTAATGGGCGAAACTTGGGCTTCTTGCGGTAAGGCTTTGAGCCTAAATTTACCATTACCTTCATTTATTAAAAATGAAGATTGGGTATTGTTGACCATTTGCAGCGTTTTCCCTTCCATTTGTGCATCCGTGAATAAATCATTGATGGAGGCTTTTGCGTAATCCGAAAACTTTAAAAATTTCTGTTTGATTACTGGAATTTGTTTCTGCAAATCGGCTTTCAAAATGGCTGGGCAACTCTTTCCTTGTCGATAACAGGTAATAATTTGCTCAGTGGTTCCGTTACGGTCAAAATCATTCACGTATAATTCAACGGGTTCCGTTTCAGAGGCTTTGAAGTTATTATTCAAGCCAAGATTTCCCAACACAAAATCCATGTCACCGTCTTCATCCACATCCATGGGTTGAATACAATTCCACCAGCCGTTAGAAACTGGCATCTCCGTTTTGTTGGCAATATTGAAAGTTCCTTTGGTATTTTTCAAAATCGTTACTGGCATCCAATCACCTACCAAAATCAATTCTGGAAATTTATCACCATCAGTATCCAACCAAGCAGCATCCTTAATCATTCCTAAACTTTGAATCTCTCCCAAAACCGATTTACTGACATCTTTAAAATTTCCTTTGCCATCATTTTGGAGAAGCGTAGAGCTGGGATTTCTGCCATATTGTGAAGGAATTAATCTTGAACCCACAAATAAATCAAGGTCGCCATCG
>Ga0114959_10003292_pt1 | contig 12766 bp, 10 predicted proteins | sample C_130625_EF_Meta_FD_87317 | JGI IMG/M metagenome (GOLD analysis project Ga0114959, IMG submission 87317) | Freshwater microbial communities from Lake Croche, Canada to study carbon cycling - C_130625_EF_MetaG | ecosystem: Environmental > Aquatic > Freshwater > Lake | place: Lake Croche, Canada...
CGACCCACCGAGTTTTTATCTACTATTCAAATTGGCATCACTACTTTAGGTGTGATTAACGGCATCATTGGTGAAGCCGCCTTCAGCGACAGTTTGTCTGCTTGGTTGTCTACTTGGCCTGTCTTGGCACCCGTGGCTGGCATTTTGGCCACCACCCTCGTGGTGACGCTCATCACATTCAATACGATATTGTTGGGTGAATTGGTGCCCAAACGCATAGGCCAGTTGTTCCCTGAAACCGTGGCCCGATGGACTGCACCGCTGATGCTCGCTATTGCCATGATGGCCAGCCCTTTGGTGCATTTTCTTTCAAAGACCACGGCTGTTATTTTGCATTTATTGCGTATAGATGCGCACCAGCAGCGGATCGTGACCGAAGAGGAAATTCGAGCCAGTTTGGTCGAAGGTGTGGACGCCGGTTTGATTGAACACCATGAGCATCAGATGGTGAAAAATGTTTTTCACTTAGATGAACGGGCCTTGCCCTCCATCATGGTGCCACGCACCGATATCGTCTGGCTGGACAGCCAACTCGCTACCCATCAGGCGGTCGAGTCTTTGTCCGTATTGCAAGCGCACTCTTGGTATCCCGTCTGTCGCGAAGGCTTGGATGACGTTTTGGGCGTGGTCAGCATGGCGAGTTTGTTGCAAAACCGTTTGTCGCCAGAACCCATCACCCAATGGTTGGAGCCCGCTGTCTTTGTGCCAGAAACGCTCAGTGGACTCGATATGTTGTCGCAGTTTCGCCATCCCCACCATGGCAAGGAAACAGCCAACCCCAGCGGGGGTGGACGCATGGTTTTGGTGGTGGATGAATATGGTGTGGTGCAAGGTTTGATGACGCCTCGAGACTTGCTAGAAGCTATCACGGGTGAGCTGGTACAAACCAATGCAGATGACACTGCTTGGGCGGTTCAACGCGAAGACGGCAGTTGGTTACTCGACGGCATGATGCCTGTGCAAGAGCTTAAATCCCGCTTGAATATCAAATCTTTGCCACAAGAAGATGACGCGATCTACAACACATTGGCAGGTTTGATATTGGCTGTCTCTGGCAGACTGCCGCAAGTTGGCGAGGCCGTTTATGCAGTGGGATGGCGTTTTGAGGTGGTTGATTTGGATGGCAGACGTATTGATAAGGTCTGGGCGAGTCATCAGCAACAGGGCTTGGACATAGGGCCCAATACTTAAAGTCTGCGCAAACTCAATGGCTTGTGGGCTTGCTCTCGACTGGTGCTATTTGATCAAGCTTAACGTTTATATTGTTCACTGTATTGCGAATAGCCTCAACTCTGCCGTGAAACTCTTCCATTTTTTGCTGCCGCGCAATAAGTTCATCCGCCTGTTTTTTAAGCATTTCCTGGGTGAGCACTTCAGGTGATTTTCTGACGACAGGTTTAACTGGAGTCGCAACGCGAGCCGTGACAGAAATTGGCGTTACAGCGTTCGCACCTGTAACATTTACATTGGCCAAAGGGGTGGTATCTGCTTTTACTTGTATGACGTGATCAGCAAGTGCCTCGTCAGACAAAGCTTGAACATTGGGGTCTACATCAGGCGGGTAATCGATTTCCATATGGTCATCGGGAAAATCATCATCCGCGCTGACAAACAAAGGAATGAGGGCTGCGGGCTCGGGAACTGCCTCAACGCGGTCTTCTATGGCGTCGTTGGGCAAGCTGGCATGATGATCAACTAAGTTATCTTGTGCAAGGCCAGCAAAATGGTCTTTCGAACTGTCAATGGCGATGCCCACCACATGGTCTTGCAATCCATCTTGAGCAATACCCACCTGATGATCTTGCAAACCATCTTGAGCAACACCCACCTGATGATCTTGCAATCCATCTTGAGCAATACCCACCTGATGATCTTGCAATCCATCTTGAGCTATGGCCAGGTGATGGTCGCTCATTGACTCGTCTGCGATTGTGGGGTTGGACTGACTAAAGAGCGGTTCAGCGTTTATGTTGACCGAAGTGTCATGAAAAGAATCACTTTCTGAGCCAATGGTTTGTTCAGAAAGCATGGAAGATGCTTCAAAATGAGGGTCTGATGGGGCAAAACCCTCATCCAGACCCGCCACCACATCGCTTCTTCTGGATTTGGCACTGCTAGAACCTTCAGGAATTTCTACAGAAAATGCTTTGCTGCTGCGAATAAGTGGCGGTTCTTTGGATGCCATAGTGGATTGGTATTACTTGGTTTTTAGAAGATCTCCAGCCAAGTTTACTGCTTCTGCTGCGTTCACGGAAATACCATCTGCCCCGAGAGGCATGGCTTGATTGGCTGAATCTAACAAGGCAGGTCCACCCAAAACCACAAAAGTATGGGGGTTACGCGATGCCTTCTTTAGTCGAGCAATCAGCTCAGGGATGTTGGGCAGTTGTTCTACCAGTCCCACGGACAAGCCAATCACATCAAACCATTCATGAGCGACAGCGTTAAGCAACGCGTTTTCAGTGGTTGAAATTTCCACCACGACTTGCCATCCATCGCCACGAAAAAATTCGGACACCATGGCCAAACCCAAAATATGTTGCGACCCAGGGGCAGAAGCCAGCATGATGCGACGAACGTCCCCCGCGATTTGAGGGCCATCGTGGGTTTCATAACCGAGGTGACGCATCGCGTGGTGCATACGCAGCAAGCCTTGAGCGACTACCGTGAAATCTAATTTGTCTTCAGTCCATAAGTCTCCCAAATGACGGGCAGCAGGCGTGATGACATCCAGAAAAATAGTTTGAGCGCTCAGGCCTTTGCCACGCAAGACATCAATGTGTGCAAAAACTGCTTGCGAATCAGCAGCCAGACATGCCGTGTTGAAATCATGCATGTCTTGAGGGGTCGCGGGTATCACCGGTGCGTCGGGAGCGGCAACACCAGACAATGCAGCACCTTGGTGGGCATCGAGCAGGCGAGGAATGATTTGCGACTCGATAACCGATAAGAGTGAAGTTTTGCAGTGAGCAGCCGACCCCTTGGCATCGTTGGCCGCAGTGGAGATTGATTTGGCCGCCGGCTCCTTGCCTGCAACAGCCAAGACAAGGTCCGTAAAGCCTTTTACCGATGCATTGAATCTGGGTAATAAATGGCTCGTAACATTGAGGTTCATGGCTACTCTTTTACAAAAAAGGTTGAGCTAACAAATACGTTTTAAATCTACTAAGCCCTATTCTGTCAACAATTAGGTGCCTGCACCACCCTTGCGAGGGTAAATACCCAAATAAAGATGAACGTTTTAAAAGCAAGCAAGGGTATTCCTTAGACTTGTGTCCATTCTGCTCTATTTAAAGCTTGGGTTTCTTTAAATCCAAAGCAGATAAAAAATCTTTTGGGTTGGAGGTATCTTGCTTGATGCCACTTTGAATTTGTTTAAGCAATAAGTTTTGTGTTTCAGCTTGCATGCTGGCAGCGCGTAGGCTGATGTAGCGCGACTTTGCTTTGACTGGGTCTGAGCCGCTTTCAGACACAGCTTGCGCCCACAAACCATCGCGAACCACACCGTCTTGTATTTCGCGCAAAACCAAGGCATGAATCAATTCGCTGGGTGTGCTGGCCATGGCAGTTCTTTCAAGAGTTAATGATGAAATGAGCTCACGCGTTCAACTTCATTTTTGGAGCCCAAAAAGACGCTGACACGCTGATGCAGTTGCTGGGGTTGAATATCCAAAATACGTTGCCGTCCGTTGATGGCTGCACCACCAGCTTGTTCAACCAACCAAGACATGGGGTTGGCCTCGTACATCAAACGCAGCTTGCCAGGCTTGTCGGGCTCACGCTTATCCCATGGGTACATAAAGACGCCGCCTCGGGTCAGGATGCGATGCACATCGGCCACCATGCTGGCAACCCAGCGCATATTGAAGTCTTTGCCACGCGGTCCGGTTTGCCCCGCCAAGCATTCATCTATATAGCGTTTCACAGGATCATCCCAATGGCGCATATTGCTCATATTGATGGCAAATTCTTTGGTGTCAGCTGGTATTTGCACATGCTCTTGTGTCAGAACAAAAGAGCCTTGTTCCCGGTCGAGTGTGAACATAGCCACCCCGTCCCCGACAGTCAAAACCAAGGTGGTTTGCGGGCCGTAAACACAATAACCAGCGGCCACTTGGGCGTGGCCCTTTTGGAGAAAATCTGCTTCGCAGACAGCCAAGCTACCTTCGGGCTTTTTCAATACGCTGAAGATAGTGCCAATACTCACATTCACATCAATATTGCTGGAGCCATCTAAAGGGTCGAACAAGAGCAAGTATTCACCTTGTGGATAACGATTGGGCACCACATAAATGCTGTCCATTTCCTCTGAGGCCATCGCTGCCAAATGACCGCCCCATTCATTGGCCTCAATCAACACTTCATTGGCGATGATGTCGAGTTTCTTTTGCACTTCGCCTTGCACATTCTCCGAATGTGCGCTGCCCAGAACACCACCCAAGGCACCTTTGTTGACGGCGTGACTGATGCTTTTACAAGCGCGCGCCACCACTTCAAGCAACAAGCGCAACTCTGGCGGGATATTGCCCTTGGCACGTTGTTGTTCAACAAGGTAACGAGATAGAGAAACAGCCATGCTTTACTCCTGTAATGAGGCTGAAATAACTTCGCGCACATCTGCACTCAGGTCGGATTTGGCAGCCACTCTGCGCAGTGCTTCTTTGGCCGCACCTTGGTAAGGCTCGCTCAATTTTCGCCACCGATCCATGGACCTTGCCAACCTGGCGGCAACTTGGGGGTTGAACGCATCGAGTTCCAAGACACGCTCACTCCAAAAAACATAGCCTGCGGCATCAGTGCGGTGAAACCCTGAAGGGTTGGCGCAATAGGCAGACAAAAGGCTTCTGGCGCGGTTGGGGTTTTTGATATTGAAGTCGGGATGCAATAAGAGTTGTTTCACTTTCGACAAGACCTCGCCGCCTAAGTCTGGGGTGGCTGCTTGCAGAGAAAACCATTTATCCACCACTAAATCATCGTTTTTGAACATCTCATAAAAATGCGCTAAGGCGACACTTGCTTGTGGCAGTTGGTTATTGACCAAGGCAGCTAAAGCATTGATTCTGTCGGTCATATTGTCGGCTTGCATGAAGTCGTGGTGGGCTTGCTCTGCCCATTTGCTCTCATTCAAATGATTCTCCTGCAAACACAGGTAGGCCAGAGACAAGCCTCGCAATGCCCTAGCGCCACATGCCTTGGCATCTGTCCGATAAGGTCCATGAGGCGCATGGGTTTGATAAGCCCAAGCCCAATCTTGCGACAACTCATTGGCCAATTGCTTGCGCAGGCTTTGTCTCACGGCGTGTATGCGTTGGGGGTCAACCACATCGCATTGTTCAGCGATATAGGTTTCGCTTGGCAGGGTCAATACCAATTCTTTGAAAGCAGCGTCTAGTTTTTCGTCTCGCAGCAAAGAACGTAAGCCTTCTATGAGTGCATCAGACAAGCTGGGTGCAAAGTCTGCTGGGGACGCCAAAGCTTGCATGATGCAGTTGAGATAGAGGCGTTGGGCCACTTCCCATCGGTTGAACGCATCGGTATCGTGTGCCAACAATACCAATAAATCGTCATCTAAATAGGGGTAGAGCAAACGCACGGGCGCACTGAATCCGCGCAGCAGCGATGGAACAGGCGCTTGGGTGATGCCTTCAAAAACCAAAGTTTGTTCTTGGTCTGTCAGTACAACGCGTTGGTGTGCAATGAGGACACTGCCATCTGCACCCAACAAACCCATCTCCACCGGAATGACAAAAGGTTTTTTATTCTGTTGCCCTGGGGTGGGTGAGCAACTTTGTTTGAAGTGCAGGGTGAAGCGCTGAGCGCTTTCTTCATAAACCCCGTGTACATTGAGTTTGGGTGTGCCGGCTTGGCTGTACCAGAGTTTGAAGTTTGCTAACTGCGAAGCCATCACTGAATCTGGGTTGGCGTCAGCAATGGCTTGCGCAAAATCATCACAAGTTACTGCCTGACCATCATGGCGCTGGAAATACAGGGTTAAACCTTTCTCAAAACCTTTGCGTCCCACCAAGGTTTGCATCATGCGGACAACTTCAGCACCTTTTTCATACACAGTGACGGTGTAGAAATTATTGATCTCAACATAGCTGTCGGGACGAACAGGGTGCGCCATGGGGCCGGCATCTTCGGCAAACTGCACGGTGCGAAGCAAGCGCACATCCTCAATACGCTTGACAGCGCGAGCAGACGCACTGCCCGCCAAATCTTGGCTGAATTCTTGATCACGAAAAACTGTCAGCCCTTCTTTGAGTGACAACTGAAACCAGTCACGACAGGTGACACGGTTGCCACTCCAGTTGTGGAAATATTCATGACCAATCACGCTTTCAATATTGGCGAAGTCTTGGTCGGTGGCAGTTGCCTGACTGGCTAATACATACTTGGTGTTGAAAATATTCAAGCCTTTGTTTTCCATGGCCCCCATATTGAAGTCGGAAGTGGCCACAATCATGAAGCGTTCAAGGTCTAGGCTCAAACCAAATCGGTGTTCGTCCCAGGCAACGCTTGCCATCAAAGCGTTCATGGCGTGGTCGGTTTTGTCTAAATCTCCCGAGCGTACAAATATCTGCAGCAAATGCTCATTCCCGCCACGCGACACAATTTTTTGTTCGCGGCAGACCAATTGACCTGCCACCAAAGCAAACAAGTAGCTGGGCTTTTTGTGCGGATCGACCCAGTGGGCAAAATGTCTTCCATCGTCTAGCCGGCCTTGATCCACCAAGTTGCCGTTAGACAAAAGCACTGGAAAAACTGCAGGGTCAGCCCGCAGCGTGACGCTAAAGTTGGCCATCACATCGGGGCGGTCAAGAAAGTAGGTGATGCGTCTGAAACCTTGCGCTTCGCACTGCGTGAACAAAGAGTTTTGGCTGAGGTACAAACCCGAGAGCTGGGTGTTTTTGGTGGGGTTACAGGTCGTGAAAACCTCGATGGTGAAAGGCTCATTTCCCTCGGGAATATTCTCCAGAACCAGTTGATCTCCTTCTATCTTGAAGCTGGTGCCTTGGCCATTGAGCAACACACGTGAAAGATTGAGGTCTTCGCCATCGAGACGCAATGCCTGAGTTGGGGTCTGCGGATTTCGCCGCATCGTCATGGTGTTGAGAACGCGGGTTTTTGTGGCATCAAGATCGAACACCAAATGAACAGTGTCTATCCAAAATCCAGGTGCTTGGTAGTCTTCACGCCTTGTCACCATGGCTTGTCCGTCACGCATCGTATGTCTCCTGATTCAACTTCGAGTGCCACATCTTGCGTGGCGAAAAAAGGCTTTAAACACCGTGCTTGAGAGACGCTTCAATGAAGGCATCCAAATCGCCATCAAGCACTTTTTGGGTGTTACTGATTTCAACATTGGTTCGCAAGTCTTTGATGCGACTTTGGTCTAGCACGTAGCTGCGAATTTGATGACCCCAACCCACATCGGTTTTGGTGTCTTCTAGTTTTTGTTGTGCTTCCATGCGTTTACGCATTTCAAAATCGTACAAGCGTGAGCGCAAACGTTTCCAAGCCACATCACGGTTGCTGTGCTGGCTTCGCCCATCTTGACACTGCACAACAATGCCCGTGGGTATATGCGTTAACCGCACAGCCGAATCGGTTTTATTAATGTGCTGACCTCCTGCGCCGCTGGCCCTGAAAGTATCCGTTCGCACATCGGAGGGGTTGATGTCAATTTCAATTGAATCATCTACCTCGGGGTATACAAACACGCTGGCAAAGCTGGTGTGTCGCCCGCCTGCGGAATCAAAAGGCGATTTGCGTACCAAGCGGTGCACGCCTGTTTCTGTGCGTAACAATCCAAAAGCATATTCGCCTTCGATTTTTAAAGTAGCCCCTTTGATGCCTGCGACGTCCCCAGCAGACTCATCTTCCAATGTGGCTTTAAAGCCTTTGCGTTCTGCGTATTTCAGGTATTGCCGCAAAAGCATGCTTGCCCAGTCGCAGGCTTCAGTGCCGCCTGCGCCTGCTTGGATATCAAGAAAAGCGTTAAGGGGGTCGGCGGGGTTATTGAACATCCGACGAAACTCAAGCTTTTCAACCTCTGCCAAGATGCGCTGTGTATCTTCTTCGATGGTCAGTAGCCCCGACTCGTCGTTATCGGATTTGCTCATATCGAACAACTCGGCGTTGTCAGCAATCTCTTGGCCTAAGCGACCAATGGTCAGCACAATATCGTCTAGAGATTTTTTTTCTTTGCCCAGTTCTTGGGCTTTCTTGGGGTCATTCCAAACGCTGGGGTCTTCAAGGGAAGCGTTAACAGTTCTTAGGCGCTCTGATTTCGTATCGAAGTCAAAGATACCCCCGAAGATCGAGGGTTCGTAGGTTTAAGTCGCTAAGTAGATTGCCAATGAGGTTGATGCGTTCTGCTTCCATGACGTTGTCCCGTTCTCAAAACCTTGATTATCCCCCGTCCTTAAGTGGCCGCTCGGGCCATGGAATAAATCTCTTGACTGTCATTGATCACGCTGTTGTAGTCAGTGATGGTTTTTAGGACATCACCTACCAAAATAATGGCTGGACTTTTTATGCCGGCATCTTGTATCAAGATGTGCAAGACTGACAAGCTGCCCATCACGCAGCGCTGGTCAGGGCCGCTTGCGTTTTGCACAACCGCCACAGGTGTGTCGTTTGGCATGGATTTCAATAAAGCGTTTTGTAAAGTTTCTGCACTGGTCACGCCCATGTAAATCACCAAGGTCAAGCGGCAAGCGTGGGCTGTGCGCCCCAGCATTTCCCAATCGATGGGGGCGACATCAGCGTGTGGCGCGAGTGAATGTCCGGTGATCATCACAGCGCCATGTGAATAAGCGCGGTGAGTTAAAGACAGACCAAGGGTATTGGCCGCAGCCAGCCCCGAGGTCACGCCGTTGACTATGTTCACCCCAACACCTTGAGAATGCAGATAAGCAACTTCTTCCCCAGCACGTCCGAGCAGCAAAGGGTCGCCGCCTTTGAGACGAACTACGCTTTCACCAGCCAATGCCTCTTGGGCCATCAATTTTTCGATGAAAGCCTGGGGTGTCGATTGACAGCCACCGCGCTTACCTACATGCACAACGCGTGCATGAGCATTTGCATGTTGTAAGACGTCGGGGTGAACCAAGTCATCGACCAAAATGACGGTCGCTTGCTGTAAGGCTTTGACCGCTTTGAGGGTCAACAGTTCGGGGTCTCCGGGGCCCGCGCCAACCAGAGTCACAAAGACAGATGGAGGTGCATTTGTCATGCGGGTTTAGCGGATAAAGAATTTTCAACACAAGCCAAGGACAGCCGCGAGATCAAGTCGGTTTGTGCCTGTATAGAGTGCGGAACAGGCATATGGCCAGCCAGTATTTGACCAATGAAATCGGCTGTTTGATGGGCGTTCATAGCTATGGGCATATCGGTAGTGAGATGGGTGGTTTGTGCTTGAATTTCTAAATGCGGGGCTGCATTTCCTTGAATAAAACAGCTCATGACGGGTGTTTTGCGTGGGTCTGCGACGGGCTCACCTTCGGTACCTCTCAACAACAAAGCATGGGCTTCTAAGCGTCCTATAGTTTGCTGCATTGAGGCCGCATATTCTGGATGGGTGTAACTGGCCACTTGAAGGCGAGGGCCATTGATTGGGTTCATCAGTTTGACCAAACTGTGGGCTGAATTACGCAAACCCGTTTGCCGTCGAACTTGTAACAAAGACACTATGGCCGGGGACAAAAGTTGTGTTGGGGCGAAAACCACTTCGCCTTTGGCTATTGTGCTCACCTGTGTCGCGGCTTGAATGCCCATGGCCGAAAAGACATCCTGCGTTGCCAAGCGACTGTCTTCACTGTTGCAACTGTGCACAAGCACAGCATGACCTTGTCTTGCCAACAACATAGCCAATAAAGGTGTTAAGTGGGGTAGTCTTCTTGCCCCGTTGTAGCTGGGCAAAACAACGATGGGCTGGTGGTGAGGGTTGCTAAACACCTGTAAATGTTTTTGGGTGGCATCCAGAAAACCCATCATTTCTTCAGGCGATTCCCCCTTGATGCGCATAGCTATACAGAAAGCACCCAATGCCACGGGATCGATTGACCCACCCAAAACTTCGCTCATCAACGCACAGGCTTGCTCGCGGGTCAAATCTTTTGCCCCATGCTTGCCTCTTCCAATTTCTCGAATGAAATGCGCTATACCCATGCTAGCTATTGTCCGACAAGCTAAATGACTTGCGGTTATGTGGCAAATGAAGCAGGGCTAAACTCAGTGGCATGTTGATATTAGGGATTGAGTCCTCTTGCGATGAGACTGGTGTGGCCTTGGTCCAGACCCAGGACGGATTAGCTTGGCCCCAATTGCTTGCCCAAGATTTATACACACAAGCCGCTATGCATGAGGCTTTTGGCGGGGTTGTGCCGGAGTTGGCCAGTCGCGACCACATACGCCGCGTTTTGCCACTCATTGAAAAGGTCATGGCCTCTTCGCACAAAGCGTTGTCGTCAATCGATGTGATTGCTTTCACCAAAGGCCCAGGACTGGCGGGGGCTTTGTTGGTGGGTGCGACGACAGCTTGCGCATTGGCTGCAAGCTTGGCTAAACCCGTGATGGGCATACACCATTTAGAAGGTCATTTGTTGTCCCCGTTTTTAAGTGATGACCCGCCGCAGTTTCCTTTTGTGGCTTTGTTGGTTTCTGGTGGCCACACACAACTCATGCTGGTTAAAGCAGTCGGCCATTACGAGTTGATGGGCGAAACCATAGACGATGCAGCCGGAGAGGCCTTTGACAAATCAGCCAAACTGTTAGGCCTAGGGTATCCGGGCGGCCCCGCTTTGGCGGCGTTGGCTACGCTTGGAAGAGCCGATGCCTATGCTTTCCCCCGTCCCTTGTTGCATCAGCCCAATTTGGACTTTTCTTTTGCCGGTCTCAAAACCGCCGTGTTGACCCAATGCAAAAAATCTGGCGACGATTTGGTTCACCACAGAGCGGACATAGCCGCCAGCACACAAGCAGCTATTGTTGATGTGTTGGTAAAAAAATCTTTGCGTGCATTGGATCAAACCGGAATGAAACGTTTGGTGCTTGCTGGCGGTGTCGGGGCCAATCGTGCTTTGCGAGAACAGCTGGCTGCCTCACTCAGCAACAGGGGTGCTGTGGTTCATTACCCCCAAGCCGAATGGTGCACTGACAACGGCGCGATGATTGCCATGGCGGCCGGTATGCGCTTGCAAACAGGTATCGAACAAGCCCAGTCTTCCTATGCCTTTGATGTGTTGCCGCGCTGGCCGCTGGCTCAAATTTGTTCTCCCACCTAAACCGATTGGATGATGGATGCGACAAGCTGTTCAATAATTGCAAGCCTCCAAAATACGTGAACTGGCCAATGCCGGTTTGGGCCGAAGTGATGTCTTGGCCTTTTGGTTTGGTGAAAGCGATGAGGTCACGCCAGAATTTATCCGCCAAGCCGCTATAGATTCATTGCAGGCAGGAGAAACTTTTTATTCCCATAACTTGGGGCTACCAGTCTTGCGAGAAGCCATCAGTGAAGACATGCTGCAAAAGCACGGCGGCAGTATGAGCAGCAACCGTATTGCAGTGACTTCGGGTGGGGTCAATGCACTGATGTTGGCTATGCAAGCTTTGGTCAATGCGGGTGACGAGGTGGTGGTGGTCACGCCTGTCTGGCCAAATTTGACTGCGCAGCCGCAAATATTGGGGGCCCAATTACGAACCGTGAGTTTGGAACCTACCAAGGGCAAATGGATGCTGCCCATAGACAAACTGCTTCACAGCATTACGCCCCATACCCGTTTGTTGGTGATTAACTCACCCAACAACCCGACCGGCTGGACCTTGAATCGACAAGAGCAGCAAGCCATATTGAATAAATGCCGTACAACAGGTACTTGGATTTTGGCCGACGAGGTTTATGAAAATTTATTTTTCTTAGAAAGCCAAAATCACTGCGCACCAAGTTTCTTGGATATTGCGCATGCCCAAGATAAATTGATGGTGGCGCACAGTTTTTCCAAAAGTTTTCTGATGACGGGTTGGCGTTTAGGCTGGTTGGTCACACCCCCAGAAATCACCGATCACATCGGTAAATTGATAGAGTTCAATACATCTTGTGTCTCTGTTTTTGTACAGCGTGCAGGCGTGGTGGCTTTGCAAAGAGCACAAGAGGTAACACCTCATGTTGTGGCGCACCTTAAAACCTGCCGCGACACTTTGGCCCAAGCCCTGCAGGGCGTGCCGCAAATAGAGTTCGCCGTGCCTGATGGGGGCATGTATTTGTTTTTGCGCCTGCTTGGCGATCATGATGATCTTCCAATTGCCAAACGCTTGGTGGCTGAAGCAGGCTTGGGGCTGGCGCCAGGCAGCGCTTTTGCGCCGGAGTCACAAGGATGGCTGCGTTGGTGTTTTGCGTCCAAAGAGCTTTACAGGCTGCGCCTAGGAGCCCAGCGGCTTGAGAGTTGGTTATCCAAGCTATAATTCCAAGGCTTAGACCTTTAGGGGTACAAGTTCACGCCATCTGGCATTTCCGGCTGTTGGCGCATGTCAAATTTTTTGGAAAACACCATGACAACTCTTAATAAAGCTGAGGTCGTAAAGGCCAATGCTCGTTCCGCCAACGATACTGGCAGTCCCGAAGTGCAAGTCGCCATACTGACTGCACGCATCAATGAACTGACCCCTCACTTCAAAACCCACGCCAAAGATCACCATGGTCGTCGCGGTTTGTTGCGCATGGTCAGTCGTCGACGCAAATTGCTCGACTACCTCAAATCCA
>Ga0114959_10003293_pt1 | contig 12761 bp, 7 predicted proteins | sample C_130625_EF_Meta_FD_87317 | JGI IMG/M metagenome (GOLD analysis project Ga0114959, IMG submission 87317) | Freshwater microbial communities from Lake Croche, Canada to study carbon cycling - C_130625_EF_MetaG | ecosystem: Environmental > Aquatic > Freshwater > Lake | place: Lake Croche, Canada...
GCTTCCTTGATGTTTGACCCCATGAATGTGGATGAGATTATGCATGCCATGCTGAGTGTTATCAACGAACCTGAAAAAATGGATGCCTTGGTAAGTCGCGGGTATGCCTATGCTAAAAAGATGAGCTGGGAGCAATGCGCGCAAGGGACTTTGGCGGTTTATAAAAAGACCCTGTTATCTTGAGGTTTATTCTTTTTCTGCATCGTTAATTGAGCTTTAAGTTAGCCAAGCTGTCTTTGGACGATATGCGCTGACTGATATTAAAAGCGGAGTGTTCTCATGATCATTACCATTAATGAACTTAGCTTGGGTAGCACTTCATCACCATAATCTCAATATCATGCACGCTAATCAGATCAACTGCTGCTGTGGTATCCGTTGTCGACTTAGCCCACAGCCCAAAATCCATCCCAAGTAGGGGTGTCAGCAATCAACCCTGTTAGTGTCACCGAATGATCAATCACATAATCAATCACTGACTCTGCCTGTATCACCGTATTCGCATCGGATGACACTCGGTTCAACACATCAACGATATGGCTATCAAATCCCTCCGTCGGATTTAAAGCTAACTGCTCTGAGTAATACAAAGATACGTCATGCTTGTTATGCAAAAGCGCTCTATCTGAAGCACCACCTGTCGGTGCATAAGCTCCATTAATTACCGTCAGAATAAACACATCCCTAGGTGACCCATTGTTTAAATCACGCTCCCAATAATCCCAACCAGGTCCATCTGGTGCACGGTCAAATAAGTTACTGTAAATTTGTTCAATAAAATCTCGGTTGGTCGATCCAGAAGGATAATTTGTTCGATACTCAAGCTGATCGGTAAAGCTTGAAGATACCTGCGCTAATGTCCAAGTCCCATTATTCAGCTCTCTAAACCAATACATTAAGCCTTCTACGTCTGGTGAACGATTAAAGTAAGCCACATACAAATCTGAGATGTCTTGCAAGAGATCTTTGGCTTGCGAAACCTGCGGACCATCCCCATCAGGATCAATTAACTTAGATGGACTTAAATTCGTCACAAAAACATCGCTCCCTAAGGAAGCACCAAAGCGAATGGATTCAATAGAGGATAATGTATCTATTCCATCAACCCCTATCAGCGTACTTCCACTTAAACTATACTGACTCGGTAATGCTGATAATACCAATGTATCTATGTCAGAGCCACCAGAAAGATAATCATTTCCTAGGCCGCCATCTAAAATGTCATTGCCTGAGCCGCCATCTAAAATGTCATTGCCTGAGCCGCCATCTAAACTGTCATTGCCTGAGCCGCCATCTAAACTGTCATTGCCTAAGCCCCCAATTAAACTATCGGCTAAAATAGATCCTGTTAGAGAGTCATTTCCAGTGCTCAAGAAATTCAAAGTATCAATCGCCGTTTTAACATTAATAAAATCAGAGTAATTCCAGCTACCTTCTAAAGCCCTAAAATAGTTAGAGTCCTGACTGAAGCTAATATTAAATATTACTCCCGAAACAGAATTACCATTAATCACAAGATTGCCTTCAATGGTCCCACTAAAGTCATAATAGTTAACAACTAATTTAGTAATATCGCCGTAAGTTGATCCATATCCAATATTTAAATTTCCATACAACTTAATATCAAGATTGGGGATTTTGATTTGAGCATAGGAAATATAGCCAGTTTGACTATTAAGGGAAACTGAGCCAGTAAAATTTATATAGTAATTAGGTAAATAACTGACCACTGCCTGCGTAATTACGGGATTGCTTCCAGTAAAGTTATTGCCTAAAAATTGGAATGTTGCTCCGTTAGTAAAGGAGCCTTTAATTGAGGTGTTTGATACGTCATAAGTGGCTGTTGCCCAATTTGGAAACTCTATATTTTGATTAATCGAATAACCAAGATCATCATACGAAAAGTTGAAGATGGTCTCCCAGTAGTTTGTGTCCCAGATATTAGAACTTATGTTAGCCACACATAATCTCCTTTGACGAGAATTAATTAACTTTTAAAAAATCTGATTGGTGTCATTGGCTGACCCTAATGTGAGACTTCCCTCAAATTATTTAGATAGTTAGAAAACAGCAAAAGTAAAAATCATATCAAGTGCAAGCAAAACAAGTGCTGAAAGTTTTTTAATAATATCTTGTTGGTTTTTTATCACTTTATCTAAACAATTGCGCAAAATACAATTTTTTACTGCTACTCTTATCAACATAACAGCAAAGCTTAAAATTTATACCTCATCCTGATACTAAGCCTTTTAAACCTTTATTGTACAATTTGAACAATAAAAAAGCCTAACCCCTTGTGAGAGTGGAGCTTTAGATGCTTCTTGATACGTTGTGATAATTCAAAATGGTGGGGGGCAGGGCATTGCTTTCCCAGTAGGGCATCTTCTTTAGTAAATAAATTATAGTTTAGTTCTTAAGAATCAAAGTTTAACTAATATACAATACTTACATGCATCCCAAAGTACTTAATGTCTATCGTACCTACTTTCCCGATCCGCCAGGTGGATTGCAAGAAGCGATTCGTCAAATTTGTGCGACCACGACAAAATTAGGTAATGTTAATACAGTGTTTACACTATCCCCCCAGTCTGAGCCCCGAGAGATTGCGCTGGCAGAGACGCGCGTGGTGCGTGCGTCCTCCGTCATGGCACCGGCCTCCTGTGATATTGGCGGGAGGGCAGCATTTAGCAGCTATCAAGCATTACATAAAGAAACTGACTTGGTACATCTTTATTATCCGTGGCCGTTTGCTGATCTCTTGCATTTGGTAAGTCGTTCGCGCAGGCCGGCCATGATGACCTACGTCTCAGATATTGTTCGTCAGCAATATTGGGGAAGGTTATATCGGCCTTTGATGTGGAAGACATTGAAGAGTATGGACGTCATTGTGGCCAATTGTGAAGCCTATGTAACGACTAGCCCGATACTGTCTCATCCTTTGATTCGGCCTAAGGTTAGGATCATTCCTTTGGGGATCGATGAGGGCACATATGCGAAAACGTTCGATCCAATAATCTTAGATCGTCTTGGAATTGCTAATAATGAACCTTTTTTCTTATTTTTAGGGGTGCTGAGATATTATAAGGGCCTTAATACTTTGATTGAGGCAGCTAAGCATGTAAATGCTCGGATTGTGATCGCCGGGTCTGGGCCGAATCTTGTTTCGTTCAAAAAGTATATGGACGTGCTAGGAGTAAAAAATGTGGTCTTTGCGGGACAGGTCACCCATGCCGAAAAAATGGCGTTGTTAAAGGCCTGTCACGCCCTAGTATTACCGTCGCATCTTAGATCCGAGGCTTACGGTATGGTGCTTTTGGAGGCCTCAATGATGGGCAAGCCTATGATCAGCTGTGAGATTGGTACGGGGACCTCTTACGTGAATTTAAACGAAGTCACTGGGCTAGTGGTGGCGCCAGAAGATTCAGTTGCACTTGCCAACGCCATGCAGACCTTGTTGTTAGATGACCTACGCTTAAGGATGGGCAAGGCGGCAAGACATCGTTATGAGGCTCACTTTTCTGGGCCAATGCTTGGTCAAGCTTATCATGACCTATATCGATCGATTATCTAGGCGCTTTGAAACGAATCGTATACTTCTCGTATTGTCCCAATTCTGGCATTGGGGTTATCTAGCCTTATGTTAAAATATATTTATGAAATTAATTTCAACAATTCTATCAGACGGTTCTGGGCCTTGCATTTGGTTGGTGTCGGTACAAGAGAATCTTAACCTTTCATGCAATTTTTAAAGATAAAAGCTTGCTTACCTTTTTTGTTAGAAGCATTGAGTCTTACTAATGTAGAGTCTTTAAGTATTGTCCGATTTGAAGATGCCATCGGAGGGATCTAATGCTCGCGCTTGTTAAGAACTTATGGAGTTATCGCGGGTTTATTGTCAGCAGCATCCAGCGTGAATTCCAAACGCAGTATCGCAATTCCTTGTTGGGTGGTTTGTGGACCGTGATTCATCCTGCTGCAATGGTGCTGATTTACACAGTGATTTTTTCGCAAGTGATGCGCGCGAGATTGCCTGCGGTCGATAGCACTTTTGCTTACAGCATTTATTTGTGCGCGGGTGTGCTGACTTGGAACTTCTTTTCTGAGGTGCTGATGCGTGCCCAGAACGTGTTTCTAGAGCATGGCAACCTTATTAAAAAATTAAGCTTCCCACGCCTTTGTTTGCCGGTAATCGTATTGGGTAGCGCGACACTGAATTTTTTGATTATTTTTACGCTATTCTTGATATTCCTTTTGGTCTCTGGAAACTTTCCTGGGCTTGTGATTCTGTCGATAATTCCAATTTTGTTGATTCAGATCCTTTTTGCAACTGGACTTGGGATTAGTCTAGGTGTACTCAATGTTTTTTTTAGGGATATTGGTCAGTTCTTTGGAGTCGTCATGCAGTTCTGGTTTTGGCTCACTCCAATTGTCTACACTACAAGCACTTTGCCTGAGTTTGTACGCAGATGGATTGTTTTCAATCCTATGACGCCTTTAATTAATGCTTATCAAGAGATCCTGGTACAAAAACAGTTGCCACACTTTTCCTCCTTGTGGGGCGTGAGCTTGCTATCCTTTTTATTGTGTGGATTGGGCTTTCGATTGTTCAGAAAACATGTGGGCGAAATGGTGGATGAGCTTTAAATGGCCGTAATTACCGTCCATCAATTAGGCAAAGCCTACAAGCAGTATGTCAACAAGTGGCATCGTTTGCTGGAGTGGATATGGCCATTCGCTCGGCCGCTTCACAGCTTGCATTGGGTCATCCGCAACCTCTCTTTTGAGGTGCAGGCGGGTGAAGCTGTGGCGATTGTGGGGGTGAATGGTGCTGGCAAAAGCACGTTGCTCAAAATGATCGCCGGCACCGTCCAGGCCACCACAGGCGAGGTTTGGATTCAAGGTAGAGTCACGGCTATGCTTGAATTGGGCATTGGGTTTCATCCGGACTTTACTGGACGTCAGAATGTATTAAACTCCTGTCAGTTGTTAGGAATGACGATGGATGAGGTGGTGACCTTGATGCCCGAGATCGAGGCGTTTGCTGAAATTGGCGAGTACATGGATCAGCCAGTCAGGATCTACTCAAGCGGCATGCAAATGCGACTCGCTTTCAGTGTAGTAACCGCAAAACGACCCGATTTGTTGATTGTTGATGAGGCCCTTTCGGTTGGAGATGCTTATTTCCAACACAAAAGTTTTGCCCGTATTCGTGCGTTTCGAGAGCTTGGCACGACTTTATTACTGGTCTCACACGACCGGCAAGCCATTCAGTCTATCTGTGATCGAGCATTACTTCTCGATGGTGGGGTATTGTCGCTTGATGGAGATCCGGAGACTGTAATGGATTATTATAATGCACTCATTGCAGTAAAAGAAGATGACCGCTTGACACAGCAAGCAAATTCTTCCGGCATAGTAAAAACAATTTCTGGTACCGGAGAGGTTGAGATTGTGCATGCAAGCATTTTAAATGAACAAAATGATCCCATAGGCTCGGCGATTGTAGGCCAGTCCATTACCTTAGAGCTTGAGTTCCTAGTTAAGGCAGACCTACCCGATTTGGTGGTCGGATATATGATCAAAGATCGTTTTGGTCAATGTGTTTACGGCACAAATACCTTTCTCATGAAAAATCCGTTAAAAGCGGTGAGGTCTGGTGAGCGTTTGTATTATCGATTTACCTATCCGTTGGATATCGGCATGGGATCCTATTCGATTTCGATTGCCGCCCACGCGGTTCCTTCGCATTTAGTCGCGAATTATGTTTGGGAAGAGCGGCGGCTGATTTTTGAGGTGACCAATGAAGCGCAAGATTATTTTGAAGGTATGGCTTGGTTACCGCCGAAATGGCAGATGCGCCGAGACAACGCGAATGCCCTAAATGAGCTCAATTGAGCCGCATCCGCAAACTGCTAGTATATCGACATGACTAATCTCAAAAAGAAATTAACACTTGCTTACCTGTCACCAATGCCGCCAATGCGGAGTGGAATCGCTTATTATAGCGCGATGCTATTGCCGGCACTTTGCCAGCATTACGAGGTGGATGTAGTGGTGGACGCACCTGTGTCAGAAACCAGGGTGAGCGAACATTGGGCCTTGCGAGATGTGGAGTGGTTTATAAACCATGCCTGCAACTATGATCGCGTTATTTACCATATTGGCAATTCCCCATTTCATTACTACATGCTCAATCTGATCGAACGATTTCCTGGCGTAGTAGTGTTACATGACTTTTTTCTGGGGCACGCAGTTTCAGGTATGGATGAACTGGGCATTCATCATGGCTATTGGAGTCAGTCGCTTTATGAGAACCATGGCGAGATTGCACTTTATGAGTGGTTTAAACAGCTTGAGCTCGAAAATTTAAAGTGGACTTATCCGGTGAATGCGCAGCTATTGAACTCGGCCCATGGGGTCATTGTTCATGCTGAATATAGTAAAAGGTTGGCTGAAGCATGGTATGGCCAAGACTATGCTGCCCATTGGGCGGTCATTCCCCTAGTCAGAAACTTACCCGAGCATCACGATCGCCCAGCACTGCGCAGTCGCTATGGCTTAGAAGAGAATGATTTCTTAATCTGTAGCTTTGGTATGCTAGGGGCCGCTAAGCTAAATGATCGTCTCCTCTCAGCTTGGCTTGATGCTGGATTGTCCGCAAATAAATCAGTGTGGCTGATTTTTGTGGGGGAGCCTGACTATGGCGTTTTTGGACAAACTCTTACCGACCAGATTGCGCAAATTGATTGCGCTGATCGAATCAAGATCACTGGTTGGGTAGGTGAGGCAACCTATCATGAATACTTAGCGATAGCCGATATGGCAGTTCAACTCAGGGCTTCATCCCGTGGAGAAATGTCCGCTGCAGTACTTGATTGTATGCGGTATGGCTTACCTACGATTGTGAATGCACAAGGGGGCTTGTCTGAAATTGTTGCGGGGGCTGTTTATCAGATCACGGCAGACTGCCCCCAGGCGGAATTGGTTGGAGCTCTCAAATTGCTTTTGTCTTCAGAGAATCTCCGTCAAAAGCTTGCGACAGAGGCAAGACTTGAAATAGAGCGTCATCATTTACCTGAGGCTTGTGCACAAAAATATGTCGAGGTGATTGAGTCGTTTTATGCGGGATTGTTTGATCCGAGGCGTCCTAATAATTTGACCGTAAAAACCACTGCATCTCATTTATCTCAGTGGGCGTTAATTAAACAACTCAGACAGGTTCATCATGATAGCGAGGCGAATCTTTATTTGCGAATGTGCGAGCATCGAAAATTGATTCAAGATCAGTTGGCCGATGTTGGTAAGCAATTAACGCTGATCAAAAATGAACGCACTGTTGCAGAAGTGAAACTTAGATTCATCGAAAAAGAAAGGATGGCTCTCGAAGTGAAACTTAGAGCCACAGAAAATCGGCTCGGCGAGGTTTTAGCTAGTCGAAGTTGGGCATCAACGCAACCAATACGTTGCTTGGTTAGCGGCTTAAGAAATATCTTGCATTATGTGCTAGTAGGTCTGATTAAGATAAAAGCTCGTTTTAAGCACTTGGTCAAAGTGATTTTAATTCAGAGTTGGGTGTTACTTGGATCTAAGTCCTTATTTTTGAAAATGTGTAATGCATTCATCCATCGCTTTCCTGTTGCCATGTATCGCATTAAATATTTTTTAAAAGGGACACCCTTGCGCCCTGCCCAAATCCTCATCTCAGAGGCGCTTTCAAGGAATGAGCAGGTCGTTTATGAAAGGCTTAAGTTTGTGATGCAAGATAAGCGGTCAGAGGAGGATTGATGCGTATTTTAATTGATCTTCAGGGTGCGCAGACGCAGAGCCGTTTTCGAGGTATTGGCCGTTACTCACTAGCTCTGGCGCAGGCCATCATTCGACATGCGGATCAACATGAGGTCTGGATTACACTTAATGGTGAGATGAAAGACTCCTGCAAAGAACTGCAGACTTTATTATTCACGTTAATGCCAGAAGAGCGCGTAGTTGTTTTTTATGCGCCTGCAGGCGTTTCGCTTTCTAGTCAGCCATCCCCTTGGCTTAAAAAAGCTGCCGAGCTCATGCGTGAGCATTTTATTGCAGCGCTTCGCCCTGATATTGTATATGTTACGAGTTTATTTGAAGGGACGTGTGAAGCGAACGCAGTTTTGTCTATCGGATTAGTGGCGTCTTCTTTTTTAACAGTATCCACCCTTTACGATCTGATTCCCTTATTAAATCCAGAAACCTATCTTGCCACGCCAGCCATTAAGGTCTGGTATATGGAAAAAATCGAGTCCTTGAAGCGAGCTGATTTACTCTTGTCGATCTCGGAATATGCTAAACAAGAGGCCATTAAGGCACTAGGATTAGATACGACTAATGTGGTCAATATTTCCTCAGCACATACTGATTTTTTTAGGCAGATCAAGGTTGATCAAGAACGCAAGCACGCTTTATTTAAGCAGCTCGCTATCTCGCAGCCATTCCTTTTGTTTAATGGAGCGTTTGAGCCTCGTAAGAATGTTGATCGATTAATTGCTGCTTATGCGCAGTTGGATGTTTCATTGAGGGCGGGCTATCAATTGGTATTGACGGGAAAAATCTCCGAGGCTGAACGGTATCGACTCCTTCACTACTCGAGGTCATTGGGGGTTGAGCACGGTGTTTTGTTGACGGGTTATTTGGACGACGACGATCTATTACTTCTATTTAATTGTACGGATCTCTTTATCTTTCCATCAATCCATGAGGGCTTTGGTTTGCCAGCATTGGAGGCGATGGCTTGTGGGGTAGCCACCATCGGCTCGAACAATACGAGTGTTCCTGAGGTGATCGGTTTGCCGGAGGCCCTATTTGATCCGTTTAATGTCGACAGCATTAGAAATAAAATTACTGAGGTGCTCACTGATGAGGCCTTCCGTCAAAGATTGATTCGCCATGGTCTGGAACAGGCTAAAAAGTTTTCTTGGGACTTGAGTGCAAAGCTTGCGATTGAATCGTTTGAGGCTCTTTATCAGAAAAAGCGCTCGACGCCTCCTGCCGATCTGCCATTTCAGAATTCAGTTAAATATTATCACGCGCAGATTGAGATTTTGGCTGCGATTTCAAGTACTTTGGGTGTGCCTTCTGATGAAGACCTTAAGCGCGTAGCTAAGTCGCTAGTCCGCAACCAGATGCAACTTAATCGCTTGCTCAGAGACCGTGTGCTTCCTGAAAGCATTTGTTGGCGCGTAGAGGGGCCCTTTGATAGTAGCTATAGTCTTGCATTACTAAATAGAGAAACGGCGTCTGCGTTAGCGGTCTTGGGGCATAACGTATCCTTGCATTCAACTGAAGGTCCAGGCGATTTCTTACCCAGCCCAGAGTTTTTAAAGGCCAATCCACAGATCGCTAAACTTTATGACGCATCAAAGGCACAGTTGTCTTTGGATGCGGATGTCTGCTCGAGGAATCTATATCCTCCTCGTGTGAGCGATATGGATTCAAGTATAAATTTTTTACATCACTATGCATGGGAGGAGTCAGGCTTTCCCCAAGATTGGGTTGGTGAGTTTAATCAGCATCTGCAGGGGATGACCTGTTTGTCTCATCATGTTAAAAAAATCATGGTAGACAATGGCGTGACAGTCCCCATGGTGGTCTCTGGATGTGGCGTGGATCATTGGGATCGGATCGTAACGGATTCGCGTTATCAGATTTCGGCTAAGCCGTTTAGGTTCTTACATGTATCTTCATGCTTCCCAAGAAAGGGTGCGGATATTCTTCTTGATGCTTATGGTGAGGCATTTACGTCTGAGGATCCTGTAACATTGGTGATTAAGACCTTTATTAATCCCCATAACAAAATTCATGATTGGTTGGCAGTCGTAAAGAAAAAATATCCCAAATATCCAGATGTTTTGATTATCGAGAATGATTTAAGCGATGCCCAACTAAAATCGCTTTATGAACAATGTAATGCGATGGTCGCGCCGAGTCGCGCAGAGGGATTTGGTTTGCCAATGGCAGAGGCAATGCTTTCCGGTCTTCCCGTGATTACGACTGCATGGGGAGGACAATTAGATTTTTGTAATGAAAAGACGGCATGGTTGGTGGATTATGAATTTCAGCCTGCCAAAACGCATTTCAATCTTTATGACTCCGTCTGGGCTGAGCCTAGTAAAGAGCTCTTGGCGCAAGTCATGATTGAAGTTTATAAGGCGCCGGAGGATTTGGTTGCAATGAAGATTGCGCGTGGCAGAGCGCTGCTGGCAAGTCAATACCAGTGGGAGACAGTTACTCAGCGTTTGGTGGATCATGTTAGGCAATTTCCACAGTTGGCATTAAAAGCACCTATCAAAATTGGCTGGGTGTCAACATGGAATGCACCTTGCGGAATTGCTTCCTATTCTCAGCGCTTGGTGAATCAAATGCCAGATCAAGATATTACTATCTTTGCTGCTAGGTTTAATGAGGTGGATTCTGCTGACGAAGCTAGGGTTAAGCGTTGTTGGGATTTAGGATTAAAAGATCCACTCGATGAACTTTCTGTGGCGGTAAATCAGTCAAATATTAGTGTATTGGTCATTCAATTTAACTACAGTTTTTTTAATATTGAGGCTTTAGGCTATTTTATAGAAGCGCAAATTGCGCAGGGGCGATCAATCGTTTTGATGATGCATTCTACGCAAGACCCAATAGAAGTGATGCCTGATCAGTGCCTAGGAAAAATTAAACAGATCTTAGCCAAATGCGCGCGTTTATTAGTGCACGCCCCGCATGATTTAAATAGACTTAAGAAATTAGGGCTTGTTGATAATGTCACTTTATTTCCCCATGGAATCTTGAGTCTTAAGTCTAATTCACTTTTTGCAATGCAGCCTAATAAAAAAACAGCTCCATTTACCTTTGCCACATATGGATTCTTTTTGCCTCACAAAGGTTTATTGGAAATAATTGAGGCAGTGTCAATTTTGGTTAAACGCGGCTTAAGTTTGAGACTGCTTATGGTAAATGCCGCTTATCCTTTAAAAGCTTCAAGGGATTTAATTAATGAAGCTATTGCATTGATAAAGCATTTTGAATTGGAGCCTTTCGTTGAGTTGGTAATAGATTATCTCTCCGATACGCAAAGTGCCGAATTGATTAGTTGTGCTGACCTGGTTGTGTTTCCATACCAAAAAACCGGAGAGTCATCAAGCGCAGCTGTTCGACATGCCCTAGCAATAGGTAAGCCTGTGGCAGTTAGCTCTAGCCCTATATTCGATGATGTAGGGGAGATGGTCTTTAAAGTACAAATGAATTCCATTGAAGATTTTGCTAACGAGCTATCGCATTTGATGCTTGTGGTGAATGGTAAAGATTATAAATATCAAGAAATAATGCTTAATTCGGAATCGTGGTCTGAGGAGCATTTAATCAGTAAAGTTTCATTGAGGTTGATACGATTACTGCAGTCTTTGTAGTTTTTTGTTAAATTATCAGATAATTTTAGGATGCTCTAAATTAGAAAAATAATATCAATATAACAATATTTTCTTGTTGTAATTAAGTTCGCAAGTGTGGCAGAATAGGTATAAATGAGTAAAAAAAGTTCACATACAGTATATAAAAAATTTTTTTGATTTTTAAAAAATTTTTTATATACTTGTTTTTTAAATGAAATTTAAAGAAATTAATAATACTAAGGGGCTTTAAAAATGGCGTCATCTCCAAGACAGCTTATCGAAAATAATTTACAAAAAATCTACATAGGGTTACTTGGCAGAGCAGCAGATGAGCCAGGACTAAATTATTGGGCCGATGAGATTGAAAATAACGTTATTACAATCGAGCAGGTTCGAGCGAATATTGTTAATGAGCAACCGGAGTATCTGAACGGTTTTGCGCTATTGTCTAGAGCTGATCTTGTTAATGCCCTTTACGTAAATTTGTTTGGCAGAGATGCGGAATCAGATGGTCTGAATTATTGGGTGTCCGGAGGCGGTGGTAGTGTTAACGCGGATCAGCTAGTATTGGCTTTAATCAATGGCGCAAGTTCAAATGATGCTACTACATTGGCCGCTCGGACCGATGTTGCGAATTACTTTACTTATCAATCGGTTTATAGTTCAGAAGCCGCAACATCTGCAGTTCAAAATGTAGACCCTAATAATTTGTCTGCAACTGTGGATGCAGTTAAAGTTGCAATAGATGCGGCTCGTGCTGATATAGCTACTGTTGACTCAGATGTTGTTGCTTCTGGAAATGTATTGACGAATGATGCGGATGCGCAAACGCGTTCGGATCTAAATTTATCGGTAGTGTCATACGTTGTTGATGGTTTACAGGGAACAGTAACTGCTGGAAATCCAGCAGTTATAAGTGGGGTTGGTACATTGCTTATTAACAGCAATGGCTCATATTCATTTACACCATTATTGCATTGGAGCGGTAGTGTACCTCTAATAACTTATACAACTAACGTTGGATCAATTACTGCTTTAAGTATTGTAGTCAACGATACATTAACACCTGTTGCACCAACGATTTCAGGGATTTCATCAGACACTGGTACTTCATCATCAGATGGCATTACCAGCGACACAAGCTTAACAGTGAGTGGTACAGCTGAGGCAAATGCGATCGTGAAGGTTTACAATGGTCTAACCTATCTTGGCGAAACCACGGCTAATGGTGGTGGTGTATGGTCATATGTTGATGTGAGAACATTGGTTAACGGTACTAGCTATATTTATACAGCTACAGCAACGGATGCAGCGGGTAACACTAGTGGTGCGTCTACAGGCTTTACGGCGACA
>Ga0114959_10003297_pt1 | contig 12753 bp, 20 predicted proteins | sample C_130625_EF_Meta_FD_87317 | JGI IMG/M metagenome (GOLD analysis project Ga0114959, IMG submission 87317) | Freshwater microbial communities from Lake Croche, Canada to study carbon cycling - C_130625_EF_MetaG | ecosystem: Environmental > Aquatic > Freshwater > Lake | place: Lake Croche, Canada...
CTTTAGATAACTGTCGGCGATTTTTCCCCATTTTAAAACACTAAAGGCTTCCAAATCATTGATTAGGAAGCCTTTAATTGGTTGCGGGGATAGGATTTGAACCTATGACCTTCGGGTTATGAGTGCGTAATTATTAATTATAAACTATTGTTTTATATATGTAAATATAAATAGTAGTATAGTTTGTAGTATAGTAAGTTAAAGATTTTAGACATCTATTCATCATTAATTTACTCAGTCATTCGTACCTTTTAACACTCTAAAGATGTTCGGAAATTACTAAAAGATACTACTCTCGTGGAATAACTAATTTAGTTCCATAAAGTTTATCTAAGTTTTGTCTTGATACTCTAAAACCACCACCATGATTATGAGGTTTTCCTCTTTTACTTACGTCTGAAACTTCTTGACCATAAATTCCTAATCTGTTGTCATAACGAACTGTTCCATCTTCAATAAGATCTATTAGATTTGTATCTCCCAGATAATCCATATAAACAATAGAGTCAATGTATTTGAAATGGTCTCTACCATTAATATTTTTAACTTCAACACCAACTAAAAACAAATTATTTAATTTCTTTGATCCACGTTTTATATCTGAAAAATTCCAATATACATTTCTATCAACAGTTTGATAGTTAAGATCTGATCGATGAATGTATACCCTTTGTTGTTCCCTATCGACTTCAACTTTCATTTGATGTGTTCCATAGACTAGAGACCACCTATGACCATGAAGGGAGGTTCTAAAACATTTAACGGAAGGAACCGTGTCATCAGGAATTCCCCAATTATCTCTCATATAACTATCACCATTGTTTGGATGTGATGGTCTTTGTGTAAATAAAGATATATAAGAATCACTTTCAAGATATTTTTTAGTTTTTACCTCAAAACCGTCAAAGTCTGGTTCTCTAAGATTGTTCTCATTGACACCCAAATGATCCTCAAATACATTCCCGGCGGAACCATCATTTGTGTCTGATCTTGTGTTTAGAATAAAACCTAAGTTCCTGATTCTAATAAATTCTTCTTTGATTTTTTCGGGGTTCATCTATAATTACCTTTGTTAAGTAATTAATACTCACCCGTAAAAACCCTATGATCTATAGGTGTTTTCCATGATTTAACAAAAATATCAAAATAGATGGTTTCAAGAAAAAAAACTCAACTTATAAACACTGTATTTAATGAATCTTGTCTCGATACGATGAAAAGGATTCCTGATGATTTTGTAAATGTGGTGATTACCTCTCCCCCCTACAATATGAATCTTAGAATTCGTAAAGGTGAATATTGTTCAAGACAAATTGTTAAAGAATTAAGTACCAAATACGAAGGTTTCTCTGACAACTTACCCATTGATGAGTTCTACAGTTTTCATAGTGAGGTATTAAAGGAACTTCTAAGAATAAGTAATCTTGTGTTTTACAACATTCAAATTGTGACTGGAAGTAAACGTGCGTTTTTTAAGATGATAGGTGACTTTTCTGACTCTCTAAAAGAAATAATTATTTGGGATAAACGTCACGGTCAACCCGCAATGGGTGAACAAGTTCTTAACAGAAGAACTGAACTTATTCTTGTATTTGAGAAAGACTATCCAATTAGTCGTCAATTTAGATCTGGTACTTTCAAAAGGGGGACTCTTGAAGATATATGGGTTATTGATAGAGAGAGAAAAAAAGGAGTTAATAATCATGGTGCGACTTTTCCCGAAAAATTAATTGCTACAATTTTGGATAACTTTTCAAAAGAGGGTGATGTTATCTATGATCCATTTTTGGGAACAGGTACTACCGCGGTTGTCTCAAAAAAAATGGGAAGACAATATATTGGTAGTGAATTAAGTGAACATTACTATCAAATCTCCCTTGATAAATTAAAAGAAGTAGATTCATTATTTGATACAAAATAATAGTATCTAACTGGTTGTAATTTTCTCCAGACCTGTTACCTTCCTTCCATTTTTAACAGTGGAGGTTTTATGTCAAAGTGTGTTCAATATATTCGTGTTTCTACAACAGACCAGAACTTAGATAATCAAAGATTAGTTCTCAAAGAATTATCTGAACGAAATGGTCACATCATCATTCACGAATACTCAGACTTCGGTCAATCAGGTACAAAAAGAGATAGAGAGAATCTCAACAAAATGATTGAAGATGGTAAAAAAGGTAAATTCTCAACCCTCTACGTCATCTCAATAGATCGTCTTTCTCGTTCTGTAAAAGACTTGATTGAAGTAGTAGAAACCCTTAATCAACATGGTGTTCAAATTATCTTTCAACGAGAACAGATTGACACTAAGACACCCACAGGTTCATTTTTTCTAACTGTATTGGGTAGTCTTTATCAATTAGAACGACAAGTAATGATAGAAAGAATCAATCAGGGTATTCAGAGAGTTAAATCTCAAGGAAAACATTGTGGAAGACCGACAAAAGTTAACTCTTCATTGATATCTTCGGTTAGACTATTAAGAGAGAAAGGTGTCTCAATAAGAGACATCTCTAAGACTTGTTCTATTGGAGTTGGAACAACAATGAAGATAGTTAAAGAACATGGAATTGAACCGGTTAATTAGTAAAATTTATTTCTAAATTTGTCATGTCTAATTTTTTATGTATTCTGTCTTGTTCAGACCTACCTCATTATTCAATTGTTGATGTTGTAGGGGAAAATCCTATTGAAGATAACGGATTAGATATTAAACAAAAATATAGTGAATTTGGTACTGTAAATTTAGAATTTCAATCAAAGTTTTATGGTTCAGTAAGTGGTGTTGTCGACACATTGATCTTTGATCCAGTTACAGAATATCATTTACCATCTGGATTCTATGAAAATTACTTCATTCATAGAAGGTTAACACCCTACAAAACTAGTCTCTCAAAAAATATATTTAAACTACCCGTATTAAATGTTATTGAACTTTTAAGTACAGAATTTTATATGGAAAAAATAGAGTATTACAAAAATAATGAAGAAACTAAAAATCAAATAAATTTATATTTAAATCAAAAAGAAATAAAAAATAAGCAATTTGAATTATATAAAATTCAAGCATCCAAAACACTTGATAAGTTTAATAATTACCAAAAATTGTTGACGCAGTTTGATAAAGATACTTTTAAACTTGTTAACAATTATTATTTAGAAAATAAATCAAATTTTGGAGTATTGGGTAAACTGTCTGGAGGTTATGATTCAAAATTGAATTATTTCAATAATACTTTCTTAAAAGAACAATTTTTGAATTTAAAATTTCAACTCCCAAATATTAAAGTTGAATGTGTTTTATGTAAACATCAAATAGAACTAGAGTATGAGATTGAAAATCAAGGTTTGAGGGATGAATTATCGATTACATTTGTACATCTAAAGTGTAAATGTGGTGAAAAAACTTCCTATAGTCAGAAGTCTTTACAAATTAATTTTTATTATTTACCTACTAAAAATGATATCTTCAGAGTCCAATTTGAGAGGAAGTTTAAATTTTATTTGTTTGACTTAATAGAGGGGAAAAAAATCTAATCATTCAATCCCAACAGATTCCACTATCTCTATATAAAATACCTACTTTTCCACAACTGACACAAGTATGACAATCCCACTCTTGTAAGTGTTCTCCGGTTTCACAATTCTTACAAATTTTATCTACACTCTTGAATTCGGTATCACCAGATTTGTTATCAACATAATTTCCGATATGAATATTTTTAACAAACTTACATTTTGAACAAAACATAGGGAGAACTTCAATAGTAAAACCTCTATCTACCCCTCTAGAACAAGAAGTCTGAAAATCACAATCAGGACATTTGAACTCGTAGGTATTTCCCATAATTAATAATATGTTGTCTAGAATCTGTAAATATATAACAATCTAATCTATCATGAAAAACTTACTTTTATTAACCATACTTCTTGTTGTAAATTTCTCATATTCCCAAACACAACAACAAGTTGAAGTTCAAAAGAGAAACAAAGATACTAGAGAAGTTTGTGATTCTATGAAAAAAGAGTTAAAGACTTTAAAAAATGAAATTGATGAAAGTCGAAGTAGACCTTCTCTAGATACAAATTCTAAACAATATGAGATTAAACAATCAGAAGTGTATTTAAAGGGTTCTTCTGATTACCTCAAGTTATGTGGTACTAGATGAAAAATTACCTCTTACTTCTTCTACTTTTTTCCAATTTCTCATTCAGTGGAATGACTGTAAAAGACTATCAAGAATTTAGAAAAGATAAGAACTCTCTTGAATGGTATTTCAATGGTCTAGGAAATGGATTTGGATTCTCTAATACAGAACTTCAATCAAAAGGTTTATCTCCACTTTACTGTCCTCCTCCAGAGTTAAGAATTACAAATGAGATGTTACAGACAATGTTAGATAGAAGAATTAAAGAGTTTAGTAACAAACCAAATTATGAAGATTTACAGATTGAACCAATGATTATGTCTAAACTGACTGAACTTTATCCATGTGACCCTAAGATTAAATCTTGATATGAAAAAAATAATCTTTCTTTTTACGTTTTTATTAAATCCAAGTATTATCTTTTCTCAAACTTTAACATTGGTTTGTAATGGTATTGAAAAAAATGTATACATTCAGTCTCCAAAATATAACGAACAAAAAGAGACTACAAGAGAATATATATTTAAAGATGGAAAGTTAAATGGACAAAAAATTGTTCAATGGAGTGAAGATAAAATTCGTTATTCTTGTGATGAGATATTAGGAAATAAATGTTCTGAAATAAAAGGTTCTGTTTGGATTGAATCAAGAGATATAGAGATTAGTAGGTTCTCAGGAATAGTAAATGAAATAGTAACTCTAAAAGCAGACCGAAAAAAAATATTTGTAAGTGATTCTATTTCATCATTTGATGGAATGTGTAAAGAAACTAAGAAGAAATTTTAAAACCTAATCCTTTACGAACAGAGGTATAGTAATATTTGAATAAGGTTATTGATACAGAATAATCAAGTAAACATAAGAGATTTTCAGATTAACCTTTTGATGGTTTTCGAACAACGATTGAAAATGAAATAAATCATTCCAATATCATCTCAAGTAGTTAACTTAAAGACTATTTTTAACCTATCAAAACATGAATTTCTCTGAACTCAAAACCTTCATTACCATAGAAATGAAGATGTCACAGATATATCAACCTGTGATGTTAATTGAGTTGTTGAAAAGAAAAGGAACCTCATCTGTTGAACAAATTTCTCAATCAATACTCAATCACGATCCGACACAAGTTGAGTATTACTCTGAAATTGTTAAGAATATGGTTGGTAAGGTATTAACAAAGAATCGTGGGATAACAACTAAAGATGGTGACTTTTATCATTTGGAAGACTTTGATAAGTTCACTAAAGAACAGATTAATGAACTTATATCTCTTTGTGAATCAAAGATTCAGGAATATGAAGAGAAAAGAAAAGGTGGTCATTGGGAACATCGTCAACGAGGTAGAAAAGTAATATCAGGTTCTATTCGATATGAAGTTCTTAAACGTGGAAAATTTCGTTGTGAGAATTGTGGGATATCGGGTGACAAGAGAAATTTAGACGTTGACCACATCATTCCTAAAAGTCTAGGTGGTAAAGACGATATCTCCAACTACCAATCACTCTGTTACGTCTGTAATACAAATAAAGGTAATAGGGATTCAACTGATTTTCGTGGTCAAGACATTAAATATGAATATAGGGAAGAAAACTGTCTTTTCTGTGAAATTCAACTAATAGATAAAAAAAGAATTATTTCTGAGAACACTCTATCTTTTGTAATCAGAGATAGATTCCCTGTAACGGAAGGTCACACTTTAATTATTCCTAAACGTCATACATTTGATTTCTTTGGTCTAACTCAAGGAGAACTTAACTCAATTAACTCTCTAATACACCAACAGAAGGGTTTGTTAGATAAAAAGGATAAGACGATTGAGGGATATAACATTGGTATGAATTGTGGTGAAATATCTGGTCAATCGGTATTTCATTGTCATATTCACCTAATACCTAGACGTAAGGGAGATGTTGAACAACCAAAAGGTGGTGTTCGTAACGTCATTCCACATAAAGGATATTATGAGGATAAGAAGTGATATTCGATAAGACCACCATCACCACCAAGTTCTTCTATTGACTGAATCGTTTAATATCACTCATCAACTTTAGAAATAGTTAATTCACCCCAAATTACTATTTCACTTTCATCAGTATCCCAACCCATATCTTCTAATAATTCTTTATATGAGTAATCTGATAAAACATCTTCTAACATTTCTTTTTCAGAATCTGAAATTGTTTCAGAGAAAAAAACTTCGACATCACCATCTTGAGTTTCATAACCCTCAAATTCAGATATATCGTATATTTTTATACCAATATTTGGATCATAATTTTTTAAGAATGAAGGTTTTGAATTTGTGTATACACACCCCCATTTCCAAACTATTCCCACATGAAATTCTTTGTTTTCTTTCCAATAAGTTTCTTTCTCAACCATACAACCTTTTTCAGGATTAATCTTATAAGTCATATTTCACCTTTTCATCACAACGATTACATAATCTTCTCTTGAATTTGTAAACTTTTCAATTAATTTAAAGTTATGATTTAAAGAATCTTTTTCTAGATTGTTCACAGTAAGAACAAGTAAATCTTGAGGTTTGGTAGTGTTTATAATTCTTTTGAGGTTGGTTTTATCAATCACACATCATCTCCACCAAAAAAACAAAATATATGAATCGGATGTTCAGTATTTAATTTTTTACATAACTTAACAAAATCAAATAAGTATTCTCTGAGTTGTTCATCTGAATACAAGTAACCAAACTCTTTTTTCAATGTTTTATCAGTTTCTATATAAAGAGAACTTAAACTTATTCCATGAAGATTTCTTAATTCTTTAGGTAAATTTTTTAGTGTTTTTTCTTCCTCGGTTAATATTTTTCTCATTTTGTCTCCAGTTCTTCTAAAACAGTTGTTATTCCTTTTGATTCGATTTCATCTAGAAACTTAGTAATACCTAAACGACCTAGAGTAGACATAGGAATCTTGGTCTTAAATGAGATATTGGAGAATCTCTTGTGGAGTTCATGATTCATTCGTAATGGAAATTGAACTTGTGGTGTAGTTTCAAATTGGATTGTTGTCATTGATTTCCTTTGGTTAATTAGAAACACAAACTAAGACTTACTTATGGTCATCTATAACGACTTAATAAACGACAAGTTAGTATTCATTTGGATCTTATGAAGTATTTATATAAATTGGAACTAGATGGTTGATAGTGGATACCAAATTTGTTCATAGTAGGAACATTAAGAATGACTTCACTACGTTCAGTCATACTCACTCACTTCGTTCGTTCGGTTACATATTTGGATTAATCAAATAGGAGTTATCACGTAGTGATGATTCATGTGACGTAGGAACATGAATGTGTTAGTACCAATCTAGAACCATATTATCTGAGGATGAATTTGAAGATACACTTCACCTATCCGAGATAGATGAAGTTACCTGAGTCTTGAACTCTCAGATACAGTCGTGTAGAAAACCTAATATGTCTATTAGGAAGGACGGTTAGTCGTTTTCCTTTACTTCTTCTTTTGTTCTCTCGAACCCAACGGTAACAATCTAGTACCACACGACCAATATCTAAACTGTTTCGGGAGTCTTTTCATCCCATCGTGACGATAATCTTTATCACAACACCCATATTCGTCTTTGGTGTTCTCATTATGTAATTGTCTTATTAACTGACAGTTTGATACGACACGGTCCTATACTTCTGTCGTTCCGTAATCAGTGACTGAGTCTTTGGGACTTTGTTCAATACTTCTATAAGTATTTATACAAGATGACATCAGTAGATAGTGAATTTAGTGGTAAATATGAAACTATTTCATCAGGTGAAATTTCAAATTCCTATAGTCCGACACCCGAAAAAATTTTCAAAATACAAAAATCCCCACTAGAAAAAAATTATTGGAAATAATCAGTTTCGTGGTGGGGAGAAATTTATTTGTTCACACGTGGAACAATTTTATGGATTTGGATTCATTTTCTTACTAGGAAGGTAACTCTGATACTTTTTTGGTACATCTATCTTAATTTCATTCATTGAAACTAATTCATTAATAATTGATATCAAGGTATCTTTTTTTGAGTCGGGTAATGATTTATCAAAAGTTACTGTAAAAGACACTTCATCAGGATTTTGTAGATTACTTGATTTTTTGTTTCCCAATTGTTCTATATCCTTCAAAGTTACATAAGAATGGATTAAATTGTTACTCATTAATTCTTCAAACTTATCAGGATCAAGAGTAGTTATTTTATATAGAACAGTATATGAATCTGGTAACTTATCTAGATACTTTCTAAACACATTAACTCGTTCACTTATACACATGAATTTTCTGAAAGTGGAACTACCTTCTGTAATACCAATCGAGTGACAAAAATACTTCATGTCGTAACTGTTCAGTTCACCTGATTTTTCTTTTAATTTCATTTCTCTCACACACTCACTCATTTGAAGAATGTGTTCTACAGTACCTTTTGTTAAATTACGATATTTTTCTATAAATTCTTCTGTAATTTTTTGGTTTTTACTGTATTTTGAAAGATACTGTGTTTTTTCAATGTAAGTCTTACTCATAATATTTTCCTTTTTTAAGATTGATTTGGTTTTCTATTTACATAGTTCTGATGACGATATTTAAGAACACTGTCGTAAATACTTGAACTTGAATAACCTAGTTTCTTTTTGATGATTTGTTTATCTGATAAACATAGACTTCTTCTAATTTCTACAACTTTAAAAATTAATTTACTTTTCACTTTTTTCATAATTTCATCCACGAATATGTTTAAGAAATTTTGAACAAAAGGGGTCTCTGACTCAGTAAAGAGTTTTGAAATTTTGTTCAAATGTTTTAAATTGAAGTGACTTAGTTTTTGTTATTAGTAGTCACTTATTCGTGGTTTCTTAAGTCGTAAAAATAGACTTTTTTGGGATTCACGATTACATCTTTTACTACTTTAATAGTATACCAAAATTAGGAGTAAAAGTCAAGTTAAGTTATTGATTTATATAGAAAATGTGGTATTTTTACATCAAAAAAAGACCATTAAATCAATGGTTTAGAGTGTTCATTTTAAGAACAATATTCCACATTATGGAAAATTAGACTTGAGTTGACTTTGTTTACCTTCACAGACTAGTGTGATTTCTTCACCTTTTTTAGTGAACAATTCATTATATTTTTCACAACCTAAAAGAAGAATCGGTAGAAGAAAAATAAATATCTTCTTCATCTAAAAAGTTATCTGATACTAATCGAGATTAAATTTGATTATATTTTTGTTTGACCAACAAAATACCATATTCTAAATCCTTCATACTTGATACATTTATATGACATTCCCAAGTCTTAATACCTTTTTTATCTGTTGTAACAACTTTCTCTTTACCTATTTTTGTTGGATCATCAAGAGATAGAATACAACTTGATTTTGATTCATTAGGTTTTTGAAACCCGAGAAGAATTACTATAAGTAAACTAGTTTTTCTAAAATGAACAAAACAAACTGCGGTTTTATTTTTTGTAATACTGATGTAATTTTTTCTTACATTTATATCTGTATCACTAAATTCAAAGAAAATATTTTTTAAATGTTCCCATAATTTCAAACATAGTTCGTTACATTTACTTGTATGGTATGTTTCATCTAAAACCATTACTTGTTTGGTTACTTTTGAAATGGAAGAGTTTTTACTTGAAAATTTTTCAATACTCTCCTTAGAAGATGATTTGTACTGTTCTAGTCCAATAATTCCATCTGAAAATAATTGTACTTCCCATAATTCAAATGGAACATCTTTGAAGTTCACACTATTTCGTTGATAGGTGTTGAATGAAGGGGAAATAAATAGAACTCTTGATTGAGTCCAATCTATTTCTTCTTTTCTAAGTTCTTTTTTTGTTTTTTCTTTATATTCAAGAATAAAGTCAGATTTTCTTTCTAACATTACTGACAAATATGAATATCCTTGGTCTATAACTGAATAACTACTTCCATTTTTATACTCAATAATTACAAATGATTTATTTTCTTCATTAAAACCAACAGTATCTATACGAAATTCTCCAACAGAAAACTCACTAGTCACAAACTCGAAATTAAAAATAGTTTTCAAATTTGATTCAACTAAAGTTTGAATTTCCTTTTCGATGTTGAAGGATTTTTTAGGAATACTGACTAACTTGTTATTAGATTTTTTAAAAAGTTCCATAAATCATTTTTCCATAAATTTATAACTATTGTAAATTTAGTTAAATATTAAACATAAGATTCTTTCTAATTTCATTCTAAATTATTCATCTTCCTCTAAATAACTCACAATTGAATTTCCAATAACCTTATCATCTACAAATTTAAATCGTTTACCATTAACTACTTGAGGTTCTTTATAAGGTCTTCTGTAAATGTTCTCTATTACATATCGATGTATAGACTTCATTTCTTCAACAAATCTTGAATCTATTTCCCAATAAAATTTTTCAATTCTTGGAACTAATACAGGATTTAAAAGTAAAACTAATATTGAGATAATTTCAACTTGAGGAAGTTTTTCTATAAAAGAATAATGAGTAAATTGAATTGTTTTCGATTGAAAGTAGTCTCCTACTTTTATTAATTCTGATATGTAATATTCAGGGTGTTCAATAACGAAATCTTTACTTTTATTTTTAGGAACCATGAACAATGAAGGACTTACTTGACTAATTAACCTACTACTATCTCTGTTATTACATCCTTCAACATCTTTTTGTACTTTTTCAATATCCCAGTCCAATATTCGACAAACGGACTTTAATGTTGTGAACCCATTTAAATCAGATGTTACTGATAAAATATTGTCAGTAGTCCTTCCAAATCGATAATCCACACCATCTAGTATAGAAAAACTTAATTTATGTAATAAATGTTTTTCATGTTCTGTATGTTCTTGACTTCTCAGTATAAATTCCATGAGTTTGTCCCTAAAAAAAATCTAAAAGAATAACTACATATTAAACTCTATTTTCGAATACCTTTAGAGTTAATTCTTAGACTGACCACTTTTATTCATGAAATCTTTTAATTCAACAATAGTTGTCTTAAGTTCTTTGATAGTTTTATCGAGTTTGTAAATTAAGAACATTACTAGACAAATTAACACGAGGACTAGGATGGGTGGGATCATTTTGATGAAAGAATCGGTCTTCTCGACTGTAGTTTTCCTACATTCATTTCACTCTCCAGTGGTTTTCCATAGAATCGTTCAATCATTGAAACTGACGTTCTACAGTTACGTGATAGTGTTAATAAGTCTATAGATTCACCCATAGTTAATCTAAACATAATTGAAGTGTGTCTAAGTGAATACAGTGTTCTAGGTTCACCATTTGAGGTGGTTTTTAAGTCACATTCATTGAGAATATGGTCAAACTGTCTTCTCATGGTTTGTAAAGAGAAGTCTCTATTTAAAAGGTGAGGGAAGAATACATAGTCGTCTTTACTACAAGGTCGATTATTCTTCTTATGAAACTCCAATAAGTCTCTGTATATTCCAACCCCATCTTCCATAGAGACAATTGGTGTATTAACTGTTTTAGAGGTATCTGTTTGTATTCTTAAATACTTGTGTTCTCTATCGACGATTTGAATATTTCTATGTTTCAGATTCTTAATATCACTAGGTCGAAGAAATGTATTTACCATGAAGGTAATTAATAGTCTCATCTCATCTGTAATGATGTGTGACCTAACAACTGTATTTTTCTTGATAAGTTCAACAGTCGTTTTTCTTAATAACTTGTATTCATCATTATTAAACCAACCTCGAGGGGAATCTTTTCGTTTGACTTTAGGAAAGGTTGGTAATTTGTCTAAAAGGTCTTCTCGTTCAGACAGTTTTAATATCTTGTGAATGAGGTTTAGATGATTGTTGATAGTAGGGGGTTTTAAATCTCTTAGTCTCAGGTGAGAGACATATTTTTCAAGATGTTTGTAAGTAATGTCTTTGACGTTCATACCTTTAAAGAATGGAAGAATATCTTTTTCAAGTTTTTGTTTGTCATTGATGTTCATCTTTGAACTTCTATCACCACGTTCTATGAGTTGTTCTTGTTCTATTAGAAGTTCTCTAGAGACACGTTCAAATGATGGTGAATGACCTAGAGGGAGAAGGTTTCTTTGTCTTAAAAGAATATCTTCATAGAATTTTTTACCAAACTCGATTCCTTGTCTCTTATCTTCAGTCTTAGTTGATTTTTTTAAAACTCTACCTTCTGTGTAATAACGAACCCACCAATATTTTGAAGAGGGAATTTTGAAAATGACTAATTTGTCGGGATAACCACGACCAATCTTGGTGATAGTTTCAGTAATAGGAACTGAACGATGTTTCGTATTGGTCTGGTTTTCGGTCATTTACTTGAGTCACAAGATTGAATGAGATACACACCAAATTGTAGTATAGTCGCCCCTATACTACAAATAGAAAAGGGATACTTTCGTATCCCTTTGATTTTACTGCATTTATTGGTTGCGGGGATAGGATTTGAACCTATGACCTTCGGGTTATGAGCCCGACGAGCTGCCAGACTGCTCCACCCCGCGTCTGTTCTGTACTAAGAGGGTTACTATAGCACGCTTACCCTCTA